>Ga0209475_10000493_pt1 | contig 79315 bp, 65 predicted proteins | sample tdDd471_FD_187128 | JGI IMG/M metagenome (GOLD analysis project Ga0209475, IMG submission 187128) | Marine sediment microbial communities from the Atlantic coast under amendment with organic carbon and nitrate - tdDd47.1 (SPAdes)... | ecosystem: Environmental > Aquatic > Marine > Coastal >... | reverse complement strand
ACGCTAAGGCGGAAAATGTCTGGGATGCTTTGGTAAATCCGGAAAAGGTTAAGCAGTATTTATTTGGGACAAAGGTTAGTTCAGATTTTAAGGTTGGTTCACCAATTACTTTTGAGGGTGAATATGATGGGATGAAATATAAGGATATAGGGAAGATTGTTGAATATGAGGAAAATTCTCTTTTGAAATATTCCTATCATAGTTCATTTTCGGAGCTGGAAGATAGGGAGGAAAATTATCAATTGATTACGTATAGGGTAAGTCTTATTTCAGATAAATTGCTTAGTAATGATAATATGAAGGTGAACTTAGAGATTAGCCAAGAGAATATTCCCAATGAAGCTGCTAAAGTAGATTCGGAAAAGAATTGGAGTTTATTGCTAGAAAAAATTAAGGAAATATCAGAAGAGTAAGCACAGGAATAGAATTTGGTAAGTTTGGTTAAACAAAAAAACAGATATTTGGAATAAATATCTGTTTTGTTAAATTATAATAGAGTAAAAATTTACTTCATTTCAATTTTAGTGCCATCAGTAAATTCGATATATCTTGGTTGCCAGTCAGCTACCATTTTATCAAGGTTTTGTCTCATCAAAACATCTCTTTGATTATTAGCATCATGTTTATATGGATTTTGCATATTAACAATTTGTTTATCCGCTTTGATAGGTCTGTTGATAGTAACAGGTAGTTGTTTGATAAGATTATTATTAGCTTTAACTTTGATATTGATAATTCCTTTTACGATAGCGATTTCTTTTTCAGATTTATTTTGAACTTGGAAAACAGCTACGTTATAGTCATTTCCGGCTTTATCTTTTTGAGGAGTAATACCTTTGACACCAAAACCAAGAGTATGATTTAGTTGCATCAAAGTAGTTTCTCTTTGAGTTTGAATAGCGTTAGCGTTTCTAACAGCGTCTTGTCTTTCATTGATAATATCTGAAACAGTTTTGCCATTTAACGAATCTAATTTATTATTATAAGCTTTAATTCCATTAGCGAATGAATTAAAATCAGTTTGGCTAATTAGCTTATCACCTGAGAGTTCTGCAACTAATTCTGTAATATTGTCAGATGTTACTTTTTTGTTTAATAACGGTGATTTCTTCTCGTTACATGAAACTAATATGAGTGATAATAAGATACCACAAATTAGGATGTTTTTTATTGAAGTCATTATTCCCTTCTATTTTTTATATTTAATAATAAATTTGTTCCAAAATTAAGAAAATATTATCAAGTTTCAATTATTTTTTTTTAATATGTTTAAAACAAGTCCGTATCGGAGACCATTGGCTGAGGTAATAAAAGAATTTATTGATAAGTATTTAATAAATTCGAGTAAAATCAATGCTCCGCCTAGCAGGACATCTGCTCTTTTAGGGTGTATGTAAAATTTATTAATTAGGGTTTCGAGATTATTAGTTTTTAAGATATTAATGGTTTCTTTGAGTTCATTTATTGACATTTTGTGTAGATGAATTTCTTCTCTTTGAAACTTTTTTAATGATAAGGCGATTTGAGACAATGATGTTGGAGTTCCGGCTACTGCTATAAGGGTTTTACTTATGTTGTTGAGTTTGAGTTTTTTTAGTTCAGCGGTTATAAATTCATTTGCTTTGGAAATTTCTGTTTTGCTTGGTGGGTAAGAAGAAAAAAACATTTCAGTTATTCTGACAGCACCGATATTTAAACTTATTTTATAATTGATTTGGTTGTTTTCGCCAGAAATAAATTCTGTGCTACCGCCACCAATGTCTATAATTTTTTGATTATTATTGTTTATCGTTGAACCTAAAAATGAAAGTTCGGCTTCCTCTTCTCCGCTGATTGTTTCTACGGTTACGCCTATTTTTTTAGAAAGTGAGGCAAGGACTTGATTTTTATTTTTTGCATCTCTCACTGCACTTGTACAGACTACTCGTAGTTTATCTATATGATGATGGTCTAATATATTATTATATTCTTCTAGTATATCTAATGCTCTATTGAGTGCTTTATCGCTGATAATTCCTGATTGGTTTACTCCTTCGCCTAATCTAGCAATTCTATGTTCATCTGCAATTATTTTATGAATTTTAGGATAGTAATTAGAATCATTAGTATCATTTTTTTTATCACTATTCTTTCCATCGTCTTTGTCATCGTTTAACTGGGCAATCAAAAGTAAAATAGTGTTTGTTCCTATATCAATCCCGGCTACTGTTTTCATAATTAATCCTAAGATTTACTTTTTTAATATATGGTTGAACGATATTAAATTAATATTAAATTGATTTGAAATCAAAGGCTATCCATTCGTCTTCTGTTAGTTCTTTAATTAATTCAAATCCGTTGTCTGTGGCAGATTTCAGCACTTCATCTCTATGTTCGATTAAGATTCCAGAAGCTAAAAGGTGTCCTTTTGAGTTGTTTAATGCTTGTTTGAATTTATTCATTGACCTTAGAATTACGTTGGTAATTAGGTTGGCAGAGATATTATCGCATTTTGGTATTTGAAATTCGTCGATGTCTTGCTGTTGGACTTTGATTTGGTTTAAACAATTATTTAGTTTTAGGTTGTCTATTGTATTATTGATTGACCATTCATTATTATCGAAGGCATAAACTGAGGCAGCACCTAATTTGATGGCGAGAATAGCAAGCACTCCTGTCCCTGTTCCTGCATCAATCCAATGGGAGTTTGGTTTGACTAATCCGTCCATTAATTTGCAGACTAATCTTGTGGTGGCATGGTTACCAGAGCCGAATGACATTTTAGGGTTGATTTTGATTTTAATGTCTTCTGTTAATTCGTCGAATTTCCAAGTTGGGGCGATACCGATTTTATCATTTACGTGAATAGCCGGGACATTTTGTTCCCATTCTTCGTTCCAATTTTTTTCATTGATAAATATTTTATTGATTATTTTAATTTCTGGGGAGAGAATAGAAATGGAGTTGATAAATTCATTTTCAATATTTTCATCAAAATATTCAGTCAAAAATGAATATTCCAAAGAGCTATTGTTTTCAACTATTCCTTCGAAATCGAAATTACTCGAAAGAGCAATAGCAGTTTCTTGAAATTCGATTGGGCAAGAAATTTCAATATTTATAAATTTTTTTTCTAAATTCAATTTTTAATCCTTAAATAATAGACTAATATTTTTTATTTTCGTATATATAATTATAATAAATACAAATGCAAAATTAATTAAATAATATATGAATAGAAATGAAATTGATTCGAAATTAAAAATAATTAAATTATTAGTACTTGATATAGACGGAACCATGACGAATGGAGATGTATATTTTGGAGCAGAAGGAGAGCAATTAAAACAGTTTTATGTTAAAGATGGAATGGGCATAACATTGCTTAGGAAGGCCGGTATAAAAGTAGCTTTTTTAACGAGTGAGAGTACGGAAATAGTAAATGCTCGTGCAAGGAAATTAAAAATTGATAAAACAATTTTGGGTTCGAGAAATAAATCTGGTGATTTGATAAAAATGGCAGAGGAATTGCGGGTAGAAATGAGCGAAATAGCGTATGTAGGGGACGATGTCAACGATTTGCATGCGATGAAAATGGTTGGCTTTTCAGCTTGCCCTTTGGATGCGACAAAGCCTATAAAAGAAATAGCGGATTTAATACTTTCGTTTAATGGCGGAGCAGGGGCAATAAGGGAGCTTACGGACAGAATCCTTGAAGTACAGGGCTTGCCTTTGACATTAGATGAGAACTGGTAATGAATTGAGTAATTAAAATAAGAAAATAATAAAAAATTAAATAATATTTTTAGGAGAATATACGATGAGTAATAATAACAATAATGAATCTTATGCACGTGGTTTGGTAACTGGGGCATTGATAGGTGGAGCAGTAGGGGCAGTAGCTGCATTGCTATTTGCACCAAAATCTGGACAAGAATTAAGAAAAGATATAGCTGATAAATCGCAATTTGCGGTAGATAAGGCACAGGGTTATATTTCTGATTTGGAAGTTGATTTGAACTCTGTGGTTAAATCGACAGTAAATGAAGGCAAGAAAAAGGCGGACGAAATAATTGGTTCGGCAAAAAGTCAAGCACAAGAAATAATATCAAATGCAGAGGCAGTTTTAAGTTCAGCTCGGACAAAAGCAAATGCGGCAAAAGAAACAGTTCAGCATAAGATTGACAATGTGAAAGATGCTACAAATGCTGGCGTTGATGCTTTTAAAGAAGAGTTAAATAAAGGTTAATATTATTAAAGTATTGAATTGATAATTAATCAATTTTTACTTTTGTTACTTATAATTTTATAATTATTAAGAGAAAAATATATGGAACAAATAATTCAAATTACTACTTTAATAGCGTTAGTTACTTTTATCATATTAGCAGTATTTTCTATTTCAGCATTGGTATCTGCGAAGAAGACTATGGCAACTACTGAAGAAAAAATAAAGAGAATGGAATCTGAGTTTTGCAAGATTAGTAGTAGGGTAGGAGCTACTATTGATGATGTTATAGAATTGAAGCCAAAAATAGAAAAGGCTTTGGACGACATTTCAGAGCTTAAGGAAAAATCGGTTGAAACTTTAGTTAATACTGATACTTTGTCTGTTGAGCTTACTTCGTTGGCAAAAAATGTGAATGGTAGAGTTGATGAAGTAGCAAAAACAGTAGAGCCATTTAAGGGTATGATTGATAATTTTTATTATAAGGTTTCTCCTCCGGTCAATCAAACTGCGAGTTTAGTATCTGCTGTATATAAATTTATGTCTGCTTTTGCTTCGAAATTAGGTGGAAAATAATGAATTTATATTATGTATGATTATAAATATCGTATAAAATAGTTTATATAACTTTGGTTTGGATTATTAGTAAGATTATAATTCGATTAGTCGTAATAAATAAGTAATTTATGACTAATCGAATTTTTAATTTTTGCTGAATTTATTAATTAGATTTCTCAATAAGTTGTCTTTTGTATTTGGATTTGGGCTGGATTTAGTTTCATTTTCATCGGTTTGTGGAACGCTGTAATTGATTTCTTTTTTAGTTTTAGCTTTATCTTCGGCTTTATCTTCAGACTTTTGCTTGGTTTCTAATTCAGTTTTTAGTTCATCAGTTTTTAATTTATTTTCTGGTTTGGTCTTATTAGATTTAGTTTCTCCGAATAGTTTGCCGGAATTGATTTCGGACATTGCTCTTTGCGTTCCAGATTTTATAATATGTTCAATAGATTTAACAGCTTTGTTTAAGGCTATGTCTAATGATTCTTTTTCATCTTTATTGAAATTAGAAAGTACATAATTGACAAGTTGTCCTGGTCCAAAATTTTTATCAATACCGAGTCTTAAACGCCAAAAGTCGGCTGATTCTAATTCATAAATTATCGATGACAAGCCATTATGTCCTCCATCGGAGCCACCTTTTTTGAGATGTACTTTGCTCAAAGGGAAGTTATATTCATCGACGAGAACAATAAAATCGTTATTGTTTGCATTTAGTTTATTTTTTAGATGTTTAACGACTAAACCACTATTGTTCATATAAGTAGTTGGTTTGACTATGAGAATTTCTTTACCTGCATATTTTTTTTCGGCAAAATAAAAGTCAGAGTTGCCTGGGCTAAAGTCTAATTTATGATTTTGGATAAATACATCTATTGCTAACCAAGCTATATTGTGTCTTGTGAATTGGTATTTGGTACCGGGATTGCCGAGGGCAATGATTATGTAGTCATATTTATTTTTCATAGTGCAAAATTAAGGAAAAGTAAATTTATATTAACTTGCAAAAATAAATTATTACAATTCTATGTTATATAATTCGTTAAACGCCGTCTTAGAGTAGCGAAATTAATTTTTAATAATTAGTAGTACTTAAATGAGTTTAGAAAGAATTAAAAGAAATGAAAAATAAGAATATAATTTATAAAAAGACAGTGTTGGATAATGGTTTGACTATTCTTAGTGAACAAGTTAATACAGTTGAGTCCTTTGCATTGGGATATTTTATTGGTGTTGGCGCGAGAGATGAGAAAGAGTTCCCACATGGGACTGCACACTTTATGGAGCATGCAGCGTTTAAAAATTCTGGGAAAAGAAATTCGAGGCAAATTGCAAATAGGTTTGAAAATTTGGGTGCGTTTACAAATGCTTATACTACTAAGGAGAATATTTGTTTTTATGTAAATGCTTTGAGGGATAATTTTAATAAGGTAGCAGATATATTAAGTGAGATTACTTTTAGTCCTGATTTTAAGAAAGAGGAGATAGATAAGGAACGGAATGTAATAATTGAGGAGATAAATTCATATTTAGATGACCCAGAGGAGTTTATTTATGATGAAGCTGATAAGTTGATTTATGAGGGCAACGAGCTTGCACATCCTATAACAGGGACTGTAGAAAGCGTGAATAGAATAAATGAAGAGGTGTTAAAATTGTTTCATACGAAGTATTTTGTTCCAGAAAATACTATTATTTCTTTAGCTGGAAATATAAATCATGAAAAATTGGTGAGAAAAGTTAAAAGAATATTTGATAATTCTCAATATAATTCATTTTCAAAAGAGTTGAGATTAGAGCCAGAAACCATAAAACATAATTACTTAGAGTTAGAGAAATCATCAGGACAGGCACATTTATTATTTACCAAATATATTAAAAATAGGGATATTCGTACACGTTATATAATTGCTGTTATTAATATAATATTGGGCGATGGAATGAGTTCGCGATTGTATCAGAACTTAAGGGAACGTTCGGGAATAGCATATTCTGTTTATTCTTCTATTGTAAATTTTGAGGACAATACGAATATAAATATTTATACTTCTATTGACCCAAAGAAGATTGGATTTGCTAAGAAGCAAATAGAGAAAGAACTCAAAAAGCTGTTTAAGGATTATATTAGGGTTTCGGAGTTCAAAAGGGCAAAAAATCAGTTGAAATCTTCATCGATAATTGAGATGGAAAATATGTCGTCGCGTATGCAGTTTTTAGCTAAACAAGAGATAATGTTTAAAAAGCATGAGTCTTTGGAAGAGTCAATCGAGTTAATCGATTCGATAAAAATGGAGGAGGTAGTTGCAATGATAGATAAGGAATTCTCGCCTGAGGCGTGGCATGAATTAAGAATTATTCCAAGTGAATAGAATTTAGATTTGGGTTATAATTCTGATTTAGGTTTTAAATTAGTAAAGTTTAGTTCTTTTTATTTGATTTTACATTTTTATCTTTTATTTGGGCGATTAATATTGCAAAATTTTCGATAAGGTGGTTAAATCCTTTTTCTGGTTTATATGTTTTTGAGACAAATCCATCTAAGTACAGGGCGTTTTTGCAACCAATGTCTTTGAAATATTTTGCAAAGTCATATAGGTTCATTCTTTTTTTTGTCATAACAAAGATTATTTTTCCTGATGGAAGAATACCTACACCGTTTCGTTTGTTGATTGATTTGCTTGAGGCTTCTAAATTTTGGTGGATTGAACCATTTATTACTAACATAGGTCCGGATTGGGTTGCGTATTTAATTAGAGAAAATTCTTTAATTTTATCGGATGTTTCCACGTAGGCATTATTGTCCCAAGTGATAAAAAATACGCCATTGGGTTGGTTGTAAAAATTTCCGTAGGCTTCTTGGATAGTGTCTAATTCTTTTATTACTTTTCCGTTTTCGATATATAGACCGTGTGGGGTGAATCCTTTGTCATACATTCCGCCGTTTACTGCGAATACAAGTTTTTTGCCTAAGCTATCTAAATATGATTTTAGTCTTTTAAAATTACGGATTATTTCACCGTTTTCTTTTTGGTAATAAAAGCGGAGGTCATGTTTTTCTAAGTCTATGATATGGTTAAGAAAATTTTTATGGTTTAAATTTGATTCTTTGGAATATAGCTTGGAAGAGATTGATGTAAAGAGAGTTAAAATCAGTAAAAATGTGAATATTAGAACAATGATAAGGTTTAAAATAGAAAGTTGATAAGTTGGTTTTAATGACATATTATTAGGCATAATTAATCTTTCGGTGATTAAAAAAATATAAAATTTACATAAAAACGACTATTTATCCGTCAAAAACATTGAATAGGGAACATTCATACAAATTGAAAATAAATAATGGGCATTAACTCAGTTGTAAAAATAACAAATCTTGTTAAAGAATTCAAAAATATAAGGGCAGTTGATAATCTTTCTCTGGATATAGAGAAGGGAGTATTGTTTGGTTTTCTTGGTCCGAATGGGGCAGGGAAGAGTACCACAATTAGGATTATTTTATCGTTGATTAGAGCAAGCTCTGGTAAAATTGAGTTATTTGGCAATGAGATAAATCATAGGAATAGAGCTGTATTTAAAAGGATAGGTGCATTGGTTGAGCGGCCTGATTTTTATAATTACTTATCGGCAGAAAAAAATTTAGAGATATTTGGCAGGATGTCTGGTGCTGATAGTTCGAAAAAGAATTTATATAAATACTTAGACTTGGTTGGGCTGGGCGGAAGAGAGAAAGATAAGGTAAAGACTTATTCGATGGGTATGAAACAAAGACTTGGGATAGCACAGGCAATAATACATAATCCTGATTTGTTGATTTTAGATGAGCCAACGAATGGTTTAGATCCTATGGGAATGAAAGAGATTAGGGATTTGCTAATTGATTTGGTTGAAAATCAGGGGAAGACAGTTTTTATATCTTCTCATATTTTGAAAGAAGTAGAGTCTATGGCGACTGATGTTGCAATTATTAATAAAGGTAGGACAATAGTAGAGGGAAAAGTTGATGAATTGCTATCTTCTACTAAAATGAAAGTGATATTTAAGTTTGAAGATAATAATAATGTCAAAAACATAATTAAGAACACGGTTTGGGAACAGGTTTATGAGGAAAGTAATCTTAATATGAATACGTTTAATATTAGTAAAGACTCAATTCCAGAGCTTGTAAATTTCTTGTCGGAAAAAGGTGCTAAAATCAGTTCGGTGGTACCGATGAACACATTAGAAAATTATTTTATACAGGTAACTGGAGCGGAAAATGATTGAACTAGTTAAGATAGAATTATTTAAAATATTTTCTAAGTGGCGAACATATACTGGCTTTATAGCGATTGGTGCTCTGATTTTGATTATTCAGTTGGTATTGGGAGTTGAAGGTCAAGGTTTTATAGATGCTGCAATAGGGATGCTTAAGAATAATTTTGATTTTCAGGGTGATTTGCTTAATGCTTATATGATAAATAGGATAATTTTGCAGACTTTGATAGTGTGGGTGCCTTTTTTAATTACTTTGGTTGCTGGTGATATGTTGGCGGGTGAGGCAACAATGGGTACTTATCGTTTGTTATTGATTAGGCCAGCATCAAGATTTAAGGTTATTTCAGCGAAGTTTATAAGTGGGTTGATTTATACACTTACTTTTGTAATGTGGATAATGTTGCTTAGTCTTGGGTTGGGTATGCTTAATTTTGGAACTGGCGATATGCTTGTTGTTGGAAATGAAATATTAATTATACCGGAAGATGATGTTTTTTGGCGTTATATGTATGGTTATGCAATCGCAGCACTGAGTATGTTTGTTGTATTTACGATAGCTTTTACTTTTTCTGCATTTGTGCAAAATTCATTGGGACCGATATTTTCGACAATGGGATTGGTAATAGGATTTTCAATTTTGAATATATTCAGTACGGGTATTTTGGAATATATTAATCCATTATTATTTACAACATATACAAATTCATGGAAATTGATGTTTGAAGTGCCAATTGATATGAAGGAAATATATATAGCGATTTCGGTTTTATTAGCTCATATAGTAGTATTGACAGCTATTACTTTTAATTACTTTATCAAAAAGGATATTGTCTCATGAAATTAGATAAATATTTAATAGTTATGATTATAATGATGTTAAATTCATATTTGACTTATAGTTATACAGCGGAAGAAATAATCGGTAAGGTTAAAGAAAACTTAGAGAAAATAGAAAAATTTGAAGCAGATATTAGTATAAATATTGAATTAGAAAATGTAAATGTGCCGGAACGTAGGGGGAAAATATTTTTTCAGAAGCCGGATAGTACTCGATATGAAATAGAGGGATTTTCGATGATGCCGAAAGCAGGTATGGGCAATTATATAGCTGAATTATTGAATTTAGAAGCAACTTTGATAAATTCGGGTGAGGAATTGATAAATGGTAATAGTACGATAATAATAAAAATAATTCCTAATGATAATAAAAGTGATGTTGTATTATCAACCCTGTGGATAGATAAAATGGATTATACTGTAATCAAATCGGAGATAACTACTAAAAATAATGGAACATTTGAGGTTGAGTCAGAATATCAATTATTCGAGAATAAATATTATTTGCCAATTAGTTCGATAATTAGTTTTCAAGTACCTAAATATAAGATGCCAAAAGCTTTTACGGGAGACACGAGGAAACAGAAAGAGGATAAAAATCCGAAAAGTAATACGAGCAGGGGGAAGGTAAATATTAAATATAATAATTATATAATCAATTAAGAAATTGAAATGATAATTTATATTTCATAATTAATACTTATCTTTGAAAAAAATTATATCCAAAAAAAATATTTGAAAAATGAGTACAGATAAAGAAATTATTGATAAAAAGATAGAAGAGTTATATAAGAAGAAGGAAACTGCTTTAAAAGGTGGGGGCGACAAAAGGATTGAAGCTCAGCACAATAGGGGCAAACTCACAGCGAGGGAAAGAATTGATTTGCTTGTTGATAAAGGCTCTTTTAGAGAGATTGATATGCTTGCACATCATCATTCTTCTGACTTTGGACTGGACAAGGCACGACCTTTGGGCGATGGTGTAGTTACGGGATATGCTCAAATAAATGGTGAAAAAGTATTATTATTTTCACAAGATTTTACTGTATTGGGTGGTTCATTGGCTGAACAACATGGTAGAAAAATTGTAAAGATAATGGAGATGGCTTTAAAAAATGGTATTCCTGTAATAGGATTGAATGATTCGGGAGGAGCAAGGGTACAAGAGGGTGTAATCTCTTTGGGTGCTTATGCTGATATATTTTTATTGAATACAGTGGCATCTGGTGTTATTCCACAGATTTCATTGGTAATGGGACCATGTGCAGGTGGGGCAGTTTATTCTCCTGCTATAACAGATTTTATAATTATGGTAAAAAATACATCATATATGTTTGTTACTGGTCCGAAAGTAGTAAAAACTGTTACTCATGAGGATTTGACGGCAGAGGAGTTAGGTGGGGCAAGTGTTCATGGTGCAAAATCTGGAGTGGCACACTTTACTTGTGAAAATGATTTGGAAGCCATAAAACTCACACAAAAGTTATTGACATTTATACCACAGAACAATACAGAGGAAGCTCCTTATATTCCGAATGAAGACCCTATCGATAGGTTGAATGAGGATTTGACTTATTTGATACCGGCTAATCCAAATCAGCCTTATGATATAAAAAATATTATAAAATCATTGGCAGATAAGGGAGACTTTTTAGAAGTTCATGAAGATTATGCTGCTAATATAGTAGTTGGGTTTATACATTTGGGTGGACGGTCAATTGGTGTTGTAGCTAATCAACCGGCAGTATTGGCTGGTGTACTGGATATAGATTCATCTAAGAAAGGTGCGAGGTTTATTCGTTTTTGTGATGCTTTTAATATCCCTTTATTGACTCTTGAAGATGTACCAGGTTTTATGCCGGGTAAGGTGCAGGAGTGGGGTGGAATAATTTCTAATGGTGCAAAATTATTGTATGCATACTGCGAGGCAACTGTGCCTAAAGTAACATTGATAACAAGAAAAGCTTATGGTGGAGCTTATGATGTTATGTCATCTAAGCATATAAGAGGAGACTTTAATTTTGCATGGCCGACGGCAGAGATGGCTGTAATGGGAGCAAAGGGAGCAGTAGAAATAATATTCAAAAAAGATATTATTGAGGCAGAAGATAAGGAAGTGAAACAGGCAGAATTGGAAGAGATGTATAACGAAAAGTTTGCAAATCCATATATTGCTGCTTCTTATGGCTATATAGACGATGTTTTTGAGCCAAAGTATTCAAGGCAAAGGTTGATAGACGCATTTTCGTTATTGGAAAATAAAGTAGATAAAAATCCACCAAAGAAGCACGGTAATATTCCTTTATAATTCTGAATTATATAGACCAAGGAAAATTTAATAAATAGGAATTAAGAAATAAGAAAAAAATATTTGTATTTTAGCAAATAATATTTGCGTGTTATAAATATATAGATTAAATTTGTAGTTCCTATATTTACAATTAATATAAAAGTTAAGTCAATGGCAAAGAAGCAAACATTCGGCGATAAATTAAAGAAAAAAGACGTTGCAGATACATTTCCAATTCAAGTAATTAAATGGTATCATGACGAAAACAGAGGCACATTAAGATGTCTGGATAAATTTGTTCAGCTCGATAACTTAAACGATGCTGCAACTATTGATGTAAGCAAATAAATTTATAAAATTCAAAGGTTTTTTAGATGAAAAAAGATATTCATCCAGCTTATAGAGCAGTAGAAATTAAGATGACAGATGGTTCTACATTTGTTACTCGTGCTTGTTATAAAAGCGATAAAATGGTACTTGAGATAGATTCAAAATCACACCCATTCTTTACTGGTAAGCAAATGCTTGTAGATACTGCAGGGCGTGTAGATAGATTCAAGAAACGTATGGCTAAAACTCAAAATATCAAACAAGGAGATAAATAATGGCTGTTCTTCATACTATGCAAACAGGGACTACTAAGACTAATAAAAAAACAGTCAAGAAAAAAGTAAATCCTATAAAAGGTCAAAAAGAAGTTGATTATTTTGATGTGAAATTTCTTCAAAGATATATAAATGACCAAGGTAAGATTTTACCTCGTAGAATAACTGGTGTTACTGCTACTCAACAAAAGGCAATTACTAAGGCTATTAAATATGCAAGACATTTGGCTTTGATGCCATTCGTTGCACACGATGTAAATTAATTATGTAATTTTTGTTAGATTACAAATTGATTAAAAATATTAAAGGAACTCATTTGAGTTCCTTTTTTTTGTGCTTCACACTTCTTTGCAAAACTCTATAAATTATTTTGAACGATAGATTTTATTTATAATATAACTCAATCTGCAATTGTAATAGTTGTAAATTATGAATACAATAAGAATTATTTGAAGTCAATTTAATATAGTTGTTTTAATGCAGTTGTTTTAATGCAGTTGTTCATTGCTTTGCTATTATAATTAAGAAATATATACTTTAATAAACAGAACAAAAAAGCCAGATACTTTTCAGCTATCTGGCTTTAAATTGACTTTATAGTCTCTTAAATATAGGTTGTGAATTATTTGATAACAACCATTTGTTTACTTATAAGTTGGCCATTGATTAGCATATTATAGAAGTAAACGCCTTGAGATAATTGGTATTCGTTAACATTGAAATTAACAAAGTGATTGCCCATTGGCAAAGAGCTATTTAATAAGTTTGCAACATTGTTACCATACATGTCAGTAACGAATAAATTAACATTGCTTAATTCTTCTAATTGGAATTCAATTTTTGTTGCGTTTTGAACTGGGTTAGGAGAGTTAGTCAAATTAAATTTACTTGCATCTGCAACGCTTGAAGGAATCGCTTGATCATTAACTGTAACCATAATATCAGAAGATTTTACATCGCCACAAGTGTTAGTAAGAACAACGTAGTAATTTCCTGACATTGCAACTTCAGCATTTTCTACAGAAAGAGTAGCTTCAGTTCCAAGAACAGTTGATGTAGCAGAAGCGTTATACCAAGCATAAGAGTCAGTATCAGTTGCTTCAACCATTAGAGTGATTGTTTCACCTTTTGTAACAGTTACTGCTTCGCTTAAAGTAGTAACAGCTGGCATTGGGAATACAGTCAATGTAGCGATTGAAGTAGTTTTTGCTGTAGAAACGTCTCCGTTATAATTTACAACGCAATAAATATCGATTAAATCAGTTGCTGCAGTAACTGTTAACATATTAGTAGTAGCTCCAGAGATACCTTCTGTCGCATCATCTAAAGCAACACCATCAGAGAACCATTGGTACATGATATTTGCAACATCGCCGTTATTTGTAGCAGTAGCTGTAACTGTAAATGTAACATCAGTATCCAGACAGCCCATTCCATTTTCTGGTTGAGCAGTAATTTCTATGGCAGGAGCTGGCATAACAGTTTGCATTTTAGCAGTAGTGAAGCCATCGCAAAGACCAGTTACTTCTGCGTAGTATTGGAACTCCATATCAGCAGCAGTGATATTAGCAATTTTAAGTAGGTTAGATTGAGAACCAGTAATTCTATCAGAATTCATAACAACTTCTGGAGTATCAGTACCTTTAACTCTCATCCATTGGATGTCGGTTCTTTGGTCGCCATCGTTGATATAGTTGTTAGACTCAAAATAGAAGAATGCGTCATCGCCTTCTGTAGCAGTGAAGTTGAATGCACCACCTGCTTTCATAAGAGCATCTAAATCAGTACCTTCGATTGTTACTTCGCTAGATTCCATCATCATAACTCCGCCTGTTTGGCTAGTCAATTTTGGTTTAGCAATAACTTGAACTGAAATAGTTCTTGAGCGGACAACATCGGAACGAGGGTTTCCCAATCCATCTTCTAACCAAGTTTCGAAATAATATAATCCTGCATCATCGAAGGTTAATGGGTCAAAACCAACGCCTGGTGTAGTTGAAGGCATAGAGAATTCTTCTCCATTTTTGAACCAGTGATACATAACGATATCAAAATCGTTTGAAGGCTTTACTACGCCGCCGATAAAATCGTCATCAGTACCGTAACAAGCAACTAGATGTTCTGGTTCGTTAATAATTTCTACCGTTTCGGTAAATTGAGCATTAGCATTAATATAAGCAAATAGGCTTATAGCTGCTATTGCGAAAATCTTTAAAGTTTTCATTATAAAAAACCTCATGGAATAATTTAAAAAATATATTGTATTCTATTCTAATTTTAAACTTAACATAAGTAAAGCATATTTGCAAGAAAATCATAAAGAAATATTCCACTAATGTGGATAAATTGCTTATAAATGTCAGAATAATATAAAAATAATGGAGCAAAGTGTGTTAAATAATCCACACTTATAGTAGTTCAGTTTATAGTATATTAAAATATTTATAAATAAAGGTGTTGCGAGTGTAATGGTGTAGTAATTATTTTGAAATAAAAAGATTAATATATATATAAACAAAAAACCCAACATTTAGGGTAAATATTGGGTTTAAATAATTGGGAAGAATATAAAAATTATGCTTCGGTTGCTGCTTCAGCTTCAGCTTCTTTTTCAGCTTGTTCTGCTTTCTTTTTATTTTCTTTTCTTAATTTCCTAAGCTCTTTTCTTCTTTTGTATCTTGCGTCAGCTATTTCTTTGTGTTTTGTAATAGCTTCTGCAATTTCTTCTTCGGATTTGCCTTTTAATCTCAAATGTTTAGTGAGAAGGATTCCTTCGTAAGAAAGAAAGTTCTTTACTGTGTCTGTTGGCTGAGCTCCTACTCCTAACCAGTATAATGCACGTTCTGCATCAATCTGGAAAGTGTTAGGACTGGTGTTAGGATCGTAGAATCCTAATCTTTCAAGATATGCACCATCTCTTCTTTTACGACCGTCCACAGCAACGATATCGTAAACTGGGAGATGAGTTCTACCTTTTCTTCTTAGTCTTAACTTGACCATTATTTAACCTATGTTATAATATATAAAAATTAAAGTCCGAAGCCTTTTGGAAGACCGAGACCTTTCATTAACCTATTTTTACCGCCCCTATTCATTTGCTTCATCATTTTTTTCATATCTTCGAATTGCTTTAGCAGTCGGTTTACATCTTGGATTTTCATACCGCAACCTTTGGCAATTCTTTTTCTTCTTGAGCCGTTGATGATTTTGGGGTTTTCTCTTTCTTTTTTTGTCATTGATAAGATGATTGCTTCGACTCTGCCGAATGCTTTATCATCGAATGTTACATTTTTTAATGCCTTGTCCATTCCGGGTATCATACCTATGAGTTCGCGCATTGAACCCATTTTTTTGATAGTTTTAAGCTGGTCTAAGAAGTCGTTAAAATTAAATTGGTTTTTCTTAATTTTTTCTTCTAATTTTTCAGCTTCTTTTTTATCAAATTGGGATTCGGCACGTTCAACTAAGGTTAGGATATCACCCATACCTAAGATACGAGATGCTATTCTTTCTGGGTGGAATGGCTCTAAGTTTTCTAATTTTTCGCCTGTACCGACAAATTTTATTGGTTTTCCTACAACTGACAATACGGATAGGGCTGCACCGCCACGAGTATCACCATCTAATTTTGTAAGGACTATACCTGTTAGTTCTAATTTTTCATGGAATGCTTTTGCGGTAGTAACGGCATCTTGACCAATCATAGCATCGCAAACAAAAAGAGTTTCAATAGGGTTTACATTTACTGAAATATCTTTTACTTCTTGCATCATCACCTCATCGATTGTCAATCGGCCGGCTGTATCGACGATTACTGTATCTCTACCAAATTTTCTTGCATAAGCTAAGGCATTTTGTGCTATTGCTACTGCATTTTTTTGTTCTTCGGCGTGAACCGGAACTTTGATTTGTTTTCCAAGTTGTTTTAGTTGTTCTATCGCAGCAGGTCTATGGATATCACAAGCAACGAGTAATGGTTGGCGACCTTTTTTCCTCAATGAACGTGCTAATTTACCACAAAATGTAGTTTTACCAGAACCTTGGAGTCCGGCTACCATAATGACAGATGGTGGTTGAGAAGAGAATACAAGCTCAGAGCGTTTGCTACCCATGAGTTCAACTAATTCGTCTTTTACAATTTTGACTATTAATTGGTCTGCTCTTAGTTTGCCTTTAACTTCCTCGCCGAGAGCTTTTTCCTTTACGTCGGCAATAAATTTCTTAACAACATCAAGATTTACATCAGCTTCGAGTAATGCACGTCTGATTTCTTTCATTGCGTCTGCAATATTTTCTTCTGTGATTTTGGATTGGCCTTTAAATTTCTTTAAGGCACCTTCTAACTTTTCCTGTAAACTCTCAAACATTAAAATTACTATTTTGGTTTGGGTAAATTATACGAACTACAAAAATATACATATTTTGAATATTACACAATATTATTTTAGTATTATATAATAATTTACTTGATTTACTGGATTAGTCTTCGAGAGTACTCAAATTACCTGGGTCTTCGCCCAATGCTTCCGCTTTTAGTACTCTACGCATAATTTTGCCTGAGCGAGTTTTTGGCAGTTTATCTACTAAGGTAATTTTTTCTGGTGTTGCGATTGGTCCAACTTCTTTTCGGATATGTAGTTTTAGTTGCTCGGTTAATTCTGAACTAGGACTAACTCCGTTGTTTAAAATTACGTAGCAATGAATTGCATTTCCTTTTATTTCGTGTGGGAGACCTATTGCTGCTGCTTCTGAAACATCAGGGTGGCTTACTAAAGCTGATTCGATTTCGGCTGTACCTAATCTATAGCCTGAGACTTTGATAACGTCATCTGTACGACCGATTATCCAATAATAGCCGTCTTTATCTCGTGTTGCTGCATCGCCTGTGAAGTATAAGCCGGGATATTTAGTCCAATACTGTTCTACATATCTTTTGTCGTCGCCGTAAATAGTTCTCATCATTGATGGCCAAGGATTTTTTATTACTAAATATCCTTTTTCGCTTACTCCTACTGACTGACCATTTTCATCTACTATATCCATATCTAAGCCTGGGAAAGGGCGAGTACCGGAGCCGGGTTTTAGTGCTACTGATGGCATTGGGGTTATCATAAACATTCCGGTTTCGGTTTGCCACCATGTATCCATTATCGGACATTTACTGTTTCCGACTACTTCGTAATACCAACGCCAAGCTTCTGGATTAATTGGTTCGCCGACTGAGCCTAATAAACGCAAAGAAGATAGGTCGTGTTTATTGACCCAAGAATTGCCAAAACGCATTAGTCCTCTGATTGCAGTTGGAGCGGTATATAATATATTTACTCCGTAGCGTTCGATTATGCTCCACCAACGGTCAGGATATTTGTAGTTAGGAGCTCCTTCGTAAATAATTGATGTTGTACCATTTAGCAATGGGCCATAAACTATATAGGAATGACCTGTAATCCACCCTGGGTCGGCGGCACACCAATATCTGTCTTCTTCGTGAATATCGAATACGTATTTCAGAGAGGTATATGTGCCTACCATATATCCGCCATGCGTGTGTAGTATTGCTTTTGGTTTTCCTGTTGTTCCAGATGTGTATAATATGAATAATGGGTCTTCTGCATCCATTATTTCACATTCGTGTTTTGGGGAGGCTATGGGCATATTCATTAGTTCATGGTACCACATATCTCTGCCTTCTAACATATTTACTTCGTGTCCGGTTCTCTTAACGCATATCACGTGTTCTACTATACCTGTTCTATCAACTGCGGCATCTGTAATATCTTTTAATTTGACGATTTTTCCGCGTTGGGAAGCTCCATCACAAGTGATAACTACCTTGCTATTACTATCTTCTATTCTTTCGTGGAGAGCTTCGGTGCTAAAACCGCCATATACAACTGAGTGAATTGCTCCTATTCTGGCACATGCGAGCATAGCGATAATTATTTCGGGGATTCTTCCCATATAAATAGTTACTCTATCGCCTTTTTTTACGTTCAAATTTTGTAATACATTTGAGAATTTGCATACTTCTGTGTATAATTCTTGGTAGGAAATAGAGCGTTTATCACCTTTTTCACCTTCAAATATGTATGCAACTTTATTTCTTCTGTGTGTGTTGATATGCCTATCTAAGCAATTGTAAACTATGTTTGTTTTGCCTCCATTATAGAATTTGAAGAATGGTTTGTTGCTGTCATCGAGGAAGGTATCCCATTTTTTGTGCCAATGGAGTTCGTCTGCCATTCCTGACCAGAAGCCTTCAAAATCTTTATTAGCATATTCGTTTAGTTTATCCCAGTCTTTAATTATAGCGTTTTCTAAGATTTCTTGGGAGGGCTGATATAAATTATTTTCACTCATTATTTTACCAAAATTTAATTAATAATATTTAAAAATTAATATACGATTTTAAATTTATAAAAAATTGGATAATAATGCAAGGAAATACTTGGATATTAATATAGATCTGTATCAGCAGATTTAGGTTTGTAATTTTAGTAATTTCTTTTATATTGTAAATAATACTAAAGTTAAATTTATATTTTATAATCAGTTAATAACCATTATTACTTAATAAGAGTACCAAAAATATGAAAAAATATACTTTAGTTTTAATAATTTTCTTTTTTGCTCCAAATTTATATGCAGAACGTGAATTTCATTTAGTCAAAGAAAGAGTGGAACTTGAGAGTTTTCAATCTATTGAATGCCCTGATAGTTTGAATTGCTTTGTGTTTACTTATAGATATGATAAATCAATATTGTATAAATCCACTGACCAAGGAGAAACATGGTATAATATTTATGAAAATAAACATCATTTGAATAAGGACTCTATATGGATTTTATTCCATGGTTTTGCAGTTGATGCAAATTATTTATATCACACATATTCAGACAGAGCAGTATTAGAAAAAAGTACAGATGGTGGTTATTCGTTTGAACGAGTAAGTTTTGGTGAGTTATCATTAGATGAAAACAACCAATTTTATCATATAGGTTATCACGATAATAAAATTTTAGCAGCTGTAGCAAATAGAGAATTAGTAATAACTAAAGATAACTGGGAAACATACAAAATAGTCAAAACATTACCTGGAAATTATCCTGGTGATTTTTTATATTTTTTAGATTCTAATAACATAATAATGTCCAAAGTTTATAGAAAAGGACGAGATTTATTAAGATACGACATAGATAAAGATGAATGGAGTGAATATTTTATAGCAGAAATAGAAGACCCAAATAGACCAAAAGATTTATTTGACATATATTTTGTAAATGATAGTCTAGGTTTTGGTTGCGGTACTCAAGACACAACCGAAAACGAATTCTATAAATCGATGATATGGAAAACAACTGACAAAGGGAAAAGTTGGACAGAAATATTAGGTGAATTACATGACCCACATACAGGTTTGTTAAAAATTAGATTTAGAAATGAAAACCATGGTATTGCTGTAGGCGATTGGGGTATGATAGTGGAGACCACAGATGGTGGCAAAAGTTGGAATTACATAGTTCCGCCCAATGATTTAAGCGGACCAGGAACAAAAGTAGCATTCGCTGGCGAACAAATAATATTTGGGACTGCCTATGGGGGATTATATAAACTTGATCCTCCACCATTGGGTGTAGAAAAAGACATTATCAAAGAAGAAAAAATAAAAATACGTCAGGGCAAAGACAAATTGCTAATAAGCATAAACGACAAGAAATATAGGAAACATAAAATAGAGATATTTGATTTGCAGGGATTGAAATTAAATGAGCAATCATTAAGCTCTGGTGGTGGTACTTTGTTTCAGCCAGTACGTATAGACCATTATCCTTCTGGGGCGTATTTTTATAGGATTAGTGTTGGAAGTGTGTTGGTTTATAGTGGGAAGTTTATAAAATAGCTACATTTCAACAAGGTAACTTGTTGCCTTATCCACTTTGTCCAAACCTCCTGCATAACAGCAACAAGGGGTTGCAACCCCTTGTTAAATCAGATGAACATAACATCATCCTCATCATTTAAAGCACAGCGAAGATTCTATTATAGCACCAAAAAGAAGTATAATATTTGAAAAATCATCTTATTCAATCTATGGAGGGTTTGGAGCTTTGAAAAGGATAAAATCGGAGATTTTAAAGTTTTAGACTGGATTCTTCGCTTCGCTCTGAATGACGGTGATTTTCAAAATGGAATGGTTGTTTATCTTTCGACTACGCTCAAGATGACAGAGGAGGATGCTCAAGATGCTATTATTTTAGAATTTTGTGAATGTAATAAATATGAGTTATTTAGATGTATTGTAATTTGGTTTGAGGTTAATTTTTAGATTATTTGTTAGATGTATTGATAAATTTTCTTAATTTGGTGTTTTAATAAAATATTGATTAAGAAAATGAATAGACGTAATCTTGTGAAATTGCTTGGTATATCTTCGATGTTGCCAATATTAACACCAATCACTAATTCGGAATTGTTTGCTCAAAATGAGAAAATAGAGATAATAAAACCGAATAGGCTTAAGAAAGGGGATAAGGTTGGGGTTATTGCTCCGGCTTCGAATGCTTCTACTCCTGAGGAGATAGCTAAGGCTAAGGAAATAATTGAATATTTTGGATTAGTACCTGTTTTTGGGACAAATTTAATGGACGGAGATGGGTATAAGACGAGGAGCGTGCGTGGGAGATTGAGAGATTTGCATCAGATGTTTGAGGATAGGAGTATTAGTGCTGTTTTTTGTATCAGGGGTGGGTATGGTTCGGCTTCGCTTTTAGATGGTATAAATTATGAATTGATAAGGGCAAATCCGAAGATATTTTTGGGTTATTCGGATATTACTGCGTTGCATATTGGCATATTTCAGAATACTGGATTGGTTACTTTTCATGGTCCTGTGATGCTTTCGAGTTTTAGTGATTTTACGGAGCGGAGTTTTCGTAGGGTATTATTTGACAATCATTCTATTGGAGTGTTGGGAAATCCTGCGACTGAGAAGAGGAGAAATAATAATTCGGTTTATACTATTAAGAGTGGGAAAGCTAATGGGCGTTTGATTGGTGGAAATTTATCTTTGATTTCGTCTCTTATGGGAACTGCGAATGAAATTGATACGAAGAATTCTATTTTGTTTATTGAGGATGTGGGTGAGCAGCCTTATTCGCTTCATAGGATGATGACTCAGCTGAAACAATCTGGGAAGTTAGATGATGCGAATGGAATAATCATAGGCAAATGCGAGGATTGTCAGCCGTCTGGTAGTCAAAACTCGTTATGGGATTATTCGGAAATGGAAGCTTATTTGGATATTTTTAGGGACTATAAGAAACCCGTTTTTTATGGTTTGTTGATAGGGCATACGCGGGAACAGTTGACTATTCCTATTGGGCTTGGGGTTGAGATGGATGCAGATTTGGGTGTAATAAATATTATGGAATCTGCTGTTAAATAAATGTAAATTAAGCGTTTAGTGCGTTTGAGATATCGTCTATTAGGTCGTCGTAGTGTTCTACGCCGATGGATAGTCTTACCATGTTTTCTGTTATTCCCATTTCGTTTTGTTCGGTTGTTGTGATGTCTGAATGAGTCATAGTTGCTGGGTGTTCGGCTAAAGATTCGGTGGAACCGAGTGATACTGCGAGTTTGATTAATTTTAGAATGTTTAGGAATTTGAATGCTGCCTTTTCACCGCCTTTGATGTCGAAAGAAATCATGGCTCCTGCTGATTTGCATTGTTTTTTGAATATTTTGTGGGATTTGGCATCGTTTCCTAAGAGAAAGCCGAGATAATATACTTTTTCGACTGATGGGTGATCGAATAGGAATTCGGCAACTTTTTTGGCATTTTTGGCTTGTTTTTCCATTCGGATTTGCAGGGTTTCGAGTGAACGCATTAATAGCCAAGCTGTGTATGGGGAAGCCATTGAGCCGTAGAATGTTCTCATTGCTTTTACTCTGGTTATTAGTTCTCTGTTTCCGAGGACTGCACCTGCGACTATGTCGCTGTGTCCGCCGATGTATTTGGTGGCTGAGTATATGACTAGGTCTGCTCCGTGTTTTAGTGGGTGTTGCCAGAGAGGTCCCATGTAGGTATTATCGCAAACGAGGAGGACTTCTTTTTCGTCGGTGCTGAAGTATTTTGCTAAGTTTTTGGCTTCTTCGATGTCGATTAGTGAGTTTGTTGGGTTGGCTGGGGTTTCGATATAGACCATTGCGAGGGTATTTTCGCAATTATGTTCTTTTACGGTTTTTATTATGTCTTCGTTGCTAACTCCGGTGTTAAAACCGATTGTTTTGATGCCAAATTTTGGTAGTATGTTATTGAGAAAATAATCTGTTCCGCCATATACTGGTTTGCTATAGATTAGTGAGTCGCCTGGTTTGAGAAACTCCATAAATGTAGTTGAAATGGCTGCCATACCGGAGACAAATGAGGCGGCATCTTCTGCTTCGTCCCATAGGCAAAGTCTGTTTTCTAGGATTTCGAGGTCGGGGTTGTTGAGGCGAGAGTATATTAATCCCATTTCTTCGTTTATTCCTTTTTCGCGTAGTCCGTAGGCGAGTTCGAAGAATGATTTGCCGTGCTCTGCTGTTTGGAAAACGAAGGTAGAGGTCTGGAAAATTGGACATTTGACTGCACCTTCGGAGAGTTCTGGTTTGTATCCGAATGACATCATTTGAGATTCTGGGTGGAGTTTTTTCATGGAGTTAATATTGTTTTTTTGATTTTTTTGTTTATGCAAAAATAAGGAAATCTTTTAAGAGAATTACTTATTTGTTTTTTAATGGATAAAATCGGAGATTTTAAGTTTTCTATTGGATTTTTCGCTTTGCTCTGAATGTTGGTGTTTTTTTGTTGAGGTTACTTTAGGTTACATATTTTAGATATTTTCTCATATTTTATTGCTGATTTCTGGAGTTTTTGGTAGAAAGGTTTGTTGTTGTTATTTTTCATTTTTTGTAAAAAAGTCTTAATAATTTGGTAAGAATAAAGCCTATTAAGATGCCAAGCAATGCACCTGCAGTAATATCTAATGGGTAGTGAACTCCTACGAAAACTCTGCTGATGGCAACTAAAAATGCTATTATATAAAATTTGTGCCGATGTTTATTGAAGAAATGGGATAAGGTAAATGCCGCAAAGAAATTGTTTGTGGCGTGAGCAGAAGGGAATGATTTGCCAGAGCCACAGTTTACGAGCAAATTTACGTTGTCGAGGTCGTGGCAGGGTCTTAACCTCCCAACCCAATCTTTGATTAAGTTTGCAGATACTTGGTCAGCGATTAAGACACCGATTAGAAGTGTTGTAATTATAACTAACCCCTTCCATTTGTGCTTGATTAGTAAGTAAATAAAACCAAAAATGTATATAAAAATCCAATTTTTTTTATCAGTTATAAAAGGCATAATCATATCAAGAAAATCATTAGATAGTGTTTGATTGATAAATATAAAAAGCTGTTTATCTAAGTTTAAGAGAGTTTCCATAGAGTTTAGTTGTATTGTAATAAAAGTGTAGTAATATTTGTATTATTTGGATTTTTACAATTTTGATTTTCAAATATAGGTATTTTTTAGACTTTTTTAAGTGTTTATATGATAATTGCTACTTTTAATTAAGTAAATTATTGAAATTTTTGGATATAGTGATAATTTAGTTATATTGCATAGGAATAAAACTATATTTTTTTGGGAACAATATGAAAAATTTGAAATTTTCTATACTTTTAATTTTATTATTAATAATTGGTTGCAATGATTTGCTTGCGAAATTAAATGGTCAGCTGAAAATTGACTCACTATTGACCGAATTGTCTAAAGCAAAAGAAGATACGAATAAAGTTAATATACTACAGGAATTGTCATTCAATTATTATAAAATTAATCCAGATAGAGGTATCGAATATGGCTTACGTGGATTGGTATTATCAAAAAAAATTGAATGGAAGAAAGGCGAAGCAAAATGCAATAACAATTTAGGAGTAAATTATTCATTTGGAAAAGCAAACTATAAATTAGCGTTGGAATATTTTTATGAAGCTCTAAAGATTAATGAAGAATTAGGAAACAATAAAGGAGTTGGAAGTAATTTAGGTAATATTGGCATAATCTATCAATTTCAGAATGATTATGATAAGGCACTTGAGACATATATAAAAGCACTTTCAATTATGGAGGATATGGGAAATAAAAATGGAATTGCAATCAATTTAGGGAATATCGGAAATATTTATCAAGTGCAAAGTAATTATATCAAAGCATTAGAATATTATAATAGAGTGCTGAATTTAAATAAAGAGCTAAATAATAAGAATGGCATTGCGATTAGTTTAGGAAATATTGGTAATATATATTTTTTACAAAATGATTATCCAAAGGCATTAGAGTATTATAATAAATCAATGAAATACTGTGTGGAGTTGGGCGATAAGAATGGAAAAGCAAGGAACCTCGGCAATATGGGCAGTATTTATATAAAACTGTCTAAAGATTCGGTGTTGAAGAGAATTAATGAAACTACCGAACTAGTGAGTTTAAATAAATCTATAAATTTGGAAAGAGGTATTGCTCTTATGCAAGAAGCGAAGGATATATATGAGGAACTCGGAGAACTAAATAATAGGGTTAGTAATTTAAAAAATTTAGCAAATGCTTATAGAGATAAAGGAGATTATGAAAATTCGGATAAGTATTTTCGGGCTCATAAGACACTACAAGATTCCGTATTTAATCAAGAAAAAGCTAATGAGATAAGCAAGCTGATTAGACAGCGAGATATGATAGAGGCGGAGCGAATACAAAAGCAGGAAGCTATGGAGAAAGCCGCAAAAATAGCTTATAGAAATAATATGCAATATCTTTCTATTGCTATATTTATAATATTATTAAGTGTAATAATGATGTTGAACGGCAAAATACAAATGTCAGAATGGAATGCTAGGGGTTTGGTATTTATGACTTTTATTTTGCTTTTTGAATTTATATTTGTGATAATTGACCCAATAACTGATGACTATTCTGAAGGCGAACCATTCGTAAAATTAGGTATAAATTTAGCAATTGCTTTTTTCTTATATCCTATTCACCATTTTTTCAGTAAAAAAGTAACACGTGCTATAATAAAACGAGGAGGCGGAACAGCGATAGAGAAGATTATTGCAGACTTTAAAGCTAATAAAAACAGTGAAAACAAATAATTTAAGAAATTAATTAAGCTAAAAATCAATCAAATATTTCAAAGAGAAATAGTCTAAAAACTACTTGACATTGTAACAATAATTTATTATTTTGGGAGTAAGCATAAAGAGATAAATATATATTTAATTCTATTATAATCAATCAGATAAGAGTTGATTGCTAAACATTGTGTTTTATGAAAAATAAAGCAAATTATTTTAAATGATAAATGATATATGTTCATTTCTTTGTTTCCAATTTAGTCAATTCTCAGAAATACTATATAATAGTTAGAATGTTAATAACTTAAAAGTAGTATTTTTCTATATGACAGGGATTGTGGAAAAATATGATTTGTATTAGCAATTATATTATAGTTTATTGACCTCCCCGCTAAAGCGAAAAAGAAAAAACTATGTAGTTAATGGTTTGAACGAATTAGCGAAGTAAAATAAAATTGATTAGATTTTAATAATAACCCAGTATTAATGTCAAATCAGAATTTATCATCACAAATATTGAGGCTCCAGTATGAAAATTACTAGAAAGTTTACAAGGGACGGCGTTAGTCCTTTTGATTTATTTTCCTATACGAATAGAACATCTGCCATTAAAAATCCAGATGGTTCCGTGGTATTCCAAATGAACAATGTAGAAGTACCCTCGCATTGGTCCCAAATGGCAACTGATGTACTAGCACAAAAGTACTTTAGAAAGGCAGGGGTGCCGTTAAAAGATGAAAACGGAAAATTATTAAAAGACGAGAACGGCGTACAAATAACTGGTAGTGAAAATTCGATAAAACAAGTTGTCCATAGGATGGCAGGAGCTTGGCGTGATTGGGGTGAGAAAAATGGATATTTTGACACTAAAGAAGATGCGCAGATTTATTACGAAGAGATGATGTATATGCTTTTAAATCAGTCTGCAGCACCTAATTCGCCGCAGTGGTTTAATACTGGGTTAAACTTCTCGTATGATATAACTGGAAATAAACAGGGGCATTATTATGTAGATAATGAGACCGGAAAATTGAAAAAATCAAAAGATGCCTATTCCAGACCGCAACCACATGCTTGCTTTATTCAGTCAGTAAGTGATGATATGCTGAATGATGGAGGAATTTTTGATTTATCTACTCGTGAAGCGAGAATTTTCAAATATGGTAGTGGAACTGGTTCTAATTTCTCTAATTTGAGAGGAAGAGGAGAACCCCTTTCTGGTGGCGGTAAGTCGTCTGGTATGATGAGCTTTTTGAAAATTTTTGATAAGGCAGCTGGGGCAATTAAGTCTGGGGGTACTACAAGGCGTGCAGCAAAAATGGTAGTGGTAGATATTGACCACCCGGATATCGAAGAGTTTATCACTTGGAAAGCCAAAGAAGAGGAAAAAGTTGCTGCTATGGTAACTGGTTCGAGAATTAATGCAACATTTATGCAAGCTGTAATGGATGAAGCAATTCAAAATGGAACAGACAGAAATACAAATAAAAAATTAAACAAATTAATCATAAATGCAGCTAATAGAGGAATTCCATTAAACTATGTAAATAGAGTATTGGAGTTGGTTAATCAAGGATTTACATCATTAAATTTCGAAACTTATGACACTCATTATGAGTCAGAAGCTTATAACACAGTTAGTGGTCAGAACGCAAATAACTCAGTACGTGTTTCTAATGATTTCATGCGTGCAGTAGAAAATGACGAGATGTGGGATTTGAAATGGAGAACCGACGGCAGTTCGTGTAGGCAAGTAAGAGCTAAGCAGCTTTGGGATATGCTCAATTTATCAGCATGGAAATCAGCAGACCCAGGATTGCAATTTGATTCAACTATAAATGAGTGGCATACTTGTCCTAACTCAGGGCGAATAAATGCTTCAAACCCATGTAGCGAATATATGTTTTTAGATGATACTGCTTGTAACTTGGCATCATTAAATTTGATGAAATTCTATGATGAGAATACAGGAACATTTTTAGTAGATGAATATAAGTATGCTATTAGATTATGGACAATGACATTAGAAATTTCAGTATTAATGGCACAATTCCCATCCCAAAAAGTTGCAGAGCTGTCATATCAGTTTAGAACATTAGGTTTGGGTTACGCTAATATTGGTTCATTATTGATGGTAAATGGAATACCTTATGATTCAAAAGAGGCATTGGCAATAACTGGTGCATTAACTGCAATTCTTACTGGAGAGTCCTACGCTACATCGGCTGAGATGGCATCAGAGTTAGGTACTTTTGAAAAGTTTGAAGAAAATAAATCAGAAATGTTACGTGTCATAAGAAATCATAGACGTGCAGCATATTCAGCAAGAGCTAAAGAGTACGAAGGATTGACAATTAGACCTATGGGAATAGATTCCCTGTATTGTCCTCAACATCTGATTTCAGCAGCAAGAGATGCGTGGGACAGAGCATTAGAGCTTGGAGAAAAACACGGCTATAGAAATGCACAAACAACTGTAATTGCTCCGACTGGAACAATAGGTTTGGTAATGGATTGTGATACCACAGGTATTGAGCCAGACTTTGCGATTGTAAAGTATAAGAAACTTTCTGGTGGTGGATATTTCAAAATTGTAAACCAATCAGTTAGAAAAGCATTAGTCAAGTTCAATTATACCGAAAAACAAATTGAAGAAATTGAGAAATATAGTAAAGGACATGGAACTCTTTCTGGTTGCCCACATATTAATAAGCAATCTTTAAAAGAAAAAGGTTTTGCTGAAGAAAATTTAGAGGTAGTAGAAAAACAATTAGATGACGTATTTGATATAAGATTTGCTTTTAATAAATATAGTTTGGGTGAAGATTTTATCAGAAGTCTAGGCTTTGGAAATGACAAGATTAATGATGCTTCTTTTGATTTGCTTTCTGAATTAGGATTTCAAGATGAAGAAATTAATCAAGCAAATGATTATGTATGCGGAACAATGATGATAGAAGGAGCCCCACATCTGAAAGAAATGCACTTACCTGTATTTGACTGTGCAAATAGATGTGGCAAAAATGGTGAACGTTATATCGACCACATGGCACATGTTAATATTATGGCAGCAGCACAGCCATTTATTTCTGGAGCAATATCTAAGACAATTAATATGACTGGCGAAGCTACTGTTGCAGAGATAGGCGAAGTTCATCTTCGTTCATGGAAATATATGCTTAAAGCCATTGCTTTATATAGAGATGGATCAAAACTGTCTCAACCATTAAATTCTGCAAATTATGATGATTTAGATGAAGTGGTATTGCTTGGTGATGAGGCATTATTAGATGAACGATTAGGAGCAAAAGAGATTCATGAGCAAATAGAAGGCAAAAGACATAGAGCATTGAGAGTTAAGTTGCCACCAAAACGTTCTGGAATAATACGAGAATCAAATGTTGGTGGACATAAGGTATATTTAAGAACAGGCGAATACGAAGATGGGCAGTTAGGAGAAATATTTATAGATATGTATAAAGAAGGTGCTGCATTCCGTGGATTATTGAACAGTTTTGCAGTATTGACTTCTAAGGCATTGCAGTACGGAGTCCCATTGGAAGAACTAGTTGAATCGTTTACGTTTACTAGATTTGAGCCAGCTGGAATGGTTACCGGACATGATGCAATCAAAAATTCTACTTCTGTTCTTGATTATGTATTCCGTTCATTAGGTTATGATTATTTAGATAGAAATGATTTTGTTCATGTGAACGCTGTCGATGAAATGCCCGGTACTCCCTTAGAGTCCGAAAACAACAATAGGAATGATATCGAATCGCTAAGTCCAACGGATTTAAAGATTGATATAAAATCGGGAGTTGATAATAAAGTCAATAATATATCAGAGCTTGAAGTAGTAGAATCTTCAACGAGTTCAAGGTCAGTAACTAAGACTGCTAAATTGAAGTTGTCTGTTGAAGAGAAGACTGCTATTACTGCTGGATATACCGGAGAGCAATGTTCGTCTTGTAGCTCAATGAGAGTTAAGAGAAATGGCTCTTGTACAGTCTGCGAAGACTGTGGCACAACGAGCGGTTGCTCATAATCCTATTTAGAATATTTATTAAAATTAGAAAACTCCGGGTGTTTAAAGCATTCGGAGTTTTTTTATGTTAGTAGTAGGTAAAAAGTAGGTTATAGCATATCGATTTTAATATTCTATTAGAATAATTTTATTAATTAATTGGCATTCCAATGCTAAAATAGAATAAAAGTGGTCCTTGGAAAATAAACTCATCAGAGTCGATAAAGTAAAATGCTTTCCCAAGAGAAAAATCTGCAGGACCAATTGGCGTATCAATGCCTAAGCTAATTCCAATACCATGATTTAAACTTGTAAATTTAATGATTTCTGGTTTTCCCCAAATAGAACCTAAGTCATATCGTAATTTTAGATATGTATCAAAAAAGATACTGAATGGTGTATGGAATTGGTATTCCAGAGAAGTAATCAGGATTTGTGCTCCTCGTTTTTCATTTTCTCTAAATCCGAAGAAGCTATTTTGTCCTTTAAGGTAAAATTCTTCTGCATTTGGTAGTGTTTTATCAGCATATCCAAATTGAATTTTTGGAGTTAATGTATGGTTAGAAATAGAGAAATATGAAGCATAATTGAAGTAAAATTTAGTAAATGGGTTGTCTTTTTTTCCGAATAAATTTGATTCGAAAAAGGTATTTACCAAAATTCCTTTGGTCGGGTAGTTTGTTTTATTTTTTGTGTCTATGATTATTCCTATTGTGCCTGTTGAAATCAATGAATAGTCATTGTCTTGTGTCGTTTCAACATGTGTTTGGTTTTCGAGTTTGTATCTAAGGTAAAATAATCCTTTTTTTTCTAATTGCGTACCAATAGAAATATTCAAGCCTTGTTTAATATTTGCACTTTCAGATGTGGTTCTCCTGTCAAATTCTTTATTAACCAAATCATAGGTGGTAGTATAATTATTAAATAGAGAATAAGAGTAATAAGTTGATAATTTGAAATTGTAGAATGTATTCCATATTCGTGGCACTTCAAAACTTAATATACCTTTAAAATTTCTGTTTCCTCCGAAAATCTGCATGGTTTGTCTTTCACCAAAATCGAAAAGGTTTTCGCGAGAATACTCGATATTAATTTGAGAATTTCTTTCGTTATCAATTCGTGAGCCAAATGATAGATTTTGATTTGGCTTTTTATTGGCGTATATCAAAAGGTTAATACCGCTTGTGTTATTCTTTATTAGTTGGAACTCTATATCATTGAAAAAGTTTGAATTTTTTATATTATTCCATGATTTTACGAGTTTATCTGGGCTTATATATTCATTTTCATTTATTAGAAGTTCTCTTCTTATTTGGTAATGTGAAACCGATTTATTTTGTATTATTATTTTATTTAGCTTACCTTCATCTATTTGGATGTTTATAATATCATCCGAAATTGAAATAAATCGCGGATATGCAAACGGTAAATTATTTTTTGCAAAATAATCATGTAGTAGTTCAATAATTTCTGGTTTAGTAGTCGGTGCTTTTATCTCAAATAATTTTTTTAAAATTGGATATTCCTTATCGTTTACAGACTTTAAATTATAGTGATATTTATTGTCTTGAGATGTAATATTTAAAGTGTTTTTGTGATTAGTTATTTCAATATTTTTTTGAGTATTGGATACATTGTTAATTGCTAAATCTATTAGTTTATTTTGATGATTATTGATAAGCATTGTGCTATCATTTGCCGAAAGTCCAGTGATATTAATAGAGCTATAATTTTTGTTAAACGATGGTTGATGCTCTGAAATAAGCTCATTTTTTAAAATTGATTTTTTACTTTCTATAATTTCATTCAGTTGTTTTTGTTGTTTTTTAAATGCGTTACTTCCAAGTTCTATAAGGTTTTGGAGATTTGCGTAATCCGTATTTTTGATTTCACCTAAGTTTGGCCTGATAATAATATCAACATATTCTTGCATTTTAGTTGAAAGGTCTCGCATTAAAATGGATACTACTTGGTCTGCAATTTTTAGTGGGTTATTTAGCTCTTCATATTTCATTAGTGGAGAAACCGTATTGACAACTATAATAATATCTGGATTAAATAATTTTGCTTCTTCGATTGGTATATTGCTTTTAAGCCCACCATCGACAAGTTTCATTGTATCAATCTTAATGGGTGCATACCATAACGGCATAGTAGCACTTGCTTGAATCGATTTGATAAGCGAGCCTGAGCTTAGAGTTACAGGACTGCCAGTTACAAGGTCAGTCGCTATTGCTCTAAATTTGTATTTTAAATTATTAAAATCACCATAAGATTTATATTTTGCCTCCCAAAGTAATTTTTGGAGGAGAGAATGAAGTTCATTATTTGTTGAAATTGCCTCCGGCAAAATAATATCAAAATTATCAAATTGTAGAGTGAAAAGATTACGGTCATCAATAAGCTTTTGGTCAAGAAATAGTCCAGAGCGGTTATTCTTATTAGTAAGTGATAGTGTCTGTTCCCAATTAATTTTTTGGAATACTGAGTCAATTTGATTAGAAGTATAACCCGATGAGTATAGTCCACCAATAATCGCCCCCATGCTTGTACCAACCACATAATCTATTTTGATATTATGCTTTTCAAATTCTTTTAGAACTCCAATTTGCGAAATCCCTCTTGCTCCCCCTCCGCTTAAAACTAATGCAATTTTAGGCCGAATATCTTCGGTTGTGATAGTCAGATTCTTTGCATTAATATCTGCAAAAACTAAGCTTATAAGCAATATGAGATATATGAAGTATTTCAATTAATTTTTAGATGGAATTGCAAAAAAATAAACCGGCAAGTAAACTATTGTTATTTCAACACAAAGAATGAAGCGGTGTTTTCAGAGATCAAGAATGATGTCTTGTATTAATTTAACTTTAATTTACAAGCCGGCTAAATATTGAGACGATAAATTTATAAAAATAATATATAATATTTTAATTATCTGCTCCACTAAATTTCTTACTTTTATTAATAAAAATAACAGTTAATAAATTTATCTTCCAATTCCTTTGTAAATAACTTCTCCGCTATTTGAAATTGAAGTCGAAATGCAGTTTTTACCATCTATGATTATTTTAACCTTGTTTTTTGTGAGTTGTTCTAAACTTATTGCCTTAAATTCGGTATGGTCTGTGGCAATTACAATTGCATCTGATTTTTCAAGTAATTCATCTAAGGTGGTGCAATTCGACATAGAAGGAAAAAATGGGTCAAAAATATAGAGTTCTGCCCCTTTTCTTTCCAAAATATTTTTAATTTCGATTGATGGACTTTCTCTAAGGTCTCCTACATTTGCTTTGTAAGAAAGCCCTAACATACCGATTTTAGTACCTTTAATAGATTTTTCTATTTCATTTAATTTATCCGAAAGTAAGTCTATCGTATATGTAGGCATTGAATTATTAATTTCGCGTGCAAGTTTTAGGAACTTGTGGTCAAAACCTGATTGTTTTGCTCGTTCAATTAAGTAATATGGGTCAACAGGTATGCAGTGACCTCCTACTCCACAGCTAGGGAAATGAGGCATAAATGCGAATGGTTTGTTTGAAGCCGCTTTGATAACAGTATCAAGGTTGATACCAAGTACATCAAAAGACTTGGCAAGTTCGTTTACATAGGCTATGTTTACATCGCGGAAAGTATTCTCAATGATTTTAGTAGCTTCAGTTGATTTGATATCAGGCATTTCATTGATTTCGCCATCGATAAATTCACGGTAAAGGTCTGCAATTTTTTTTGTTGCTGCAGCACTTGTAGAGCCAATATTTCGAGGGATATTATAAACACTCCAGTTCGCATCTCCAGGATTAATCCGCTCAGGACAATGTGCCAAATCGAAGTCTATACCTGATTTTAGATTAGTTTTTTCTTCCATCATTGGAATAATTACTTCATCGCAAACGCCCGGGTTGATAGTTGATTCGATTATAACTGATTGTCCTTTTTTAAGATATCTGCATACTGTTTTCACAGCTGTTTCAACGGCTGTTAAATCAGGCAAATAACCATCAAGTACGGGAGTTGGTACACAAATGATATAAATCTCTGAGTCTTTAATAATATGTGTATCATTTGAGGCTTTTATTGGAAATTCTTTTATGTCTCTTTCTGCAAGCTGGTCGTCAACTGGTGATATTCTATTGTTTATTTTTGTGATTTTGTCGTGGCTAAGGTCAAATCCTACAAGTTGGTGGTTAGTCTTTCTGGTAATGGCACATGCTAAAGGGAAACCGACGTAACCAAGCCCTATTATTGAAATTTTCATTTTGATTTTTTGTTAAGGTTTTGTTTATATTATATTACAAAGATAATGGAATTTTATTATATATTTTTCTTTTTAGTTAAATTTTTTGATTATGGAGAGTTGGTCTTCTAAAATGAAGTTATTAGAAATAATAAATTAAAGAAAAAAAAGAGATAAATTATAATTAAACAGATTTCATAAGTTTTTTTTGTTAGTGGTCTTTAAGTTGCCGGTATTGTGGTTGTTTTTAGTTTTTAGTCTGGACTCTTCCCTACACTCTCAATGACAATAGTTTTTATTTTAATTTGTTTTTAGCAAGTGGTGCTAATTATATTTAAAATAAATTTTATTAACTGATTAATAAATATTATATTTGTGGTCTATTAATTTCACAAAATGGAAATTATTATTATTCATGTTATCCTTATTTTGGTCTCCAGCCAAAATAATGTAAAATCGGAGAAAATATGTCAGAAGACAATAAAAGTACTGCAGATGTTGTAGAGGAAGTGGCAGAATCAACTGTAGTAGAAATGACGGAACAACAAGTGTTGGAAAGTTCTGTATCTCGGCCAAACCGTCCGACAGTAGAATCATTATTAGAAAATGGTTTTGACCCATTTGAAATAGATGATAGTGCATTTGAAGAATTATCAAGCGGCACAATCATGGACATCAAAGAAGAACAATTAGTTCAAGGTAAAGTAGTAGATATTACTAAAGATGCTTTGATGGTTGATATTGGGTTTAAGTCGCTTGGTATTGTGCCAAAAGCAGAACTAATCAATGCAGAGTCTTATGAATTAGGACAAGAAGTTGATGTTTATATCGAGAAGATAGAAGATGCGAGCGGAAAAATCGTGCTATCTAGAAAGCGTGCTGACTTTATGAGAATATGGGAAGAAATCATGCAACTTTTCGAAACTCAAAATGTAACTTCTGTAAAAATTCTTAGAAGAATCAAAGGTGGAATGGTTGTAGATTTGAAGGGAATAGAAGCCTTCTTGCCAGGTTCACAAATTGATGTAAGACCTGTTAGAGATTTCGACGCATGGGTTGATAAAGACATCGACGTTAAAGTTGTTAAAGTTAATCACCCAAGTGAAAATGTTGTAGTTAGTCATAAAGTATTATTAGAAGAAGCTCTAACTGAGCAACGTTCTGAAATTATGTCTAAATTGGAAAAAGGCTTGGTATTAGCTGGAACAGTGAAAGCCATATCAGACTTTGGTGTATTCGTAGATTTAGGCGGAGTAGATGGATTAGTTCACATTACTGATTTATCTTGGGGTAGAGTAACTCACCCATCTGAAATAGTAGAATTAGACCAAACTGTGCAAGTAGTAATATTAGACTTCGATCAAGAGAAGAGAAGAATCTCATTGGGTATGAAACAATTAACTTCACATCCTTGGGAAGGTATTGGCGAGAAATACAAACCAGAAACTAAAGTAACTGGTAAAGTAGTTAGCTTGACTGATTATGGTGCATTTATCGAAATCGAAAAAGGTGTCGAAGGCTTGATTCACATTAGTGAAATGAGTTGGACTCAACATATCAAACATCCTTCACAAATGGTATCTATGGGTCAAGAAATTGAAGCCGTAGTATTAAATATTGATAAAGATAGTAAAAAACTTGCCTTGGGAATGAAACAATTAGACCCAGATCCTTGGGAAGATTTGATGAAGAAATACCCAGTTGAGTCAGCTCATAAAGGAGTTGTAAGAAACTTGACTAACTTTGGTGTATTCGTTGAATTAGAGCCTGGTGTAGATGGTTTAGTACATATTTCTGATTTGTCCTGGACTAAGAAGATTCGTCACCCTGGTGAATTTGTTAAGAAAGGCGATGAGTTAGATGTTTCTGTATTGAGCATCGACCCAGAACAAAGAAGAATTGCATTAGGACATAAACAAATCACTTCTAATCCTTGGGATGTATTTGAGAATGCTTACAAGGTTGGATCAGAAGCAGATGCTAAGATAGAGAGAATTATAGATAAAGGTGTAATCGTTGAGTTGCCTGAGGGCGTTGATGGTTTCGTACCTGTTTCTCAATTATCCTTTGCACCTGTTGATAATATTAGCGAATACTTCAAAATTGGTGATGAATTACCATTGAAAGTAGTTGAGTTTGATAAAGAATCTAAGAAAATTGTTCTTTCAGTAGTTGAGAGATTAAGAGGAATGGATTCTGCAGTTATTGATATTTTCAATACAAATCATCCTGTACCAAATGCTGACCAATATATTAATTCACCTCATCAAAAATATGAACCACAAGAAATTCATTTTGAAAATGATGAGCCAGTTAAGAAAGCTAAGAAACCTGAAAAAGAAATGTCAGATGCTAATATGCAATTAGCCAAGGCAGCTCAGCAAGTAAAAGATGCTAAGTCTGGTAAAAAAGAAGCTAAAGAAGAAGCTCCAACAGAAGAGCCAAAAGCCGAAGCTCCAACAGAAGAGCCAAAAGCCGAAGCTCCAACAGAAGAGCCAAAAGCCGAAACTCCTGCAGAAGAGCCAAAAGCTGAAGCTCCAGCAGAAGAGCCAAAAGCTGAAGCTCCAGCAGAAGAACCAAAAGCCGAAACTCCTGCAGAAGAGCCAAAAGCTGAAGCTCCAGCAGAAGAACCAAAAGCCGAAGCTCCAGCTGAAGAAACGAAAAAAGAAACTGAAGAATAATTATTAAATTATTTTTTATTTAAAATTTATCCTTGTTAATTCATTTTAACAAGGATTTTTTTTTTGATTATTGAAATTGTTTTTGGAACTACAATGTCTCCACTATATTTATAAATTTATATTATAAATATAGAGTATAGCACAAAAAAAAAGCAAATCAATTTCTTGATTTGCTTCTCGCTTGTAGCGGGGACAGGACTCGAACCTGCAACCTTCGGGTTATGAGCCCGACGAGCTACCTATTGCTCCACCCCGCGATCAATAGGAACACAAATATAGCTATATATTTTATGATGTGCAAGGTAATTATTATTTTGGTAGGTTTTTTAGTATTTTTTCCATTCCCTTAAGTCGTAGGAAATTACTATTTTATTTCCGTTTAGTTGAAGAAAAAGCCCAGTGGCAAAGACTACATGTTCTTTATTATTTCGAATTATCTTTGTGGGATAATACATTTGGTTGTTTGTTGAGTATATGTTCGGGATTGGCTCGCCTAACAGCTCGATTATATCATCTTGGGATTTCCCTATTAGGTCATGGAGTGCAAATAAGTCATTTAAGAGTTGTTCTCTGTGTTTATACTCATCGTTTGTTACAGCTTTCCACTGTTGCGAATCAAATTCTTTGGTGATGTCTTTTAAATAGAATTTATAGAATAAAAATAGTGCTATAAATAAGGCAAGTGTTACATATTTGTTTTTGGGTAAGAATGGGATTTGCATTAGTTATCTGGCTTTTGATAAATGATTATGGTATTTTGGTTTTTGGGTGCTTCATAAATTTGTTTTTGCCAATTTCTATCTACGTTTTTTAGGAAAGTATAAATTCGTAGTGAAAATTGGTAAAAGCCATCATTTGATTCATGTATAACAAAATTATCTTTGCTTGTTTCTACTATTAACGAGAGTTCTGCGTTTGAAAAAAATTTATTTTTTGATACTGTGATTTTTATTATGTCATCCCATTGAAATTTTAATTTTCCTCTTAATTCGGTGTCGATTATAAACCCGTCTTGAAAGTACTCAATAATTCCTTCCGTTTCGTGATGATAGTCATCGTGATAGTCTATTTTAGTATTTGATGGGTAGAATAATTGTTTCCCAACAAAAAATAAAGTTACTAAAAAGAATAATAAAGCTATGTAAAAAATAATTTCATTTGAGTTAAACGAATAAATTAAGAAGAACAATAATATTAAGTTAATAACTAATATTAGACTTAGTTCTATAGTATTTAGTTTTGTGATGTCCATTCTTCAGTGGTTTATATTGTGTTAGAAATTGGCTTCAAATGGTTGATATGTGTTATATATATGCTAATAGATTGAATTGCTAAGGTTTTCTTATAATTAAATGTTAATTTTGATAAATGAATATAATAAATTTTAACGATTATTAATAATTATAATTGAATTTATATGCAGATTAACGAATATTATGAATATTATGGCGATAGGATATTTTCCTGGATTAAAGTAATAGTTCTTGTTGCTTTGATTGGGTTAGCTTATTATTTCATCAGCAATAGCAAACAATCAAAATATGAAAAGCGGATTGAAAAGATGGCAGAAATGGACTCCGAGATTGGCGGCAAGATAAAAAATATTACCCCTTTGGATGTTATTCACAGAGGAAGCAATGGTACAAAAAGAGAAAAAGTAAAATATAAAATTGATTACTATTTTGAGCTAAATCATATTAAATACGATGGTTATGAAATACTACCAATTAATGAAGATTTTGAAGAGATAATTTCAAAGTTGAAGTCCCTGAGCGAAAGAGACACTATTTTGATTGTGTATAAAAGTGCAAAACCAAATAAGAATATGTTGGGCATAAAGTAGAAAGAAAGTGAGGCAAAAAGTGAGGTAAAAAGTGAAGCATGAAGTGAGGGTTAAATAGCTATTATTACCTTAGCATATAACTTAAAGTTTAGGTCTAAGTCGAGGCATTGATTACTTTTAAAGCCTTTTCAACTGTGTTCTTATCAACTAAGGCTGAGTTCTCCACTTCCTCGCTTGTGTATAGCTGTTCTGCTTGGGTGAAGTCCTTGTTTATTAGTGCATTTGCAGCAAGAATAAATTTTCTAAATCCTTCTACGTGGGTGTCTGTCGATGTGAATTGCAAGAATGTTTTTAGCTGGTCATGCTCGTCTTCGGCAAGGGCAATTTGTGCTAGTTTAATTCTTGTTTTTTCTTTTGATGGTAGGTCGAGTTGGTCCGAATCATATATACTAAGAAATAATTCTTTTGCTTTTTGATTGTTAGCGAGAGAAAACTCAGTTTCTGCTAAGTGAAATACGTCGTAGTGTTGGTTTGAGTCAAGATTGCTTTCTAATAAATTTTTATTCCGTATTTTTTTCTCATTGTCTGGGTCTATGTATCCGAAGTGATAGATTTCAACTTGACTATCGATTATTTCAAGGTTTAAGTCTTCTATCGATGGACGTATCTGCTCATGGATTATACCCGTATAAAAAATATCTTTTCTATGACGGAATATTCTCGTGTATTTATGCTGCGAATACTGGGAAAAGTCGTTCTGGTTTAGATAACTAATTAGGTTACATCTTATTCCACCAATATTTTGGTCATCAAGAGTCGAGGATGAAATAGAAAGTTTATCTGTTATAATTTCATCTGCATCGAGTGCTATTATCCAATCACGTCTGACGTGTTCCAATGCGAAGTTTCTCGCTTTTGAGAAGTCGTCGTCCCATTTATAAAAATAAACTTCCGCTCCAAGTTTGCTAGCAATTGAAGGCGTATTATCGGTCGAACCCGTATCTACAACTACAATTTGGGAGACGTAAGGACTTACTGATTTGATAGAATTTTCAATGTAAATTTCTTCGTTTCTGACAATATAAACCGCTGCTATTTTATTAGATTGATTTTCCATTATGACCTCAATGTAAATAGTAATATTCCAGTTAAAATTGCCGAACCAATTATTAGAAATGGTTCTAATATCGTATCTATGAAGTCTTCTTCGTCAAAATTTCGTACACCAATTGTATATTTTAAGTGTTCATTCTCTATCGTGTTTATATCCGTTTTTACTATAGTATCACTATACTTGTAATCGAGTTGGTTCGTATAGTCTTTGCCACTTACCTTCAGTTGATAAAATAAAGAATAATGGATTGTCCTAAGAATTTTGGAGTCTTCAGCTTGGGCGTATTGTATTTTTAAATTATTTACTGCTAATGTTAACTTGCTTAATTTATTATTCGTGATTTTGATATTATGTTTATTTAGCATAACTTGTGCTTTATTTTCTAGGACATTAATTTGGAATTTATCCGTTAATTGATAGGAAAATTCATCAATTTTACTTATTTTTAATATATCTTCAATTTCCTTTAAGAAATCATCATTTAGAGAGTCAATAATTGAATAATTAGTTTTAATTGAAGCAAATGCTGTCCAATTGATTGTGAATAATAGTGATATGATTAATAATACTCTATTTATTCTAATAGTTTTATTTCGCATACTTATCAATTTTTTGGTAAGTTCTTTTTTAATTGCAGAATTGAGTCAGACAGTTCTTGGTCTTCTTCAAATGATGAAGGTCTTATACGAATTAATCTTCTTTTGTTTTTTAGTTTGATCTTTATAATTCTGAGTTTCTCTTTAAATTGGAAAAGCCTTTCGCGTCCTAATCTGATGGATTCGATATCTTGTGTGGTGATTTTTTTTTCACCAAATTTTGATTTTAAGATAAAATAATCCTCGCCGATAATAATAGTTCGCGCTTTGAATAATGCGTAAAGGAAAGAAGCAGTAGCGAATACGATAAAAAAGAATAATAGAATTACTATCGGGTCATTGAGCGTAATGGTTAATGTTCCTTGTTCAATACTGCCTTTCATTAGTGCCGTGATTAGCAGCAGGACTGCACAAATGGCGATGAATTTCCAATAGAATTGGAGATAAGGACTAAATATTTTTTCTTTATTCATTGTTATAGATAATATAGAATATATAATTTACAAGATACGTAATTAATTATTTTTATCAAAAGTAAATTGATTGTAATTATTTTTTTAGAATTGTTTAATTAGTAATTTTTACTTAACTTGATGTATGTTGTTAATTTTAAATAAATAGAAAGAAAATAAAATGTTATTAGAAAAAGGAACTTTGGCACCAGATTTTACTGCTAAGATCAATGGTGATAAGACTATTAAACTATCGGATTATCGAGGCAAGAAGGTTATACTGTATTTTTATCCAAAGGACAATACATCAGGATGCACAAAGGAATCATGTGAGTTTAGAGATAATTTTGATATTATTGCTGACAAAAACACGGTGATTTTGGGCATTAGTCCGGATTCCGTGAAGTCTCATGAGGGATTTATAGAGAAACAGTCACTAAATTTTGATTTAATTTCTGACCCAGATAAGGAAATTATAAAGATGTATAAGGCATGGGGAGAGAAGAATATGTATGGTCGAAAATTTATGGGGTTGATACGTTCGACGTATTTGATAGATGAGGAAGGAATAATACTGGAGACGTGGTATAAGGTGCGAGTAACTGACCACGTGAAAAAGGTCATTAAAGCAATTGATTAAATTATAAAATAAATAGTCCCTTTCGTGTAGGAAGGGACTATTTTATTTAAGGAATGAAAATGAAAACATTATTAACATCAATAATATTATTAATAATGATGATAACAATAGATTTAGATGCTAAAAAGGAATGGGTTTTTAAGCATTATAAAACATATGAAGGATATAAATCGATAAAATGTATAGATGATAGGAACTGTTTGTTATTAGTAGATTCAATAGGTAATAATATAATAAAACTTTATCGTTCCAAAGATGGGGGAGATACCTGGGAGGCAATATATAGAAAGGACCCATGGAGTCCGGAGTTATCTTATAGATCACCAAGATTATTAGAATATGTAGATATCAATAATGTATATATAGCTTATAGCCATGGGCAAGTATTAGATATAAGTAAAGATGGTGGAAAAACATTTGATACATTTTATTTTAGAGATAGCACAAAACCATACAATCATTGGATAAAAGAATTCTCTATGTTTACTGATAGTATAGGTGTAGCCATATCAGTATTTGATATGTTTATAACCAAAGATAATTGGGTCACTTATGATTCAATAAGTCTTGGAGAAGAAGATTATCATATGTATGATGGAGTATATATCTCATATTTTATAGATTCAAATAACATAGCCTTAAATGATTGGCCTTATGGGCATAGTATATTAAAGTATAGTATAAAAGATAGTACGTGGAGTACATATTTTAAGGGAGAAGAAAATCCAGATAGAGAAACGCAAAAAGATATGATTGAAACATTTTTTATAAATGACACTTTAGGATATGCAACAGGCGGTCAATATTATGATAAGGGAGATCTGCTAACAGATATAATATGGAAAACAACAAATCGAGGCAAAGATTGGGAAATAAAATTAGATAGCTTAAATGAAGCCGACCCAAATGTAGGAGTAAGACATATATCCTTCAAAGATGAATACCATGGGATTGTAACAGGTCCTTGGGGTAGGGTTATAGAAACCACCGATGGAGGAGAGACATGGGAATATATTGGTTTTTTAGAGGAGGCTTCAAATAACTTATTTGCATATGAAATCGCTTGGGCAGGAGATTACCCTATAATTGCAGCACAAGGGTATGGAGTGTATAGACGAGAAGAAGTAGGAGATACAACTAATATTCCAATAATCGAATCAAAAAACATCCATATAAGACAAAGAAAAGATGAATTAATAATAGCTATAAAAGACGAATACCACAGAAATTATGAAATTAATATCTATGACTTGCAAGGAAATTTAAAACAAAGAAATGAATTAAATTCAGGTAGAAGTAAAATATACCAACCAATAAATATCAGCAGTCTGAATACTGGGATGTATTTGTTTAGGATTTCTGTTAGAGGTCAGTCAGTACAAACAGGAAAGTTTGTAATAGATAAATAATAAACAAAACACACACATTTCTAATCTATATAAAAACCATTTTAAAATCAATTTTTTAAACATTTCGTTTTTAATACATATCTTTGCACAACCGTCATTCAGAGCAAAGCGAAGAATCCAGTCAAAAACCTAAAATCTCCGATTTTATCCTTTCCAAAACAACAATGTCATCTTGAGCGTAGCCGAAAGACAAACCTCCAACAAACCCAAAATTAAAACAAAGTAATATATGTAACCTTGTGTAACCTTTCGACCAAAAACACCAAAAATCGACAATAACAAATGAAAATAATTCCAAAATAGTAACATAGTGTCACCATCTGCCAAATACATAAATCAGTACACCTGTCATTCAGAGCAAAGCGAAGAATCCAGTCAAAAACCTAAAATCTCCGATTTTATCCATTTCCAAAACAACAATGTCATCTTGAGCATAGCCGAAAGACAAACCACACCCAAACCCAAAAATTAAAACAAAGTAAAAATATGCAACCAAATGTAACCTAAAAAAAAACCCGTCATTGCGAGCGATAGCGCGGCAATCTCCAAACCACCCCCAAACCCAAAAATTAAAACAAAGTATAATATGCAACCAAGTGTAACCTCGAAAAAAACAACAACCTTCCGAAGGTTCCAAAACCTTCGGAAGGTTTAACTCACCCGCAAAATCAAAACAAAGTAAAAAAATGCAACCAAGTGTAACCTTTCCCCCAAAAACTCCAAAAATCAACGATGAAATACAATAATATATTTAAAATAAGACACCTAATGTAACCTCAAAAAAACAAAAACCTGTCTTCCCTTGAGGAAAATGCCAAAGGCGATGAGTGAAATAAAATGAAGTATAAAATGAAACCAAGTGTAACCTAAAAAAACCGTCATTGCGAGCTATAGCACGGCAATCTCAAAACCACCCCCAAACCCAAAAATTAAAACAAAGTAAAATATGCAACCAAGTGTAACCTTTCCTCCAAAAACTCCAAAAATCAACGATGAAACCCAAAAATATACCTAAAATAAGACACCTTGTGTAACCTATAGAATATTGACAAGCCCCCCCCAGTCATCCAAAGCAAAACAAAGAATCCAGTAAAAAAACACAAAAAATAAGTAACCAAGTGTAACCAAACACAATAACAATATTCATATCATTCAAACAATGATTTTATTAACAAAATATTTTTTCTTTGAATTTATTTGATAAATTTATTTAGTTTGGTAATTGTAAAAAGATAAAATGGATATTTTAATAGTTAACCAAAGCAGACATAACCAGAGAATAGGAGAATAGAATGTCGAAAACATTAAACAAAGCAATGCTTATTGGAAACGTAGGCAGAGACCCAGAACTAAAACAAACACCAAGTGGAATACCAGTAGTATCCTTTCGTTTGGCTACTCACGACTCATGGAAAGACCGAGACGGAATTACTAGAGAAAGTACAGATTGGCACACAGTTGTTGCTTGGAGAGGACTCGCTAATATTATTGCTAAAATTGTTACAAAAGGCTCAAGAGTTTATATCGAAGGAAAAATTCAAACACGAAATTACGAAGACAAAACAGGCGTAAAACGAAATATTGTCGAAATTTTAGCAGACAATGTCCTGCTCCTAGACAAAAGAAAAAGAGACGAAAACGCAGATTTACACCTTGATGATGAAGTTATTGATGATGATTTTGTCTCAAATAACGATAATCCTATTGATGTTAGTGATGATGTAAATAATGAAGCCAATGATAATGATAACGATAAAATGGAAGAAAGTAAAGTTAAAAAAGACAACAAATTAAACAAAAATGAAGACCCATTCGAATCTTCAGAATATGACTCTGAAATAGGAGATGGTTATTCTAATAATAATGACTCCAAAGATTCGTTTGTACCATTCTAAAATGAATTTATAGCTTAATCTAAGCTAAATTAAAGGTTAGGAATAAATATTAATAATAATATCCGACTTAGTTTCGGATATTTTTTATTAGTAAATTGCATTTATGAGAGATAACAAAAATAGAGAAATCGTTGTCGGTTTAGTTAGTTTCCTTGCCATTATCCTATTTATAGTCGGAATCGGTATTGGCAACGGATGGAACGTTTCTGACTCCGCTTCAGAACTAAATATTATATTTCCCAACTCAGGCGGTATTAAACCATCTGCCCCAGTCCACGTAAATGGCGTAAAAAGAGGAAAAGTAAAGGATATCATCAATCAAGATGGCTCCGTATTAATCAAAGCAGAATTAGACAATATTGAAGATTTGAAATCCGATGCAAGTGCAAAAATTCTAATCCTCGAAATAACAGGTGGTAAAAAAATTGAAATTAACCCGGGCGTGTCATCATCTCCATTTGATATTAATAATAAAATGAACGGAACAACCGCTGCAGACCTCGGAGAATTAATAGAAGTGGTGGGCGAAGTAAGTGGCGATGCCGTAAGTCTGTTACGCCGATTAGATACTATCTCCGTTTCAGTCAATAATTTATTAAATGATGACGAAATGATGAACGAACTTAAATCTACAATTCGTTCTACCAACCAATTCGTCGGCAATGCTAATGATTTATTAAATAATAATAAAAATGAAATCGAAAAAATTATTAATAATATCAATTCTCTTACCTCAAAACTCGATGGTGCCTATGATAAATACGAACCAGAAGTAGAAGAAATCATAAGCCAACTCAAAACCACTCTTAAAGACACTAAAAAATTATTCGCAACATTAGATACATCTATCTATAAAGTAAATTCAATATTCGACGATGTCGAACAGCTATTAAACGCCTCAAAAAGTGATAGCTCAGCTATCTATAAACTATTTTATGATAAATCATTTACAAATACCTTAGACTCTGCAATAATAAACCTAAACGCTGTTTTGAGTCAATTTAAAGAACATGGTGTAAACGTAAATGTAAGATTGGGCACTCGTCCCTGAAAGTAATATATAATGTCATCAGTACCAACTCCAATTAGTAATGATATCTTTAATTATCTCGGTGAAAACTTTTCTGCCGAAGATGATTTCCTAAAACAATTAAAAATAGAAGCCGCAAAAGAAGATATCCCAGAAATCTGTATAGCACCAGACCAAGGCAAATTTCTTCAATTCTATTTGAAATCTATAAACGCAAAATATGTCTTAGAAATAGGTGCATTAGCAGGCTATTCCGCAATTATGATGGCAAGAGCATTGCCAGAAGATGGAAAACTTATCACCTTAGAAAAGCACGTCAAAAATGCTGACTTCACAAGAAAAATGGTTGAAAAAGCAGGACTGTCCAATAAAATCGAAGTAATACAAGGCGATGCTTCCAAAATACTCAGAGAACATAATTTTGATGAAATCTTTGATTTTATATTTGTAGATGCAGACAAACGCTCTTACTCCGAATACCTCAACTTATGCACTCCCTTATTAAGAAAAGGTGGCATCTACTGTGCCGACAATGCCTTAGCATTCGGAAAAATTACAGATGAATTAGATGAAAATGACCGCGAAAAACCATTCGTCGAAGGAATAAGAGATTTTAATCAAAATATTAAAAATAACAAAGAATACTTCTCCTCTCTTGCTACTATCGGCGACGGAATGGTAATGGCAATAAAACTTTGATTTTAATCAAAGAAAAACATTTAAAACATTGGTAATATTGATAACCCTATGGTTTTCATTGTTTTAATGCGTTTATCCTATCTAATACAGTCGGATGGGAATAATTCAAAAATGTATAAAATGGATGCGGAGTCAAATTTGATAGATTATTCACCGATAGTTTCTTTAAAGCAGAAATCAAATGTTCTTCCAAATTGCCATTTTCCTTAGCATACCTATCGGCTTCATATTCATTTTTTCGTGAGAGTATATTCATCAATACCGATAAAATCATTTCAATAGGAGCAAATAACAAAGAGAAAAATATTAACCCCGAATACACACTCATATTTTCCATAAAAAAGGCCTCAAATAGCTCCTTACTGCCTAAAAAATACTGTAATAAAAAAAGTAGAACTCCCGTGTGTAACACGCTAATTATCATAGATTTTGATATATGCTTTTTCTTGTAATGACCAATCTCATGTGCCAAAATAGCAAGTATTTCATTATTAGTTTGATTTTCCAAAAGTGTATCATAAAGGGCAATCTTTTTATTTTTCCCAAATCCAGTAAAAAATGCGTTTGATTTTGTCGAACGTTTCGAACCATCTATTATAAATAAATTTGTTAATGGAAAATCAACCCTCCTAGCATAATCCATTATCAAATCCTTTAATTCCCCATCTTCCAAAGGAGTAAACTTATTAAATAGTGGCATTATCCAAGTCGGTGCAATATAAGTAATTAACATACTAATCACAGTAATCCCAATCCAAGTATATAACCAAGCATACTGCCCCATTTCACCCAAAACATATAATATCCCTGCCAATATTGGCAACCCTATAATAACTCCTAAACCTATACCCTTAACCATATCTAAAATGAATGTCTTTAAACTTGTTTTGTTAAACCCATATTTTTCCTCAATCACAAATGTAGAGTAAACCGAAAATGGTAACCCCAAAATAGACTGACCAATCAATAAAACTGAAATATATATAATCCCTCGATATACCTCAGTTTCAGCTAACGTCATCACCCATTTATCAAGAAAATCAAAACCACCCAAAAACCAGAAACAAAGAGTAATAATCAAGCTAAAACTCGAAGAAATATGACCAAATTTGGTTCTTTCCTTCGTATATTCTTGCGATTTTTTATATTCATCTTTTGAATAAATACCCTCAAATTCTTCCGGCAAATCACTATTCATATTAGAAATATTTAATCTATCTGATATATAATTCATTAAATAATCTACTATCAAAGCAATTAAAATAATTATTCCAAATATATTCATCTAATTTCCTTAGTCCTTTGATTTATCATCTTATTTCCTATTAACATATTGCCTGAAATCCTTTAATACTCTTATTCCTAAACTATCATTCTCCGATTGCAATTTCTTATAAGTGATATACAGCAAGTCAGCAATCTGTTTTTGGTAATCATTATTCTGTTGAGCTAATACTAAGAACTTCTTTGCTTCACTATAATTCTTAATCACTAAATTGACATTTATGAGTGAATAAATCAAATCTTTATCATATCCCAACTCATTAAATTGATTATTCATTATAGCCGTCGCAGAGTCAAATTTCCCTGCTGCCAAATAAGATTTGCCCAGTGATAATGTAATATCCGAATCATTACTATCCAAAAAATAAGCTTTATTCAAATAATCAATTGCCTTATTATATTCCTCATTTTTAAAGTAAAAAACACCGATATTGTAAGGATATTTAGAATAAGTATTATTTGCTTTATATGAGTTCAATAATGATTTTTCTTCATTAATCCTATCCCCTTTAGCCCTATAATGTCTTGAAAGCACAAAGTGAAATAATGCTTTATCTGGGTCATCTTCTATAGCAGATTCGTAAAAAGTAATCGGATTTTTATAATTAAAAGACTCATTATAATTGAAAAATAAAAATACTCCTAATATCAATACGTAAATAGACTTAGAGTAATTCTTATCCAAATTCAAATATTTTTTAGGTATTATAGACAAAAGCACTATAAATATACCTATCATTGGCACATAAGAACGACATTCTAAATACTCATTCCAATCATTCGAGTTCAACAAATTAAAAAATAAAAATGGCACAGTAGTAATTCCAAACCAAAGAAATCCTAAAATAATATTTGAGTTTTCTTTGTATTTCTTAAAAATAAAGTAAATTAAAATACCAAAACAAAATAATCCGATAGCAGTATATGTTAGGCTTAATGTTGATAATACCATTAGGTCAAAAGGCAGGAAAAATTTTCCAATATATTCAATAGGTATCCGCCAATTTGTCAATATATGCTCTACTCCAAAATTATTAACACTACTACCTAATTCAGCATTAGACTTCAACAAAAAATAGATTAAATAAGAAATGATCCAAGAAATACCAATAGGCATTAATTTTTTAAAATCAAACTTTTCTTGTAATATAAAATACAGAAATAATACCGCCGGAAATACCAAAGCAGTTTCTTTAGACAAAAAAGCAAGTAACAACCCAAAAGAATGAATTACCAAATGAACTAACTTCTTCGTATTTCTATAATTAATAAAGTATATAAATGAAAGCAACACAAAAATTCCCCAAATAATATCATTTCTGCCAACTACCCAAGCAACAGCATTATTAAATAAGGGGTGAGCAATAAAAAGAATTGCAATTAAAAATGAATGCAACTCTAATATTTTAAGTTTAACAAGGAAAATATATAATAATACTCCCATAATTGAATGAAGAATTATATTAGTTATTTGATAATTCATTGGGTTTTTACCTCCAAGAGCGTAGTCAATTATGAAACTAATATATATCATCGGTCGGTAATAATTAGTACCAATATAACCTTTCTCAAACTCATCGAAAATATTACTAATTGAATTAATTCTTTCTGAGTTTTTTAATACTATATCATGGTCATCGCAATAAACGAAATCATTATTAATTATAGGAAAATAGGTTAAAAACGCAAATATAGGAATAATAATATAAAAATATCTTTTAATCATTATTTTCAAGTCTTTTTTTCTTGTTAAAAAATTAAATTATTGTTAGAAAAAATAAAAACAAATTTGTAATTTGTGTTTTATAGAACATAAATATATCAATAACTAATTTAATTAAATAAATGGTATCAACAAAAGAATTTAGAATTGTGTACTGCAATTGTTTTAACAGCAAAAAAGCATTAGAAATAGGCAGAGCATTAGTGAACTCAAGGTTAGCTGCTTGCATAAATGTAGTCAAAGGCGAAATGTCAGTTTACCATTGGGACAAAAATATAGAAGAGGACGAAGAGTCCATCCTAGTTATCAAAACTCATATTTCTAAACTAAATCAAGTTGAAAAAATGATACTTGATATGCACAATTTTGATGTCCCAGAAATTATCTCCACTGACATTAAAGAGCTTAACGAATCTTATATGAAATGGATGATTGAAGCAATGGAAATCGAGGAATAAAAGTAATTGCCAATGCAAAATGGACATGATAAATATATATCAATCAAGGATTGGCGTGATGATGATAAACCAAGAGAAAAATTAATAAAAAATGGTAGTGAAGTCCTTTCGGATTCAGAACTATTAGCCATTATCATAGGTTCTGGTACTCAAAAATATTCTGCTTTGGATTGTGCAAAAGAACTGCTAAATAAACATGGTTCACTAACCGAGTTATATAACCAAGATGTAAGCATCTTAGTCCAAATAAAAGGCATTGGTAATGCAAAAGCCGTTAGTTTAAAAGCCGCTTTTGAAATCGCAAAACGCATAAATGCAACTCCTATAAGTAAAAAAGTTAAAATCACAGAACCTGAAGCAATTGCTAAGGTTTATATGTCAAAATACTTGGGTGTCAAACAAGAAAATTTTTGGGTGATACTCCTCGATACCAATAATAATATAATAAAAGATGTAAAAGTATCTACAGGTAGCTTAAATGCTACTATCGTTCATCCCCGTGAAGTGTTTAAGCCAGCTATTTCAGAATCCGCTGCAAGCATAATCATCATGCACAATCATCCCTCTGGCAATGTAGAACCCTCCGAACAAGACAAATCAATCACTGAAAAAATTATTCACTCTGGCAATATAATTGGAATTAAAGTATTAGACCATATAATTATAGGAGATAATAAATTTTTCTCATTTGCAAACCATGGGCTTGTCTTCAAATAATATTCAATCACTAAGATTTTTACTTAATATTTGTACAAATTCATATACATCTTGATATGAATTATATAATGGAACTGGTGCAACTCTTATTACATCTGGTTCTCTCCAGTCAGCAATAACCCCATCACTCGTAATTTTTTCAAATAATGATTTGTCCGAATCTTTAACTCTAATTGACAGTTGACAGCCACGAAGTTTTTTATCTCGTGGTGTAATTATAGATATTTTTTCATTAGCCACATCATCAATTAAGTATTCTAAATATGAAGTCAAATCATTTGATTTTTCATTAAGCTTCTCCATACCAACTTCATCAAATATTTCCAAAGATGCACGTAATGAAGCCATAGGCAAAACAGGGGCATTACTTAGCTGCCAACCCTCAGCCCCTGAGATAGGAATGAACTTATCATCCATTAAAAATCTTGTTTTTTTGTCGTGTCCCCACCACCCAGCAAATCGTGGCAAATCACTCTCAGCATGACGATTATGAACGAAGCAACCAGATATGCCACCAGGACCTGAATTAAGATATTTATAAGTACACCAAACCGCAAAATCAACATCCCAGTCATGCAATTTCAAATTCAAATTACCTGCCCCATGTGCCAAATCAAATCCTACTATGCAACCTTTTTTATGTCCAACTTCAGTTATCTTATCCATTTCAAAAGCCTGCCCAGTATAATAATTTACCCCGCCAAGCATTATCAAAGCAATAGAATCACCTTCCCTTTCTATTGTCTCAAGTATATCACTTGTTTTTATATATGTTTCCCCTTCCAAAGGTTCAATTTCTATCAAAGCATCATCTGGATTAAATCCATGAAATTCTATTTGAGATTTTACTGCATATTGGTCAGAAGGAAAAGCATTTTTTTCAATCAATATTTTAAATCTATCTTTATTTGGGCGATAGAAAGAAACCATCATCAAATGCAAGTTTACTGTAAGAGTATTCATTACCACTACTTCAGACGGCAAACCACCAACTACTTTTGCCATCTTTTCAGTAAGAAATTCGTGATAGGGCATCCATGGATTTTTAGCATGAAAATGCCCTTCCACGCCTAAATTTTGCCAGTCTAATAATTCTTGTTCTATAAATCTGCGAACCGATTTGGGTTGCAAGCCCAATGAATTACCAGTCAGGTAAATATAGTCATTACCATTTTCTTGTTTCGGAATATAAAATTCATCTCTATATGAACTTAATATGTCTTCGTTATCTTTAGAGATTGCAAAATTTACTGTGTTTTCAAACATTGATTTCGATTATTATATAATTATTTTATAAGAATTTATTTATTGAATATGAAAAATTCATGATTTTGTATTTTAACATCTAGCAGTTTTCTTTTTCTTGCCCCATCTACCCATTTTAATTGTTTTATCGATATATTGAGAAGCTAACGGTACTTTGCAAGCAGTGTCTCCCATGTTTACATCTACTTTGCCAATTCTACTACCTATCTCAAGTGCTTTATCGGTCAAAGGTTTTATTGAAGTTCCACATGCAATTATAAATCCATTCATCGAATAACGTACCCTATTTTGTGCAGTATGTACGTTTTTCTCTGCCCTGTCCATAAGCTCTGAGAATTTCTCAATATCAATATCTTCGTCTTGTTTTATTATTGCCATACTTGATAAAGTAGCCCAACCGGCAGAGCAAATAAACTCTTCTTCGGACTCAATCCACTCAAGTGCAAGCTCCATACCGTAAGGAGATTCCGCAGCAACCCACGGCACTGTGTAATCAGAGATATAATACCAATATGCTCCTTTTACCCATTTTTGTAAGTCTTCCTTAGTTATTTTAGTTTCGTCTGCAATCAGCCCAGCCATATACATAGCATCAGTGTTACCCGTGTCATATAATTGCAGAGATAATTCATGGTCTTTTTTTATTTTTTTGACGATTTTTTTCATATCGCCAACTCTTACATTATAAAATGGCTCTTTGGCACCGTGTTTTATAAATACATGCTTTTGCTGTTCATTTCCCATTGATTTAAGTTCTGTCATAACTTCATCGAGGGTCATTTTAATGCCTTTTTTCATAATTGATAGACCTTTTAACTTTTAAACTTTAGTTTAAATTAATGGAAATTTAATACAGCAAAAACAACAGTTAATAGTGCAGTAATCAAAGTTAATCTACCCATTGAACCCATTTTTGCTAAGTATTCACCACCATTGTTTGCTTTTGCTTTTTTCCCATAAACGCTAACCATACCAAACAATACAATTAGTATTACTACTAATACCATTTTTGTCAATAGTATATGATTTGTCCCTAATGTACTCCAATAAGGTGTCATCAGATAACCGCCTGAAATTATCAGCAGAGTTAAGCCGATTTTTCCCATCATACTCACCGGCAAAGTTTTAAGCATAAATGCTTCTTTCTCAGCAGGTTCCATATTGCTACTTGCTTTTTTCAAAAATAGAAAAGCAAATCCGTTACCTACTCCCATAATAAGTCCAATAAAATGAACCATTAACATTATATCATGCATCATGATGATATTCCTTTCAATATATATGTGAATTATATGCTTCTACTTCAAGCATTTTATAAAATTTTATGATAATCTTTTCTCAATTTAAGGAAACTTAATATCTAAATATAAAATCCTTATTTAAGATTGTTTATACAGTTTCTTCTTTTTTAACATCTGAATTATCTTGAGAATTTTCTACTAACTCTTCATTATCTTTACTTTCTTCCGAATTTATACTTTGACTATCTTCACTATTTTCTTCTTTATCTTTGTCAGCATTATCATCTTTAATTTCGGCAGATTCGTCATCTGTTCCTTCTTCTTTTTTCTTCTTATTCTCTTCTTCTTTTTTCTTTATTTCATCCTCACTCGGCATTTCGACATCATAGACGTATATTTGTCCAATTATTTCTCCATTTTTAGCAACTTCTCTAATTTTAGCAACATTTTCTTCATTTAAAACAGTGTCTTTTGCTAACAGTACTAAGCTATTAGTCAAAAATATATTTCTTGATAATACAAGCTCAGTTCTTAGCAATTTTACGCTGACCGTTTTTTCATCTTTTTCTGCCTCAGGGTCATTTACAGCTAAGTATTGGTCTAAATATGCAACGTAGTTCATTTCATATAGCCGATTTGCTTCCAGTACCATTTTGTCTATAATCTCATTTTGTTTTCCATCTTTAGATAACAATTCGTAATAGTCTATAATTACTCTAAGCAGCCTTGCTTCTTTTGGAATTTCTCCTTTTTTTAATCCTTTTGGGAAGCCTGTCCCATCATGGTTTTCATAAATAAATTGAATAATAGTTGATGCCGATTCGTATCCTTTTATCATATCACAAATTGCAGATGCGTCTTTAACTATATCCTTCATTTCAGCTGACCGTAGCCGACCTTCTTCCATTATGGGCATACCTACATATTTGTCTTCAAGAAATAATCTTCCCGAATAAAACATTCTAAGTGCATTCAAAACAGATGTAGTTTTTTCGAAATCAAGTTCAATGTTTTTTTCTGCGATAAATGAAGCCGTTTTTATCATTTCTTCTATGTATTTATGAAGCTCTGGTATTCGTTTTTTAACAAACATTTCTATAATCGCTTTTACTTTGCCAATTTCTTTATCAAAGTCTTCTTTTAATGATTTATATTTATTCTCTAATGCTTTGGTTTCATTTTTTTGTTTCAATGAGTTTAATGCTCCACGCAGAGTCGGTATTATTTCCTCTACAGCAAAAGGTTTATTGATATACCCATCAACACCAGCCTTTAGTGCAGATACTTTCGTGTTCTTATCGTTGGGTGAAACTATGATAAAAAAGAAATTATTTTTAATACCCATATTCTTTTTAACATCATTTAATATCTCTAACCCTGATTTACCAGCTAAATTTGGTTCTGAAATTATTATAGAATCTTCTCCATATTTTTCGATTATTTCTAATCCTTTTTCAACATTAGATGCCCGGTGGATTGGTGTATCCACAAAGATTTTTTCTAATAAATTCATTAGTGTTTTTAATAGAATTGCATCATTTTCTATGATGATAAATTTCAGATTTCTGTTCATTTTATCTAATATTTATATAAATATATATTACTATTTACAATTAATCCATAATTTACAAAATACTAAATGAATAAAAAAGATGTTTAGAAAAATCCTTGATTAGACATAAAAAAAGTCTGGTTAAAATTTAACCAGACTTTTTAGTTTTACTTTTTTATCAATCTTTTACTTAAATCAGCTTCCTTTTTCTGCTAACCATTTATTAAATAGTTCCAATTGCTCGGCTGATAAGATTGATGCAATGCTTTCATGTAGTGTTTCTCTACATTTTTTGATTGTTTCTATAATTTCTGCTCTATCCTCGTTGCTCTGCATTGCTTCTTTCGTTGCGTCATGTATTGCTTTGAACTCATCTTTGGCTTGTTCTTTAGTTATTTCACCTGCTTTGATTTGCTCAATAATTACTTTACGCTCTGCATTAGCCTCAGCCTTGTATTCTTTATGCAAATCTTTAAGGTCTGTAAATGATGGTTTTGCACAATCTCTATATGCTTCCATAAATGATTTCATACTTTCCTTTTGCGAATTATTTAAGTCCAATGTTTTGAATAACACTTTTAAGCCATCACCTTTGCGATGCTTCTTGCCATGTTTTCCCATTGAATGTGGAGCTTCGCATTTCCCGTTTTCCATTCGACTTTCTACTGGATATTCTATGTCAAATTCTTTTGTTTCATCTCCAGTTTCTATATTAATCTCATCTAAATTATCGATTGAGAGCATTAAAAATTCTTCACCATTTCCTGGGTCTCCCCCTCGTCCGTCTAAAGGGCCTCCTTCTTGACATGAAATTAAAGTCAAAGAGAAAAGCACCGCTGCTAATAAAACTTTGTTCAACATTTTGAACTCCTTTGTTTGTTTTACATCAAAATTGATTTCAATAGTTTAGACCAAGCTGTATTGAAATGGTTTAAAAAAAAATTTATTAATCTTAAATATTTTAGTTAAGTATATGAAATATATTATAATAATAAATCTAAGAATTTCCCACTTTGTTCATTTTCCTTAGAGTATGCTTGTCCAATTTGATTAGTATGGTTTTCTTCTTTTTGCTCCAAATTAGGACTTTCAGTCTTCTCTTCAGTATTTAATTTTGAAAGCTCTGCTTGGGCTTGAGCTATTTGTTGTGCTGCCGCTTGTGCAACCGCTCTATCCTGAGCTGAAGGGTCAGAAGGAGCTAATGCTGCTGATTGTACCGCTCTCATCTTATTAATTGTTGCTTGTGGGTCATCTGATATGGCACCTGTGTCTATATTAACTTCTCCACCTACAGCATAATTCTTACCGTCCGGACCTCTGGTATAAGAATATGATGGAGAAGATGCAGAAAGTCCAGAAGCTGCCGATAAATGTGCTTGTTCATGGGCTCTTACTTTTTGGTCAATTGCTTTTAATTCATTGACTCTGGCCTGCTCTTCAGGAGTAAGTTCCCCTGTACTTTTTTTCTCGACTAAAAGTTTTTTATTAACATCATTTTTATCTTCTACTTTCTTTTTGGGATTACCATCCTTACTATCTTCTTTTGCTCCTTTTAAAATTTCTGGTTCTTCAAATTGTGGTTTCTCTGATTTATTTAGATTATTTTCTTCATAAATCTTCGCTTTTAGTTCTGGAGTTATATGTAAATTATTAATGGTCATAATTTCATTAATGAATAATAAAATAGTGAGCTAAAAAAGTAAATACTACCTTGCATTAAAATTATCGGCAACTAATTTTTAAACTTTAACTTTATTTTTAAATTATTTTTTAGATTTATATTTAACTATCATAAATATCATACATATATTATTCAGAATTATTTTGCATCTTCATAAGCTCTATTAATCCAGTTTAATACTTCATCATTAACCCCATCTTTACTCGTAACTTTTATAATATGAGAACACATTGAGTTTTTACTTTTTACGTACTCTAATACACCGTCGTTTTCTATATCTTTTACGTTTAATCCAATTTCAAATCTGGTTTTTGTCGCTGGTTTTAATAATGCAAATTGTTTTTTTCTTCTAAGACTTACTGACGTATTTTTTGGTGCAACTTCTATATCACCACCGAATTCTAAAATGCGTGGAAGAATATAATCATATATTTCTCTTAAATTTTCTTTACCTTTATATTGCTTTTCTATTAAGTCTTCTTTGTTGTCGGCCGAATCTGCATCGGCTTTTCTTGCTTTTAAAGCAACCAAATTTGCGAAGCCATGAGTAAAGTTATGGTTTTCTTTTAGATATTTTATTATTTCACCATGTTTCGCAAAATTCTCTTTTTTAACTATTTCAACCCACTGAGTTAAAGATTTTCCGGTGTTTTTTTCTAAATTATCAATCATTGTTTGTGCGGCTTTATCCATTTTGATTGCCTTTCTTAATATTGAATTATTAATAAATTACGGCATTGATTTGACTTTAGTTACTTTTTTAATTAATGAATGAATTTTATTATTTTTCTTGAATTTTAAATCTATGAAATACATTCCATTGCTCAAATTAGGGATACTAAATTGTTGATTATTAATAAATTTTAGATTATTATACTGTTTAATAATAGCACCATTAGCTGAATATAATTTTAATGAAAATATTTCTATTGGTTCTTGCGATTTAATTAAAAAACTACTTACATCAAAACTATTATTATCATAATTTGGCAATATCGATATATTACTTTTTATATACTCAACGCTTGTTGTATCATAAAAATTAGTGTCTATATTTCTATCAAAGAAATTTACTATTTCCTTAGAATAATTACTATTAATAAATTCATCGGTTTTTGTCATTAACAATAATCTTCTTATATCAGATAATAATATCCCGTCTAAATTCAATGAATCACTTAGTTCAAACAATCCAATATCATCGCCAGAATAAAAATATTCATCATCTAATAAATCAAGTTTAATTAACATTTCATAAATACTTAATGATTTGTTACTATCAACGTTTTTTAGTCTCCTAAATAGTTCTGGATATACTGGTTGAGGCGTATTCGTCCAATGTTGTGAGTCTTCTCCTTTGTTTAGGTTGTTATTATAGTTTAATAGTATATTTTGAATTATAGTTGGATTTTCTGAATTATGAAAACCAGAAGAAATCCAAAAGGCTGGGAATTTTTGGGGAAAGGATTCAGAATAGAAAGCATTATTGCCAGCACCATTCAGATTAACAACAGATGATTTTTTTAAAAGAAAATCATAATGCAGAATTCTTGTGAAATTATTAATATGATTTGTGCCTTCTTTCTCTGCAATAATATTTATCTGTGTATTCCTATCAATCAATCCTTTATTGACAAGTGATTGATAAAATATTTTTACTGTATGAAAATCCTTGTCGCCATCGTCCCATGCTTCTTTTGTTTCTGAAACAGGAATTATCACACCATAATTATTATGAATTAATTTATCTATTATATTCTTTTTTTCAAAATATTCCTGCCAATTATAGTCCAAACTACCATTTCCATTTAAAATAACGATTATTGCTTTGTTTGAATCGCTTATGTGGTAATTAAAATTCAAATCATTAACAGCTATATTCTCTATTTCATAATGTTGGATTGGAACATAGTTAGCTTTAATATGAAGGCTTGTATCTGGCATTGCGAACTGATTGTAATGTGTTTCTATGTTTTTTAAAACAGTAGTATCTCCGCTCCAGCTATCGAATAAATCATTATGCAAATTAGCCCATGCGTGTACTATTTCTCCTTCTTCATAAAGCCCAGAACCAAATCCATTTTCTACAATTAAGCTATATTTCTTTGTTTGATTTAGCTTAGGATTGATGAAAAATTCCAATAAACTGTGATTATAATCAGCTGTGAAATTATTTCTACCTAAAAGTAAATTTACTTGATATTTGAATTGAATTTCTTGTAAATTAGTAAGGTTTATATTAGAAATATTAAAATCAGGGAAATCTTGGAAAGCTGACTCCATGAAATAATTATCATGGTCAAGCATGCCAGCTGTGTTGTAGAGAGTGTCATACAATGCAAAAGAAACAAGCGTATCAATCCCAGTTGTATTTCTTAAAAAACGATATTTATTTAATGGTTGTTTCTTGTGTGTAATAAATTGATTTATGTAGGATAGTTCTAATGAAACTAAGTATTCCTGATATAAATCATTTTTTAAATCATCATTATAATTTTCTGCTGTCAAATAAAATCTCGGTATAGTGTTTAAAGAATCCGTTGTATTTTCTGGGAAATATAAACCAACTGCATTTAGTGGAAATTGATTTGAAACACTATTAACAAAATCAGCACCTTCTCGGTAACCTAAAAAATATGTTGGTATTGTGTCAGAAAGTGAGTTTTCAGTTTTTAATTGAGAGAGTATCTGCATTACAATTATTCTGTCAATTTGATAATCGTCATTAAAAGTCCAAGAAAGAAAAGAATCGTTATTTTGATTTCCATGACTTATTTCATTTGAATTGGTCAATACGACTAATAGGTTTCTATCGTAGGCATCTTGAGCAAGATGACGTAATTCAAAATTATTAGTAAAGTCAGTTACTTTTTTATCTTTATCTTGGAACACAAATAAAATCCCTGCGATAGAATCTGGCTGTGAAATTCTTAATTTTCTATTGTAAGAATTTATAAATTTGCCATCATCCATTGCACTCGTAGTGTATATTTTAGTCTCAAACTTTGACTTGATGTCAATAGGTTTGAAGTTAGCAAATAATGTAAGATTGCTATAATTACTATCGATTGGGACATTAAGTGTAGTATGCCAAGAGTGTTCATTATCAATAAATTTGAGGGCAGAACCTGTCCAATGAGAAAAAATAAGGCTATCGTTATTCTGATTTGCCCAAACATGTACAGTTTTATCTTTTTCGTAAATCCCTGAACCATGCCCCATATCAACATTCAAATTGAAAGTTTGAGCATTTAAGCCAATGGATTGGACTAATATTAAATAGATAGAAATAGATAATATTTGTAATAATAATTTCATTTGTTTCACCCTAAATATGCTGCTGTAAAGTAGTTTACTCAAATTTAATAAATATATGAATAGTATGCAAAGATAAGTAGAGAAAATTTAAAATATGTGTTAATTTATTTAAATTTTTCAAATATTCCTTTGCCAATAAAATATTATTTTTTATATTGGCGAAAAGAATTAATATGGAACATAATGAAACTAACTTTTATAGTGATGATTTTACTTGGTTTATCTAATTTTTCATCTTTATTATCTCAATGGACATATTATGACATTGCAAATAATGAAATACCAATCAGAACTGATTTGTGGGACATTGCCATTGATTCGAAAGATAATGTTTGGATTGCCTCCAACGCAGGATTAATAAAGTTCGATGGTGAAAATTGGACAGTATATGATACCACAAACTCTCCAATTAAAGAGCATTCTTTTAGATGCGTTACTATTGACACAGAAGATAATATATGGGCAGGAACACATGAGAGCAAGTCGGACAAAGCCGCACTAGTGAAATTCGATGGTAAAAATAATTGGGAAATATTTAATTATGATAATTCACCTATATACAATGCAAGTATATGGGATGTAGAAATTACAAATAACTCAATCTGGGTTGGAACAAGATTTGATTTGCATAGATATTATATTGAAAATAAAACATGGCACACTTATAAGGAAGGTACAATACCAGACGAATCTGTTAAGGCAATACAAAAAATGCCAAATAATGAAGGAATTTGGATAGGAACTGACGGTGGAGTTGCTAAATATGAAAATTCACAATGGACCACTTATGACACAAATTTACTCAATCTTAATTCTAACAGAATTTACCAAGTAACAATTGATAGCAGTAATAATGTCTGGATTTCTGCAAAAGCAATGATAAGGTACGACGGCAATGAATGGAAACACTTCGACGATGATGTTGTTCCAACTGAGTGGAGATGGTTATATGGAGCAGAAGTTGATAAGTATGGAACAATATGGTTTACAGGAATGATGAGCTTAACTACTTATGATGGAAATAAATGGCAAATTTATAAAGCTGACTCATTATTGAAAGAATATGAATGGGTAGTATTTGATTCACATAAATTTGACTCAAAGGGAAATTGTTGGATGGTAGTTAATAATCCAGTTGATTTTGATGGAATAATGAAATTTAATACAAAACCAAACGGAGTACAGAACAAATTCGTAGCAGATGGGATAGAAGTTATGCCTAACCCAGCAAAAGAAACAATTAGTTTTAAGAATATAAAATCAGGGAGCTATGATATTAAAATCTACAACAATAATTCAATCTTAATCAAGAATATTAATGCAAAAATAAATTCATCTATTTATACATTAGATATTAATACTCTTCCAATAGGAGTTTACTACATAGCATTTGAATCAAAAAATGATATTATTATCAAGAATTTCATGAAAAAAATTATTAAAAATTAAAAAAACATACAATTAAATAACCCAACTGAAATATATCTATGAAAATAATTTATCTGTTTATTATATTATATTTAGCTAATGCTACTACTCTAAATTCTCAATGGACATATTATGACATTGCAAATAATGAATTGCCAATCAGAACAGATTTGTGGGACATTGCCATTGATTCGAAAGATAATGTTTGGATTGCCTCCAACGCAGGCTTAATAAAGTTCGATGGAGAAAATTGGACAGTATATGATACAACAAATTCCCCAATTAAAGAACATTCATTTTGGTGCGTTACTATTGACACAGAAGATAATATATGGGCAGGAACGCATGAGAGCTTCACGGACAAAGCAGCACTAATGAAATTTGATGGTAAAAATAATTGGGAAATATTTAATTATGATAATTCACCAATATACAATGCACATATATGGGATGTGGAAATTACAAATAACTCAATCTGGGTTGGAACAAGATTTGATTTGCATAGATATTATATTGAAAATAAAACATGGCACACGTATAAAGCAGTGGAAAGCACAATACCTCATGAATCTGTTAAGGCAATACAAAAAATGCCAAATAATGAAGGAATTTGGATAGGAACTGACAGAGGAGTTGCTAAATATGAAAATTCACAATGGACCACTTATGACACAAAATTACTCAATCTTAATTTTAATAGGATTAATGATTTATCAATTGATAGTAACAATAATGTGTGGATTACAGCAAAAGTGATGATAAGGTACGACGGCAATGAATGGAAACACTTCGACGAGGATGTTGTACCAACTGAATGGAGATGGATACATAGTCCTGAAGTTGATAAAAATGGTAAAATATGGTTTTCAGGTAGGAAGAGCATTACTACTTATGATGGAAATCAATGGGTACTTTATAGAGCAGATTCATTATTTGAAGAAGATAAAACAGTAACATTTAATACTCTCACATTCGACACCAAAGGAAACTGTTGGATGATAGCTAATTATTCTACTGATTATGATGGAATAATAAAATTTAATACAAAACCAGATGGAGTACGTAACAAATTCGATGCAGATGGGATAGAAGTTATGCCTAACCCAGCAAAAGAAACAATCAGTTTTAAGAATATTAATTCAGGGAGCTATCATATTAAAATCTACAATACAAATTCTATCTTAATCAAGAATTTTAATGCAAAAATAAATTCATCTATATATACATTAGATATTAAAACTCTTCCAATAGGAGTTTACTACATAGCTTTTGAATCAAAAAATGATATAATAATAAAGAAATTCATTAAAAATTAATATTTATTCACAATGTATAAATATACAATTTGCCTATTTTATACAATTATTTTAAATAATGATATAATAATCATATAAAATGAGCTAATAATTCGTAATTTTAATCAAATACTTACCATTTATTTTTGTAGTTTTGTGATTATAAAAATAAAATTCAGAAATTAAATTACGGAGCGAAAGTAATGTCTCTTTTGAGGAAAAAATTAGAAGAAGTATTGCCCGCACAATTAGAAGATATAAAATCATTTGTGAAGGCAAACGGCGATAAAGTAGTGTCAGAAGTAACTTTGGCACAAGCTTATGGCGGAATGAGGGGAGTGAAAGGATTAGTATGTGATACATCGGTTGTACCACCAGAGAAAGGGTTAATAATTCGTGGACACGAATTAAACGAGGTAATCAATAATATTCCAGAAGATATATTCTTTTTGCTACTAACAGGTAGTTTGCCAAATGCAGAAGAAAAAGCAGACCTTCACAACGAATTTAAAGCAAGAGAAGATGTTCCCGAATATGTTTGGAGTGTATTAGACTCTATGCCAGTAGATTCTCATCCGATGGCAATGTTCAATACTGCTATTTTGAGTATGCAAGGCGAATCAAAATTTGCTAAGAAATACGCAGATGGAATGCCAAAAAGTGATTATTGGAAATTTATGCTTGATGACTCTTTAGATATCATTGCAAAATTACCTGCTATTGCTGCTTATGTATATAGAAAGCGTTTTGGCAAAGGCGACAGAATAGAATCAAATAAAGATTATGATTGGTCAAAAAATTATGTTCACATGATGGGTTTTGATGACCCAGAAGATAAATTTGCTGGACTTATGAGAGTTTATTTGACTGCACATACTGACCATGAGGGTGGAAACGCATCAGCTTTCTCTGCAGGAACAATCAACTCAACATTGTCGGATATGTATTATACTATCTCAGGTGGCTTGAATGCCTTAGCTGGTCCATTACACGGATTGGCAAACCAGGAGTGTCTAAAATGGGTATTGGAAACAATGGAGAAATTTAACGGAGTTCCAACAGAAGAGCAAATCGAAAAATATGCTTGGGACACATTAAATGCAGGCAAGGTAATACCAGGATATGGCCACGCAGTTCTAAGAGTTGTGGACCCACGTTTCACAGCTTTTCATAATTATGGAAAAGAACACTGTATGCACGATGATGTATTCAAAACAGTTGATAGAGTATTTAATGTAGTACCAAAAGTATTGGGTCAGATAGAGAAAATATCAAATCCATGGCCGAATGTAGATGCTGGTTCTGGTTCATTACTTTATCATTACGGTTTAAAAGAATTTAGTTATTATACCGTATTGTTCTCTGTTTCAAGAGCAATGGGTATAGCAGCTCAGACTGTAATTGCAAGAGCTTACGGATTGCCACTAACAAGACCAAAATCAATTCCAACATTTAGATTTAAGGAGATGGTTGGGGCTTAAGGTATAAAGTAAATTTATTTTTAAATAAGACCGAGTATTGTTCTCGGTCTTTTTTTTGGTTAAACTTATAGGCATTAAATAAATTTAGATTTTAAAAAGTCAAATTTAATTGTCTTAATAATTCTATGGTGTTTATGTGCTCTATATCAAAGTCATTACATACGTCTGGAATTTTAATTTTTTTCTTGGATGTACTACTAACCTCATGGGTTACTATACAACAATTATGCTTAATGGCATAGGATATTAACCATGCGTCGGCAACTTCATTTTCTAAAAATTCATTAATGGCACTAGTCTTATAAAAATTAGATTTAGATACTGCCCATTTTATAACTTTATTATATTCAAAAATTGATTCTTCAGATTTTGCAAAAAAGCTATCTGGTAGATTATTTTTACACCACAGGGTTAAAATATCTTGTTCTTTTTCAGAATTACCCCAATAAATTTCATTTCTAACTTTATCTATACTAATTATTTTCTTTTTCTTAGCCATTTCAGCTATATTCTTCCAAAATATAGGAAAAATATCAAATGGATAATTCCTGCGATGGGCCTCAATGAAAAAATTAGAATCTAATATGAATATATTTGAATTCAAATATGGAACTCCCTAATAAACTTGTCATAAGTATTTCCACTTTTAAAGTTAGTTAATCTGAAAGCATCTCTGTATAGTAACTTGTTCTGTTTAACGGCATTATTTATATGGGTAGCAAAAATTAAATTAAGTCTTTTCTTAAATAAATACTTTGAATTTCCACCACTTTTTTTTGACTCAGTAATCTTCGTTACATCTTTTATATATTGAATGTAAAAAGAGATAAATTCTTGTTTAGTTATTTTTTTCAAATCTAATGCTCTACGAGCTATTACTAATTGACTAACCTTAAAAAATTTTGCCAAATCATAAAAGTTTTTTAAATATTCCCACTTATGTTCAAACAGCTCTTCTGGGACTAAAAATTCTGCCGCAATTTTATCACAATGTAATTCTATAGGGTCATTCGCAGGTTCAATATTTCTTAAATCAAACCCAGCACTTTTGCCAAGCCAGATATGAGCTAATTCATGGATTAAAGAAAACATTTGAGCTGCTTTAGCATCGGCATTATTTATGAACATAAACGGGGCATAATCATCAACAAGGACAAAACCCCTACATTCTTCAACTTCTATTTTCCTATGAGTATTATTTCCTACTACACCGTTAAAGATTGTAATTATACCTAAATTATCAATCTTATTCGTCAGCTCTGCTAAAGCATCACGCCAGGTTTCAAATTTTTTTGCCCAGTCTTTTTTTAATCCGAGACTTTCCCTAATGTCAGATACTATGTCTTTTACAGGGGTAGAAATATCGGATTTCCCTATAAACTGAAGTTTATCAAATCCTTCATTTTTTAAATATTCTGATAACCAATCTTGCCTTTTTTGAATTAGCATTATTGTATCATAAACATTAAGACTTACTGAATTAGTACTTCCTTTCCCAGTCCGGAAGTATGGGAATTCTAATTTCTCAATTGGAGGCTCATCTAAGAAGAAATATCCAAAAGGAACATGGATACTTTTCGCAAGATTTTTTAATTGTGTTAAGGTTGGTTTTTTAGATTCATTTATCCATTGGTTAATTTTTGGAAACTTATGTTCCAATTCATAAATTTCTAAACCTGCACGATTTATCGCCCAGATAATCATATTTGTATTTATTTCATATTCGTAGTTCATAAGTGTCAATATACAAAAATAATACCATTAACCTAAACTTACGGTATTATCCTATGTATCATTCTTGGGAATGGAATTGTTTCTCTGATGTGTTTTGCTCCGGTTATCCATTTTACTGTTCGCTCTAAGCCCATACCGAAGCCGGAGTGTGGAACTGAACCATAACGACGCAAGTCTAAATACCATTGGAAGTCGTCCATGTCTAATTCTTCTTGTTTGATTCTTGCTTCTAATAATTCGATATTGTCTTCACGCTGAGAACCGCCTATTAGCTCGCCGGCTTTTTCTGGACCGAGCATATCCATTGCTTTGCAGACTTTTGGATTTTTCTCATCTCGTTTCATGTAGAATGCTTTTATTTCGGCTGGGTAATCATAAATAAAACATGGTTGGTCAAATTGTTCCATCAATGCTTCTTCCTGCGGTGCTCCAAAATCTTCGCCCCATGGGAAAGGTCTAATTTCTACGTCTTTTCCATCTATTTTTTGGATTAGTGGAATGTCGTTTTCGTTAAGCCAATCTACTGCTTCGGTGTAGGACATTCTTGGGAAATTGCCTTGTATTTTTTCTAATTTAGAAATATCTCTTTCCAAAGTTTCTAATTCTTTTTTGCAATTTTCTAATACGTATTTTACTATATAAACTGTCATATCTTCAGCTAATTGCATATCGTCTTCGAGGTCAAAAAATGCCATTTCTGGTTCGACCATCCAAAATTCTGTAAGGTGTTTACGTGTTTTAGATTTTTCTGCTCTAAATGCTGGTCCAAATGTATAAACTCTGCCAAGTGCCATTGCCGTTGCTTCGGCATAGAGCTGACCAGATTGGGACAAATAAGCAGAACCTAAGTCAAAATATTCTGTTTCAAATAATGTTGATGTACCTTCGCAGGCATTTGGGGTGAACATTGGGGAATCCATCAGCTTGAAGTTTTCTCCGTCGAGGAAATCTCTTATTGCTTTTTGCACTGCTGCTCTGACTCTCATAATTGCGTGTTGTTTAGATGAACGTAACCATAGATGGCGATGTTCGATTAAGAATGAATCGCCGTGTTCTTTTGGAGTAATAGGATAATCGTTGGAAATTTGATATACTTTTAATTCTGTTACGTCAATTTCATAGCCGCCAACTGCTTTTTGGTTAGCAACTACTTTTCCTGTAACAGAAAAAGATGATTCTTGTGTTAGAGATTTGGCATCTGCGAAGTGTTCTTCGCTTACGTTAGCTTTGAACACAACGCATTGGGCTGTTCCTGTGCCGTCTCTAAGCATTAGGAATTGCAGTTTGCCTTTGCCACGCTTGTTGTAGAGCCAACCGTTAAGGGTAACAGTTTTATCAACGTGTTTATGGAGGTCTTCAATATAGATTTTATCTTTATAAGACATTTTAATTTCCTTTTTGAATTTGGTATTTTATAATAATTCAAATTTAACTATTTTTTTTAATTAAATAATTGGGTTATGAAGAATAAAATATGAATAGGTTACACAAGGTGTCATATTTGGGTTGGAAATCGAAAATTATTTGTCATTGACATATATAATTGAATAATTGTTTTGGGAATAATAAAATGGGGAATAGGTTACAGGAGGTGTCATAATTTAGATGTATTATTGTGTTTCATAGTTGATTTTTGGAGATTTTGGGGGAAAGGTTACACTTGGTTGCATATTTTACTTTGTTTTAATTTTTGGGTTTGTGGGTGGTTTTGAGATTGTCGCGCTATCGCTCGCAATGACGGGGTTTTTTGGGTTACATGTGGTTACTGATTATTTGAGTTTTTTATTGTTTGGGTATGACATTGTTTTTCACCCATCGCCTGCGGGATTTTCCACAAGGGAAGATAGGGTTTATTTTTTTTGAGGTTACAGAAGGTGTCATAATAGGGTATAAAATCGAAAATTATTTGTCATTAACATATTTAATTGAATAATTGTTTTGGGAATGAAAAAATGTGAATAGGTTGCACAAGGTTTCATAATTTAGATATAATATTGTATTTCATCGTTGATTTTTGGAGTTTTTGGAGGAAAGGTTTCACTTGGTTGCATTTTTTTACTTTGTTTTAATTTTTGGGTTTGTGGGTGGTTTTGAGATTGCCGCGCTATCGCTCGCAATGACGGGTTTTTTTGGGTTACATGTGGTTACTGATTATTTGAGTTTTTTATTGTTTGGATATGACATTGTTTTTCACCCATCGCCTGCGGGATTTTCCACAAGGGAAGATAGGGTTTATTTTTTTTTGAGGTTACAGAAGGTGTCATAATTGGGTAGAAAGTCGAGAATTTTTTGTCATTAACATATATAATTGAATAATTGTTTTGGGAATGAAAAAATGGGAATAGGTTACAGAAGGTGTCATAATTTAGATATATTATTGTGTTTCATCGTTGATTTTTGGAGATTTTGAGGGAAAGGTTACACTTGGTTGCATATTTTATTTTGTTTTAATTTTTGGGGTTGTGGGTGGTTTTGAGATTGCCGCGCTATCGCTCGCAATGACGGGGTTTTTGGGGTTACATGTGGTTACTGATTATTTGAGTTTTTTATTGTTTGGGTATGACATTGTTTTTCACCCATCGCCTGCGGGATTTTCCACAAGGGAAGATAGGGTTTATTTTTTTTGAGGTTACAGGAGGTATCATAATTGGGTTGAAAATCGAGAATTTATTTATCATTAACATATATAATTGAATAATTGATTTGGGAATGAAAAAATGTGAATAGGTTGCAGGAGGTGTCATAATTTAGATATAATATTGTATTTCATAGTTGATTTTTGGAGATTTTGGGGAAAGGTTACACTTGGTTGCATTTTTTTACTTTGTTTTAATTTTTGGGTTTGAGGGTGGTTTTGAGATTGCCGCGCTATCGCTCGCAATGACGGGTTTTTTGGGGTTACATGTGGTTACTGATTATTTGAGTTTTTTATTGTTTGGGTATGACATTGTTTTTCACCCATCGCCTGTGGGATTTTCCACAAGGGAAGATAGGGTTTATTTTTTTTGAGGTTACAGAAGGTGTCATAATTGGGTAGAAAGTCGAGAATTTTTTGTCATTAACATATATAATTGAATAATTGTTTTGGGAATGAAAAATATGAGAATAGGTTACAGAAGGTGTTATATTTGAGAAGTAAATTGAGAAATTATTTGATTTTTACATTTCTTTATTTGAATAGGTTAATGATATGGGGATAAATTAATTAAAGAATTTGAAAGGGTTAAATAAATAATTTTAAAATGGTATAGAATATTTTTTATTATAGGACTAAATTAAAATGTTTATTAACAAACTTTGAGAAAGATGAGGATTAGAGGATAAGATAAAAATGAAATAAGAACTATGTTGCACAAAATTAAATTATTTCTTAATTTGTTAAATGGATTAAAGAAATTAAGTTTAAAGTCAAATATTTAGTATATATTATATTTATTTAAAATATTTGTATACTATAATTATCAAATAAAAAATGAAAAGTAGTATAAATTTATTAATACAGTACCTTAATGATAATAATGTTTATCTAAATGTAAATGAGTTCATCACTTCGGTGGAGAATGTAGAAAATAGGAATCGAAACTCCATAAACCTACAAATATTTGATTATATAATTGTTGATGCTTATAATGGATTTTCCAAAGAAGTGAAAGAAATATCAAATTATCTTATAAAACAACATAATTTGTATTTAGGTAGAAAGGAAAAGCTAATAATAAAATCAATTTTAGATTATAATAAAATAGATTATCTATATAAAGTTGAAAAAATTAAGAATGTAATACCAGAGATTAAAGAACTAATAATTTCATTAAGACTTGATAATGTTATTGAAGAATGTAAAAATGAATATTTTGAAAAATTAAGTCATGCGATTGAACAAAATGATAAAAACAGAATACAAGATTATATTAATTTTTTATATTCAAGAGTATTATTGTTTAATGAATATAATAACATTTCAGTAAGGGATGTGTTCCTAAGTAATAAACAAATGTTAAAAAAAGAGTATGACTTTACTTCCTATAAATTTTTTGAAGATATTTGTTTAAATGATATTATTCAAAATAGTTATAGTAATACTATTAAATTATATAATAAGAAATTTCAGAATATATTTTTAAACAGTAATGATAAATTAAATGATATAATTGTAGTTAATGTTAATCAGGAACTATTTGACATATTCCAAAATAAAGATAATTTTTATTCCTATTTATTGAATTTAATTGGTGAAACTTATAGGAATATAAAAAATCATAGGACGTTGGCAATAAAAGTAGAAAATATTATCTTTGAATCAATTAATCTGAAATGGGAAATATATTCATATTTGACTATTTACAGTGAAACATTTAAAACACATAATAATTATAGTACGTTTTATAAGCCAGAACAAATCGCACTTGATTATTACGAACATAAGTTTGATATTAATAATGATAAAAATAATTTAGATATATTTAAGAAATATTTTGATAATGAAATAGGTATAAATAATTTAATAGAATTAATTGGTGTCGATATTAATATTGATGAAATAAACTATTTTAAAAATATTAATTATGGTTTTGAGTTTGTAGATTGCTTTATATTAAAAAGAAATATCAATTATCCTAATTCAGACGAAATAAACTTTATTGAGAATAAGAATGAATTATTACTAATTTATCAAAAACACGACTTTGACGTACGGAAAATACCTTGCCCAGTTTGTGGGTCACTGAAAGTATCAGGAAATTCTTACTCAGCGATAGGAATAAAAAGCTGGGAATGTAAAAACCCACTTTGTAGTGGCAGAAGCAAAACAAACAGGGGTAAACGTTATTCTTCAATAAGTATAGATATGCAATACTGTATAGAAAATGACAATGAAGAGAATAGAATTAGCAAAGAATTAATATCCAAATGGCGAAAGGATATTGTAGAAGAAAACAATTATCATACAGTTTATGAAATGATAATTAAATACTTTTCATTTTCTGGTTCTGACGTTCTATTTTTAAATTTTGAAGATAATGAGTTAAACTTAAAATCTAACTATAATAGAAATATCATTAAAAAGAATATAAATGATTTTTTATCTTTCAATTCAACACAAGAAATTACAGTTGATAGATTTTTAAATTCAAATCTTGTTAATACATTTGTTTATGATAATTCAGTTTACAATGTTATAGGAAATGAAATTGAGTTTGAAAATAATTATTCAATTAAAAATGAAAACTGTATAACGTTTTTATCTGAATTAACTGATAATGTGATTGATAATATGATTACATCACCACCTTATTATAATGCGAGGGAATATTCAACATGGAAAAATTTATATAATTATCTGAATGATATGTATAAAATAACAAAGTTATCATATGACAAACTTAAAGATGGTGGTATATTCTTTTATAATATTGGAGATATATTTGATAATCCTAATACGGTAGTAAAATCCACAATGGGAAATAAAAGAGTACCGTTAGGTGCATATATGATTTTGGTTTTTCAAAAAGCAGGTTTTGAATTATTAGATAATATCATTTGGGATAAGGGAGAGACACAAAGTAACCGACATAAAAACGATGGTAACTACACGCCGTATTATCAAAGACCAGCAAATTGTTATGAACATATTTTTATATTTAAAAAGCCGGGTAAATTGATATTATCGGAAGAGCCGTATTTAAAGAATAATATACAACGGTTTTCGCCTGTAATAAAAATAAATAACAAAGGTGAGAACCTATTAGGACATACTGCACCATATCCTGAAGAGTTGCCATTACTATCTATAAATACATTTTCAAAAACTGGAGATGTAATATTTGACCCATTTCTTGGTAGTGGCACAACTGTCTATACGGCTGTAAATCAAAATAGAAATGGACTTGGGACAGAATTAAATGAAAAATACTTTAAATTGGCTAAAAAATATATAGATTTGAACGTTAATAAAATGCAATTAAATATTTTTACTTTTTAAAAAATTTAATTCTTTTTTTATACCTATCTTTTTCAGCGGCAAAATAATCTTCTAAGTTATAGTCTTGTTGCATCATATTAGAATGATGTTTAGACCAGAATAAATTAGTAGGTCTAGCAGGAGATAGGATAAACTCTTGTTTAGAATCATAGTAAAATATAGCTTTATCTGCTGATTCATTGTGAGATACAACTGAACTATTTCTAGTGTTGGAAGTTTTGAAATCATCAATTGACATTTTTACCATCTGAATTGGATCTATTAGAAAACCTTTACCCCATTTTAAAGAATAATGATTTTTGCAATAATCTAATAAATTTATTTTAATAGTGTTGTTATTTTTCAATTTAGTTTCAAAATAAACTCTATCATTTAGATAAATTTCTATTTCTGATTTCAAAGAATTAATTTCATTTTTATCTTTGTCAATATCATTACAATGCAACGCAAAATATGACATTGTCATATCAATATCAAAACAAACTCTTTCATTAGCATATTCTAAAGCTGGATTAAATAGCATAGGATGTAGTTTGTCTGAAGGATGACTCTCAAAAGTGTCCTGTTCACCACCCCTTATAGAATAATAAATTTTCCCTTGCCAAACATTATTTTCACCTTTACCACTAAACTTTACTTTAGCATCTTGGTTTCTTTTAATTATTGGGAAGCCTTTATTTTTTTCAATTTTGTAATCTTTGAATAAGTTTCTTTGAAGTGTTGAATTTGAGGTGCCATCTTCATTCCTTAAGGAAATCATACTTGATATCAATCCATTTCCTCCGACTATTTTTTTTAAGGATTTTAGTATGGGTTCATTAGATTTATTAAAATAATCATCATTTACTAATTCGACACACACTCCACCAAAAAATGAATTTAAATGCTGTAAATTTATTTCGTTTTCTTTAATAAGTTTCCATCTAAATAATACTCTATTTGTTCTTGATGTCCTTTTTTGAAATAATTCATTAGGAACATCATAGCGACCTGTTTTGCCATTTATATTTTTAAATTTTTCAAGTAATTTTACGTCGATAGATTTCCAAAATTTCCAAATTTTAGAACGTAATTCTTCTTCCTCTTTTTTTAATTTAATTATTTTTGAACTTTTCGCCACTAATTTACCTCAAATAAATATTTAATTTCAACATCTAAAGCATTTGCAAGTTTTTCAATATTAACCAGCGTAATATTTTTCTCAGCACGTTCTATCATTCCAATATAAGTGCGATGTAAACCTGCCAATTCTGCTAATTTTTCTTGGGATAAACCTTTTTCTTTTCTAATTTCTTTTATTTTTAAACCAAATATTTTTAATATATTCTGCATTTTTCTTTAAATTTATTATTACTCAAAATTAACGTAATAATTAAACACTATCAACATACTATAGTTAGCATATTAATATTCACGAAATAATTTCAAATTTAGAATATCATTAATATTTTGATTGTAGATAATGAGGGTGTAAGCAGTACAGATAAGTAGTATAGATTATGATATGTGAATGGTAAATTCTATATAATTATGAAATCAAAACAGTTTTCTTTAACTTTGTATTGGTTAATTTTAGAAATATTGAAATCATAAAGGATAATTAGTAATGTCAGACAATAATCACTATTTGAATAAAGGGTTTTCTACTAAATCTCTTCACGTTGGTAACTACCCAGACCCAAGCACGGGTGCAATTTCACCTCCTATTTATCAAACTTCTACTTTTGTTCAGAAAAGCCCGGGAGACCATAAAGGCTATGAATATTCACGCTCGCATAACCCAACAAGGACAAGACTGCAAGAATGTTTGGCGAGTTTGGAAAATGCTGAACATTGTTTAGTTACGGCTACTGGTATGTCTGCTTGCCACCTTATTATGCAAACTCTTCCTAAGGGTGCGACTATTTTATCTGGCGATGATATTTACGGTGGTTCTTATAGGTTGTTTACTACGGTTTTACAAGATGATTTCGATTACCAATTTATTGACACTACGGATACTGAGTTAACAGTTAAAAGAATATTAGAAACTAAGCCGGCTTTAGTTTGGCTCGAATCTCCTACTAATCCGATGTTAAAAATATCTGATATTAGGGCCATTGCAAGTGCGTGTAAAGAAGTAGGCTCTATTTCGGTTGTTGATAATACTTTTATGAGTCCTTACTTTCAGAATCCATTAGACCTTGGTTGCGATATAGCTTATCATTCGATGTCTAAGTATATTAATGGGCATTCTGATGTAGTTGCTGGTGCTATTATGACTAATAACACTGATTTGTATGATAAAATTTGGTATTACCAAAATTCTATTGGTCCTTCGCAGTCTCCTTTTGACTCATGGTTAATTCTAAGAGGGGTTAAAACTCTTTCAATTAGAATGCAAAGGCATGAAGAAAATGCTAAGAAAGTGGCTGTTTATTTAGAAAATCATCCATTAGTAGAGTCAGTGGTTTACCCTGGATTGAAATCTCACCCACAACACGAAATTGCAAAATCTCAAATGTCAGGTTTTGGTGGGATGATTACATTCTTTATCAAAGGTGGATTGGAAAACTCAAGAAAATTCTTAGAAACAGTTAAATTATTTATGTTAGCAGAGAGTTTGGGTGGGGTTGAATCGTTAATTGAACACCCTGCGATTATGACTCACGCATCAATTCCGCAAGAAGAGAGAGCTAAGATTGGGATTAGTGATAATTTAATAAGGCTATCGGTTGGGATTGAGGAAATAGAAGATTTGATTGAAGATTTAGATTCGGCTTTTGCTGCTTGTAAGTAAAGTGAAGAATAGATATTAGTATTAAAAAAATGTGGATATAGTAATTTATATTCACATTTTTTTTGTTATAAAATTTGTAGAGATTCTTTGATTATGATATAAAAAGACATTGATAATACAAAGTAACCGAAGCTTTTTTTTAATAATTTTCCACTTATAAATTTGGATAAATATACTCCGAAGAATATTCCTACTACAGCAAATGAAGTAAATAATAGGAGGAAAGACCAATCTATTTCCATACCAGTTTGAATATCACCGACGAAGCCTAATAATGATTTGATTGCAGCTATCATTAGTGCAGTTCCAATTGCAGTTTTCATCGGCAGTTTTACTACTAAGGCTAGGATTGGTATCATCATAAAACCACCTCCAGAGCCTACAATTCCAGTAATCAAGCCAACGATAGCACCTTCTAAAGCTATTAAAAAATAATTATAATGAACTTCATCGTGAGATTTGTTTTCATAATCTGATTTGCTTTTAATCATCGAAATAGCGGAAAGGAACATAACAAATGCAAATAAAATCATAATTGCTACTTGTTTATTAAATTCAAATCCATTGTAATTAAAAATTACATCAGGGATAGCAGGCATGATTAATAATCTAGTCAAATAAACAGAAATAATTGAAGGGAGACCAAAAATAAGAACTGTTTTGAAGTGGACATTGTCATTTTTATGGGTTAAGAAACTTGCTAAAAAAGATGAAACACCTACTACAAATAAAGAATATGATGTAGCTAAAACTGGATTTATTCCTTTAACATAAGTCATAATAGGTACGGTTAAAATCGAACCACCACCACCGATTAGCCCTAAGGACATACCGACTAATACAGCGAGAAAGAGGATTAAGATAAGCATTTATTATATCTATATTATGAAATTGTTAAGTGAAATGTATATAAAATAAGAATGCAAATATATGCTATTTGAGCTAATTTTTACTGACTAAAACATTAAATTTGCTTAGATTTGTTATGTAAGAATTGTTAAAATCAAAATTAAAATTACAAATTAAAATCAAAATTGAATACCATGAAAATTTTATTATTAGGTTCGGGCGGAAGAGAGCATGCACTAGCATTATCAATGTCCCAAAATAAAAACGTAGAAATATTTGCAAATCCTGGGAATCCTGGTATTTTTGAAGTGTCTGAATTTGCGGATATTGAGATTAAGAACCATGAAAATGTTTTAGAATATTGCGAAACTAATAATATAGATTTGGTGGTAATAGGACCAGAGCAACCGCTTGCAGAAGGTCTTTCTGATACGTTACGTAATGGAAATATTAATGTATTCGGTCCTATTTCTGCGGCTGCGAAGTTGGAATCTTCCAAAAGTTTTGCTAAAGAATTTATGAAAAAAATGAATATTCCTACTTCTGCTTATGCTACTTTTACTAAAGCAGAAGAATCAAAAGCTCATGATTATATTAATAATAATAAACTTCCATTAGTGTTAAAGGCTGATGGGTTAGCTGCTGGGAAAGGTGTTATTATTGCAGAAACATATATAGACGCTCACACAGCCCTTGAAGAAATGTTTAAAGGACTTTTTAATGACGCAGGAAATACTGTTGTGATAGAAGAATTTATGTATGGGGAAGAGGCTTCTGTGTTCGCTATCTGCGATGGAAAGGATTTTGTTACACTCGCACCGTCTCAAGACCATAAAAGAGTTGCCGATGGAGACAAAGGAAAAAATACAGGCGGTATGGGTGCTTATGCCCCGGCAAAAATTGTTACTACGGATATACTCGAAAAAGTAAATGAATTAATAATAAAACCAGTTCTAAAAGGTATGGCAGATAATGGAACTCCATTTATTGGGTGTTTGTATTGCGGTCTGATGATAAGTGAAAATGATGTGAAAGTTGTTGAATTTAATGTTAGGTTTGGCGACCCTGAAACACAGTCTGTTTTGTCAATATTCGAAGGCGATTTGGCAAGTTTATTTTTGTCTGCAGCAGAAGGAAAAATAGATAAATCATTTGTAAGTTCTATTGCAAAAGGGACAGCTTGTAATGTAGTTTTAGCATCAGATGGCTACCCTGATTCTTATAAAAAAGGATTTGAAATATCTGGGATTAAAGAAGCTGAGAATTTAGGAGTGAAGGTTTATCATGCGGGAACTAAATTAGAAAAAAGTAAATTAATTACATCTGGAGGTAGGGTTTTAGCTGTAAATGGGACAGGCGAAACTTTAGAAGAAGCAATTGAGAATGCTTATAAAGGGGTAGATTTAATCAAATTTGAGAATAAATATTTCAGAACGGATATTGGTAAAAAGGCTTAAAGTAGTTATTTTACTTTCGTTCTAATTTCAATTTCAACGGTACGAGAAATAAATCTTTCTTCGGGGGAGCTATATGAATAGACACCTGGAGGAAATTCATCAGACCCAACACCTTTTACGCTTACTACTTTTGCATTTGGTGCAATTTGATTAATATAATTTTTTACTTCATTGGCCCTATGGGCAGAAAGGTTTTTATTTGATTTATAATCGCCTAAGTTGTCGCTATACCCTTTGATTAAGATTTCTGTATTATCGTCCAAATTAGAAATAAATTTTTTAATTTCTTTTTTAATTCTATTGTCCAAGTTCGATTGTGATACTTGGAAAATTGTTAATGTTAGTTTTTCTACTGCAATTTGAGCCGTATCTTTTTTGACTTCTATTTCCATTCGTTTTGCTTCAATTCTTTGGTCTATGTCATGAGTTGCAAATCTAAATTCTAACGGCAGATTGCCCTTCAAGTTTTGAATGTTTTGACGAGTAAAAATGATTTCTTTTTTTACACTTGTTTCGTTATAAGTTTGATTGAATATTGGATAACCCACTTGCGAAATAGATAGTTCATTGAAACTTGGTTTTTCTATTTCGTATTCTTGTTTGTCTTTGCTATATGGGTAATAAGGTTCGTATTTGGTAACGAATATTTCGCCGGTACCCATTACGTTAATGATAGGTGGAGATATTTCAGTTGGTTCTTGTACGATTGCTCTATTAACGGCGAATAGTAATTCTGGCTTTTCTGTGCTTATGACCACTCTTCTATTTTCTTGGAATGCTTCTTTGGTTTTTGACCTTGTCAAATCTGTTGGGTAGCAAGAGTTTTCATTTACTTTTGCTGTTATTCTGTCTGAAGAAATTTTAAAGATGGTTATCAAATAATTTTTTACTGACATTGCTCTATCCAATGCTAAATCGCATCTATTGTTTTCTGTAGTTGGGTCTATATACCCTATGATATTGATTTTAGCGTTTGGATTTGATAGCATTCTTTGTCCAATTATGTTCAAATTATTGCGATGATAAGTAATGGGACTTGCCTCTAATTTAGAAGCATCAAATTTTTTATAATCAGTAATTTTTTGATATCGTTTTGGAATTATAGCAGAATTTTCGTCGAAAAATACATAAGGAAGCAATGGATAAATCTCCCTTGTTAGCTCTACTTTCATATAAATTTCAACTAACTCAGTTTCTTGTTTGTCTTTGTTATATGCAACTAAGCTTAAATTAGTATTTTTATATCTGTATTTTTTAATTGGTTTAGAAGGGTCGTATTTTGCATCTATTCCAACTTTTACTAAGGTATCTGTTCTTTGAATTTCGGTTATAAGCATTATGGTATCATTTGATTCTTTTTTATAATTCCTAAATGACTCCAAACCTTTGCTTATAAAAGGATTTTTGATATAATCTTTCTTAATTTCAACGGTGTCAATTTTAAATATATCTTTCTGAATGTAAATATCTGGCTTTGGAAAATATCTAATATTTATACCGCCACTGAAGGTGCTAACATTCCAATCAAGGTCTGAATGGATATTATTCAATCCGTAGTTAAATTTGATATTAGGCTCTATCATTAATGTTTTTGATTTGTTCATTGGCAGTAAATAACCAACTCCAAAGTTTATCCCCAAATTCATTGGACTCATATCAGTAATTTCACCGTCAAATACATTTCTTGTTCTTCCGAGTGATTGTTGAGTTTCTTCATCTACGAATACTCCTTGATTTGACGGTTTTGATATTTCTTCTTTTTGAGAATAATCTGCAATTGTACTAAATCCTAAATTTAGACCTAATGTAAAATTTATATCTCCGTATTTATATAGTCCATAAGGGTTTAATTGTAAATAAGATAGCCCAGATTCTAAACTATGTGTAGAAACTCCATCAACTAAGTTATCACCAATTCTCACCTTAATATTTTCATCACTTTCTAAGGTGCCGCCCAATGAAGAAAAACTCAAAATACCACCAATAGATATATTATTACTAATAGGGTATTCATAAAAGCCACCGATTCCGAAGCCAATGCCGCTTCCTGATTGGAAATTTTGACAACAATTTGGAACATCTGGTAATTTATTAAAATCTGCAGAATGAATATTATAATTCATCATCAGCGAAATTCCGTAATTACTTCGAGTAGTGTCGGAGTTATTTGCAAATATAAATTGGCAGTAAATTAATAGAAGTATAAGGCTTAAAGCTATTCTCATTTTCAATGGATATTTTAGAGATTGAGTTAAAAATATTTATACTATTTATGCAAATATTAAGCCAAAAAACTATTGAAAAATATCTATTATTTGAGATTAATTTCAATAGCGTCCTAAATAAATTATAGACATAGTAATCCCTATTGGTTTTGTGTAAAAATCAATAATTTTTTACTTATTGGAAAAAAGAACCCCCTGTATGAATATGTCTGGTGGTGATTTGCCACTGCTAAAGGGTGAATCTAACCACTTTTGTAGGTCAATCTTCACAAATGTGTTTAGTCTTAAAAAATATACAAGATTTGACAAACTCCAATCATATTTTGCCATTTTTTTTAACATTTTTAGTATCAATAT
>Ga0209475_10000492_pt1 | contig 79336 bp, 71 predicted proteins | sample tdDd471_FD_187128 | JGI IMG/M metagenome (GOLD analysis project Ga0209475, IMG submission 187128) | Marine sediment microbial communities from the Atlantic coast under amendment with organic carbon and nitrate - tdDd47.1 (SPAdes)... | ecosystem: Environmental > Aquatic > Marine > Coastal >... | reverse complement strand
CCCTTTGTGGTTCCACATGCTGCGAAAGCCGTTGTCGTCGTGCATGTAGCTGTTCTTCCCGGCACGCGAGAGACGGTTGTCCATGTCGTATTCGTAGCGACGGAGGTCGCCTTCCACGGATTTGGGAAAGCTGTCGCACGTGCGGCGTCCGGCACGGTCATACCAGCAATCGCAGACGGGCCAGCCGTTGCGTTCGCATTTGGCAAGGCGGCCAGCCTTGTCATAGGCGTAGGTCCATGTGACGGTTTCGCCCGCTACGGTTTCAGTTCTCTTGGAGATGCGTCCCTGCGGGTCATGCTCCAATTTCGATTTGTAAGGAAGAGTCATACTATAATCCCCCATTTTCCGGCGGGTGATTTTGCCCGAAAAGGACATCGCCGGAATGTGGCGAAAAGTATAACCCCGGTTTTCGGCCCCAGACGAAAATGGGCGAAAAGGACCCCAAAACGGGCGAAAATAGCATAACTTGGACGCTTGACAGGGTTGAGGCGGGGGCGAAATCGAAAGACCCCACAAATCCGCAGGACAGCGGATTTGGACGTCGGTTCTTTACCGACGCCGCGAAGCGGTGAGTCACAGGAAGTGGCGAATCAAAACGGGCGAAAAAAGTATAACTTGGACTCTTGACAGGGATTTGGGGGATTCAGCAAGTCAGTGAAGCAAAAGTAACTGTCTGTTTGGGTAAACTAGCATTGGGTAGTGCTTCTTATTTGTGCCGAAATATCCCGTAAAATGGCGGAGGGTTGTTGTATCGAGCGGAAGTGTGCTATGGAAAAAAATCCCGAATTTTAGAACTATGGAGGTTCAAGTGGGTAAAAGGAAGATAAGCGTCAAGGGAATGAAGACGAAGAAAGAAGCGATCGCGGCACTCAAGGAACTGCTTGCCAGCCTTGAGTCGGGTAAGGTTACCATTGTGGACGGCAAGGAGACGCTTGATATCGGCGTGCCTGATGATTTGGAGTGCGCGGTGAAGGGAAAGATCAAGGGCAAGGGGCCGAAGGTCAAGCTGACATACCGGTTGAGCTGGAAACAGACGGACAATGTGCCTGCGGCCAAGGCTGACTCTACGCCCGCCAAGAAGGCCAAGGCCAAGACTCCCGCCAAGAAGACTGCGGCCAAAACGCCTGCCAAGAAGGCCGAGGCCAAGACTCCGGCCAAGAAAGCTCCTGCGAAAAAAGCTCCCGCAAAAAAGGCGGCTGCGAAAAAAGCTGAGCCCAAGAAACCTGCGGCCAAGAAGGCTGCGCCCAAAAAGACAACTGCCAAGTCTGCCGCGAAAAAGGCTGCTGACAAGTAAAGGGCAGGAAACGTTCGTTTTGACAACGGGAGTGGCGGGCTGTAGGTCGGTTCTGCATGGATGCTCAGGGTTGTGAGCGTCCACGAAGTAACCGCAGCAAGGACATGCCTTTATGTTTATAGTCACCCTCACCTACGTTGTGTCTCTGGAAACCGTTGATTCGTATCTCGATGAGCATATCGCCTTTTTGAAGCAGCAGTACGCCGAGGGCGTTTTTCTGGCGTCCGGCCGGAAGGTCCCTCGGACCGGCGGAGTCATTCTTGCCCGGAGTGAGTCGGAAGAGAAATTGAACGCCGTGCTTGAACAGGATCCGTTCAAGCGAAACGGCGTTGCCGAATACTCGGTTGTCGAGTTTGTCCCGTCCATGACTGCTGACGGACTGGAAGGCCTTTTGGAACAATAGTCTTGACAGGGTAGAAAACAAAAAAGGCCGCATGAGCGGCCTTTTTTGTTTTTATTGGTAATGAATCTTTCGGGTCTAGAGTCCCAGCTTCTTTTTCAGCTTGCCCCATGAGTCGCGCAGGGTGGCGGTGCGGTTGAAGACAAGCTTCTCACCGGAAACGTGGTCCTTGCTGTCGGCACAGAAGTAGCCGGTGCGTTCAAACTGGAAGTTGGTGCCCGGAGCCATCTCGGCGATGGCAGGTTCCACCCAGCATTCGGGCAGGATCTCCAGCGAGTTCGGGTCCACGTAGTCCACGAAGGTCTTGCCTTCTTCCGGGGCGTTGGGGTTCTCGCAGGAAAACAGATTGGTGTAGTTGCGAACCTCGGCCTTGACGCCGCGGGTGGCGGAGACCCAGTGCATGGTTCCCTTGACCTTGCGTCCGCCTTCAAGCCATCCACCCTTGGTTTCGGGGTCGTAGGTGGCGCGGATTTCCGTGATGTTGCCGTCGGCGTCCTTTTCGTAGCCGGTGCAGGTTACGTAGTAGGCGGCGCGCAGACGAACTTCGCGGCCCGGTCCCATGCGGAAGAACTTTTTCGGCGGCTCTTCCATGAAGTCGGCACGTTCAATCCAGAGTTCGCGGGTAAATGGAACTTTCCGGGTGCCGTACGATGTTTCTTCGGGATGCAGGGGCACGTCGAATTCATCCACCTGATCTTCGGGATAGTTCTCAATGATGAGTTTTACCGGGTCCACAACGCCCATGTAGCGCGGGGCGCGGTCGTTGAGATCCTGGCGGACGCAGTGCTCAAGCAGGGCGTACTCGACCGTGGAGTCGGCCTTTGCCACGCCGATGCGGTCGCAGAAATCGCGGATGGATTCCGGGGTGTAGCCGCGTCGGCGGAAGCCGGAAATGGTGGGCATGCGCGGATCGTCCCATCCTGATACGTAGCCTTCCTGCACGAGCTGGATGAGCTTGCGCTTGGAGAGCACGGTGCCGGTGATGTTCAGGCGGGCGAATTCGTACTGGTACGGACGCTGGTTGAATCCGGGCAGTGCGGCCAGTTCATTGTATATGGCTTCATTTTCTCCGAAGAGTTCCGGCTGCTTCAATCCTTCCATGAGTGTGTCGACGCACCAGTCGTATACCGGGCGGTTGTTTTCGAATTCCAGCGTGCAGATGGAATGGGTGATACCCTCGATGGCGTCGGACAGACCGTGGGTGAAATCATACATGGGGTAGATGCACCATGCGTCGCCGGTCCGGTGGTGGTCGGCGTGCTTGATGCGGTACAGCGCGGGGTCGCGCAGCATGATGTTGGCGGCGGCCATGTCGATCTTGCCGCGCAGAATGCATTCGCCGTCTTTCATCTCGCCTGCCCGCATTTTGCGGAACAGTTCGAGGTTTTCTTCCGGCGTCCTGTCGCGGTACGGGGATTCGACTCCCGGTTCCTTGAGGGTGCCGCGGTTCGTGCGGATTTCGTCGGCAGTCTGATGGTCGATGTAGGCCTTGCCCATCTTGATGAAGAGTTCGGCGATGAAATAGAGTTTTTCGAAGTAGTCGGAGGCAAAGGGGTTGGCATCCCATTCGAACCCGAGCCATTCAACATCTTCGCGGATGGAGTCCACGTATTCAATGTCTTCCTTGACCGGGTTGGTATCGTCAAAGCGAAGGTTGCACTTGCCCGCGTAGTCACGTGCGACGCCGAAATTCAGGCAGATGGACTTGGCGTGGCCGATGTGCAGGTAGCCGTTCGGCTCCGGGGGGAAACGGGTCTGGACGCGGCCTGCGTACTTGCCTGTTTCGTTGTCCTTTTCGATGATGGTGCGGATGAAATCCTTGCCCTTTTCCGGGGTCTCTGGCGTATTGCTCATGTCGTTTCCTTGCTCTGTCCTGATCTGCGTATTTCAGTCCCTTATAGGGATATATATCGATTTGTGGGCGAAAGGGAAAATGATAATCCCCGTCGGGTCATGGAGATACGGGAAAAGCGCATGGCGGTCAACGCACGGTGCAGGGCGCGGGGGCAGGTGATGACGCTGGACGCACTGTCTTTGTCTCTGCTATTATCATCAAATGCTGCAACAGTATTTAATCGGTTTTTGTGCCATTGCCTGGTTTGTGGTGTTTGGCGTTGTTTCGCCATGTCGTGCCGACACTGTGAAAATCGGTATTGGTTTTGATCTGGCTCCATATGTCTTCGCGAAGCAGCGTGCCGGGTTGGAGGTGGAAATTATTCGGGAGGCGCTTCGGGCCGCAGGTCATGAGGCTGTTTTCGTCTTTCTGCCGAATATGCGCTTTGACATTGAGTTCGCACAGGGCAATGTGGACGGGATCGCGGTGAATACCGAGTTTAATCTGGCAGCGGACTCCGGGCGTCCAGCCTTTGGCTCTCAAACGACCGTTGTTTATGAGAATTATGCGATTTTTTTGAAAAAAAGAAATATTTCCATTCACTCGATTGCCGATTTGGTTGGATTGAATGTGCTCGGTTTCAATAACGCGACCAAGTTTCTTGAACCAGAGTTTGCGGCATTGATGGAAGAGAATCCATTGTATTCGGAAGTGACGGATCAATCCCGTCAGGTGTTGATGCTGTTCAACAAACGGGTGGATGTCGTTGTGGCCGACAAGCTGATTTTCAACTATTGGCTGACGCGCCTGATTCGGCTGGGTTCCGTTGAACTGCTTGATATGAGAGAGCGGCTTGAGTTTGCAAGGATATTCGCCCCGGCTCCGCGAAGTGTGCAGTTTGCGGACGAGACGTTGCGAAATGATTTTGACCGGGGGCTGTCAAAGATCATTCAGAACGGTCTGCGGGATGCAATCGAAAGCCGGTATGGCGGCGTGGGGGTATGGGGGCGACTGTGAATCTGAAAAATGAGGTGTCTCAATGAATGAAAATATCTTTGCCGACTCCACTCCCTCTGATGAGGAGTACGCCGCATGCATCGGTAACAATGTCCATTTTTATCTGCCCAAATTCAGGCGATATGCCCTGAATCCGACGAATTTCCATGGCGGTTGGAACTGGCCCGCATTTTTTTTCGGCTGCTGGTGGTTTCTTTATCGCAAGATGTATTTCTGGGCCCTGATCGCGTTTATCACCCTGTGTATTCCGTATTCTCAACTGCTTTTCATGATCGGCTGGGGGGTGGCTGCCAACCATCTGTACTTCCGGCATGTGAACAGCCGGATGGATGAGCTGCGCGGAGTGCAGGGGCGTGCGTTCATGCAGTGCCTTTACGAGAGCGGGGGCGTACACGGCTGGGTGCCGTGGGTCGCCTTTTTCGTGTCCGGCGGATTTGTCCTGATGGTCCTGCTTGGTGTCGTCAGTCTGGCCCTGCTTATTTAGCGGCCAGGCCTTTTGAGGCAAGAGCCTTGAAATAGTCCTTGATGATGCGGTCAAAGGTGCCGTTGTCCCTGAGTCGTCGCGCTGCCTTGTCGATTTCCCCTTTTCGGGACATCAATGGTGACTGTTTCGAGATGACGAAGTGGACCGGCATGACTTTGTCGTGACGGTAACTGCATTTCTTCAGGACAGAGTTGAGTCCGAGGGATGATATCAGGTAGTCTCCCTGGCTTTCGGTAGCGATGACCACGTCGATGCGGCCCTGTGCGAGTTTTCGAAAATTGAGGATATCTTCGGTGACCACCTGTTTGTTCAGGGTTGAGTCCGTGTCGAATTCCTTGAAATAGGTCGCACCGCGCTGCACTCCTATGCGGGTGCGTTTAAGGTCATTGTAGCGGCGGATGTCGAGGCTGCCCTTGCGAACATAGAGCGCCTTGCTTGAACGTGTTTTGTACGGCGGGTCGACGAAATGGAGATATTTTTCTCGGTCCGGGCATCTGAGCACGCCTGTCAGCATGTCCATATCGCCGTTTTTGAGCATTTCGAGTCCGCGTGACCATGGGAGTGCGACGAACTTCGGGGTGGTGCCGATCTCAGAGAGCAGGGCGGTGATGAGCTTGGCGTCGATCCCCCCGAACTGTCCGTTGTTTACGGTCTTCCACGGCGGGTAGTGATCCATGGCGACCATGACCTCTGCAGCGTGTGACGGTGCGGTCTGGATCAGTATGCCGATGAAGAATAGAAATGACGCCAGAAGATGTCTCATTGCAGTGACATAACCTTGAAAGCCAATCTTTGCAACAGGTTGCCAGACTTCAGTCGACTGTGGCCGACTGGCATTTGCCTGGAAGGGGCGTTGACCGGGGCCGAACAGTTGCGTAGCCTGCCGTATTTCATGAAAACCATCCTTCGGAGAGCAGAGAAATGTCAGACGTCAAGCATGCGTTCGGGACTCTTGAGCCCTGTATAGATTTCGGGGCCATAACCGGTCTTTTCGAAAAGGCATATGCCGAGGGCCGGGATACGCTTTTCGAGCATGAAGTATACGGCCTGCTGCGTGATTCCGGGGCCGAGACCCCGCCGAGAAACCTGCTCCTGTCCCGGGGGCTGCGTCCGACGGATGAGGAGCTTGCGGTGCTGCCGGGAGACAAGGTCGTGCTCAAGGTCGTCTCGCCGAACATCATTCACAAGACGGAAGTCGGTGGCGTGCGTGTGGTCGAGAACGCGCCGGACCGGATTCGCTCGGCATGGCGGCGTATGCTGTACGAAGTGCCCGAGAATTTTGCCGCCCTGATTGAGCGCAGTCCGGCTATGACGCCCGAAGCCTATGCCGGGTTGACCGGGGATGCACTTGTTTCCGCTATTTCCCGTGATGTGCTGGGCGTGCTGCTTGTCGAGTTCATGCAGCCGGATTCTCAGGCGTTCGGCAATGAACTGATTGTCGGCATGCGGCGGACACGTGAGTTCGGCATGGTGCTCGGAGCCGGTATCGGCGGCACGGATGCGGAATTGTATGCCGAACGGTTCCGCAAAGGACAGGCCGGGGTGGTGTCCTCCACTTCGCTTACAGACGGCGAGACTTTTTTCGAGCTGTTTCGCAAGACGCTGTCCTACAAGAAGCTTGCCGGACTGACGCGCGGGCAGCGTCGTATCGTTACTGACGAACAGTTGGTCGAATGCTTTTCCTCTTTCATCGACATGGCGAATTACTATTCTCCTGAAAATCCGGAAGCACCGTTCATCATCGAGGAGCTTGAGATCAATCCCTTTGCCTATGCGGATTATCTCATGGTGCCGCTTGACGGCATGTGCCGTTTTTCCCGTCCGGGGACGCTGCCTGCCCCGCGTCCGGTCGAGAAGATCGGCAATCTGCTGCATCCGGAAACCATCGGTATCATCGGTGTGTCCTCGTCACGCATGAATTTCGGGCGGATTATCCTCAAGAACGTACTCGATGCAGGATTTGCGCCCGAAAACGTCGTCATCATCCGTCCCGGTGAGGAGGAGATCGACGGGGTGCGGTGCGTGCCTTCTCTTGATGCGCTGGACCGCAAGCTCGACCTGTTCGTGGTGGCCGTGGGCGCCGAGCAGGTTCCCGGTCTGGTGGACGAGGTGATCGCACAGGACTGCGCTGAATCGGTCATGCTCATTCCCGGAGGGCTTGGCGAGACTGCGGAAAGCGAGGAGCGGGCGCGAAACGTGGTGGAGAAAATCAACACCGCGCATGTTCAGGGCGGCGGGCCGGTTTTTCTCGGCGGCAACTGCATGGGCGTGATATCACGGCCCGGTTCGTATGATACGTGGTTCATCCCCAAGGAGAAGCTGCCGGAACTGCCTGCCGGGAAGCACCATCGCGCCGCATTCATTTCACAGTCGGGTGCGTTCATGCTGACCCGGCTTTCCCAGTGCCCCATGCTTGATCCTGCCTACATGATTTCCGTGGGCAACCAGACCGACCTGACGCTTGGCGACATGGTGACCTGGTTTGCCGGGAGCGACGAAGTGGACGTCATCGCCATTTACGCCGAGGGATTCAGCGACATGGACGGGCTGGACTTCTGCCGTGCCGTGCGCCGAGCCGTTCTGGCTGGAAAGGATGTGATATTCTACAAGGCGGGGCGTACGCCCGAGGGCAAGACCGCGACCAGCGGCCACACGGCGTCCCTTGCCGGTGATTATGTGGTGTGCGAGGCGTGCGTCAGGCAGGCCGGGGCCATTGTCGCCAAGTCATTTACCGAGTTCGAAAACCTGTTCATGCTCGCCGAGCGGCTGCATTGCAAGACCATCCTCGGCAACCGGCTGGCGGTCATGTCCGGGGCGGGATTCGAGGCTGTGGGCATGGCCGATTCCATTCATTCGGATGATTACCGCATGGAGCTTGCTCCCCTCTCGCCCGACACCGTGACCCGGCTCGAAAAACTGTTTGTGGAGAAACGTCTCGACTCGCTCGTGACCGTCACCAATCCGCTTGATATCACTCCCGGCGCGGATGACCATGTTCATGCCGAAGTGGTGCGGTTGTTCGCTGAGGACAGACGTATCGACGCGATTGTGGCGGGGCTTGTGCCCATGTCGCCGGTCATGCGTACGCTGGCGGATCCGGAGAACGCGGCATTCGATTTCGAGGATGAGCGTTCCATTGCGGCGCGTTTCGAGGAGCTTCTGCCCACGCTTGATACTCCGGTGGTCGGTGTTGTGGATGGCGGGCGGCAGTATGACCCGTTGGTGGACAGGCTCAAGGAGGCCGGTCTGTGTACGTTCCGTACGTCGGATCAGGCCGTGGCCGCCATTGCCCGGTACATTGCCGGACGCTTGAATGCGGAAAGAATCCGTCGGAAGGGCCGGGGGATCAGTAAACGCTGAACGGGAAATACTTTCGGCTGATGATGGAGTATTCTCCGTTTGCCCGGATGCTTCTGAGCGCATTGTTCAGAGCGAACAGTAGAGCCTTGTTGCCCTTTTTTACCGCGATATGTGCCGGGGCGTAGGTGAATTGCGTTTCGGTCAGCGCCGGTCCGATAATGTCGCAGTGCTGCCCCTTGTCGCTTTTGAGGAATTCAAGCCCTGCCAGCAACGGCGTCAGGCAGAGATCTGCGCGTTTGTCGGCCACGGCGAGAAAACCTTCCTCCATTGAGGGGTATCCCCGGACTGTGGCGACCTTGCCGTAGACCTTTTTCAGGTAGGCGAGCTGGGCCGTCCCCTCCTGCGATGCTAAGGTCTTGCCCGTCATGGCTTCAACGGAGGTGTCGTTGCTCATCTCCTTTCTACCGATGAACCCGGTTTTCGACCGCAGGTAATAGTCCGTGAAATCCGCAAACTTGAGGCGTTCAGGTTTGACGGCCATGCAGGCCACGATGGCGTCATAATCGCCAGCCGAGAGCCGGGGGAGCATGTCGTCCCATGCCACGCTGACTATTTCGCATCGGACGCCCATGCTTTTCGCCAGAGCTTTGGCTATGTCCACGTTGAAACCGTCCATTTCTCCTTTTTCATTCTTGAAACTGTAAGGAGGATAGTGGTCTTCCACCGCCACCCGCAGCGGCGGTTCGGCAATGGCGGCTGTAGTAAAAAAGGTGAGTGTGAAAAAGATGAAAATGAAAAAGGCAAAAGCAAGTCGTCTTGGCATGGCGGCTCTCTTTGGTTTTATAGCCTTTTAGCAGATATTTGTTCGATCGAAAAGTTCATGTAAAAGCCCGCTCCGGAAAACCTGTTCTCCGGAGCGGGCATTGGGTTGATGTCGGTAGTATGGTTACTTGTCATCTTCGCTCTGACTCTTTTCGTCCTTGCTCTCGGTGTATGTTTCGTCCCACAGTCCACAGCTGTCGGAAATACAGGAGAGACACGGTCCGGGGTAATCCATGTTGGGCATGATTGCCTCCGATTGGTTGATATATCGAGGGCCGATCAAGCCAGTCGGCGACCAGCCACATATTTTCTTGGTTGCTTTGTATGAAAATAATAATCATTTTCATATTGTCAAGGGGTGAACTGAGAATGAGGAAGTGTTTGATTGAGCCATGAAAAAAGCCCGGAGGAAAATTCCTTCGGGCTTTCATTGCTTGTGGTGCAGAAAATCAGGCGTGCTTTTCACAATATTTGAGAAATTTTTGTGCTTCAATGAACTCGGGGTTGATGTTCAGCGCCTGTCTCAGGCTCACGATGCATTGGTCGTTCAAACCTTTTTCAAAATAGACGCGTGCGAGATTGAAGTAGACGTTCTCGTCAGTCTCAACGATTTCCAGCGATTTTTCGTAGTAGCGGATGGATTCGTCATAGTGCCCGTTCTTGCGAAGGCTGATGCCGAATTCGTTGAACTTCTGGCGGTATTCAAAGGTAAATGCCTCGTTGATGCCGAGCAGGGTGTCGAGCACTTTCCTGAGCTTTTCGAATTCCTTTTTTTCGGAATAGACTTCACCCAGACCGTAGTTGGCGTCCACGTTTTTGTCGTCGATCATGAGCGCCTTGATGAACTGGCTTTCGGCTTCATCCATGTTGCCGTTGGCAAATGCCTGCTCACCCATTTGAATCTTCTTGGCCAGAGTCTTCAGGGCCGGGACCGTGTGAACCTTGTAGTATCCCGGTTCAGGAGTGTACTGCTTGAGGAAGTCTATTTCCTGTAAGACGCTGCGTACTCCGGACGGTACGTGGTGCTGATTCAGGGGCTGGACTTCAAATTCGGTCTTCGACATCTGGCGTGCGTACCAATAGGTCACGTTGTCGTGGGTTGCGGTCGTGCCGCCTGTTCCGATGTCGGCTTCAAGTTGCAGTGAATAAACGCCGAGAATATGTGGGTAGTCACTCAAGAGTCTTCTCCATAAAAATGATAGTCCAGTTTGCCGCAGATCTTGGGAAACTGGTCATGCTCCTTTGAGTATCTATCTTACACAGTGTTCAAAATCAATATTTCATCGTGCATTGTTTGGGCCTTGCCGCCAAAAACGAGAAAACCCCGTTTTGGGGTTTCTCTGAATGGGAGGATGCGGTGCAACACGCAAAGAGAGATGCAGCTAATCGCAGGGCTTCCATGGCTCGTTGAGTTTGCGGTCGGCTCCACGCAGTTTGACGACTTCGGGGAGGAGGTTGCCGACCACGGGGGTGAACGGGTGATAATTGTAGATTATGGCAACCTGTACCATGGTGCACGGTCCGCCTGCGCTGTTGTCGATACCGTCTCCTGTGACCGTTTTGTCGGGCCATGAGGTGATGGTGATCTCCTTTGCGCCCTTGTTGAGGCGGTCGAGCCAGCCTTCGGTAACGGCAGTGATCTGTGACAGGCGGGTGCCTTCGTCTTCTCCCTGCCCTGTTGCCGCGAATCGCGTGCCGGACTGGGCAGCCTTCTGAAGGGTCATCCAGGAGTAGAGCATGGTTCCGCCTTCGATGATTGCCATGGCGAGTACCATCAGCAGCGGCAGGAGCAGGGCTATTTCCATGGATACCAGGCCGCGTGAGCGGGGTCTTTTTCTGAGTGTCATCATGTCTTTTCCCCTAGTGCAGGAGTCGCCAGCCGAGCTGCTTGCCGATCTTCTTGAATATTTCCGGGATGTCGTAGACCGACGGTGCGTCAAAGTAGTGGTCGTCGGTTCCCGGCTTGCTGGATGCGATGTCCATCATCAGGTTGCGGTCGGTCGTGTCCGAGTTGCCGAACCGGATGGCGAATATTTCGATGCCTTCGTCCTTGGCCTTTTGTGCCTCGGCCAGCATGTCCGCGTTGAGTACGCCGCTGTCTTCGCAATGGGACGTGTTGTCGCCCATGCCGAAATAGGCGTTGGTCCAGTAGTTGTTCGGACGATAGTAGGCTCGATAGGAACCGCCGCACTCGCCGTCTTCGGTGTCTCCGTCAGTGAGTACGATCATGATTTTGCGGAAGTCTTCCTTGCTGCCTGCTTCGGTGTAGGGAGCCTCTTCCGTCAGGATATGGCGGCCCCACTTGATGCCCTCGGGAATGACCGTGCCGGACCATGCGCCTGTGGCGGTCTGGCTGTTGATGGCGGCGATGATTGCGTCCTTGTCCTTGCTGAGCGGCATGGCCTCGGGCAGGTCGGAGCATGTGTCGAGGGTGATCTTGCTGCGATAGTAATAGGAAAGACGCCAGTAGTCGTCCATGAAGTCGTCGTGAATGCCTTCGTTGAGTGAGCCGTCTGCATTGCGGCAGCCTGCGGGCAGGCCGTCCACGCCTTCACCGATGCGGACTTTACCCTTGAAGGCAACCAGCCCGACCTTGGTGTCGGGAGTCGCTCCGTCGGGTATGAGCAGTTCAGTCAGGCCAACCGAAGCTTCCTTGACGAGGGTGATAGGCGTCCCCCTCATGGAGCCGGAATTGTCAATGACGAACACCACTTCAATCTTGTTGAAGCCCGCGGCGGCTCTGGCGTTGACGTAGTTGTCCGCCAGATTCAGAAATTTCATGAGAATGAGTTCGACCTTGGCGCGTGCTTCGACTTCGACGCTGCGGACTTCCGTGCCGGGAGCAACCGAGGTGACTTCGGCCTGTTCCATGTTCTTTGCGACCATGGAAACCACGGCACTGCGCACGACGCCTTTGCTCAGATCCGGGTCATACGGAAGTTCAAGGCTGCCTGCCAGAGCGCCGGCGTCCACAGCGGCCTGAAGCCGGGTGTGGGTGACGTACATGTTGCCCATGTCAATGGCGATGCCTGCCACGGCCAGAAGCACCGGCAGCAGCAGGGCGATCATCATGCTGATCGCGCCTCGGCGCGACTCCTTACGGCAGGGGCATCGTGGTGCTTGCTGCGAGCTGGACACCGGTATCTCCGGTAAGCATCTTGAAGATGTTTTCGTTGAAGGGCTGGTAGTCATAATAAACCTCGACGGTCACGGTCTCCGGACTGGTGTTTACGGTAGTGCTCACGGCAGTTGCATCAAGTTCCTCGGTCAGGGCCTGCACCATGGCTCCCACATTGGCTTCTTCTCCATCCATAAGGACCAGACGTGCGCCTTCCCGGCTGGCTTCCACCAGATTGGAATAGGCATGCATGGCCTGCGCTCCCTCGATCAGGAAAAAAAGCAAGAGGACCACGACGGGCAGAAGCATGGCAAATTCGACTGCCGCGATTCCCTGTCTTGATTTGTCCCACTTCCTCATTCCGTTCTCCTTGCGTTCATGTCTCCCGGTCGGAAGACTGGTTGCCTTGTTCAAGCAATGGGTGTGCCAAGAGATGGTGTTTGGTGGTTTTGTTGGCTTAAATACTTGTTATTAAATGTGTATTTAGTTTATCTGTGTCGTCTGCGTGTGTCTGCCGGATGATGGTCAAAGGATAAAAATCTATTTTTTGTGGAAAACTGGAGCGGTGATGTGTATGATGCCCCATCAGGATTGGATTATTACGGGGGAGGCATTGTGCCGGAAAAAATACTCGTCGTTGATGATGACCGCGCCTTTCAGGGGATGCTGGTCGAAGCGCTTTTGGACTCGGGCTATGAGGTCGGTACCGCATCTTCTGCCGAAGAGGGGATAAAAAAGGCCGGGTCCGGGAAGTTCGACCTTATCCTGCATGACATCAAGCTGCCCGGTATGTCCGGCCTTGAGGCGTTGCCGCATCTGGCCGAGGCCGCACCTGATGTGGATGTCATTGTCATGACCGGCTATGCATCCAAGGATTCCGGCGTGCAGGCCATGCAGCGCGGAGCCTATGACTACTTTACCAAGCCGTTTTCCCTCGGCGAGATGGAAGTGGTGGTCCGGCGGGCGCTTGAGAAGCGGCGTCTCCAGACTGAATTGGCTGATCTCAAACGGCGCGGCAGCGACAGCCCGCTGGGCAAGATCATCGGCCAGTCCGCACCCATGATGGCGGTGAAGGAGCGCATCGCCCGTGTTGCCGAACTCAATGCCGACGTCCTTATCATGGGCGAGACCGGCACAGGCAAGGAGCTTGTCTCCGATACCATTCACGCCCTGAGTTCCCGGTCAGGCGGGCCGTTCGTCAAGGTCAACTGTGCCGCCATTCCGGAAAACCTTATCGAGAGTGAACTGTTCGGACACGAAAAAGGGGCGTTTACCGGGGCCGCCTCTGCAAAGCAGGGCAAGTTCGAACTGGCCAAGGGCGGTTCCATCCTGCTCGATGAAATCGGTGATATGCCGCTCAATCTCCAGCCCAAGCTGCTCCGAGCCGTGGAACAGAAACAGGCCGAGCGTCTCGGCGGGGTCAAGCCCGTGGAGTATGACGTGCGTATCATCGCGGCCACCAATCAGGAGCTTGAACAGCGTGTCGAAGCGGGCGAGTTCCGCAGTGATCTTTATTACCGGCTGAACGTCGCGACCCTGATTCTGCCACCCCTGCGTGATCGCAAAAGCGACCTGCCCCAGCTGTCGGAGTTCTTTCTTGATCGCGCCAATCGGCGTCTGGGCACGGACATCAGCGCCATTTCCACCGAGGCCATGGAGATATTCTTCAATTACGACTGGCCCGGTAACGTGCGCCAGTTTGCGAATGCCGTGGAGCGGGCAGCCATTTTCTGCCGTTCTTCCGTCATCACTCCCGCGGAAGTGGATCAGGCCTTTTCCAACAAGCAGCCCGCAGCGGAAAGCGACATGGCTGTTCTGCCCGGTGCGGGGTTGCCGCTCAAGGAAGCACTCAAGGAATTCGAGAAGACCCTTATCATCAACGCGCTCCGTGAAGCTGGCGGTACCCAGACCGAAGCCGCTGACAAGCTGGGAATCTCCGCCAAGAACCTCTGGAACAAACTCCAGAAGCACGGCATCGATCCCGCATCATTCAAGGGATAGGCGCAGCTGCGACGACCTTGCAACTGCAATCTGCTTCGTTCGTCACAATTCAATTGCCGTGTACCGGAGCTGTGCGAACCGCTTGCTTTCGGTCTTGTTTCTTTCTTTACTATATGTAGAGAAAGCCCTCCCCGTTTTTATCTTTTCAGTGCCGAAAACAATGTGTCCCCCAAAAAATGGATTTGCTGCATGGTATTATAGTCGCTTCGAGCATAATGCTCGGTATCTGCTTGAAATATAATAAATAAATTGTGCCTAATGCTGTCCTTTGTCTGGGCGGCTGTTCTCGTTCTCAAACACTATGGCATGTAAAATGGGACAGCGTGTGTCGCGATCTATTTTTTGTGGATTGTGGTTAAGTTGTCGATTTTATTTGTCTTTGTTCAGTGTGCCGTCCCGTGGCTGGCAAAACGCCTGTCTATTAAAAGTGGATTTTCTGTTTTTTGCTGAGCGCGCTATCAGTTGTTTCTCCGGAAAAATATTTTTTATTTCAAATAAAATCAGCATGTTTTGACGTTGGTACAGAAGTGTGTCGTCGATGGTGGCACACGGGTTGCTTTAGTCGTGGCGTGGCTGATGCGGGGAAACCGAAAACCGCAAATTTTGAAAACAAAAGTTTTTTACACCAAACAAGGAGAACAACCATGACCAAGCTGATGAACCTTATCCGTAACGAAGAAGGCGCAACCGCTCTTGAATACGGCCTGATCGCAGCCCTGATCGCTGGCGTTATCGCCGGTGCCGTCACTCTGCTCGGTACTCAGGTCACTCAGGTCTTCACCGACCTTACCACCGACATGAGCATCTAGTTTTAGCAATCCGTTTAACGGAAGCAGCCAGAGCAGCCGAACCGGGGCTAGCGGGAATGCAGCCCGCAGGCCCCGGTTCTTCTTTCGAGGGGAAAACGAAAGACAGGCGGCAGGCAACTCGGGGGGAACATGAATTTCACCATCACCAGCATTCTTTCGGCGGCACTCATCGTCGCCGTCGTCACCGACCTGAAGAGTCAGCGCATCTACAACTGGCTGACCTTCCCGCTCATGCTTGCGGGAATCGTTTTCCACACCACAGTCGGCGGTCTGGACGGACTGCTCATGAGCGCGGCGGGCTTCGGCCTCGGCCTCGGTGTCATGGTCCTTCCGTTCCTCTTCGGAATGATGGGCGCGGGCGACGTCAAGCTCATGGCCGGTATCGGCGCATGGATCGGCGCATCCAATATTTTCACAGCTTTCATCTTCACCTGTCTGGCCGGTGGCGTTTACGCCCTTGCCGTACTTTTCCGCCATCGCGAAAAGGCCGGGGCCGTTCTGCTGAACATCCGGGCGAGCATCATGAATTTTATGGTCACCAAGAAGTTCGAGTATGCCCCGTCCGCAGAAGGCGCATTGCCGCGACTCTGTTACGGCGTTGCCATCGCCGTGGGAACAACGGCAGCGGTTGTCATGAATTTTGCCCGGACCGGTTCGGTCCTGGCGCAGTAGGCAGGGAGACAGACCATGAGTAAGTCATCAAGAGCCGTTATCCAGATATCCATCGCTTTGGTTCTCGCACTGGGCGCTGGCGTTCTGATGTTCAAATGGTCCAGCTCCGTGTCGAAGCAGAAGCCGGTGGCGCAGGTCGCCTCCACCACTCCGGTCGTGGTCGCCAAGATGGATATCAACCGCGGTGCCAAGCTGATGCCCGACATGCTGGAGATTCGTGAATTTACCAAGGATTCCTGTCCGACCGGCGCCTTCCCCGACATCAAGGCCGTTGAAGGCCGTGTCCTGAACGTCGCGTTGAGCCAGAACGAGGCCGTGACCGACAGGAAGCTCGCGGACAAGTCGCTTCTGGGCGGCGGCGTGAGCGCTTTGATCGAACCGGGCAAGCGCGCCATGTCAGTCAAGGGGAATGAGGTCATGGGGCTGGCCGGTTTTGTCCGTCCTGGTGACCGTGTGGATGTGCTCGTCTCCATGACAGTGGGCAAGGACGAAGATCCGGTTGCCAAGCTCGTGCTTGAACGCGTCAAGGTCATCGCCACCGGTACGGAACTGACGCCGAGCGGTGAAGGGCAGACCGCGTCCGTGGACGTATACACCCTTGAGCTGACTCCCGAGGAAAGCGAACGCATGGCACTGGCCGCGACACAGGGCACGTTGCATTTCGCCCTGCGTAACGAACTGGATTCCGAGACCGTGCTGACCACCGGCGCAACCGTCCGGTCCGCACTGGCTTCATACAAGCCGAAGCCCAAGCCTCGCAAGAAGCGCAAGGCTCCGGTGACCGTCGAGGTCATTACCGGCGGCAGCAGCAAGAAGATGCGGTTCTAGGGGGCTGTCATGTTTATATTCAGGAACATACTTTGGAAGATTCTCGTCGGTGCGGCGGTCATGGTGACCGTCATCGGCGCAGCCACCTACGCGATGGCAAAGGTCGACGTGCTCAATACCGAGGCTCCGGGCGTCATTCGCCTCGTGGCCGGAAAGTCCACCATTCTGAACGTGGACAAGCGCGTAAGCCGCGTGTCTCTGTCTTCGGAAGAGGCCGCGTCCATCATCATCCTTTCACCCAAGCAGATTTACATCACCGCCAAGGAACTCGGCACGTCCACGTTGACCCTGTGGTCCGGCAAGTCCGTCTCGAACATTTACGATCTGGTCGTTACCCCCGATGTCACGCGCCTGAAGAGGATGATTCACGAAATATTCCCTCAGGAAACAGCCGTGCAGGTACTTTCGTCCGGCGAATCCATCACCCTGTCCGGTTCGGTGAACAACACCGGCAACCTGACTTCCATCCTCGCGCTGGCAGAGGCCGAGGCCCCGGAAAAGGTGGTCAATCTTTTGCGAGTGGACGGTGTGCAGCAGGTCATGCTGGAGGTCCGTGTGGCCGAGATGAGCCGTACCGTCATAAAGCGGCTGGGCATCAACTTCATCTCCACACTCAATAGCTTCACCTTCTATTCCTTCCTGAACAACCTGACGCAGTTCACATCGGCAGGGGATGGAACTATCCAGTTGAACAAGGTCAACGGAATCGTCAATTATACCAGTAAGAATTTCAATATTCGCGGCTACTTCGACGCACTCAAGGCCAACGGCCTGATCCGCACGCTGGCAGAACCGACGCTGACATGCGTTTCCGGTGAATCCGCAGACTTCCTCGTGGGCGGCGAAATACCCATTCCCATTCCGCAGGCGCTCGGCAACGTGGCCATCGAATTCAAGCCGTTCGGCATCGGGTTGTCGTTTACCCCGACAGTGATGTCTTCCGGGCTGATTAATTTACAGGTCGCGCCCGAAGTGTCGGAACTTGACTACACCAAGAAGGTGAACCTCAGCGGGTTTGAAATTCCGGCCATCACCACGCGCCGCGCCGCCACTGTCATCGACCTTGCTGACGGACAGAGCTTCGCCATTGCCGGACTCATCAGCGATCAGCTGCGCGAGAACAACAACCGGTTCCCCGGACTGGGCGATATCCCGATACTGGGCACCCTGTTCAGCAGCAAGGATTTCGAGAAGAGCAAGACCGAACTGGTCATCATCGTCACCGCACACCTTGCCAAGCCTCTGGACATGGAGAAGCAGACCCTGCCCACCGACGGTTTCAAGGAAGCGGATGACTTCGAGTTTTACATGCTGGGTCTTTTGGAAGGACGGAAGGACGAGCCCAAGGCTACTCCCGTGAATTCCGCCCCCGACGATACGCCGCAGCCCGGCACGGTCGTCAGGCCCGAATCCGGTTTCGACGGACAATTTGGCCATACGTGGCCCAAGTAGAAGGAGAGGAACATGCAGAATTTTTTCATCTACCTCGCCCTGATCGGCATCATGTTGCAGGCCGGATGCGGCTCCATGATCGAACACCGCGAAACCACGCCGCCTTTCGGCAGTTCCGTCCGGCTGGCAGTGAGCCAGCAGGTAGCCGACCCCACGCCGCCTACGGATGCGCCTGTGGCCTATAAGGACGGACGATATGCGGCTGCCGTGGCCCGGAAGTACGAGGAAGGCCCCCGTACCAAGCCGGAAGACGGGGTGTCCATTTCGGAAATCGTTATCGGAGCGAATTAGGGGATGGTCATGCGGGAATTCTATCGCTACTGGCGCGAGCTTGTCGTGTTCGTGCTCATGCTGTCCGTGTTTCTCCTGAATCTCGTGTTGTTTGATTCTTTCTAGTCGCAGGGAAAGGCGGCTGGAAAGAGGCGGGAAAGGGAACGGACAATTCGACAAGGGGAATAAGGGGGAACCATGAATAACAGGATAATACCGGTCACGCTGTCGCTCATCGACGAAGGAGAGCGCAAGCGGCTGGCACAGATCATCAGCGCCAATTCGATGTTGCGTCTGCTGGATGAGGATGCCGAGGAAATGGGCGTACTCATTTACGAGCCCGGTCCCAGTGTGGACGAGGACATGCCGCATATCATCCATGCCCTTGAGACGGGACAGGCCGAGGATGTGTATCTGGCCGGTCCCCAGGCTGATCCGGAAGTGTTGATTCGCGGTATGCGCAGCGGCATCAGGGAATTTCTCCAGTACCCGGTCAATGAAGATGATTTCCGGGCCGCCATCATGCGCACGGCCATGCGCGGCAGCCTTGAGGATAATGATGTGGAAAAGGGAAAGATCACCACGGTTCTCGGAGCCAAGCACGGGCTGGGCGCGACCACGATCGCCGCAAGTCTTGCATGGTGCCTGAACGAGGCTGATCCCGGTTCGACACTGCTGCTCGATTTGCGCCGCCCTAGCGGTGAGGTCCCGTATTTTCTGGACCTCAAGCACGACTATGACTGGAGCCATTTGGCGGACGACATCTCCCGGCTCGATGCCACATACCTGAAGAGTGTGGTAACCGAACATGAGTCCGGCCTGCACGTTCTGCCCGGCCCCGCGGTTCATGAGGCCCCGGACCCGCAGGTTCTCTATCTCATTCTTGAACAGCTCCGCCATGTCTACGCCCATGTGATCGTGGACACGGCATACCCGGACGATCAGGTCCTGCCGCGTGAAATCGAACAGGCCGACATCGTGTTCGTGGTCACGCAGATGACCCTGCCGTGCCTTGCCCGCACATCCCGGCTGCTCGATTCCATCCGCAGTCAGGACCCGGATGCCGACCGGCGCATGAAGCTCCTCGCCAACCGCGTGACAAAGGACAACGCCATCTCTGTTGACGAAGCCGCCGATGTGCTCGGAAAAGACATCGCGCTGCCCGTGCCGGAGGATTTCGCCGCATCCCTGTCCGCCATCAATCAGGGCGTGCCCATTGTCGCGTCGCATCCCAAGTCGCCTGCTTCCAAGGCGCTGCGCCGACTTGCCAAGGGTATCGGCGGAAAGAAGAAGACCGCGAAGAAGCGGTTCTCCCTGCCGTTTGCCGGACTGTTCGGCAGAAAGAAGAAGGGCAAGTCTGAAAACGACAACCTCGCAGGAGCGGTCTTATGAGTCTCGCAGCACGTCTGAACAGAGGTGCGGGCAAGACGCCCGCCGCGCCCAAGGCCGTCAAGGCTGTTAATGTGGAGCAGGCCGATCACTATTTCGAGATCAAGACCCGCATTCATGACCGCCTGATCGACATGATCGACCTGTCATTGCTCGACACGCTTGACGAAAAGGACATGCGTGCCGAAATCGCCAAGGTCACCGAAGGATTGCTCTGGGAGGAATTCCAGAATGCGCCGTTGAACCTTGCCGAGCGCAAGCGGATGCTCACCGAGATTCAGGACGAGGTCATCGGGCTCGGTCCGCTGGAACCGTACGTCAAGGACCCGACCATCAACGATATCCTCGTCAACGGCTACAAGCAGATTTACGTGGAGCGCGGCGGCAAGCTCGAACTCACTCCGGCCCGGTTCCGCGACGACGACCACCTGCGCAAGATCATCGACCGCATCGTTTCTCTCGTGGGCAGGCGCATCGACGAATCCCAGCCGTTGTGTGATGCCCGACTGCTCGACGGTTCCCGCGTCAACGCAGTGATTCCGCCGCTCGCCATTGACGGGCCTTCGCTTTCCATTCGTAAATTTTCCAAGGACCCGCTGGAAGTGCAGGACCTCATCAACTTCAAGGCCATGACTCCGCAGATGGCGGACCTGCTCGACGGCATCGTGCAGGCTCGGCTCAACGTGCTTATCTCCGGCGGTACCGGCTCGGGAAAGACCACGCTCCTCAACTGCCTGTCCCGTTTCATTCCCGAAGACGAACGTATCGTCACCATCGAGGATGCTGCGGAACTCCAGCTCAAGCAGGATCATGTGGTGCGTCTTGAAACCCGGCCTGCCAACATCGAGGGCAAGGGCGAGATCGATCAGCGTGAGCTGGTAAAGAACTGTCTGCGTATGCGCCCGGACCGCATCATCATCGGTGAGGTTCGAGCTTCCGAGGCGCTGGACATGCTCCAGGCCATGAATACCGGCCATGACGGTTCGCTCACTACGGTTCACGCCAACTCGCCGCGAGATGCCATGATGCGTCTGGAAACCATGGTTTCCATGGCGGGTCTCAATCTTTCGCCCCTTTCCATGAAGCGGTACATCTCGTCCGCCATCGACGTGGTCATTCAGGCCACCCGTCTGGTGGACGGTTCCCGCAAGGTCATCTCCATTCAGGAAGTCACCGGCATGGAAGGCGAGATGATCACCATGCAGGAAATCTTCGCCTTTGAGCAGACCAACATCAGCAAGCAGGGCAAGGTCGAGGGGTATCACACCGCACGCGGCATCCGGCCCAAGTTCGCCCAGAAGCTCGAACGCATGGGACGCCCGTTCCCGCCGGAAATGTTTCAGGTGGCCCCGGAAGCGAGGAGGATGTGATGAGTATTGCCGTGATTATCACCGTCGTCGGAACCCTCGTCATTTTCATGCTCGTCATGGGTGTGATCTCCTTCATGCGCGCAGACCGTGACGACGCGGACCGCAAGGTCAAAGACCGGCTCCGCCAGTTCGCCATGACCGAGGTCGAGACGCAGTCCTTTGATCTGCTGCTCGCCCAGTCGTCCATGAGTCAGGTGCCGTGGTTCAATCGGATGCTCTCCAAAATGCAGATAGCGTCCAATATTTCCAGATTGATCCGGCAGGGCAAGTCCAAGGGCACCACCGGAACGTATCTGCTCCTGTGTGCGCTGCTCGGCATGATCGGAGCCTATGTGGGCATCATGGTGGCGGACCGTCTCTGGATAGCCGTTTTTTTGGCCGGAATGCTTGGCTATGTGCCGATCCTGTATCTCCGGAAGAGGAAAGAGAGCCGCATGACCGCTTTTCACAAGCAATTGCCCGAAGTGCTCGACCTCATGAGCCGTGCACTCAAGGCGGGGCACACGTTCGGTGGGGCCATGCGCATGGTCTCCGATGAATTTGACGATCCCATCGGCGGCGAATTCCGCCAGACTCTCGATGAAATCAACTTCGGCATGGACGTGGACCGCGCCTTGGACAACCTGCTGGAACGCGTGGATGTGGCTGACCTCAAGTTTTTTGCGGTGTCCGTGAACATCCAGCGCGAGACCGGCGGCAATCTCGCTGAAATCGTTGCCAACATCGCCCGCCTCGTGCGTGAACGGTTCGTCCTGTTCGGCAAGGTCCGCGTGCTGTCCGCCGAGGGCCGTCTGTCCGCACTTCTGCTGTCGGCGCTGCCATTTCTCACTGCCGGTATCCTGTATCTCATCAACCCCGGTTACATGAGCCTGATGTGGACCACCGAGTTGGGTCTCAACATGTCCTACGGCGCATTGTTCGGCATGACGCTCGGCATCATCTGCATGCGCCGCATGGTCAATATCAAGGTGTAGGAGCGCAGTATGTTCAGTCCTGAATCCATCCCGTTCTTCGCGGCAGGTCTTGCCTTCGTTTCCGTGCTTCTGGCCGGGTACGGCGTCATCGGCTACTTCGGCGGCACCGGGAATGTGGCGCGCCTCAAGGAGCGTGTTTCCGGCAAGCATGTGAACAGGAGTGATTCGCTTACTGCGCCGTTGGTGGAAGTGGGAAAGAACCTTGCTGAAAAGTTCGAGAAGATCGGTGCGCGGGTCGGTCCCAAGGACGAAGCCGAAGTGGATAAGAATCGCACGGCGCTTATTCAGGCCGGGCTGCGTTCCCCCAGTGCTCAGGTGAAATTTCAGGGCGTGAAGGTTTTTCTCGCATTGACTTTTAGTGGATTGTTTCTGTTGTTCAGATTCTTTGGCGAGCTTGAACTGTCGGTCCTGTGGACATGTTTTGCGACAGTGGCCTGTGCCTCTCTCGGTGTCTACGCACCCGAGGTGTGGCTGCGGAAGAAGGTGCAGAAGCGCCAGTTGACCGTTGCCGACGAATTGCCTGATGCGCTTGATCTGCTTGTTGTCTGCGTGGAGTCCGGCATGGGACTCGATCAGGCAATTGACCGGGTCTGCTCCGAGCTGGCTACGTCCGGACCTGTCATCAGTTCGGAACTCAAGCTCATGACGCTTGAACTGCGCGCGGGCAAGGCCCGTGCGGACGCTCTGCGCGGACTGTCTGCCCGCGTGGGACTGGATGATCTCGGCAGCCTGACCTCGCTGCTTGTTCAGGCAGATGTTTTCGGCATCAGCGTGGGGCGCACCCTGCGCGTGTATTCGGATGCCATGCGTACCAAGCGTTCCCAGCGCGCGGAGGAACTGGCGGCCAAGCTGCCCGTCAAGCTTCTGCTGCCGCTGGTCGGATTCATATTACCTGCTCTGTTTGTGGCCATCATGGGACCGGCCGGTCTGACATTTATGGAAGTCTTTTCCAAGGTGAACTGATCGGTCAGAAGGAGGAAAACACCATGAAGAAATCGTTACTTATTACTGTCATCCTGATTTTTGGCCTGTCGCTGGCCGGATGTGCCACGCACAAGAAGCAGGAAACGTCTTTTCAGGAATTCGCTTATGGCGATAAAGAGCACGTAAAACTGAATGCGGCTCAGCACGAACAGGTTGCCGACGGCTTCCTGCGTCGCGGCAAGCCGGAAATGGCGTTCATTCATTACAACAAGGCCCTTGAGGCAGATCCGGAAAACGCGGATGTCCGCGTCAAGAAGGGTGATCTGCTCGTGGACAAGGGACTCGATGAACAGGCTTTGGCCGAATATCTGGCTGTTCTGGAAAAGAACCCGGACCATGCCATCGCCAACGAGGCTGCCGGAACCGTGTATTTCCGTGCCGGTCTTTATGCCGAAGCCAAGGCGCATCTGACCCGTGCCGTGGAAAAGAATCCCATGCTCTGGAAGGCGCACAACTATCTCGGCAATCTCCATACCCGCAATGCTGAATACGATCAGGCTGTCGCGGATTTCAGGCAGGCGATTGAATTGCACAAGGGCGAATTCAAGGACGAGATTTACAACAATCTCGGCGTTGTCCAGATGGCAATGAAGCAGTACGGCAAGGCCGTCAATTCCTTCCGCTACGCTCTCAAGAACGGCGGCGTGTCCGCCCGAACGTATAATAATCTCGGCCTTGCCCTGACTCGTCAGGGACGTCTGTCCGAAGCTCTTGAATCTTTCAAGTACGCTGGCGGCGAAGCCAAGGCCAACAACAATCTGGGTTACGTATTGCTGACGGAGGGCCGTCCCGCCGAGGCAGTGCCGTATTTTGAGAAGGCCGTGGAACTGGCACCCAGTTTCTACGTCAAGGCTGCTGACAACCTGAAGCGTGCCCGTATGGCTGCCCGCTTCTCCGGTACGTCCGTGGCCGTGGCCTCTCCCCAGATCGCACACAGCGGTTCCACCCCGAACCCCCTGTCCGGCCAGTCTTTCCCCGACGCCGGACAGACCTCCGGCGAGCCTGCGGCAGATCCCGCGTCCGCAGGCTCGCCTCCTTCCGGAAAGATTCAGAAGATAGCGTTTGTTCCGGGGGACGGGGATCAGATAATTGGGTCGACATGGGGCATGCACGTCAGTTCGTGGCGTGATCATGACTGGGCTTTCAAGCACTGCGAAAAGCTTATCAAGCAGGGCTGGCAGCCATGGATTAATCAGGTCGACCTCGGTGAGAAGGGTATCTGGTATCGCGTCCTCGTTGGACGGTATGATACCGTGGACAAGGCAAAGGCCGAACGCCAGATGGTCATTGACCAGCTTAAGCTGACCCGTGCTCCCATCTATGAACTGGTGGTGCCGAATCCCGATGGTTCGCACCTCCGGAAGAATTGATCGGGCATCTTGTCATGGCGAGAAAACTACCCTTGAAAAAACGGCTCCCGGCAGGGCGTGAACATCGCGCCCGTGCCGGGGCTTTTGTTTTCAGTGACGACCTTCCCTTTTACGACGGATTTCAATATGTTCTCAGTGATAAACCGGCTGGGACGCGATTGTCCGGCCATTTCGGGAGGGAACGTTTGAAAGGAGAAACCGCACGCCGCTTTCGTGTACTGGCCGTTGATGACGACCCGGACATGCTGACGACGTATCGCGATATCCTCTGTTTCGAGGGGGAGGAGCCGTCCGAGCTGGAGGCTTTGTTTGATGAGAATGCCTCCCTGCCGTCGCCCGAGGAAATCGCGGCGGATGCAGGCAGGCCGGTCTTTGAAGTGCGCACGCTCTTCAGTGCATCGGATGCCGTCCGAGAAATGGGCACGGCCTTTGACGAAGGGGACCCGTTTACCATCGCGCTCATCGAGATGAATCTGGGCGGCAGAATGGGCGGGTTGAAATTGGCAGAAGCCGTCCGGCATCTGGACCCGTACATTGAGATCGTGCTTCTCTCTGCGGCACCGGACGTTCCCCTCAAGGAAATCAATGCCCGTATCCAGCCGCCGGAACGCCTGCTGTATGTCCAGAAGCCGTTTCGCTCCCCGGAACTCAAGCAGATCGCCATGTCTTTGTGCTCCAAGTGGGATGCGGAAAGCCGCGTGCGGGAACTCAACGCTACGCTTGCCAGCAAGGTCGAGGCCCGTACTTCCGAACTCAACGCGGCCAACCGGCGTCTGCGTCTCGATATTTCCAAACGCGCTGCCGTGCTGCGGGAGTTGCAGGCCAGTGAGCAGCGGTACAGGCTCCTTTTTGAAAAGGACATCACCGGCAACTTCGCTTCGGATGCGGACGGTCTCATTCTTGACTGCAACGTGGCCTTTGCTGATCTTTTCGGGTTTGAGTCCCCGCAGGACGCGCATGGCGCGAACATTTTCAAACTATGGGACACCATGGGAGGGGCGGAGCCGTTGCGGGATCTGCTTCAGGTGCGCCCCCGCCTCGGTAATCATGAAGTGATGTTTGTGCGTGGCGGCATGAAGTGTCATCTGCTCGTGAACATCGACACCGTGCTCAATGCCGAGGGTGAACCGGAAGAGCTGCGCGGCTATATTTTCGATATTTCAGAACCCAAACGCCTTGAGGAACAGCTTCGCCAGTCGCAGAAGATGGAAGCGCTCGGTACGCTCGCGGGCGGCATTGCGCATGACTTCAACAACATCCTCGGGGTCATTCTCGGGTATGCCGAGATTATCGAGAATTCAGCTGATCCCGACTCCGGCCTCGAACGCCGCGTCGGGGAAATCACCCGTGCCGGAAAGCGTGCCCGTGATCTGGTCAATCAGATCCTGAATTTTTCCCGTCAGGGGCCGCAGGAACGCCATCCCATGACGCTCGCACCGCTGATAAAGGAAGCGCTCAAGCTGCTGCGTTCCAGCGTGCCTGCCAATGTGGGGATTATTTCACGCATCGAGACCGACCGCGACAACGTCATGGCTGATCCGACACAGATGCACCAGATAATGCTGAACCTCTGCGGCAACGCGTCGCACGCCATGCAGAAAACCGGCGGAACGCTGACGGTCACTCTGGCGGACGTGCATGATGGTGACGCTGTGCTGCCGCCTGACGCGCTCGGACGCCCGGAACGGTTCGTGAGGCTGTCGGTGGCCGACACCGGGGCCGGCATCGATCCTGATGTGGTGGAGCGCATCTTCGATCCTTTTTTCACCACCAAACAGCAGGGCGAAGGGACCGGGATGGGCCTTGCCATGGTCCACGGCATCGTCAAGCGGCACGACGGATATCTCGAATTGGAGAATAATCCCGGTGAAGGTGCCGCGTTTCACGTCTTTCTGCCTCTGACTTCACAGGCCGAACGTCCCGAAACGGACGCAGCAGCCGATCTGGTCTTCCGCGAGGGGCGCATTCTGTTTGTGGATGACGAGAAGCCGCTCACCGATATCGGGCGCGAGATGCTGGAGTCCTTCGGTTTTGATGTCGTCACGCGTACGTCGAGCATCGAAGCGCTGGAGGCCTTCAAGTTCCGCAGCAGGGATTTCGATCTGGTCATTACTGACCAGACCATGCCGAACATGACCGGGCTGGAGTTCGCCCGTGAAATTCTGAAAATCCGTCCGGACATGCCGATCATCCTGTGCACCGGCTTTTCGGATGCCGTGTCCTATGACCGTCTGCGTGATATCGGTGTCGGGGATTTCATCATGAAGCCCATTTTGAAACACGACCTTATTTCGAGTATCAGTCGATTGCTGTCCAAAGATTGATAGACGGCTGACGGTCGTATTGTTTCAAAAAAAGAGGCTGCCTAAAAAGGCAGCCTCTTTTTTTGAAAACGTATTGCGTTGATTTCGGCAATGTCTGAAACCTGTTACGGCTTCATTTTGAGGTCCTGCACGAGAAGCAACTGGAGTGCTTTGGAAATGGTAGGATCGTAGCGTTTGTCCTGCCCGATATCCACTGCGGCGTTGAGCATGGGCAATCCTTCGCCGTATGGGCGGCTTGTGATCATGGCGCAGAAGGAGTCCACCACGGCGCAGAGGCGGCCTGCAAAGCCCATTTCCCGAGTCTTGAGCGGGTAGCCGGAGCCGTTGAGGCGTTCATGGTGCTGGGAGATGCATTCCTCCACTTCCGGGTACTTGAGATTGAGCTTGGTCATCATGTCATACCCGACTCTGGTGTGGGCATTGACCTTGGTGCGCTCGTCGCCGGTGAGAGGGACTTTCTTGTCACGGATGAACTGGGCCACTTTGGTCATGCCCATGTCGTGCAGGAACAGGCCCGCGGCAAGGCGGTCAAAGGTCTGGCGTTTGACCGTTCCGGCCTCGCAGTCCTTGCGTTGCAGGCGGCCGAACAGGGCGAGGCCGAGAAAACCGCAGTTGACCGAATGGTTCTCAAGAGAGTGTTCCTTGTGCATCCGCCGGACAAGTCCGCGTGTGCGGTGGATGTCCGCGTGCAGGTATTCGGTCAGGACCATGAGGTCTACCCAGAGTTTTTCAAAGACCACGGGGACGGGCTGGTCGAGGAATTCCTTCATTCGGCGGGTGAGTGCCTGAGTGAATATGTCGGCTATTTCCCGTTCCTTGAGATTCTTGTCCACAAGAACGAGGTCAAGCTGGTAACTGATATGCTTGACGTATACGGGGTGGTCGTCGCGCGAGACAAAGATCAATCCCTCGTTCACCATTGATGCGAGTTCTTCGATCTGTCCGTTGGAAAGCCTGCCGCCCACCTTGTAGAAGGGCGCAATACGACATACATCCTCTTTGAATTCGAAGATGTTCAGCGGGGGGCGATACTTGTTGAAGCTGCCCAGAATGTCCGCGCTTATCTGGTAATATTCCTCGTTCAGTCCGTCTGGTATATCATGTTTCGGCTTTGCTTTGGAATTCATCAACCCGCTTCTTTGCTTAACTTTTCATACAGTTTGACCACGTTGGTCTGGGTTACGGATTTGCCCCGTTCCGGCTGACCGGCGGTGACGATGACGATGTCACCTTCCTTGAATGCCGGAGACTGCCGGACAAAGACTTCCGACCGTTCCTGATGGTCGTCGATTGCGTCCAGTGGTTCAGCAGGGATAACCCCCCACGAGAGATTTGTGAAGTGCCGGACCGTGGAGTCTGTGCTCAGGGCATAAACCGACTGCATGGGGCGGCAGGAAGAAAGGATGCGTGCCGTGGACCCGGAAGTGGAATGACAGACGATGGCCTTGGCTCCGGTCTTGCCTGCCAGCATGGCTGCGGCATAGGCCAGGAAGGTGGACGGGTGTTCGTCTTCACGGCCCCGGCTTTTGGCTCCCTTGTCGCCTTCGAACATGAACGCTTCGATCTGGTAGGCGATCTTTCGCATGAACTTGACGGTCTCGCCGGGGTAACGGCCGATGGCGGTTTCCTCGGAAAGCATGACGCAGTCGGCACCGTCGAGAATAGCATTGGCCACGTCGGTCGTTTCGGCGCGGGTCGCCATGGGCGAGTTGACCATGGAGAGGAGCATCTGGGTGGCGACGATGACCGGCTTGCCCGCCTTGTTGCATGACTTGATGATGCGCTTCTGGGCGACCGGCAGTTCCGCCAGATCAAGTTCCAGACCGAGATCGCCGCGAGCGACCATGATGCCGTCGGCCTCTTCCACGATGTCGTCGAGAACCTCAAGGGCGGCGGTGCGTTCCAGCTTGGCGACGATGGGGATGCGCTTGCCGTACTGGATCATTTCGGAGCGCAGGTTGCAGATGTCCTCGGGCTTCTGCACAAAGCTCATGGCCACGACGTCCACGCCGAGTTCCATGCCGATGGCGAGGTCTGCCTTGTCCTTTTCGGTGAGCGGTGCCAGCGGGGTTTTCATGCCGGGAAATGTGATGCCCTTGCGCGGCGGGCACATGCCGGAGTTGGTGGCCACGAGCCGGATGAGGTGCGGGTCTTCGATCTTGATCACGTTGAAGCGGATCATGCCGTCGGACAGGGCCACGGGATCGCCTTCCTTCACTCCTTCGAACATCTCCGGGATGTCGAGGCAGATGAATGGTTCATCCGTGTCTTTGGCTTTTTCCTTGGTGCCGAGCAGGACTTCGGTTCCCTTGGACACTTCAATGGCTCCGATGCCGATGTCGCAGGTGCGGATTTTCGGGCCGGACAAATCCTGAAGGACTGTCAGGGTGAGGCCGGTTTCCTGTTCCAGCCTGCGGATGATGGAGACCATTTTTTCGAAGAATTCACGGCCGCCGTGGGAAAAGTTGAGACGAAAAATCTTGGCCCCGGATTCCACCAGCTCCTTGACGGCTTCGTACGTTTCGGTTCCCGGTCCCAGTGTCGCGATGATTTTTATGTGTCTGTCCATGGGTCCCCCTCAGGAAAACGGCAATTTCATTGTTACAGGCGGGTGTCAGCTCTTTTGACCGACTCCTGCCACGTGTGATTGTAGCCTGCTGTCTGAAATTACAGGGTTTTTAATCAGTACATTCATCTTATGCTGCTGGAAGTCTAGGCCGCGGTTCATAAAAAATCAACATCACTAATGTTATTTTCAGTCGTCATTTTATGAATTTGCGGTTGACATTATCTTGATTTTCATTCACCCGTGGAAAGAAGTGGAAGTTTGTGTAAAAGTTGGGTAAGAATGTGGAGCAAAAGGACGCTTCGGGGGAAGAATGAAATTTAGAGGTCACGCACATAGAAGCCTGGATGACAAGGGACGGCTCATTCTGCCGCCCGATTTCCGGGATTTGATCCGCGCCGAGGTATCGGACGCGGTCATCGTGCTGACCATTTATGACAAGCATGTCATCGGCATTACTCCCGAGCAATGGACTCGTCTCGAAGGCGAACTTGAGAAAGTCAAGTCACCCAGCCGGGGGCTTCAGAACACCATCCGCATCCTGTATTCAGGCTACACGGAAATTCTCGTGGGCAAGCAGGGGCGCATAGCCATTCCCGCGCACCTGCGCAAAAGCGGGAAGCTCGAAAAGGATGTGGTGGTGATGGGAGCCGGACGGCGGTTTGAGATATGGCCTTCCGATAGCTTTGAACGTCTGCTCGAAGAGGACTACGACGTGTCCGGTGAGTTGGCGGAAAACAACGTCACCCTGCCTTTCTAAGTCATGGCAGGAATTATGGACCCAGCAAGCAAACATACAACGGTTCTTTTGGATGAAGTTATTGAGTGGCTCAGGCCGAAACCGGGTGGTCGTTACATGGACGGCACCCTGGGTATGGGTGGCCACAGTCTCGCGTTGCTGACGGCGGCGGGAGAAGGGGCCGAGCTCTGCGGGCTTGATCGGGATCAGAAGGCGCTCGAACTCGCCGGGAAGCGGCTTGAGCAGTTCGGGGACAGTGCTCATCTGTTTCATCTGCCTTTTTCCCGGTTCGAAGACGCTCTCGACGAGCTTGGCTGGGACGCAATCGACGGCGCGGTTCTCGATCTCGGTGTGTCATCCATGCAGCTTGATGAGGCTGAGAGAGGATTCAGCTTCATTCATGACGGTCCTTTGGACATGCGCATGGACCCCGAATTCGGGCAGTCGGCCAAGGATATGGTCAACAATCTGAAACATGGTGATCTGGCGCGGATCATCAGGGTCTACGGGGAAGATCCCCTGGCCGGAAAAATAGCGTCGGCAATACTGAGGGCTCGGGACAAGGAACCTATTACGAGAACGCTTCAGCTGGCAGAGATCGTGCGGCTCGCCTATCCGCCCAAGATGCGGCACACGGCGCGCAACCATCCGGCCACCCGGACGTTTCAGGGGCTGCGAATAGCGGTCAACAGGGAACTTGAGGAGCTTGAGTATTATTTGAAAACCATAGTCGAACGCCTGAAACCGGGCGGACGCGTGGCAATAATTTCGTTTCACTCCCTGGAAGACCGGGCTGTGAAACATTCCTTCCGGGATGCCGCCAAAGGGTGCAAATGCCCCCCGCATCAGATCCACTGTACCTGCGGCGGCGTTCCCGAAGTGAAAATTTTGACGAAAAAACCGCAGCTCCCGACCAAAGAGGAAATGGCCGGGAATTCCCGTAGCCGGAGCGCCAAGCTTCGTGTCGCGGAAAAGCTCGGTGTTGACGGAGAAAAGAAATGAGTAAGGCCGACAGAACGCTCCTGTGGATGATTCTCACCCTGTTGGGTGGGGCTCTTACCCTTGGTTTGGGAGCGGTATGGCTGAACATCGAGCGTATGGATCTGGCATACGATCTGCGCAAGATGGAGAAGAGTCTGGGCAAGAAAGAGGATCTTGCGGTGAAACTCATGGTTGAGAGGAACAACCTTGTTTCGCCTTACCAGCTCAAGAAGCTCGCAGGGCGGCATGCCCTGGGGGTTGCCGCGCCGGGGCAGATCCGGCGTATCGCTGGAAATTGAGGAAACGCATGAGTTGCACGCTGTTCAAAAAGCGCCGGATGCAAGGCGCAAGAAAAACACAAGGCCGACGCGTAGTTTTTCTACGCGAGGATTTGGGGTTTTCGCAGCAACGCGGCAAATGGTGTTTTTTCAACAGCGTGGCCGCGCCGGGACAGATACGGCGTATAGCCGATACGAGATAATTGGCGCTTATATAATGTAAGCGCCCCAGTGGGATACAGGGATAGTAAATGGCAAAAGGAAGCCAGGGGCGCAAAGATCACAGCAAGGTGAAGATCGGACTGGTTATGGTCCTGTTTTCTCTTGCGCTTGCTGGTCTTTGGGTCCGGGCAGGGTGGGTGCAGTTGCATGACGGCACTGCTCTGCTCACACAGGCATCGAAGCAGAGTCTCGCAGCCGAGTTCGAATACGGCGAGCGGGGCCGAATCTTCGACCGCAACGGACAGATGCTTGCCACAAGCGTGGAAGCGAAGTCCGTGTATGCGTGTCCGTATGAGATCAAGAATGCGGACGTTGCTGCCGATACTTTGTCACGCGCACTGAAAGTTTCCCGTTCCAAACTCTACAGGCGGCTTGCTTCGAAGAAGAAGTTTGTCTGGATAAAACGGCAGGTCACGGATCGTGAGGCTCTGGCAGTGACTGGTGCCGATCTGCCGGGTGTGCGGCTTGTCAGTGAGTTTTCCCGTATCTATCCCAATGGCCATCTTGCCGGACAGACGCTCGGCTTTGTCAATATCGACGGGCGGGGCCTTGAGGGTATCGAACGCATCTATAATGAGCGCATGAAACCGGGCAAGGCCCAGTTTGTGGTGCAGCGTGACGCCAAGGGAGCGCGCCTGTATCTCGATGCTCAGGGCCGTGAGATGGACATCAACGGCCTTGATGTCCGTCTGACCATCGATACGCACATTCAGCATGCCGCCGAGCAGGCGCTTGCCAAGTCCATTGCCAAATATGAGGCCCGCGCGGGTGTCGTGCTTGTCGTGGACGTGGATTCCGGCGACATCCTCGCCATGGCGAATCAGCCGTTTTTCAATCCCAACGCCGTGAAGCGGTCTACCGCAAAACAGCGACGCCTCCGGGCGCTCACCGACGTGTATGAACCCGGTTCCACCATGAAACCGTTTCTTTTCGCTGCCGCTCTTGAAGAGGAAATCATCGAGCCGGATACGCTCATTGACTGCGAAAACGGCAGATGGCGTATCGCGCGAAAGACCATTCGTGACACCCATCCGTCCAAGTGGCTGCCTGCACATAAGGTCATGCGGTATTCCTCCAACATCGGTTGTGCAAAAATCGGCATGGATTTGGGGTCCGGCGTTTATTACGATTACTTGACCAAACTCGGTTTCGGTGAAAAAACCCGCATCGGGCTGCCGGGTGAATCCGGCGGCATCCTCATGCCCCCCGGCAAGTGGACCAGTGTCGATCTGGCGGCCATCAGTTTCGGGCAGGGCATAGGCACCACCGCGTTGCAGATGGCGAAGGCGTTTCTATGTCTCGCTAACGGCGGCGTCACCAAGGAACTGAATCTGGTCCAGCTCCCGGAAACAGAGCGAAAGAACGCATCCGTACAGGTCTTCAGCCAGAAGACCGCGGATACCGTGCTGTCCATGATGAAGGATGTGGTCCATGAGGACGGTACAGGGCGCAGTGCCCGTATCAAGGGCATCACCATGGCGGGCAAGACCGGAACCGCCCAGAAGGCTGCCAAGGGTGGCTACGGCAAGGAATACATGTCCTCATTTGTGGCCCTTGTTCCGGCAGAAGACCCGGAACTGCTGGTCATTACCATGATCGACGAGCCTCAGAAGGCCAATTACGGCTCCATGGTGGCGGCACCCGTCTGTCGCGAAATCACGGTCCGCACGCTTGCCTATTACGGGAAGCTGTCCGAGACCCTCGACACCGTGGTGGCGGAAAATATTTCGGTGGACGAACTGGCCGAGGCTCCGCTTGCCGGAGCATTGTCTGCGCCAGTTGCGGCTTCCATGGGTGCGAAAGTGCCGAACGTCAAGGGCCTGCCTGTAAGGCGTGTGCTTGAGATGCTGACGAAAAAGGGAATAGTCCCGGTCCTCAAGGGGCAGGGAATGACTGTCAAAGGCCAGAAGCCCGATCCCGGACAACCGTGGCCTGAAGACAATACCAAGGAGGGAACGGATGATGTTTTTGTTCTCTGGCTCTCCTAGCGAGAAGAAGGCAAAGCGAGGCGTAATGGAATTTTCCACGCTGCTGAAAAAAGCGGAAAAGGGAATGGTGGTACGTACCGATTCCCGCAAGGTGCAGCCCGGTGACTGTTTTGTCGCCATGCCGGGAACCGCGGTGCGCGGCATTGATTTCATTCCCAGTGCGCTCGACAACGGAGCACAGTACGTGGTCGCCCCGGAGTCGGCACGTGATCTGGTCGCCCCGGTGGTCGAAAGCCGTGCCGTGGCCGTGTATCACGAGAACCCGGCTGTGGCGCTTGGCGAACTGGCCCGTGCCTATTTTCAGCTGACTGACCGCGACCTGAAGCTTGTGGGCATCACTGGCACCAACGGCAAGACCACGACTACCTATATCATCGAACATCTGCTTGCTTCGGCTGGCCTCAAGGTGGGCGTGCTCGGCACGGTCAACTACCGCTGGCCCGGTTTTGAAATGGCAGCCCCCCTGACCACGCCCGACTGCTGGATGATTCACGAACTGCTGTTCAACATGAAAAAGGCGGACGTGGACGTGGCGATCATGGAAGTGTCCTCCCATGCATTGGACCAGTACCGCGTAGCCGGACTCGATTTCGACGCTGGCGTGCTGACCAACGTCACGCAGGATCATCTGGATTACCACGGTGACATGGAAAATTATTTCCGCGCCAAGGCCAAGTTGTTCACTGAGTATCCGCGTGAGAAAAAGGCGAATATTCTCAACTACAACGATCCGTATGGCCGCCGCATCCTGACCGACTCCGAAGAGGGCATCGGCTACGGGATCGGCGATACCGGCATCGTCACGCACGAAGTGGGCGACAAGCCCATGGTGCAGGGACGCATTCTGTCCCTTTCCGGCAAGGGTATGGAGATCGAGACCTCGTACAAGGGCAAGTCCTGGGTCGTGAAGTCTCCGCTTATCGGGGCGTTCAATGCCATGAACCTGCTCGCCGCACAGGCCGTGGGATTGCAGCTCGGCCTGAACTGCAAGGATATGCGCAAGCTCGAATCCTTCCCCGGTGTGCCGGGACGGCTGGAGCGCGTGATGAATGACCGCGGACTCGATATTTTCGTTGATTATGCCCACACCCCGGATGCGCTGGAAAATGTGCAGCACACCCTCAAGGAACTTGATTTCAAAAGGCTCATCACCGTGTTCGGCTGTGGTGGAGACCGTGATCGCACCAAGCGTCCGCTCATGGCGCAGGCCGTGGCCCGGTATGCCGATGTGGCCGTGCTGACCTCGGACAATCCGCGCAGTGAGCAGCCCTTGATGATCATGGACGATGTCCGGCCCGGTCTTGCCAAGGCCGCAAAGGTTCTTGAGCACCCGGATCGTCAGACCGCCATCACCATGGCCGTGCGTGAAATGCAGCCCGGTGACGCCCTGCTCATCGCGGGCAAGGGGCATGAGGATTACCAGATCCTCGGGGATGAAACCATTCACTTTTCCGACAATGAAGCGGCTCTCAAGGCCATAAAGGAAGTGTACGCGTGAAGTTGACCCTTGCTGATGTCGAGCGCTGCCTGAGCGGCGCGGCCGAAGAGGGCCATCAGGACATCGCCCTGAGCGCGGTGCAGACCGACAGCCGTACCGTGGAAAAAGGTGATCTGTTCGTCTGCCTCGACGGTGAGAACTTCGACGGTCACGAGTTTGCCGAACAGGCCGTGAAGAGCGGCGCTTCTGCCGTTGTCGCATCCCGCATAATCGGTGATGTGGGTGTGCCTGTTGTCATGGTGCGCGACACGCTGAACGCCTTGGGACGCATTGCCGCCTGCTGGCGCGATACCTGCGGTGCGAAGTTGGTGGCAGTCACCGGTACGGCAGGCAAGACCACGGTCAAAGAGATGCTCTACGCCGTGGTGTCGCAGAAATTCAGCGCGGCCAAGAATTATCGCAATTTCAACAACCAGATCGGCCTGCCCATGTCCATGCTCAAGGCGGACTGCGCGCAGGATGTCTGGATCATGGAACTCGGCATTTCCGAGAAGGGCGACATGGAAGACCTCGCGCCCATTGCCAGCCCTGACCTTGCCATCATCACCAACATCGGTCCCGGGCATCTTGAAGGGCTCGGCAACGAGGCAGGCGTGGCACTGGCAAAGACAACCCTGCTCAGATACCTGCGACAGGGCGGCAGCGCCGTGATCGGGCGCGATTATCCGCTGCTCTGGGACGCTGCACGCGAGATCGTGGACAATCCGATCGGATTTTCCACCCAAAATACCGACACCTCCTATGTTGCCTCGTTTCTCGGGGCCGAAGTGGACGGCACGGGTCGTTTTTCGCTTCGGACCCCCGAGGGCGAGAGCACGTTTACGGCACCGTTTTGTGGTGAGCACTATGCCGAGAATCTGGCCTGTGTGGCCGCTGCCGCACATCAGCTCGGCATCAGCCGCGATGAAGTGATCGCGGGTGTGCAGACCATCGAAGCGGACAGCCAGCGTTTCTGCTTCAAGGCGACCGGCGACATCGTGGTCATTGACGACACTTATAATGCCAATCCGCTTTCCATGGCGCGCTCCATCAGGACGGCTGCGGAAATGGCGGGCGAACGTCCTCTGGTGCTCGTGCTCGGTGACATGCGGGAACTCGGAGACGAGGCTGTTCAGCGCCATGAGGAACTGGGGCAGTTGATCAAGGAAATTTCTCCCAGAAGCGTCTTTTTCAAGGGCGTTCATTGCGACGACGTGGTTTGCGGTCTTGAAGGCGACGGGGTGGTCGCTGTTGACGGGCCGGATGCATTCCTTTCGGCGTGGCGCGATATGGAACTGGAGAACGCGGTGGTGCTCGTCAAGGGCTCGCGTTCCCTCAAAATGGAAGAATTCGTGGGCAGCCTGTGCAGGGTGCTCGCCGCTTCGAACAATTCAGCGGGAGCTCAAGGAGGCGAACGATGATTTACAATCTGCTCGCACCACTCAGTACGGACGTCGGCGTTTTCAACGTTTTTCGTTATATCACCTTCCGCTCGGTCTGGGCGTTGCTGACCGCACTCATCATTTCCATCATGTTCGGTCCGGCCATGATCCGGTGGCTCCAGCGCGTCAAGTGCGGCCAGTACATCAAGGAAGACGGTCCCGCGCATCAGGCGAAACAGGGCACTCCCACCATGGGCGGTGTCATGATCATTTTCGCGGTCTGCGTATCAACGCTGCTGTGGGGCGACCTGTCCAATGTCTATGTCTGGCTGACGCTGCTCGTGTTTGCCGGGTTCGGCGCGGTCGGCTTTGCCGATGATTACATCAAGGTGGTCAAGAAACAGAATGAGGGGCTGTCTGCCAAGGCCAAGTTCCTCATGCAGTGCGCCGTGGCAGGGGCGGCCCTGTACCTGCTCATTCAGGAGCCTGCCTACTCGACGCAGTTGTCCGTGCCGTTCTTCAAGAATTTTACCCCGGACCTCGGATGGTTCTACCTGCCGTTCGCCATGATCGTGATGGTCGGCGCGTCCAACGCAGTGAACCTGACCGACGGTCTCGACGGCCTTGCCATCGGTCCCATGGTGGTCGCCATGGCGTGCTTCGCCATCTTCATCTACGTGTCCGGTCATGCCAAGATGGCGGAATATCTCGCCGTGCAGAATATTCAGGGAATCGGTGAAGTGACTGTTTTCTGCGGGGCCATGGTCGGCGCAGGGCTGGGCTTTCTCTGGTTTAACGCACATCCCGCGCAGGTTTTCATGGGCGATGTCGGATCGCTGTCACTCGGCGGTGCGCTCGGATTCGTGGCAGTGCTTGCCAAGCAGGAACTGCTGCTCGCCATCGTGGGCGGCGTGTTCGTGTTCGAGACCCTGTCCGTCATTTTGCAGGTTGGCTATTTCAAGCTCACCGGCGGCAAGCGCATCTTCAAGATGGCTCCGCTTCACCACCATTTCGAACTCAAGGGTATTCCCGAATCCAAGATCATCGTCCGGTTCTGGATTCTGTCCATTCTCATGGCGCTCATGGCGCTTTCCACTTTGAAGCTGAGGTAGTTCCCGTGAATAGTAACGTCAGAAATTTCATCGATAAACGAACCCTTACCGATAAGCAGTCGGTGGTGGTGGGGACAGGCAAGTCCGGTCTTGCCGCAGCCCGCCTGCTCGACGTGCTTGGAGCCAGGGTGCGCGTGGTCGATCGAAGTGAAGACGTGACCGAAGACGTGCTTGGCCCGCTCAAGGGCAAGGTCGAACTCGTCACCGGCCCGCATCAGAAAGATCATTTTGCTGATGCGGATATCATTGTTTTTTCTCCCGGCGTGCCGGTCAAGAAGCTTGCTCCGGTGCTCGAAGGCATTCCGGCGCAGAAAATGGTGTCCGAGCTTGAGTTTGCATCGTGGTTCATCGAGGCACCCCTCCTCGCAATCACCGGCACCAACGGCAAGACCACGACCACCACGCTCATCAGCGAGATTTTCGGGCATGCCGGTATCCGGGCCTTTACAGGCGGCAATATCGGCACCCCCCTGTGCGAGTACGTGCTTGACGTGGAACCCGCCGAAGTCATCGTGCTTGAGGTGTCGAGTTTCCAGTTGCAGAACTGCCATTCCTTCAAGCCGCATGTCGGTCTGTTCCTCAATTTCGCGGCCAATCATCTCGATTACCATGAAGACATGCGCGAATACCTCGACGCAAAGCTGAAACTGTTCAGCCGCATGACGGGCGAGGACACCGCCTTGCTGCATGAGTCCCTGCGCCCTGTTCTTGAAGAGAATTTCGGTGAAAGTGGTTTCACCAACGCGCATGTGGAGTGGTTTGACGCCACCGACCGTTTCGAGGCTCCGAACCTGCCCGGTGAGCACAACCGATCCAACGTGGAGGCCGCATGGCAGGCCGTGTCCCGTTTCGGCGTGACCAAAGAGCAGGCCGCAGAAGCCATCCGTCAGTTCACTCCGCTTGCCCATCGTATCGAGCCCGTGGCCGAGATCGGCGGCGTGCTGTATGTGGACGATTCCAAGGCAACGACCCTGGATGCGGTGATTGCGGCAGTGAAGAGTTTTGATCGTCCGGTTCGCCTGCTTATGGGCGGCGTGTGGAAGGGCGGCGATGTGGCCGCTTTCGCGCAGACCGTCAAGAATTCCGTTGTTCATGTCGGGCTTTTCGGTGGAAGCCGTAATGTGCTGGAAGGTCCGCTCGGTGAAGTATTCACCGTAACATGGGACGAAACCCTGGAGCTTGCCGTCAAGCGGCAGGCCGGGATGGCCGGGAACAGTGATGTGGTGCTGCTGTCTCCGGCCACGTCCAGTTTCGACCAGTACAAAAGTTATGGACAGCGTGGTGACGACTTCAAACGCGTAGTGGGGATGCTTAAATGACCAATAAGCTGAACCGCAGAAAATCTTCGGCGGCAGCGGGTCGCATTGATCCCTGGCTGTTGACTGCAACGCTTCTGCTTGGCGGGTTCGGACTTGTCATGGTGTTGTCGTCCAGCGGTATCATGGCCGAGCGCGTGTTCAGCGACAAATATTTCTTTTTCAAGCGTCAGCTTATATTTACAGGTGTCGGTTTGGCCGGGATGCTTGCCTGCATGCAGATCCCCCGCAGGCTGCTTTACGGCCTGACCTACATCTGGGTCGCCATAGCGGTGGTGTTGCTTGGTTTGTGCATCACCCCGCTTGGCGTCAATGTTAACGGCGCGAGCCGCTGGATCAACCTCGGCCCGGTCAACCTTCAGCCGCTCGAATACGCCAAGGTCGCGCTTGTTCTGTATCTGGCCTACTTCTTCGCGAAAAAGCAGGAGATGGTGAAGAGCTTCTCCGTGGGCGTGCTGCCGCCGTTTATCGTTACCGGATTCCTGTGCGGCCTGCTTCTGCTGCAGCCGGACTTCGGCGGTGCGGTGGTGCTTTCCATGCTGCTGTTTTTCATGTGCGCGGTGGGCGGCACTCGCTTCATCTACCTGCTCGGTTCCGGTGTCGTCGGAGCGGGCGCGGGCTGGATGCTCATTTCCTCTTCGCCGTACCGCCTGAAACGGTGGACCGCATTTCTCGATCCGTTCGCCTCGGCACAGAATGAGGGATATCAGCTGGTGCAGTCGCTGTACGCCTTTGGCTCGGGCCGTATTTTCGGTACGGGCATCGGCGCGGGCAAACAGAAGCTTTTCTTCCTGCCTGAGGCACACAATGATTTCATCATGGCCGTTGTGGGCGAGGAACTCGGTTTCGTGGGCATGTCCCTGTTCTTCATCGCCATCGGCTTTTTCCTGTATCGCGCCTTCCGTGTGGCTTTGAATCAGGAGGATTTGCAGGACCGTTTCACCGGCTTCGGCATCACCTGCATCATTGCTCTCGGCATGATCCTGAATCTCGCCGTGGTGCTCGGCACCGTGCCGCCCAAGGGGGTGGCCATGCCGTTCATCAGCTACGGCGGTTCCAGCCTGACCGTGTCCTTCATCTGCGCAGGCATCCTGCTCAACCTGTCCAGGAGCGCCAAGGAATGAGTATGAAAAGAATCATTCTCACCACCGGCGGCACTGGCGGCCATATTTTCCCGGCACTGGCCGTGGCCGACGAGCTGCGTCGCCGCAACCCCGGCATCGACCTGCTGTTCATGGGCGGGGCCGGTCCCGAGGGCGATCTGGCGCGTAAGCACGGCATCGCCTTTCAGGAGCTTCCGGCCAAGGGCATCATGGGCAAGGGGCTTTCCGGCATGTTGAGTGGTCTCGGTTGGCTCGGCGCGGGCATTCCCAAGGCTATGGGTGCAGTAAAACGATTCGGTCCCGACGCGGTCATCGGTTTCGGCGGATATGCCGGGTTCTGTCCGGTGCTAGCGGCTGCCTTGCTCGGCATTCCCACTGCGGTGCATGAGCAGAACTCCGTACCGGGTGTGACCAACAAGGTGCTGGGTAAAATCGTCAGAAAAATTTTCCTGAGCTTCCCGGATACGCTTGGCGTATTCCCGGCGGCAAAGACCATTCTCACTGGCAATCCCGTGCGTGCCTCCATCATCAAGGCGGCAAAGAAACGCAAGGGGCGCACCATTGGAAAGCGCGTGCTGATTCTCGGCGGCAGTCAGGGAGCTCGTCCCATCAACGATGCGGTTATCGCAGGGTTGCCGAAGTTTGCGGAAGCGGGCGTCACGCTCGTGCATCAGGCAGGCAAGGCCGATTACCAGCGCGTGCGGGCTTCGTATGAAACCGCCAAGGTTGCTCCGGAACAGGTGAGAAATTTTATCGAGGATATGGATACCGAATACGCGAACGCCGACCTGGCTATCTGCCGGGCGGGCGCGACCACGGTTTTTGAAATAGCGGCGGCAGGGGTTCCGGCGGTTTTCGTGCCGTTCCCCCAGGCCACCCATGACCATCAGACAATGAATGCCAAGGCCATGTCGGACATCGGTGCGGCGCAGCTGATCGCCCAGAGAGACCTCTCGGGTGACAGGCTTGCGGATGCGGCCATCGACCTGCTCGGAAACTCCGGACAGTTGGAAGATATGGAAAAGGCGGCACGCGGGTTCGCAAAGAAACACGCGGCCGCGGATATAGCGGCAGGGCTGGAAGCCCTCGCGGCATAAGGCAGAGGAGACAGTATTATGGCAGCAGCACAGGGACCTTACCTGACCGTCGGCGGCGAAGCCTGTCCGGCCATGCGCGCTCGTGTGAACAACATTCACATGGTGGGCATCGGCGGTTCCGGCATGAACGGCATCGCTGAAGTGCTCATCAACATGGGCTTCAACATCACCGGCTCGGACCTGAGTGCCTCGGCAGCGGTCCGGCGGCTTGAGCAGCTTGGAGCCAACGTGTTCATCGGCCATGGAGCCGACAACGTGGGCGATGCGGACGTGCTTATCAAATCCACGGCTATCCCGGACAAGAACCCGGAGATCATCGAGGCGAAAGAGCGCGGTATTCCCATTATCCCCCGTGCCGAAATGCTGGCCGAACTCATGCGCCTGCGCACGGGCGTGGCTGTTGCCGGTACCCACGGCAAGACGACCACCACCTCCCTGCTTGCGACAATTTTCACCGAGGCAGACCGCGATCCCACGGTCATTATCGGCGGCCGCCTGAGCATCTACGGTTCCAATGCCCGACTCGGCGACGGCGATTACCTCATTGCCGAGGCCGACGAATCCGACGGTTCGTTTCTGCTGCTCTCGCCCATCATTACCGTGGTCACCAACGTGGACAAGGACCACATGGATTTCTATGCGGATCAGGAAGCCATTGACGCCTCCTTTACCCAGTTCATGAATTCCATTCCCTTTTACGGAATGAACGTGGTCTGCGGCGATGACGAAGGCGTGCAGCGGCTCTTGCCCGAAATAAAACGTCCCTGCCTGACTTACGGACTCGGCCCGAAGAACAAACTGCGCGGCGAAATCGTTTCCACCCATTTGCGCAGCCTGTTCAAGGTTTATCTTGACGGCGAAGAGTGGGGCGAAGTGACCGTGGCGCAGCCCGGTACTCACAACGTACTCAATGCGCTCGCCTGTATCGGCGTGGCCCTTGAGGCGGGAATCGAGAAGGAAGACATCATCAACGGTCTTGCCAATTTCGGCGGCGTAGGACGTCGCTTTGAGCGCAAGGGCGAACGAAAGGGTGTCATGGTGGTGGATGATTACGGCCACCATCCTGCCGAGATTTTCGCCAACCTTGAAACCGCCAAGGCGTGCTACCCGGATCGCCGTCTGGTCGTGGCGTTCCAGCCGCATCGTTTTACCCGCACACAGGCGCTGTTCGGCGAGTTCTGCAAGGTGTTCAAGGAAGCGGACCTGTTGTTGCTGACGGAAATTTACCCGGCGAGCGAGTCGCCTATTCCCGGTGTCAGCGGTCTGTCGCTCGCACAGGGCATCAAGCAGGTGTCCGAAACCAAGGTGCAGTTTTTCCCTGATTTCGAGGCCATTGAAAAGCGCCTTAAGGACATCCTCCGCCCCGGCGACCTGCTCATGACGCAGGGGGCCGGTTCCATCTGGAAAATCGGCGAGAACTGGCTGAATCAGCCGGATGCGGAAGTCGAAGAACCGGAAACAGAAGAGGTCGAGGCATAGCATGACGCTTGAACTGAGAAAGAACCCGTCGCTTGCGGAGATGACGACCCTGCGCCTTGGTGGAACCGCCGAGGTGGAGGTCGTGGTGCGTGAAGAGCACGATCTCGACGAATTGGCGGAATTTCTCGTTCATGAAACGCTCAGGCCGTTTGTGATCGGCTGCGGCAGCAACCTGCTTGCGCCTGATACGCATCTCGATATGGCGCTTCTGCGCATGGCCGCCGTGTCCGGCCCGGACCGGGTGGAAAAGCGCGGCAACAAGATGATCGTCCGGGCCAATGCCTCACAGCGTCTGCCGGGTCTGCTCGGATGGGCGCAGAAAGCCGGTTTTTCGGGCATGGAAAATCTCACGGGCATTCCCGGTTCCGTGGGCGGGGCCGTTGCAATGAATGCAGGCTCTTACGGAACCGAATTCGGAGAGTTGCTGACCCGTGTCCGCCTCTGGTCCCCCATGCAGGGGCTGGAATGGGTGGACGCGAGTGAATGTACGTTTGGATACCGTTCCTTTTCCTGTGGTTCCCGGAGCGGCAAAAGCATTGTCTGGGAAGTGGAGCTGGCGCTCGACGAGTCCTCCCCCAAGGCGGTCAGGAAAGCGATGCAGTCCATCTACAAAAAGAAACAGTCCACCCAGCCTGTCACTGCCAAAAGTGCGGGGTGCGTGTTCAAGAATCCTGAAGGCAAGAGCGCAGGCATGCTGCTCGACAGCGCCGGTCTCAAGGGCGCGCGTATCGGCGGGATGGCTTTCTCCGATATTCATGCGAATTTTCTCGTCAATCTCGGCGGCGGCACCAGTGACGAAGCCATGGAGCTTTTGCAACTGGGGCGCGACAAAGTGAAGGAACAGTTCGGCGTCACTCTGGAGACGGAGGTCATCATTTTATGAGTACTCTGGCCATGAACAAGCAGCCTCGCCTGAAACTGGGCGGCAAGAAGGGCAATTCCCTGCGCTCGAAAAAGAAACGCTCCGGCAGCAGCCTGACCGGCGCCGGACAGGTTGTCGTGCGCTCCATCATGACGCTGCTCATGCTGTCGCTTGTCGCAGTGCTTGGCGTGGGCCTGCTCTATGGCTACCGCTACATCACCACCAGTCATTATCTGGAACTCAAGGAAATCCACGTCACCGGCAATTCCCGCCTCAGTTATGGGGACATTCTCAAGAATGCGGATGTGGCGCTCGGCCTGAACTGCCTTGAGATGAACGTGGGTGAGGTCGAGGAAAATCTTTCACGCAATCCGTGGATTCAGTCCGTTGCCGTGCGGCGTGAATTCCCGAACCGGTTGCGTATCAATGTGTCGGAAAAAGTGCCCGCCTTCTGGATTCGGCAGGGTGACGGCCTGTATTTCGCGGATGAGCGCGGCAAGGTGATCGCGCCCATGCATCCCGGTGAAATGGCCTCACTCCCGGTGCTTGATGTGGCCGATACGCTTGATGACGGTGAGGAAGTGCTCACCGGCATTCTGAAAAAGATAGATGCAAAGCAGACACCGTTCACGCAGGCGCAGGCCGCGTGGATTCGCCTGACCAGCGCGCATGAGATGGAAGTGTATCTCGACGGTCATGCCAGAGGAAAAGGGCTGACAATCCGTCTTTCCATGGACCGGTGGGACGTTCAGCTTGAACGGCTGAAGGTCGTCTGGCGCGACCTCATGCGGCGCGGAGAGTTCAAGGACGTGGCCATCATTGCGGCCAGCGGCGACAAGATATGGGTAAAGAAGCGCTCGGCGAAAAGCTAGGCGTTTAAGATATTAAAACGGAACGTTGAACACATGACCCGGCACGGAAATCGGTCACAGGGAATGAAGGAAACCGATACCCACTGCCGGAGAGGAGACACATTATGGCCAGAAACGATTTGATCGTCGGCCTTGACGTTGGAACCACCAAGATCTGTACGGTCGTGGGTGAGGCGAGTGAGAGCGGTGTCGACATTATCGGCATCGGCACTTCCCCCTCCACGGGCCTGCGGCGCGGCGTGGTCGTCAACATCGAGAAGACGGTTCAGTGCATCAAGAAATCTCTTGAGGACGCGGAACTCATGGCGGGCTGCGACATCCGCACCGTATACGCGGGTATTGCGGGCAGTCATATTCAGGGATTCAATTCCCACGGCGTCATCGCGGTCAAGGGCGGCGAAGTCACCCAGCGCGATGTTGACCGGGTCATTGAGGCCGCCAAGGCCATCGCCATCCCCATGGATCGCGAAGTGCTGCATACCCTGCCGCAGGAATTCATTGTCGACGACCAGCGCGGCATTGCCGATCCGCTCGGCATGGCCGGTGTGCGCCTTGAGGTAAAGGTCCACATCGTCACCGGCGCGGTCACTTCGGCGCAGAACATCATTCGGTCGTGTAACCGCTCCGGTTTGGATGTGTCGAATATCGTGCTTGAGTCCCTTGCTTCCAGCAAGGCCGTGCTGTCGGCCGAGGAACGGGAAATCGGTGTGGCGCTGGTGGATATCGGCGGCGGCACCACGGATATTGCCATTTTTTCCAAGGATTCCATCAAGCACACCAGCGTGCTTGCGCTCGGCGGTCACAACCTGACCAACGACATCGCCTACGGACTGCGTACGCCGATGATGTCTGCCGAGAAGATCAAAATGGATTACGGCTGCGCCATGGCCGATCTGGTGACCTCGGATGAGATCATCGAGGTGCCGAGCGTGGGCGGACGTGAATCCCGCAAGATGAGCAAACGCGTGCTCGCGGAAATCTGCGAACCGCGGTGCGAGGAAATTCTCGCGCTTGTGGATCAGGAACTCATCAAATCAGGTTTCAAAAATATGATCGCGGCGGGCGTTGTCCTTACGGGCGGCACCTGCATGATCGACGGCATGCAGGAACTGGCCGAGCAGATTTTCGATCTGCCGGTTCGTATCGGTGTGCCCGAGCAGGGCATAGGCGGGCTGACAGAGGAAGTCATGAGCCCGAAATACGCCACTGCCGTAGGCCTGCTGCTCCACGGAGCAGAAGAGGAAGGTCTGCACAAGGTCCGGCCCTTCAAAATTCGCGACGATTCCGGCTTTGACCGTATTCTGTCGCGCATGAAGAAGTGGTTCACGGACATCGCCTAACTAGGGGAATGAGGAAATCGAGGAATTGTAAACGTTAAACAGGGAACGTTTCGAGGAGGAAGACAATGGAATACTTTGAAATCGAACATGACACGAATGCCAAAATCAAGGTCGTCGGTTGCGGCGGCGCTGGAGGCAATGCGGTCAACAACATGATCCAGTCGGCACTCAAGGGCGTCAAATTTATTGTCGCCAACACCGACCATCAGGACATTGACAAATCTCTGGCCGAACACAAGATTCAGATCGGCGAAAAGCTGACCAAGGGGCTTGGCGCAGGTGCTAATCCCGAGATCGGCCGCTCCGCAGCCATGGAGTCCGTGGACCAGATCCGCGAGGCGCTCGAAGGCTCGGACATGGTGTTCATCACCGCCGGAATGGGCGGCGGCACCGGAACCGGCTCGGCTCCGGTCGTGGCCGAAGTCGCCAAGGAACTCGGCGCACTGACCGTCGGTGTCGTGACCAAACCTTTCTACTTCGAGGGCAAGCGCCGTCTCGAACAGGCTGACGAGGGCACACGTGCTTTGGCGGATGTGGTTGATTCCATCATCACCATCCCCAACGACCGCCTGCTTCAGCTCGCCGCCAAGAAGGCATCCTTCTCCGACATGCTCAAGAAGGCCGATGAAGTGCTGTACTACGCAGTCAAGGGTATCGCCGACCTCATCACCGTCCACGGCCTCATCAACCTTGACTTCGCCGACGTCAAGGCCGCCATGTCCGCATCCGGCATGGCCCTGATGGGTACCGGCATCTCGTCCGGCGAAGCCCGCGCCAAGGAAGCCGCCATGAAGGCGATCACGTCTCCGTTGCTCGAAGATGTCTCCATCGAAGGAGCCAAGGGCGTGCTCATCAACATCACCTGCGGTCCGGACATGCTCATCGACGAGGTCTCCGAAGCCGCTGATATCATTTACAAGGAAGCGCATGACGATGCTGAAATCTTCTTCGGTACCGTGTTTGACCCCGATGCGGGCGACGAAATGCGTATCACCGTCATCGCCACGGGCATTGAGTCCGCTCTGGAAGAGCCGGAACCGGTCCTGAGCAAGGCGGAACAGCAGAAAATGCTGCTGCTTCGCAAGCCGCAGGGCATGAGCAGCACTCCGGCTCAGCCCAAGCGTCCCGGTCACCGCAAGGTCATCAATACGGACCGCAATATTCCTGCCTACCTGCGTAAGGCGGGCGGTGATCTCGCCACCAATGAACCGGTGCAGCCGCAGGTCAGCCAGCGTGCCGTTGCCGGTCCCGGTGAAGAGGAATTCATCTTTGAAGAAGACAATCTCGATGTCCCGGCCTTCATTCGCAAGAATGTTGACTAGGGATTAATAAAAACGCTGAAAAGCGACAAAACTGCAATGGGTTTTCTGCATCGGTTTCGACCGGCACGGGAGACCTGCGCGTGAGGTGCCGTCATCGCTAGACGAACCCTGTACCATGGCGTGTCGGAGCCCGGAGCTCCGGTGCTCGGCGGACGACTGCCGGTTGCGATAGTCGTCCCCGGAGGCGAAAAAGCCGCCATCTCAACCCTCGGTTGGCAATCCGTATACCGGAGTCTCGCCGAGGAACCCGGCTTGGCCGTAGAACGTGTCTTCCCGGACAAGCTGGGACTGACCGATGGCGATGCCCCGAGAACGCGCGAATCAGATAGCCCACTATCCTCATTCCCTGTACTGGCCTGGAGCATGACGTTCGAGGAGGATTTCCTCATCCTTCCTCGAACGCTCCAGGCAGCGGGCGTTCCGCCCCTTGCGGCGGAACGCTCGTGCCTTCCTCTTGTTATGGTGGGAGGCCCACCTGCCTTTCTCAACCCTGCGCCTATCGCGCCTTTTGTCGATCTTTTCTGGGTTGGAGAGGCGGATGAACATTTTGTTCCGTTTTTTGAAAAAATCAGAGAGCTTGTCTTTGACGGAGCGGACAAGGAAACCATCCTTGACGCCATAAAGAATTTACCCGGTGTCTATGTTCCCGGTAAATCCAAAACGCCGGTAAAGCGCACCGTCTCAGGGCCTCCCGGTACGTTGTGCGACCCTGCTTTTTCCTGTTTCATTTCAGGCCGTGCCGCCTTCCGTGATACCCTGTTGCTCGAAGTCAACCGTGGTTGCCCCTATGCCTGCCGTTTCTGCGCTGCCGGATACATCTACCGTCCACCGAGGCATTCGGACATGGACGAACTCAAGCGTATCGTGGAACTGGCCGACCCGCCCAAGGTCGGCCTTGTGGGTACTGCTCTGACAGACTGGCCGGACCTGCTGCCGTTCCTGAAATGGCTGCATGGGAAAAAAAAGAAATTCTCCCTTTCCTCCATGCGGGCCGACGGCATTACGGAAGAGTTGCTTGTCTATCTGCGTGAGCGCGGAATTCGTACCGTGACCCTCGCCCTTGAGGGAGCGAGTGAGCGGCTGCGGCGTATGATGAGCAAGAAGCTCGATCCCAAGGATTTTCTTAATGCCGTCCGTTTGTGCGCGCGGTATGGCGTCAATCATCTGAAGCTGTATCTCATTGCCGGATGGCCGGGAGAGACGGACGAAGACTACGCAGAACTGAAAGAGTTTCTTGCGGAGATCATTCGTATCCGATCCGAAGAGCCGGGTGGTCGAAAGAAACATTTCATGCGTATTACCATCGGCGTGAGTTCGCTTGTTCCGAAGCCGTTCACTCCATTTCAATGGGCTCCCATGGCGACCGAGAAAGAGCTTGAGTCGCGCATGGCACAGCTTCGAAAGATCGTCAAACCGCTCAAGGGCATCAAACTGCACCATGACGCACCGTTTCAGGCCCGTTTGCAGGGCATGCTTGCCCGAGGCGGCGAGGAAATGGCGGACTTCATCCTGCTTGCGGCGGAAAAGGGCGGTTGGAAAAAGGCGCTCAAATACTGGGACGGCGACCCTTCCGAGATACTGGACCGGGAACGCGGTGAAGACGAAGTCTTCCCATGGGAAGTCATTGATATAGGGGTTAAGCGGGAATACCTCTACAAGGAATGGCTTCGTTCAAAAGAGGCAAAAGTCACGCCCGGTTGCTCGCCCAAAGGATGCGAATCCTGCCGACTGTGCGGCATGGAGAGCTGGCTGTAAGCCCAGATTGACTTTGTTTGTTTCGAGCGACCTCGCCCATATAAAATAGACAACCTCACTCAAATGCCTTACAAGAGCATTCCGATACGCCCGAATCGCGGGGTCTTTTTCCGTGGTCGGCTATGAACTCTTTTGAACAGAGAATTATGAGCAAAATTGATAAAATAAGAAATTTCAGCATCATCGCGCATATTGATCATGGAAAGTCGACTCTGGCTGACCGTATTCTTGAAATAACAGGAATGGTCGGTGATCGAGAGAAGAAAGATCAGTATCTCGACAAGATGGAGCTGGAGCGCGAACGCGGTATCACCATCAAGGCGCAGACCGTGCGTATTCCCTATACCGCCAGTGATGGAGAGGAGTACATCCTCAACCTGATCGACACGCCCGGCCACGTGGACTTCAGTTATGAAGTTTCCCGTTCGCTGTCGTCGTGCGAAGGCGCGCTGCTTGTGGTGGATGCCACGCAGGGGGTCGAGGCGCAGACGCTGGCCAATGTCTATCTTGCCATGGACAATGACCTCGAAGTCATTCCCGTGCTCAACAAGATTGACCTGCCCAGTGCGGAGCCGGAGCGTATCGCTCACGAGATCGAGGAAGTCATCGGACTGGACTGCACCGATCCGCTGACCGTCTCGGCCAAGACTGGGGTGAACGTCGACAAGGTTGTCGAGGCTGTGGTGGATCTGTTGCCGTCGCCTGATGGTGATCCTGAGGCACCGCTCAAGGCGTTGATCTTTGATTCCTGGTACGATTCCTATCAGGGAGTTGTCGTGCTCTTCCGTATTCTCGACGGAACGCTCAAAAAGGGAATGAACATCAAAATTTTCTCCACCGGCAAGGATTTTGAAGTCACCCGCCTCGGTGCGTTCATGCCCGAAGCCGTGGATATCAAGGGCATGGGGCCGGGCGAGGTCGGGTTTCTGTGTGCGTCCATGAAGGAACTTGGTGATGCGCCCGTGGGCGATACCATCACGCTGGCCGACAACCCGGTGACTGAACCGTATCCCGGATTCAAACCAGTCAAGCCCATGGTTTTCTCCGGTCTGTATCCCATTGAGCCGTCCGAGTACGAAAATCTCAAGGCCGCGCTGGAGAAGCTGCAACTCAATGATGCGGCGTTCAGCTATGAACCGGAGACCTCGCAGGCTCTCGGATTCGGTTTCCGCTGCGGTTTCCTCGGTCTGCTGCATATCGAAATCATTCAGGAGCGGCTTGAGCGTGAGTTCGAGGCCAAGCTCATCACCACGGCTCCGTCGGTCATCTACGAAGTGGAGGACGTCAACGGCGAAGTCATGACCATCGACAACCCGAGCAAGCTGCCGGACCCGACCAAGATCGGTCGTATCAGCGAGCCTTTCGTGCGGTTGGAAGTCCATGTCCCGAACGATTATGTCGGTGCGGTGCTCGCCCTGTGCGAGGAAAAGCGCGGTATTCAGAAGGACATGGCCTACATCACGGAAAAGCGTGTGGTCATTACCTACGAGATGCCGTTTGCCGAGGTCATGTACGACTTTTTCGACAAGCTGAAATCGTCCACCAAGGGCTACGCGAGCCTTGATTACGAAATCATCGACTATCGTGATGCCGACCTCGTGCGTCTCGATATTCTCATCAACGGCGATCCCGTGGATGCCTTTTCCTGCATCGTTCACCGTGAGAACTCGGCCCGCATCGGTCGGTCCCTGGCTCTCAAACTCAAGCGTTCCATTCCGCGCCAGATGTTCGAGGTGGTCATTCAGGCCGCCATCGGCAACAAGATCATCGCCAAGGAACGCAATGCTCCCTTCCGCAAGGACGTCACGGCCAAATGCTACGGCGGTGACATCACCCGAAAGCGCAAGCTGCTTGAAAAACAGAAGGAAGGCAAAAAGCGCATGCGCCGCATGGGCAACGTTGAAATTCCGCAGGAAGCATTCCTCTCCGTTCTCAAGACGGATGAAGACTAGCGAGCTGCCCGAAAAAGAATGTAATAGGGCCGCAATACGCCCATTATCCAAGGAATATACATGACTCATAAATCCATGAAATCGTTTCGCGACACACTTGAAGCCGTCGCAATTGCCCTGCTGCTCGCTTTTGTTATTCGTGCCTTCATTGTTCAGGCGTTCAAAATCCCGTCCGGCTCCATGTTGGAGACGCTTCAGATCGGCGACCACCTGCTTGTGAGCAAGTTTGCCTATGACGTTCGTCTTCCGTCCAATGTCTTTCTTGATACTACTGATGGTAAAGTGCTCTATAGGACTGGCGATCCGGAGCGTGGTGACATTATCGTGTTCAAGTTCCCGGAGGACGAGAGCAAGGATTTCATCAAGCGCGTCATCGGCCTGCCCGGCGAGACCATCGAGATTAAAAAGAAGGTCGTGTACATCGACGGTACTCCGCTCGACGAACCGTACGTGATGCACACCAAGGCCGAAATGAATCCGATTCGTGACAACTTTGGACCGTACACCGTCCCGGAAGACGAATTCTTCATGATGGGCGACAACCGTGAAGGTTCCTACGACTCCCGCTGGTGGGGGCCGGTCAAGCGCCAGAAGATCGTGGGCAAGGCCCTCATCATTTACTGGTCCTGGGGTTCCGTCACCGACATCCGCTTTGGTCGTATCGGAAAGATATTCAATTAGGCGGAGTGAAATTGTAGAATATCGGTCAAGAGACCGAATGGAATTCTCAGCGAACCGCAGTCCTCTTTGAGGGCTGCGGTTCTTTTTTGTTGAAGCCTCTGATTTCGACAACTCTCGGTATCGTTGATGTTTTTTTAATGTCTGTCTTTACAAAAAAGTAACAAGGGTATAGGTCGTATGAACGTTTATTGATACATGAGTTTGAAACACTTGCTTGCAATTCGTACGGTGATATTCATGCACGTTCTCCTCGTCCGCTTTCCGCGTTTCCTTCTGTTGTTATCTGCCTTGGCTGTTGCTTTTTTTGTAGCCATTTCCTGTCCTGTTGTTCATGCCGCCACTGACCTTCATGTTCTCAATTCCGACACGACCGTGACCGGGGATGAGGTCTTGGGGGATGGTGATTTTTCAGGCGGGTTAATATGGACGCCTCATAATGACTACTATCTCGATACCCCGGCACTCAAAATTTCGTTGGATGGCGACATTACGGCTACTTTTACGACGAACCATTCATTTCAGGTGTTATCTGTCAATCCCGGGGGAGCCGGTGGTACGTTTATCAACAACGGGAATATCAAGGTAGTGCTGCCCGTAACCGGGATCGGGATTGCCGCTTATGCTGACAACTGCAAGACTGTCAACAATGGCGTTATCGATATAACAAGCAGTGACCGGTTGTCGGAGGCGTTGGCTGCCGGGGGCGCAAATGCCGAAGTCGTCAACACCGGTTTTATCTACATGCGGCAACATCCTGCGGCGCTCGGTAATGGGGCATTTCGGGGGATTATACTGGAAGGCGCGTCTTCCACTGTTCGAAATACGGGAACCATTTTTGTGGAGGGGCCCTCTACGTGGGATACAGCAGCTGAACCGGGGGCGGGAATATACGCCCATAAAACTGTCAAGCTGACCAATACCGGCAAGATTCTCACGACCGGACATGCGTATGAAGTGCGAGTCGTGAATTGCGATATGCAGTTCGTGGATACATACAACGTGAGTCTGGATGGCGATCCGGCCCATGCCTCCATTGACATGTATGGAACATCCACTCTGGATATCAATGATGCGAAACTGACTGTTTCCGAGGTGGATGGCGAAACCATCTGGAATACGGATTACAAGTTGTTCAAGGATCCCAACAATAAAGTGACCGGTGCCTTCTCATCCGTGCAGGCTTTGAACCCGAACATGACCGCTGTTTATACTCCCGGTGCCACACACGACGATGATACGGTCAAGCTTGAGTATACGCCGCCTGCTTCTCCCGCCAATGTTTCCGCCGAGGTTGCCGAACTCTCAATTATGAGTTCGGTTAATGTCGTTCACAACCGCATGGCTTCCAATGCCATGATGCAGTCGCTGGGGCAGGTGATGTTTGCACAGGCCGATGTGCCCGTGATGGTTGCCGATGCCGGAAGTACAGTTTCTGATGTGGGAGGCGGGCTGTTCCGTTCAGAGAATGAAGCGACGACCGACGTCTTTGCCATGCCCTACGGTTCGTGGTCCAGAAGCACTCGTTCTCCCATGGGATATGAAGCACTCGTCGGCGGCTTGTCGGCCGGGTGGGAGTGGCAGAAGGACGGCTCTGTCCTTGGCGTGCATGGTGGATACGGTCGGGCGTCCATCGCATTCACCGGCAGCGGGTACAAGGATAACAGTGAAGTCCAGAACATGTTCAATCTGGGCATGCACGGCGGTACGGTCATTGGTGACTGGGTGCTTGGGATGAGTGTGACCCCGTACCTGACCCTGCATGAATTTGAAGGTAAAACCGGAGCCGCACTCACGATTGATGAGAAGGCGGATTTTTCCAGCTTCGGTACGGTTGATCGTGCGCTGGCCGGGTACCGCATGGTTTTCGGGGATGACGTTTTTATGCCCACGGCCGGGTTGACGCATATGTGGATACATCGGGACAGCTATACCACCAAGGCCAATGGAGCATGGGACACTTCGTATTCGACATTGGACGACCATGAATTGCAGGCAACCGGTGGTCTGCGCTGGATGCGTAATGTGGCTTTGGACAGTTGTACTTTCGTCCCTTCCATTTATGCAGGTGTGCGCCAGACTCTGACCGACGGTTCGACCTCGACGACACAGGCGGTGCAGGGTGCCCCTTCGGCCAGTGTGAAGTCCAGAAGCGACCTCACAGTCGCCAACCTGGAAATGTTCGCGTCGTTTATCAAGGATGATTGGACTGTTCAGCTCGGGTATGCCGGGGAGACCGGCAAAACAACGGTCGAGCACGGTGCATGGCTGCGCCTCAAGTGGCTGTTCTAGTAAAGTTGAAATGTAAGAGAGAAGCCCCGGCAGATGATTCTGCCGGGGCTTTTCTTTTAAAGGAACTATTTCGCCGAAGGCGAGCTAAAAAGTTTAGGAGATTCTCAAGAACCCTTTACAAAGGGTTCTTGAGCCGCCGGAGGCACTCTTACCCGACAACACCGCCAAAGGCGGCTTCATTTCGCGACTTATTTCATCAGCCCCGGAACAAATGTCACGAGCGCGGGGCAGGCCATGAGCAGGGCAATGCAGAGGCCGTAGGCGATCATGAAGTAGCTGACGCCTTTGAAGACGTCCGTCATGGGCACGTCCTTGGCCATGGAAGCCACGATGAACGTGTTGACGCCTACAGGCGGGGTGATGGCTCCGAGTGTGGTGACGACAGTGATCAGCACGCCGAACCAGAGCGGATCGTAGCCCATGGCGGTCACGACCGGGAAGAAGATCGGGATGGTCACCAGCAGCAGGGCGAGTGCGTCCATGACCATGCCGCCCACGGCGTAGATGAGGCAGATCACCGCGATGATGACGATGGGCGGGATGGGCAGTCCTGCGACCCAGCCTGCGGCTTCGAAAGGCAGGCGCGTGATGGCGAGGAATCGTCCGAACAGCACTGCGCCGAGGATGATGACCATGATCATGCAGGAGATTTTGAGGGAGTCGTTCACGGCCATCCAGAATTTCCGGAATGTCATCTGGCGCGAGGCCACGGCGATGATGAGCGACAGCGCGGCACCGGCTGCACCGGCCTCGGTGGGAGTGAATAGGCCGAGAAACAGGCCGCCCATGACGAGTATGAAGATGATTATCATCTCGATGGAACCGGGCAGGGATGCGAGCTTTTCCTTGAAGGTCGTCTTGGGACCGGCCGGACCCCAGTCGGGATGGCGTCGGCAGAGATACCAGACCGTTCCGAGGAACAGCAGCGTCAGCAGAATGCCGGGGACCATGCCGCCCATGAACAGCATGGCGATGGACTGGCTGGTCTGGAGGCCGATGATGATAAGCACGACCGAGGGCGGGATGACCACGCCGAGCGTCGCGCCTGCTGCAACCGCGCCTGTGGACAGGATCGGGTTGTATCGGAATTTCTTCATTTCCGGCAGGGCCACGGTGGACATGGTCGCCGCAGTGGCCGAGTTGGAGCCGCAGATGGCAGAGAATCCGGCACAGGCGAGGATGGTCGTCATGGCGATGCCGCCCTTGATTTCACCCATCCATGCGTAGGCTGATTTGTACAACCGTTCGTTGACGCCGGAATAGAAACATATCTGGCCCATGAGAATGAACAGCGGGATGACAGTCAGGCCGTACTTGGAAAAGACGTTCCAGAGTTCGGTTCCGAGCATGCCGGTGGCCGCATTCCAGTTCAGGACATAGGCAAATCCGCCGAAGCCTATGATGGCCATGGCAAAGCCGACTGGGATGCGGAGAAAAAAGATGGCGACGAGCAGAAGGATGGTGCCGAATATACCGGCTGTGATCGGATCCATTACAGCACCTTTTCAGCGGTCAGGGTTTTGAGCGTGTCCACGAGGAGCACGAACGCGAGGGCCAGACATCCGGCGGACGTGGCAAAGACGAACGGGTGGTAGATGATCATGAGGGTTTCGGACACCTCGCCGGTTTCCACGAGGTAGGCGGCCCATTTCCACGTTTCAAGCCCAGCCAGTGCGAAGAAGCCGCAGGAGACGAGGCTGGTGGCTGCGTCTGCTGTTCGGCGGATGAACATGGGGAAGCGTTTCAGCAGAATGCCCACGGCAATATGCGATTTTTGGCGTTGTGCGAACGCCAGGGAAAAGGCCGCTACAACCGCGCCCATGAAACCCATGAGTTCGAATGTGCCCTGAACCGGTACCCATACGGCGCGCAGCACCATGTTGGCGCAGGCCAGAATCATCATGGCTACGAGGAACAGGCCTGCCAGCATGGTCAGGCACTTGGCTATGAAGCCGCTTATCTTGTCGAGTGTGTCGATCATGGTGTTCGAAAAAAGCGCCCTCCGTTTGAACGAAGGGCGCTGTGCGTACAGGGTTACTTGCCGAGTTCGGCTTCGTACTTCTTCTTGAGAGTGAGCATGTCGCTCAGGAGTGCGTCGGCGTCGTACCCGGCCTTGGCGGCATCAGCCCTCCAGGCCTGAACCAGACCGTCGCCTTGCGTTTTGATCTCGGCGTGTTCGGCTGCGGTCAGTTCAAAGACTTCCACCTGATACTTGTCTTTCGACCACGCGAGCGATTCCCTGATGTGGTTGTCCAGATACTCGCCGGTCCATGCGGCCTGTTCGCGACCGAGGTCGTCGAGAGCCTTTTTCATGTCTGCGGGCAGGCTGTTCCAGCGCGCCTTGTTCATGATCACGGCAAAGGGATAGACCGGCAGGTTGGTGATGGTCTCGTAGCGGCAGATTTCCGCGAAGTTGAAGTCCTTGAGTACGTCAAAGGAAGAAACGAGCCCTTTGACCACGCCTTTTTGGAGCGCTTCAGGCGTCTGGGACATGGGCATGCCCACACCCTGCGCGCCGAGGCCGCTGAGGACTTTCAGGATGGAGCCGGATGCCCTCAGTTCCATACCCTTGAGATCGGCAAGCTGTCTGACAGGCGTCTTGCTCATGATCTGGGACGGGGCCGACGTGAACATGGTCAGCACCTTGACGCCCTTGAATTCCTTGGGCTGATACTTTTGGAACATGTCCCACATGGTCAGGCTGGCGACCTTGGTGGACGAGAATGCCACGGGCAGGTTCAATACGGACATGGCCGGGAAAACGCCGGGGTAATAGGCGATGGAAATGCAGCCTATGTCGGCCTGTCCTGTCTGGACGCCGCGGAGCATGTTCTTGGCACCGAGCAGGGTGGAGCCGGGGAAGGTCTGGACGGTGATTTCACCATTGGTCCGTTTTTCCACTTCGGTTTTCCAGCGTTCCATCTGGACGCATGGGAAGGTCTTGGCGGGCGGGAAATTGGCGTATGTCAGCACGGCTCCGGCCATGGCTGTCGCCGTCATGAGCGCGGCAAGGGTGATGGCCGCAGCCAGCACGGTAATCAGTTTACGCATCGGTCTCTCTCCTCTTGGATGATGCATGATCCCCGGCGGACCTCTCAACTTCCGGCGGGGATACAATGAAGGGCGGCCCTTTCGAGCCGCCCCGTATTTCTAAGGCATGTTCAGGTCGTATGCGGTCACGACTGTTTTTCTCTTGGAAAAGCCCATGGAGCCGGGGAAGGTGTTGAGCAGGACGACCAACTGTTTCTTGCCGTCATTGTTCAGATCGGCAAGGGCTATGTCAGAAACCTGTCCCTTGATGCGGCGGGTTTTCCACGCCAGATTCAGGCCCACGCCATCCCATGACAGGGCGTGAATTTCACCCTGTGAGAAGTAGCGGAATTTTTCGAAAACCTGAGCGGCGACTGAAAGGTCCTTGTTGACCAGCAGTTCATACTTGCCCTTCTTGTGGAAGGAAGCGGCAAGCATTCTGAACGGTACGTTGAAGGTGGATACCTTGATGTCTGCGATGCCGGCTCCCATGCCTGCGGGGCGGTCGGGAGTGGTGATGCCGATGCCGGAACTGTTGTAATGGTCCTCTTCGGTCGTGTACAGACGTTCCATGGCCTGGCTGTAGACCCTGAGGCGATGGAAATCGTCGATAATGACATATCTGTAGCCGAATTCCTCCGGCAGGTAGGTCATGTTGTAGACGTTGCCGTAGGGCGGGCAGGGAATGGTTGAGCCGGTCTCGACGGAATCGCCCTTCAGGTAGGCCTCGTAAATTCTCTTGTGGAAGAGATGACGCTCACCCTTGCGCTGAGCCACGAGGACCGGGGCAAAGGTCGGCGGAACTCGCAGGACGCCAAGGAATTTGTTGTAGTTCTTAACGAGGTAGCTGAACTTTCCGCCTTTGAAGGAAAGAATATGCGATTTCGGCCATCCCTCGGGAGCCATGGTCACGTTGCGGTATTGGGACTGATATGTGCCGATAATGAGATCCGGCAGGTTGTCCTTGTTCACATCCATGGCCTCCAGCCGGATGTACTGGGTGCTGGGAGTCAGTGCCAGAGTGTCCAGATGGGCAAGTTTGCCATCCTGAAAACGATATGCAGAGATGCCTGTCTTGTGCAGGATGAACACTTCGTTCTTGCCGTCGCCATCCGCGTCGGAAACCACCATGCTGGTGGAGAAGAAACGCAGGGTCTGGCTGCGCCAGCGGCCGATATTGTTGGAGCCGCCTTCGTAGCGGAATTGCGGGTTCAAGGTACTGGCCTGATAGCTTCCGGATGTGCCGCCGACAAATTCCGCATTGATCGGGCCGGAGACTTCATCCTTGAGGTCCTGCTTGTCCACTGATTTTTCCGCAGTGCTGTAGCCGGGACGCTGGAAGACGTCGCCCATGATGGCCTTGCTCTGTTCCTCAAGCCATGGGGTGATTTCATCAATCCCCATTTGACCTTTCTGTTCCCACGTGTTGCCGTTGACATCGTAGGAGGTCATCTTGAGCGTGGCTTTTTTATCCAGAATGGAGATGGAGCCGGTGATGAGATAGTCAAGGCTAGCGCCGCGCAGGGTGTTGGCAGCGTCCGCCTTGCTTTTGGGGGCCGCAAGGCCCTCAACCGTGGAGTCGGCTGCGGGTTCTGCGTGGCCTGTCCACTCCAGATCGCTGTTCAGGCTGGCCTGAAAAGCCTTGGGGAAGTAGCTGTATTTCTTGGGTCCATTGTAGGAAAAAGGCAGGACCGCATATTTTTTCGCGTTTTGCGCCAGAACGGGAGCCGCAAGAAGCAGGACCGCAATCATGGCGATACAGGGGACGGCAAAACGTCGATGTTGCATTGTTCCTCCTGATGAGGGGGGTTGTCTGTTCTATATGAAAGCCCGGGGCAGTGTTGCCACAAGGGAAGGTCTTGTACCAGTTTCCGCGCCGGGATGCAAAGGTTGCGAGCGGTTGCCTCGTCGGGGGCAAGCCTGTATTGATGCGTGACGGCGCACGATACCGACACCAAATTCCACAGGGACTGCGCCGGATGGAGATACCCGTAATGGCAAATGATTTTCGGACATTTCGACTCGTGTGCAGCGAGGAGGAAGCTCCCATTGTGGAGCGGCTTCTCAAAGCGCAGGGTTTTGCTTTTGAACCAGAGCCTTTTTATCCGCTGGCCCGCAGGCTGACCGCCGAGCCGTTTCCGCTCGGAGAAAGTTTCGCTGCGCGCTTCGGACGTATATACATACAAGATAGATCCTCCATGCTGCCGCCGCTCATGCTTGCGCCGCCGGAAGGAGCAAGCGTTCTGGACATGTGTTCCGCTCCGGGCAGCAAGACCAGCCTGCTGTCCCGTCTGGTCGGGCCCCGTGGATTCGTGTTTGCCTCGGAGCCGTCTGCGGACCGGCTTGGAACGTTGCGGGCCAATCTCCGGCGGACAGGTTCCGTGAACACGGCCACAGCCAAGGCAAAAGCGCAGGACCTGCCGTTCCCGGACTGTTCATGGGATTATATCCAGCTTGACCCCCCGTGCAGCGGTTGGGGAACCGTGGACAAGAATCCCAAGGTGATGGAGGTCTGGTCTGAATCCAAGACCGGCCCTCTGGTTGCATTGCAAAGAACGCTCCTGGAAAAGGCGGCGGACATGCTGGCACCTGAAGGCGTGGTTCTGTACTCGACCTGCACGACCAACGTGAAGGAAAACGAAGAGCAGGTCGCGTGGGCGCTTGAGCATCTGGATCTAGAGCTGGAGCCGCTTGATGAGCCGGAGGGTTTTGTTTTTGGCGAGCCGCTGCTGTCCGGCATGGCTGGCGTCCTACGTGTCGCAGAAGATTCTGCAGGACAGGGCTTTTTCCTCGCCCGGTTCCGAAAGAAGGGCGCGGGGTGTGCAAATCCTGAAAAGGAAGTGCAAGAAAGGTCACTGCCGGGAACACCTCTCAACTTTTCTCGAATGGCGGGTACGGAGGGATGTGCCGTGGATCGCTTGCCGCCGGGGGAAGTGTATGAGTTTGGCGGAAAGGCATTTTTTCTTCATGAAGAGGCGTTGGAGCGGGTCCCGGCCGGCCTTCGCTGGCAGGGGCATAATATAGGAAAGATATCCGGGCGGGGGAAGAATGCGGTGTTTCGTCCTTCTTCCATGGCGCGTGTGTTGTTGAATCGCAAAAATCAGGACGTGCTCGACCTGGAGGATTTGGGTCCGCTTGAGAAACTGCTGTCAGGACAGAGCCTGAGTTTTCATCCCGGCAAGGGATCTGTGGGCCTGTTTTATGAAGGTCTCCCCCTTTGCTGGCTGTCCCGCAAAGGGCGGCGTCTTTTGATGGCGACAAAATAGTAGTTTTTTCAATTGGTTGTGTGGAAGAAAAATATTTATGAAAAGCGTTGACAAAAGCCTTGCTCGTGGGCAGTATGCCTTTCGCTGAACGCGGATGAGTTCCGACGATGCGGTCAACACCTCAGTGAAAAAAAGGGGTTGACAACAAAACGCAAGTCGGGCAGAAAACTCTTCCTGCGGGCGCTTAGCTCAGCTGGGAGAGCATCGCCCTTACAAGGCGAGGGTCACAGGTTCGAGCCCTGTAGCGCCCACCATCTTTGAAATATTGGGGATAGCTTAACACCCCATTATTATAGTGCGGAGCCGTAGTTAAGCTGGTTATAACGCCGGCCTGTCACGCCGGAGGCCGCGAGTTCGAGTCTCGTCGGCTCCGCCAGTAAAGAACAAGGATCTTAATCTTTTAGATTAAGGTCCTTTTTCTTTTTTGTTTTGATGGTGACGCCTGTTGTCTGGTTGCCAATGTCGTTCAATACCCTTTTTAGAATGATATAGAGGTCCATGGGAGTTATCCCTCAGTCTACATCAACGGCATGCTGATAGAATCCCGCGGTTTCCTCTTTGAAAGGCCTATGTCCTGCGAGATCGTATGTGCCGTGGTATCAATCCTTATTCCGCCGTGGATATGGAAAAGTGTCTGATTTGAACATGGCGGGAGTGATGGATGAAACAAAATGTGATGATTTGGAAAAAAGAGAATTGACAACGACCCCAACTCCTATTAAATAAACGCTTCCTGCGGGCGCTTAGCTCAGTTGGGAGAGCATCGCCCTTACAAGGCGAGGGTCACAGGTTCGAGCCCTGTAGCGCCCACCATATTTGAAATATTGGGGATTTGCTTAACACCCCATTATATAATAGTGCGGAGCCGTAGTTAAGCTGGTTATAACGCCGGCCTGTCACGCCGGAGGCCGCGAGTTCGAGTCTCGTCGGCTCCGCCACTAAAGATCAAGCCCTTACATTAAGTTGTAAGGGCTTTTTCTTTTGTTTTTTGCAGCAGAGGGGGGAGCTAAAGCCCCCAAAGTGAATGGGCGTACTGTACATTGGATTTTTCCAACGCCTTCGTTGTAAATATCAATCCCGATTGGGCTACATATGAAGGAGGACTGGTGAAATGACTTTCATTCGAATTGCGACGTTAGATGATTTTGACGATTTTCTGTGTTTGGCTCGTGAGGTCGAACCGTTATTTGGTCCCATGGTTGACAGTTCGGATTTTTGTGCCGCAGTCAAAGGGGCGATTGGTGCGGATGCTGTCATTTGTGCAGTTGGTGATACAGAGGAAGCTGCGCTTCAAGGTGCGTGTGTTATTGATTCTGAATTGAATGAAATAGCTTGGCTTGCGGTTTCAAATTCCTTTCGTGGTGAGGGGGTGGGGACACTTTTGTTGACAGAGGCAATGCGCAGGCTCGGGGCGCAACGCCCGATTCGTGTAACGACATTCGCGGATTTGACTCAGGAGTCCGTTGCCGCCAAAAAACTGTATAAAAAACAAGGATTCGTGGATGTTGGGCCTGGCGATATCAATCCGGCTGGTCTGGCAACCGTTGTAATGGAATACAGAGGTTCACAACGATGAAGTTCGGTCTGAAGTGATTTCCAATTGATGATTACGCATGGTCAGTGTGGCTTTGTCACGCCGAAGGCCGCGAGTTCGAGTCTCGTCGGCTCCGCCACTAATAGATCAAGCCCTTACATTCAATTGTAAGGGTTTTTTCTTTTGATGTGTCTGGCACGTTGCGGATTATCCGTCCTTTGTATATTTGATCAGCCAGAGATTTTGATGAACCCGCTTTTCGGGGAAATGGGATAACAAGAAACAAACGGTTGGGAAGTTATGGAAAATATACCGAATTGTCCGAAGTGTAAGTGTGAGTATGTGTATTCTGACGGCAGCATTCTGGTTTGTCCGGAGTGTGGCTTCGAGTTTCAGGCCGAAGACGTGGCGGAAAAGGTCTATAAGGACGTGAACGGCAACGTTCTGGTGGATGGCGATACTGTCGTCGTTGTTCAGGACCTAAAGGTCAAAGGCGCTTCCGGCCCGATCAAGAAAGGGACAAAGGTCAAGAACATCAGGCTGGTGGAACCGGATGATGGTGTGCATGACATTTCCTGCAAGATTCCGGGATTTGGCTCGATGATGCTCAAGACTTCGGTCGTCAAGAAAGGCTAATGCCACGAGTTTACCGGTAGAATTGCCTTTCTACCGTGTGGAAACCGCCTGTTTATTCCAGTTCACTATTGGAAAATAAGGCCCTTGCAACATTACGTTGCAAGGGCTTTTCTTTTGGCTGATGGGCGTTTATCGGCCTTATTTCTTGAGGGTAGGGAGTTCGACGATGAAAGAGCTTCCTTCTCCTTCCACTGATTCGACCCAGATTCGGCCGTGGTAATGCTTCACGATCTCCTGACTGATGGACAGGCCCAATCCTGTTCCTTCGGTTTTCTTCTCACGGGTATCCTTTTTGACGACCTGATGGAATTTGTCGAAGATTCTTTTCTGGTCATGGGCGGGAATTCCCGGTCCGGTGTCGTCGATCCTGATTTGCAGTCTCTCTTGTGGGGTGGAGCGGGCGATCAGGGTGACGCTTCCTTTTGTTGTAAATTTGGCTGCGTTGTTAAGCAGGTTGATAATTACCTGTTCCAGACGGTCAGGGTCGATGTAAAGCAGGGGGAGAGGTTGCGGGACTTCTACAATCATAACTACTTCGGGCTTGTCGGCAAACATGCCGCTCATTGCGTTGGCTACCTGGTGCAGCAGGAGGTGAGGATCGACTTCGCTGTCGCTCCACTTGATGCGGCCTGATTCGATTTTTGCCAGATCAAGAAAGTCGCCGATCATTCGGGTGAGGCGCTGTCCCTCGTATTCAATTATTTCCAGATTACTGCGAATGCGTTTGCCTTTTTTCTTTAGCTTGGTGTTGTCGGCCAAGGGAAGGAAGGACTGAGAGAACTCCTTGTTGATGAGCTTGGCAAAGCCCAGCACCGATGTCAGAGGGGTGCGGAGTTCATGAGAGACAGAGGAGAGAAATGAGGATTTCATTTCATCGAGTTCGACTAATTGCTGGTTGGCCTGTTCCAACTCTTCGGCCTGATTTTTCAGGGCGCTGGTGCGAGCCTCTACTATGGACTCCAGATCCTTGTTCAGCTGTATCAATTCGTCGTGTCTATCCCTTTCCAGTTTTTTGGTTTGGCGCAGACTGGTCACCATGTTGTTGAAGTGGCGGCACAGGAAGCCGATCTCGCCCGGGGCGTCCTCGTCGGCCTGAACCGACAGATCGCCTTCAGCGACTTTCTTGCATTGGGCTGTGAGTCCTTTTACCGGGCTGAGCAGCTTGCGCAGCAGCAGGGCCAGAATGAAATTGATGAATAAAATGGACGCCAACGCAGGCAGAAGAATGGACATTTGCAACTGGGGCAGACTTTCTTCCAATTCGTCAATATAAGCCGATGTGCCGATATACCATCCTGTGATGGGCTCGTGGGTGACCCAGCTGATTTTGGGGTGGACGAAATTCCCTTCATCGTTTGGGTGATCCCACTTGTATTGAAATTTGTTCTGGCCCCATGGTTGCTCCGCAGCTTTTTTCAGTTCAGCGCATATGCTGATGTCCTGCCCCGGAACCTTTACTGCGTCGATATTTTGGTAGGCATTCATGGTCGGGTGGCCGATGAGCATGCAGTCTTCATCAAAGAAATAGAGATAGCCGGTCTTGCCTACAACGATTTCCGCCAGTCTGGCTCTGAGTTCGTTCAGGTTGGAGAGCCTGTCTTCCTCCAGAATCTCTTTCAAATGGTCTATCGAGACTCCTGCATAGAGTACGATTCCCCATGGCTTGTATTCCATGGCCGCGAGCAGAAAGGCTTTTTCGGTCTGTGTATTGGGAAGTTTGCCTTGATACATGGCATATACAGCCTGCTTGGACGGTGTATAGCGTGACTCTTTGTGAAGGTTGGTGAGGACGGAGTTCAGGAGGCTGTTTTTTTGTTCAAGGGATTGGTTGAGGACTTTTGTGCCGGGGCGCACGAGGATATTTCTGGTGTGGTCTGCGATGAACAGGTCTTGTTGATCGTAATCAAGGATGGATGTCAGTCGGGCCAGAGCTTTCTTCTGTAGTGTTTTTCGGTCCTCTGTTCCCGTAATAAATTGGGTTTCGTAGCTGTCCAGATAGCCGCAGATCAACCGCAGCCGTGATGCCATGTTTTCTTTGGTCAGTTGCAGGGTCTGCGAATACAGAAGTTCGTCTGTAATAAATGTGCGGCCCATGATGTCTGCTGCATTTCGCAGGACAGTGTATCCATTTTCATCCTGTATGTCGTAAACCAGAACGCGCCCCATCCAGCGGGACACCCCTATGGCAGCCAAAGCTGTGACGGCTGCCACGAATGTGGAGAACCAGAAAAAACGCCAGAAGATAGATTTCGGCAGGGGACTTGTTGTGAGTTGAGGGTTGATTCTGTTCATGGAGTAGCCTTCCCTTTCCATTGGGGAGGTGCTGGCAGGGTTTCCGGAAGCCCGGCGGCGCGGCGCAGTCGTTTCCATTCCTCGGGCGGGCGAACCGTGAGTTCTCCGGGTTTGCTGCTCAATATGGTGAACAAATCCATGCGCTGGGTGCCGATATGCAGCAGTTCCAGATCCTTGCCCCTGACCATGTACACCGTTTGCACGGATTGATGGTCCATGGGCCGCCACCATTGGGCGTCCTTGAGTAGTGTGTATTCGTGGCCTTCCAGAGCCTGAACCACCTTGGCTGTTTCAAAGCTTCCGGCCCGCTCAACCGCGTTTTTGTATTCATACACGATGGTATATGCGCTGGCCCCTGAGGAACTGGGGTGGCGATGGAAGCGCTTGACGAATTCCTCCACGAACTCTTTTCCCCGGGCATAATCGTAGAGGTACGGGATATTCCAGGTCCATGGCACTGTCCCAACGACATTTTCCATGGCTGCGGCCCCCGATCTTTCGGCCATGCCCAGAGTGAGGTTCGGGGCAACGATCAGTGTGTCCTTGAAGTCCATTGCTGCGGCCTGTTGCAGGGCATAGGCCAAATCCTTGCCGAAAAGAGACAGTACGAGGACATCCGGAGTATTTTTTTTTGCCTGTTGCAGAGGCACGGAAAAATCAACTGCTCCCAAAGGAGTGAGCGCTCCCTGATGATCCACCTGATTCATTGTGTCGGTCACTTGCCGGATACTGTCTTCGGTCGTCCAGCCCCACGTATAATCCGCAGTGATGTAGTGATAGCGTTTGCCTGCATAGTGGGTGTTGAGCCAGTCGGCCATGACCTGGGCACTCATCCATGAGTTGTTGCATTCGCGGAATGAGGTCTTTTGCGCTCCTTCCAGAGTCGTGGCTGTGGAGTAAGTCAGTGTGCCGAAGAAGATCACATTGCGTTTCTGGCAGATTTCAGCGGAGGCTATGGCTACTGCGGAGCTGGAGCCGCCAAAGATCATGGTGCAGTTGCTGTTGATGAGTTCGTTGACGTTTATTTGGGTCTGCAACACATTCGAGGCCGAATTTCTGGTGAGCAGATGGACCCGGTGGCCCAAGATGCCGCCTGTGTGATTGATCTCGTCTACGGCCATGCGCGCGGCGCGGATCTGGTCCAGGCCTTCTACCGAATAGGGGCCTGTGAGGGGATAGTTGATACCGATATTTACGGATTGTTTCCCCATAGCAGGGAGCACCGTGAGTGCTAGAGCCAAGAAGGCTGTGAATACTATGATCCGTATGCGGCGTATCATGAATGCTGCCGTCCGTTGATTGTATGTGAAGCCATTATGCGTAGTCTTGAACCTTATACTAAAGTACAAGTCTTTGCCCATGATAAAAACAGGATTGCGAACAGGCCGCATGTTTTCTGCCGAAGAGTGCTGGGAGATACGGGGAGTGAGACTTCGGAATGGGATGGTGGGGAAGTTGTTTGTTTTGAGGAAGAAGATGTTGTTCCCATCTCGCTAAAAGAGTACATACAAGCCTTGCCGAATTCTGAAACAGACTATGGAATTCATACCTCAAAAAGTCCTTGTGCGGGGTGGTTGAGATGCCTTTTTCCGAGAGTGATACTTTTGAACGTACGACGTTCGATCAAGTCGTTTGTGATGACGATCTTGAAGATATTTCCTTTTACCGGTGCGTCTTTAGAAATGCCTCTTTTCAGTCAAGACGGCTGATTGACTGCGTTTTTGACGACTGCGAATTCATCCAGTGCAATCTGTCGCTTGTGGAGATAATGGCTTCGGTTTTTACCGGGGTGAAATTTGTGGACTGCAAGCTGCTCGGTGTGAACTGGAGCGGGACCGGAGGATTCCTGTCTGCCTCGTATAACGGGTGCATCATGGAACATAACGTGTTTGCCGACATGAATCTTTCAAGGGATAAATTTACTTCATGCGTCTTGGCTAACGCGACGTTCTCGCATACCAAGTTGCGCTATTCCGTGTTCGATGACTGTGACCTGTCGCAATGTCAGTTTCATCAAACCGACTTGAGCTACGCCAATTTCACGACATCACGTAACTATTACATGAACGCTGAAACCAACAATTTGAAAAAGACGGTTTTTTCCCTGCCGGAAGCCGTTTCCCTGCTTGCGAATCTGGATATTGTTTTAGACTGAGTTCGGAATGAAAAAACGGCAGGGATACACACGTATCCCTGCCGTTTTTGTCTGATGTCGTTGTTTTCCGGAAGGACAGTTAATGCTGTTTCTGTGGGACTGCGGGACTGCCGAGATATGAGCCTGCGACAAAGGCCGCGATGGCGGTCATGACGGTCGGCACGATAGCGTGAACGCCGCCCATGGCCGGTTTCATGATGGTCAGGGTGATGAACGTCGTAACGCCGAGCGTTATGGACAGGATGGCCCCGGTCGCATTTCCTTTTTCCCAGTACAATCCCAGCACAATGGGGCACAGGAAGACGGCCTCAAGACCGCCGAAGGCGAACAGGTTGATCCATACGAGCAGGTCCGGCGGCTCAATGGCGGCGACAAATACCATGAGTCCGATGACAATCGTGGAGATGAGGCTTGCCTTCTTGATGCTGGCAAGCGGCATGCGCGAGGCATCGCCTTTGAGTCGGTAATGAATGTACAGATCCTTGATGATGGCGGCGGACACCAGAAGCAGCATGGAATCCACGGTGGACATAATGGCCGCGAGCGGTCCGGCAATGAATATACCCGCCCAGACCGGGGAGAGCAGTTCCACGATAAGGCTCGGCATGGCCAGATCACCGGCCGGAAGATCGGGAAGCACTGCGCGTCCCAGCGTCCCTGCGAGGTGCGCGCAAAGGATCATGAACCCGATGAGCAATGTGCCGATGATCATGGCGTCATGCATGGCGCGGGAGTCCCTATAGGCCATGCACCGCTGTGTGGTCTGCGGAAGGCCGAGGATGCCGATGCCGACAAGCACCCAGAAGGAGAGCGTAAAGGGCTGGGGAACGGCTTCTTTCGGACCGGTCGGCGTGATGAGTCCTGGATCGATATCCTTGAGTGTCATGATACATTGTTCCATGCCGCCGCCCGCCTTGATGACGGCCAACAGAATGACGACCACGGCCACGACCATGACGATTCCCTGAATGGCATCGGTCAGAACGACTGCCCGGAACCCGCCGACAGCGGTGTACAGCACCACACTGATTCCGAAGAGGACCAGTCCGACAATGTACGGATAGCCTGTCACGCTTTGAAAAAGGCGGGCACCTCCGATGAATTGCGCGAGCATGGCCGCCATGAAGAAAACAATGAGTGCCACGGAACACAGGATGACCACGGTGTCGCTTTCGAATCTGGCCCGCAGGTAGTCCGTGATGGTTACCGACTGTGTTTTCCGGGCCATGATGGCGAACCGCTTGCCGAGGATGCCCAGGGTCAGGAATGTGGTGGGCACCTGAATCATGGCGAGCAATACCCAGCTCAGGCCGAGCCGGTATGCCACGCCCGGGCCGCCGACGAAACTGCTGGCGCTGGTGTAGCTTGCGATAATGGTCATGGCCAGCACGAAGCCGCCCATGGAGCGCCCGCCGATGAAATAGTCTTCGATGAATCCCTGCGAGGTGGCGCTGGATTCGGATTTCTTTCTGGCCCAGAGGGCTACGCCGATGGAGAGGACCAAATATATTACAACCGGAATGGATGTCATGAGTGTGTTGGTCATTTGTCACCATCCTTGGAAGCCGTTCCGTCATTTTCGCCGGCAGAAGGGGTTTCGCCGAGCGGCATGTCCTTGAACTTGAGGCGTACAAGTCCCCAGAGAATGATGGTGATGAGCGGATAGCCGACGATGCAGCTGTAGAAAAACCATTCGGGCAGTCCCAGTACGTATGAGTAGTTGTCCGGATTGCCGCTGCCCATGCCGTACGCACAGACATACCACCAGACGAAATACAGGGCGTAGGCTCCCAGTGCGAGCAGGGCCTCTTTGTTGGCCTGTCTGAACCGTGGGTCTTGCTGTTTGTTCATGGCGTTGAAACCTTTGAAATCGGGGTGAGGGGTTCGATTTTTTGTCACGTTTGATCCGGGATTGCCTTACGGGGTGTCAAGGGGGTTGGTCAATGATGTCGTCTTATGAAATGAACTTTTGGAGGAAAAACGCAGGTAGTCGTCAGTGGCAGAAAGGCAGGAGTGAGGGGGGAGGAAGGTTCTTTAATGTGAAAACTTCACAATGGTTTCAGTTGTGTGATATCGTATTTTAAACCGTTGAACCTGTTTCTTGGACTTGGAGAAGGCCATGCGTGTCGCCTCTTTGCTGTTTGTCATCATCTTGCTTTCGACCGTGAATTATTCCATGGCGGCAGATACTGTCTCCAAGGAGTGGCGGATTGCCAGCTACCATATCCCATTACTTGTCGATGACCGGGAGACCGGGGCGTTCATGGAGTTGTTGCGTGAAGCGGCTCGGAGAGCTGACGTCCGTTACGGGATTGTCATGGCTCCAGCCAAGCGGGCCATGCGCTACTTTGAAGACGGGGAAGTCATCGCCATTGTCCCTGCGTTGCGGGCAACGCTTGCAAAGGATGCCGTACTGACACGGTCGTTTTTTACCAAGCAGATTCATGCGTTTGTTCGGGAAGGTGACTCCATACCGGAGAATATTGCGGCTCTGGAAGGTTTGCGGATCGGTTTGACGCGGGGGTTTTCCTATCCCCGCTCCATAACGGTAAACGAAAAGATTGAAGTCGATTATGCGGATACGACAGAGGGGAGTCTGAAGAAGCTCCTTGAGGGACGGACCGATGTCGTGGTTGCAGACGGCTATACCGCCATGTTCGCTATTGGGAAGATGAAACTGACCGGATTCCATTACGATCTCTCCATCGTTTTGCACGAACAGCCCGTATACATGGCCTTCCAGCCAACCGATGAAGGGAAGGAGCTGGCACACAAGCTGTCCCGCGCTTTGGATTCCATGGAGGCCGATGGGACCATGCGCCGTATTTTGCCGGATATAAGTGGCAAGTCGCAGTAGGCGGATAAGAATCGCCAGTATTTAGCTGTGCTTGATACAAACGATATGACAAAGAAAAAGCCACCGGTAAATGCGGTGGCTTTTGTGAATGGAAAAATGATCATGGCTTAGCCGCCGAACCATCCGGGGGCAATTACTTCAAGAGCCTTGGTATAGTGTACCCGGAGGTCTTCCAGCTTGCCGCCGATGACCTTTTCCTGATCACCCAAGCTGCTGGGGCAGGCTCCTTGCATTTGTTCCCCGATAGCTTCTATTTCCTTTACTGTCGATTTGATCAGGTTGATCTCATCGGCAAGGTCGCCACTGTGGTCAGACGCCAACACGTCATACAGTCGGGCCTTCCATGTGTTGAGTTCCATTTCCAATCCCTTGCAGTAATGGGCCACGGCCTCTTGCTTTCCCGCTTCGGTAGGACAGCCATCAATTCCCATGCAACTTGGGCACGGTCCCGGGTAATCCATATTAGGCATAGTGAGTCTCCATATGGTTGAGGGTTTATGGTTCTATAAGCCTTATCACATGGAGAGATTGAAAGGGAGTGGTTGGAGTTATAATTTTATGTCTCAGGGAGGGCGGCTGGATATTTGTCGTAATCGTTGACAATTTTTCCTGTTCTCGGTTGGTGTCGGTTATGCCGGAACGATCAAAAAACAGTTCGTTTTTCAAGTGCGTTTACTGAAGTTGGGCAAACCGCATGGCACATCTTCGCGAAAAGGGAGGTCAGCATCGCTGCTGACCTCCCTTCATTCTGCAAGTATGGTTGTTTCGGGTTAACCGATCATTTCCAGAAACGCTTCAATGCGAACACGCAACTGTTCAGTATCTGCATCCGAATAGTCGGTCTCGATGTGCAGGTAGGGCATGTTTTTCTCGCCCTGCACGAATTTTCGGATGTTTTCCGCCTCAACATTGTACGTGTGGCAAGCCTGCCATGTGAGGTCCACCACCGCATCTGCTGCGAAATCGGTGATCATGGTGTCGAGCAGCTTGATCCGGCCGGGATTGGGGGACATGATCGAGCATGGGGTGGCAAGATATTTTTCAGCCAGAGCAGTGACGGGTGCCTTGTCCGTGTCCACCTTCATCGTTTTTTTGTAGCCCGTACAGTTCTCAAAGGCCACGACAACACCACCGGCGTCTTCAATGAGCTGGCAAACCTTGTGAGACCCCAAGCCCATGGGGACGCCGGAGATGATGACACGCGGTCCCTGCTGAGTCTTTTCCTTGGGGGCGTTGCCGACTTCATCAATGATTGCCTCAAGATGTTCGATAGATTCCTGCTTGTCGGCAAAGAAGCCTGCCTTGAAAACAATCTCCAGCATCTTCATGCCGGAAATCGGGGCCGGAGACTGCTGGTTCAGATCCATCAGTCCTTTGAGCGCGGCGGATTCCCTGTTGGTCAGTTGAATGGCCTCTCTGAGCATGTCGTCAGTGATCTCGATTCCACATTCCTGTTCGACGCGCTCCTTGAAGCGGATAACTTCGCCCTCCCAGAATGGGCCGGTCACATCCAATTCCTGATTGTGTGGCAGGTACATCAGGTGGAGCGGCTTGATTTCAGCCATCTGTTCGAACATTTTCTTTTTCCCGTCACATGTGGAGTCAGCCACGATAAGATCAGCCGCTTTGAAGTACGGGCAGGTATCTTCGATTGCGAATCCGAAACTTGATTTGATCAGGGGGCAGAGATTGCGGGGCAGCGTTTTTTCTGCGGCAGGAATGGGATCATTGCGCGTGCCGCACAGGGTGACTGCAATTCCTCCTGCCGCAAGGGCGACCTCAACAGGGGAGTACAGACAGTAAAATCCGAAAACTTTCTGGCCATTCTCTTTGGCTTCTGCAACCTCCAAAGGATTTTTTTCGGCTCTCGTAGTCAACTTGTCAATGGAAGCGTAGTTCATGGATTCTCCTTCTTCATATGGTAAAAAATGAAAGGTCAGGTAATTATTTGGCCGCAATCAGGGCAGCCCCTATGGCTCCTGCGAATGGAGCGAGAGGCGGGGCGGTGAGTTGGACATTGAGGGCTTTGGAAAAGCAGTTGGCTAATTCCGCATTCCTTGCAGTGCCTCCGGTAAAGGCGATGTTCGGAGTAAGGGGGATTCGCCCTGCGAGGCTGGTCAGGCGTTTTGCAATGGACATAACTATTCCCGCAGCCAGATCTTCACGGGAAGTGCCGGAGGCCGTGAGTCCGATCACTTCGGATTCAGCGAAAACCGCACACATGCTTGAAATGGGAGCCGGGGTTCCCGACGAGGCAAGCACCCCAAATTCATCGAGGTCGATCCCCAATGCTGTCGCCATATTGGAAATGAATCGGCCTGTGCCGGCAGCGCATTTGTCGTTCATGAGAAAATCACGAACATTGCCATGGTCATCCAGAGCAATCAGCTTGGAATCCTGTCCGCCAATATCAAGCACTGTCATGGCATCAGGCACCAAATGTTTTGCGCCAAGCGCATGACAGGATATTTCCGTTACCCGTTTGTCCGCGCCGGATGCCATGTTGCGGCCATATCCCGTGGCAACCGTCCGGCTTATCACTGCGGTGGGAGAGGCCAATTGTGAGAGGACTTCTTCCAAAGCTTTTTGCGCCGCCTTTTTGGGAGCCCATCCCGTGCTTGTTTCGGCTACAGCGATAACTTCTTTGGAGGTTCCTTCGATAATGGCAGCCTTGGTCGCCGTTGAACCAATATCCAGTCCCGCGAAAAAAAGTGCATTGCTGTTTCTGGAAGGATCATCGGAAGAACCAACCGAGTTTTTCCCACCCATTGTCTCATGTATCGTGCGCATCAAGCCTCCCTGTCTGACGGTCAGCTTTGCCTTATATCAAGATCGTCAATGTTTCCAATTGAAATTATCAATGCGACGAAGTGGCATCAGAGAGGGATGCAAGGGTTCACTGTGAGGGGGGGGGGGATGATCGCTGTGAATTTGCCCAAGGGGAAGTCTATTGGCCGGATTAAACCAAAACCGGTCCAAATTTGCGGTGCAAATTTGGACCGGTTCAGAAACTGAAATTTCGATATTTAATCTAAAGGATTGTTTTTGCCTGCGGCTGTGAGCATTGAATTCTCAAGCGTTGCGAGAGAAGGATGGGCATATGTCATCGGTTGATCCTCTTGTTCGTGATCTGTCCACTGGACGGATGGGCATACCCATGTGTCTACGGTAAATCATATGGGTAGTTGCTGCTTCTACGGTATGGAGACTGGTTCTCGTATTGCCGTAATATGTGAAGTGGTTTATTGTGCCGACCATGACAGAATCCAGAGTGAATCTTCCGCAAACGCTTCATTTGGCGAACATTTCCACGTTTGTTCATGAGATGGTGAGTCAGCCTGAAGTCGATAGCTATATATTCGACTTTCGCAAAGTGCGATGGATGGAGCCCTTCGCAATGCTCTACCTAGCGAATAGAATAAAGGAATATAGAGCATCAAAACCAGATAGACATTTTTTAGCGAAGAGTTGTAATCACCTTACTTATCCAAGTCATATGGGTTTTTTCCAAGCATTCGGATTAAGGCTTGGAAATCGTGCTGGGGAGGCTTGTGGCGGGAATAATTACCTTCCAATCACTGTAATAAATATTGCGGAGTTGAGGAAGAAAAATCTTAAGTCACTACGGTCTCTTGGCTGCGACATACAAGATATGTCCAGTAAGCTGGCAGCTACACTGACACAATCCACGGAGGGAGATTCATATCTTGCTGTTCGGTACAGCTTTCGGGAATTAATCAGGAATGTATTTGAGCACAGCGGGGCTGGAGAATTGGATTACTGTGCACAGCATTGGCCTGCAAAAGGCATATCAGAAATATCAATACTTGATACAGGTATTGGTGTAAGAGAAGGCCTTAAAAATAATCCATATCTTTCAATTGGAACAGACAGAGAGGCTCTTGAACATTGTGTAATGCCCGGTATATCTGGGGCAATGTTTAAAGGAGTTGAGTTAAATCCTTACGATCGATGGCAAAATTCCGGATATGGTTTGTACGTCGCAAGTCGCCTCGGGCAACAAGCAGGACAATTCTTTATTTGTAGTGGGCAAACAGGCATGTTGCTTCAAGGAGACACGATAAGGAGATATGATTTCCCCATGAATGGGACTGCATTACGTCTGAGAATCGATGTAAATAAACTGTGCGACGTGAGCGCTTCTATTGATAGGATTGTCAATGAAGGCGAAGAAGCTGCGCAGAGGATAGGGGTGTCTTTTAAGTCTGCGTCCAAAGCGTCTCGTTTCGTCTAATTCTTTCCGGCATATTTGGATGAATGCAATTGAGATAAGTCTATAGCAAATTTTACATTCAGCATTAGTTCCTCATACCTGATCCGTTCACTATAATCGCTGGCGTAGTAGTCTCCCGACATCGACTGCTGGCGATTGCCCAATGCGCTGGCGTGACCCACCGTTTCTTTTATCATCTCGATCTCAACACGGGCCTGTTTGGCTGCATTGATGAAGGTGTTGCAGAAGCTGTGAAAATTCTTCTTGAATCCGACCCTCGGCGGTTGGAAGTCGAGCTTCTTCTTGAATCTGTTTAAGAAATAAACTGGGCAGGCCTGCCTCCTCCTCGATTTCGACGGGCGCAGCACGTAAGGCGTCATCCATCTCGACCAAGTATTTAAGGTAGGTGCCCCCATGGAGGGGCAGAGAGGTGTCGCTTTTTTTGGACGATTATGGCTCAGATCGTCCAAAAATCGTCCAAGTTTCTGTTGCGAGAACAGGGTGTTGCATGGGTAAAACGAGAAAAGGCCTGCATGACAGGCCTTTATAATCGATTGGCGGAAGCGTACAGGAGTCGAACCTGCCCAGGACATCACTGCCCAACATTGGTTTTGAAGACCAAAACAGAGTTTTTGCATCTTTTTGCATTGTTTTACATCTACTTCAATTTTTTGAATAAAATTCAAAATCGACTTGCTTGACGTTGCACCGTTTTGCACCTATTTTTACCCCATATGTTGGGTATAGTGTTGGGTACTTTGTTGGGTCAAATGGAGTAGGATGATGCCGCGCAAGAAACGCTTTAAAACAGACTATCCGGGTGTTTACTACACAGAAGCTTCGAACAAGATTAAGGGGAAACCCGAGAAAATCTACTATATTTTGTACCGAAAAGGCGGAAAACTCGTCGAAGAGAAGGCTGGAAGGCAGAAAAGAGACGATATGACGCCTGCTCGCGCTGCCAAAATTCGGGGCATGAAAGTCGATGGCGAGAAGCGGACTAATCAGGAACGTAGGGAGCAGGAGCAGGCTGAACGTAAAGCCCGTGAAGAACGTCCTTCCATCACCCGTCTGTGGGAAGAGTACATACACCAGAAGACCAACTACAAAGGCCAACTTCCGGACAAGAGCCGCTACAAGAAATATCTCAAGCCTGAGTTCGGTAATAAGACGCCCTCAGAGATCATTACACTCGACGTGGACCGGCTTCGTCTTCGTTTGCTTAAGAAGGAGAAGAAGTCTCCACAGACTGTGAAGCTCATTCTCTCGCTTCTGAAGCGGCTCATTAATTTCGGAGTACGAAAAGGTCTGTGCCCTATGCCTGACCCTGCCAAGCTGAGCATCGAGATTCCACAAGTGGACAACGTCAAAACAGAGGATCTCTCTACCGATCAGCTCAAGGCCCTACTGAAGGCTATTGACGAGGATTCAAATTTTGATGTCGCCCGAATGATGAAGCTGGCTCTGTTCACTGGCATGCGTCGTGGTGAGCTCTTTCGCTTGAAGTGGGAACACCTGGATTTTGACCGTGGATTTATCCTTCTCGATGATCCCAAAGGTGGAGTGTCGCAGAAAATCCCTATGACAAAAGCAGCCAGGGATATCTTTGAGTCGCACGCCAGGACGAAGAGTCCCTACGTTTTCCCTGGAAGAAACGGGAACCAGCGTACAGATGTGCGTACCCCCATCAACCGAATCAAGGAAAGAGCCGGGTTGCCGAAGAGCTTTCGCCCGCTTCACGGCTTGCGGCATGCTTATGCCTCTATGCTTGCTAGTTCCGGTAAGGTGGATATGTACACTCTCCAGAAGCTCTTGACTCACAAGAGTCCCCAGATGACACAGCGGTATGCGCACCTGCATGACCAGGCTTTGAAGCAAGCGGCGAATGTGGCTGAAGACATTATTACGGATGCCATGCAGGATGATGAGAAAGGGAAGGTCCTTCAGATAGTAAACCATGCCCAAAATGGGGATGAATAATTATGGGCTAATTTTATTGTTTGAACCATTGAACATGTTTAACCCATTACGAACAGCTTTTATTATTGAGCGGGGGCTGTTTGAGCATATGCCTTCATGCTCACAAAGTTTAAATCTTGATTGCTTTTTGAGGGCTTCATCAAGCGGTATACCATACGGGGGAGTGTTGTTGCTCCCTGCTAGATATAACGCATTGAGTAGTTTAATATCCCTGATGTGGAATCTTTTTAGTCTGGAAATTCTTTGCTCTTTTGTTTTTATGTACTCCACCATGGAGTTGAAATCGATTTTGACGAAACCAGACGAATCAGTGGGAGATTGTTCTCGCTGTAGCTCAACAGCGTATTCATTTTGGAATATCTTAAGAATTGCTCTTATCGTTTGTTTTTGCCTGGATGTGAGTGGGGTCCGGTAGAGTTTCGTTTTTATTGGTTTGTGGTAAATCGGCTGAGAGCCTTTAATCTGTTTATTGTGCTTGGCCTTGTGAGCGGAAATCACTGATTTGAAAATGGTAAAAAATGATTCACTGTCGATTTTTTCGTGAAGAGCTTTGTATGCATCGACTAATTTCCCTTGGTATGGGAGCCCTTTTTGATTGTAAAATGATCCTCCCATAAATATGCCGAATTTTCCTTTTCTCCACCGGATGACAGTCCTGGATCTCTGAGGAAGATTTGCTCCGTTGAAGTCATTCCACTCTTTGCATCTTACATCAGTATATCTCATTGGAGAAAGCTCTGTAAGCTCCTCTCGATAAACATCGGGGCATGATGATACAAAATCTAAATTGTCAGCTTCAAGAATAAAGTAGTCTTGCTCTCCGTATTCTTCGCCCCCCGGAGAGAAGAATGCGAGTTTGCGCGGTTTGATGATGTTTGTGAATCCTCCGAAATTTAGTTCAATACACCCGTCTTCGTGAGACGCCCCGGCGAATTCAAGGTCTAAACCGCCTCCAACTGGTAAAAAAACATGGTTCCAGCATCGTTTGTCCAGAACTAGATTGAGGATGCCAATGATGTCATTTAGCTCAAGCCAGCCAGCTTTTTCAGGCAGTGAATATGGGAAAATTCTTTTTTTTAACAATCTCCATGCTTCTCTTTGCCTCGCGTTAGGTTGCTCTGATAGTTCTATATATCGTTTGCAACATTTACGAACCTTGCTTAGCGTCCACCTGGTTTCAGGCGCATTGCTTGTGCATGCGGCTAGCATCTGTTCAATTTCGCCCAAGATTAGTACATCATGTTTCCATAGGCTCTCTTTTCCAAGAGTGCTGTAGCAACCATCAAAACTATCAGTTTTTTTAGTTAGAAAAATCCAAAGGGTTTTTGCAAGAGAGTATACATCAGCTTTTGTATAATCTGCGCTATAGGGAGTTCTCAACATTTCGGGAGCCATTGTTGACTTCGCACCTATTTGCCTATCGCTAGTTTGGGTTATGCGTGGGTCTCCTTGACGTCTTGCTAGCCCAAAGTCCGCTAATACTGGTTCAGAATTAATAAATAGGATGTTTTCTGGTTTAATGTCGCGATGATAAATGCCAGTTCGGTGCAATTGTTCGAGGAAACCAGCTAGTTTCTTTATACAATTGACTACTTCGCTCTCATCCTTACTATTTAAGAACTTGAGAGAGTCTTCGCCCAATTGCATCACGTAAAAGAGGGGCTTCGTATCATCTTCGGTGCTGCTATCCACGAGTTGTATAACTCCTGGGGTTCCGGCGAGAGCAGTTAGTAGTTTTACTTCATACAGGAAACGTTTCCGTTGTTTCGATGAAGCGTTTTTTAAGAGGGCTTTTAAAGCATATTCTTTTCCAGAAGCTTCCACTTTACAGACGAGGCCGTTTCCGCCATGGCCTAGGACTCCATTTTTTTGTCTGCGATATGTTTGCTTTTTTGATTGGAAATACTTTGGAGTCTTTGCCATTCTTGCTTCTCAGTTTAGGGTTATATGAGATCGTGTTCTTATATAAACATTTCGATGTTGTCGCAAATGAAAATGATTGTAAGGAGTTAAAGGATCTGATGCTTCTGATTACCCCAGAAATACTAGTCAAAATGCTCTGTCCTGGAGAATATAAGTCTTTCCTGGCAGACATGTTTCCCTCTGTCCCCGATAAAACGCGAAGAAATCTTAAGAATGGTGCAAATCCCTCAAAAAAAACGGTGGATGCCATTGTAGCGGACTTAAGCGCGTTCAGCTCTCTTAGCGAAGATGAGATTCGGTCATTTCTTGCTTCGCAATCGCCACAACCATGGAAGAATGCCATTGCTGGCTATAGGACAGCCCCATCTTCACCAGATATCCCTTCCTTTGATTACGTTACCGAGATTGTAGTTCGAATTGAAAGCGCACCATTTAAAGCGGCAGCCGCTAAACAAAGGAAAGATCCACGTTGGCAGAAACAGTTTGAAGCAACTGGTCTTCCTGAATCCGTGATGCCTCATTCTTTCCTAGAGACCTGCCATCAAGTCGCAAAAAGAAAGAAAGCCAAGAAGGGGAAACGAGTTGTTCCTATGGAAAGTGGCAAGGTGTTGTTGCGAACGAACCTTTTCGTGTTGGCCGCTTTTGAAGCTTCCTTGCTTCATTCAGACTTGGTGAGACCTGGAGTTGATTTGTGGATTCACAAAGCGATGCCGTACTACCGGGAGGCTAATCTCATTGAGCCAATGAGAGAGCTTTTTGAAGTGATTATGGAGAAGGTAGGAGTTTCGAGTATTGCCCAATTTGCCGAGCAGCTTAAGCCTTTGACCGTACGGGAACAGGATAAGAATGTTGAGAGCCAGAAGAGGCAGATAAAGCGATGGGTGGCCGGACAAGTTCCCCCAAGTTGGGAGTACATGTGCTTGATTCGAGACTCTTTCTTTGGTGGCGATGACGGCGTGTTGGTGTCGTATGGTGTAACTCGTTTTCTGCAATGCATGCTGAAAGAGCTTCGGGATCAATATATTCCCGTATTCTTCAAGGATGAAAAAGAACTCGTCTGGATCTTCCAAGAATATCCCAAGTGGCAGGAGTACCATCAAAAGGAGTTCGGGAAATGGACCGAAGCGAGGAGCACTACTTAGCCCCTCGCTTCATTAGTGCCTACGAGTCTATGTAGTCCTCGTTATTTGGATTATGGGCATCGGCCCAGTCGTCCATGTCGGCATCGTTGTTGGGGTTATTCATGTCGGACCACAGGTCGAGTTCTTCCTGGCTCATGTCTGAAGTGTCGGGCATTTCTTTTCTCCTTGCTGTCTTTTAATGATTACTTGCCGTTCTGGTTGGGATCCATCTGCTTGCCGCGATTTCCCTGATTCTGGTCGTATTGCCGATTCGTTCCCTTGGTGCCTTTGTTGGCGTTCGGGATGTTGGATTCGTTGTCTGCAGGGCTGATTTTCTTGCCGGATTTCTTGGTCATTGTGCTGTCTCCATCGTTGTGGTTGTGCCTGACACACCATGTGTCGTGGCGTTGATGGGGAGACAATGACAGAAAGATATGTCTGAGGGGAGTGACAGCGAACGGCCATGGTTTGAAGAGTCGTTCTTTGAATTTAGAAAAGATGGGTAGTCTGTGCTAACGACTATATTGGGAGCAGGTTATGTCTGTTCTTTCTATGGGGTACAGGCATAAAGGCATGGTTAAGTGGTTGCTGTCTATTAGTGGTTGGTGCTATAGACGATCTTATTTTTGAAAATCCTTTCATTGTAAGACTTAATATAACCCATCGATAACTAGAAATTATTCATGATAAAAAAACGAACGTTCTTATGGGGTAGCGTTTTATTTCTCGCAGTAGGGACACTCGCGTATTCTCTCTATCCAGTAATTATCCAGATTAATGAAG
>Ga0209475_10000489_pt1 | contig 80225 bp, 111 predicted proteins | sample tdDd471_FD_187128 | JGI IMG/M metagenome (GOLD analysis project Ga0209475, IMG submission 187128) | Marine sediment microbial communities from the Atlantic coast under amendment with organic carbon and nitrate - tdDd47.1 (SPAdes)... | ecosystem: Environmental > Aquatic > Marine > Coastal >... | reverse complement strand
GGTAAACAATGCTAAATCATAGGATTATATGATTTACACTCATACTGTAACACGGCTCTATTGGGCGCAAAACCTCATATTTTGTCATTTTACGACATAGTAATGCACTTGGAGTGCTGACTTTTAAACTGTTCATCTGCTTTCCAGACTGATAGTAACGTATTGGAGTGATTATACTTTTTTGAACTAACTCGTAAACGTCCAATTTCTGGCACCGTATTGGTCCAGGGCGCCCGTAGCTCAGCTGGTAGAGCATTCGACTTTTAATCGACAGGTCCCAGGTTCGAATCCTGGCGGGCGCACCACCTCCACCTTTCTACAAAAATGCCGGCCGCACAAACGACGACCGGCACATGATGACCAAAAGGTCGATCATTCAGAAGGGTTAGTCGTCTTCTTCCTTGTCTGTGTCCGGTCGACGAAAATAGTCAATCCCAGTGCAAACGGCGAATTCTGACGTCTCCACACCGGGAAGCGCCTTCTGCACTGATCCTGGTAGTTGATATCGCGCCGTCGGTGCGTGTCTCAATGCTTGGGCTTTGCTCAAAGGCGTCACCGCGTAGATCGAACCGCTTCCGTACCAGGCCGCCGACAGAAGTTTGCCCTCGAACAGAGCTTCGACTTGGAGCATTTTTGATCCGAATCGCTCGACCTCTTCTATTCGACCGACTAGCGTCCGATGCCCCAAGAACTCAACGAAGGCATATTCGCCATCCGGCAGCGCGTCATGCGGTTCAATCGGTTCTGCTTCCATGCCCTGGATCCTCCTGTTAACGGAATAGCTCGTTCACACGAACGCGACCGTCGCTCGTTTCTTCGATCAGGCTATTGTCTCTGAGCGTCTTCCGGCCGGTGTTCCAATGCCCGCCCATCGGTTTCAAGGACAGAGCTGCGGCCACGTCGTCCCAAGTGGTGTGTCTAATGCCACCCTTTGCGATCGTCTCAAGCATTCGGTCGGCGGGCCCGGGCAGCTTTTCCAGCCACATGGCCAGCACTTGTTCCTTGGTATGCGGTTCCTGCCGGACCCCGCCGACGGCTTCTATTCCTGCTTCCGAAGCGCCGATCAGGTCGGTCCCTTCGACATATCCGCTGTCCAACAGGGATTTACGACCGGAATTGAAGTGGCCGCCGCGCGGCTTGAGCCCTGACAGGGTGGCGATCTGGGTCCATCCGAACTTGGCCGGGTGATGTTGGACGATCGTCCCAAGCATCTTGCGGCCAGCAGCATGGAGAGACGCCTCATGCGTTTTGCCGACCCGCCGGCCGCCTTTCATGATGACGGTTTTCACGAAATCGTTAACGGGCCGGTCAAGCTTTTCTTCGGTTTCTGGAAGGGGGATCGCCGTCCACCCATCCGGCGCCTGTGCATTATCAAACCAAGCCATCACGCCATTCCGAGCTGCTGCAACGCCTTCCTTGCGGCCGTCTTTCAGCCCGTTCCGATAGGCAATCTCTTCCAACCGGCCCGTGTCTTGCCTTTCCTTCACCAATTGCCTTTCCAAGTCGGCAATGCGATGGCTGGTTGCCTGTCCGGTTTCTTGATCGACCGGAACATCCGCGAGGCTGGCCCGAAGCTTTTCGACGAATTCACCGACGTCTACCGCGACAGTCGAGACCTCGATATCGCCGCGCATGGCGCGCCGGTCAGGGTGGAACGATGCCTTGGGCTGGACGTGGATGCGCTCTATTGTCTCGGCAGCCTCCAACCACGCCCAACACTCGCCTTGGGGCAGCGTAGGAAGGCTGGCGATGATTTCCTTGCGGTTCGCCATCTCCGCTAGGTCGAGCCATTTGCCCAACGAGGTGAGCGAATTCTTGCCCTTCTGCCGGTGCAGGAAGAGATTGTCGCAGAGTTCCAACAGCGCCTTGTTCACCTCTTCGGCACGCTGATTGATCAACGTGTAGCCGAGACGGGAGTTTCCGCCCATTCGGGCCAGCTTTTCGATTTCGGCGTAGACAAGACCGTCTGTTACCTTCTGCGGCGCGAATTCCGCCGCTTCCTCGATAAAGACGTGGCGAAGGCCATGGGCGCCGTTCTTGTGAAGCAGCAAACGAACCGATTCCCTGACGATCTTTCGCCAATCGGCTTTGCTCAAGTTGATGTCGAAAAGGTCGATCACCAAAGAGATACCGTTTTCCATCGCTGCTTCGACGATTTGCGGCGCCGTATCGGGCGTCAGGGCAAGGTCGCCATCCTTCCCGCCCGCCACAACGATCGGGTATCCCTTGCCCTGCCCAGGAACCCGCAGAAACCGCCATACGCCGATCGGATCGAACGCGATGAAGGGAATGCCGGCATCGAACAACTGCTCTGCCAACACCGTTGCGGTGTAGGTTTTTCCGCTGTCTCGAATGCCCAGGATCGCGTTTCCCTGCGACCCATAGGCCACCGGGTCAATGCTCAGGATACCGAGTTTCATTGTTTCTACCCCGCGGCCCCGGAATTCGCTTGCGCCTTCACGAGGTTGAATACCTGCTTGCGGACCGATGGGTCTTTGATCTTGTAGTAGGCCCGCGCAAGCTCCAAAGTCTCGCGCTTCACCATCGGATCGGCCTCGAATTCGACTTCTGGCGTCGCGGCGCCGGTCACGCCGGCGCGTAGCCGAGGACTGTTACCGGAAACGTCGGATGGCATGTTCTCGTAGAAGAACACCAGCGGAACGTCCAAAACGTTGGCCAGATCCCAAAGTCGAGATGCGCCGACGCGGTTCGTGCCGCGCTCGTACTTCTGCACTTGCTGAAAAGTCAGACCGAGAGAATCGCCTAGTTTCTGCTGGCTCATGCCGAGAATGATGCGACGTTCACGTATGCGCCTGCCGACATGGATGTCGATCGGATTCGGGACACCAGGCCGACCGGCCGGGATCACCTTCGAGAGGGTTGCAGTGGTTGTTACCTGATCCATGGTTCTCTCCTATCTCCGTTCAGGTTTACTCAGTGGTTGACGTCCGTTCGTTGGCGTCCACCCAGTCCAGCAAGTCGCCTCGCCGATATCGAACAGGTGCCCGAGGGCCCTTGCCGAGCTTCAGATACTTCGGACCGATCCCTTTGATCCGATAGTTGCCGAGTGTGCCGGTGCTCAAGTTCAGCAGCTTTGCTGCAGCAGATGGGGTCAGACGATCCTCCAACCCCTGATCATGCTGGTTATCTCGCCGCTCGTTCGTTTGGGTATGCTCTTGAACCTGCATCAAGCTGCCTCACGATTCTTGCTTATCAGTTGAGAGAACGGCACCGCATTGCCATTTTCCATCCAATAGCTGATACCGGCGCCGGCTTTCTCGAGATCCGGAACGGTCGAGATTTTCTCGGTCATCAATGCAATGACGGCAGAGATTCCGGTCTTTTGGACCGCACGAATGACGCCACCCCGCGTTGACGGTGGCAAAACATCCAGATCGTCGATCACAACGATCCCGGAACCATCACACATGGCCATCGCCAATTGCAGGATTATTCGGCCCCTCGCCTTCTCGGAACGGCTCAGGTCCGGATACTCCCGACCGTCGAAGGTCACACTCAAATCTGGCGTGAGTTCGATCGTGGGCCACTTGGCTGCGGCGCACAGCGGTTCCATTTTCTCTTCGTTGAACGCCTTGATCCCGCGCAACAGCACCAGTTTCCGGACCCCATCTTGCTCCAAGGCGTTGATGATGGACTGGTTCGTCTGGATCGACCGGTGATGCTTGTGCGCCGATGTGTACTTGTTGAAGGCGTTAATCCGAGAATCCGCCTCGCGCAACGCTTCGCGCGCTTTGTCGACTTCCTCCTGAGAGACGCGCTCCGAACCTTCGATTTCGTCCAGCTCTTTCTGAGCCTTTTTTGCGTCCTCGACCGCGGTTTCCTGAGTTCGAACGTCACCTTTCGCGGTGGACAGTTCTCGTTGAACCTTCGCCAAGTTGTCCTGCAGTCGGTTCCGTTGTTCGGTGCGTTCAGCCGGTTCGTCAACGTCGGGATCGTCAAGCTTCACCAACTTGACTTCGAGACCCTTCTCGACCCCGACTTCACAACCACACTCTGGGCAGATCGTTTTCGGCAATGACGCCGGCGGTGACGGGATTTTGTCCAGTTCTCGCTGGACCCGAGACGCGTCGTCACTCAGCACATCATGGCGTTCCTTGGCTTTTTCCAAGGCCGCCTCGGCATCTTCCAAGATTGATGCCCGCTGGCGTAGCGATTCCAGCCGGTCTTCGGAGACCGCCGCTTTGCCGATCGCCTTCTCAAGAACCTGGTTCGCTTCAGAGCGTTCCCGTTGGAGCGAATCCAACGACGTGGCATCCAGCCCGTCGAACCAATCGTCGGGCACCCACGTTTCGGCTTTCTTCGACCCGTATTCTTGACCGGTGATTTCCCGCCATAAACCCTTCAATTCGATGCGCCGCGCCTTACCCTGTTCCAAGGTGCCGTCCCAGCCATGCTCCTGGATCTTCTCCCAGACCTTATCGACCACATTTTCATTCACGCCTTCGTCGCCCAGGAAATGGATCAGATCCTTCTTGGTCGGCTCGACAGAGATGTATTCGCTCATCTCCCCGCCGCGTTTCTTCGGGTCGAGCTCGGGCAAGCTCAGCGTGCCGATCGCGTACGCCGAGGCTGTTACAGGGTCGCCGAAGACATTGTATTCAGCTTTTGGGTAGGCGATATCGGCCTGCCCGCCTTCACTCTCGACGATGACGCTTCCTTTCGAACACCCGACACGGATCAGTTCGCCGGCCCGGGACTTCGCCTTGACGCCGCCGACAACCGGCTGACCGGTGGAAACAGCGGAAATAGCGAAACATGCCGAGGACTTCCCTGCCCCACCGGTACCGGCCAATATCGCGATCGGTGAGACGTCAATGTCGGCGCGCTCGACGCCGCGGATATTCCTGATCTGAAACTTCATCGACTATTCTCCGAAATCAAGGCCGTCTTGATCCGAAGCGCCTTCGTCATTGGGCTGCGGACGATTAAGAAATTCAGGGATTTGGGGGGCGCCATCGGCAACCGTTTCTTCATCTGCCGACGTTTGCTCTCCCTCATCGGTATCGGTCTCGTCCGACTCGTCGTCCTCACCTTCGGTAGTAGAGGCCGTCGTCTCAGTGTCGGTTTCTGCTTTCTTCGTCGCGGCTTTCTTGGCGGCGGCCTTCTTCGCGGGAGGCTTGTTGGCCGGTGGCGCATCGTCTTCAGCGAGCTCTTGCTTCCGCTCGGCCGACCGCCGTTCGTAAACCTCGTTGGCGTGTTCGGCTGCCGGAAAAACGTCCTGGGCAGAGGCCATTCCTTCCTCGATACTGCGTAGGTTGACCAACACGCGAGCCGTATCGTTGACCAACCATTCCTTCCGTTTCTTCCCGACCACCGCTTCAATTCGGCTGATGTCGAGATTGTGTCGGGCGCAGACATCGTCGATGAACCGATCAGCCTTTTCCTTGTTGTTCTCGACCCAGGAGCTCAGATTCTTCTTCGCCTCCTGCATCGCGAAATTCACATAGGTGGAGAGTGCGTTCGTGACGACGTTCCTGATCGCTTTCGACGACCCAATTTGATAGACGATATCAAGCGCTCGCTCGGCGTCCTTCATGCCGATATTCTGTTCGCGCCGCTGCCTGAACGAACGGGCCATCATGAAACCGGACTCTCTATCGACAAAGAGAGCGACGAACTCCCAATAGTCGCCCAAGTCCTTGACGTCGATTACACCGGCAAAGCAGTTTCCGTAGAGCCGAGCGATATCGTTCGCCAATTTGATCGTCGGCCCCTCCACCGTGTCGACCGTACCTTGCCGCCGGTTCTTCACCGGCCAGGAATAGTAATAGGTTTGCGCATTCGCGGCCGCATGTGCACGGATTTGGTTGAGGATCCACCCGTGATCGCGAGGCCTTACAATCGGCGTCGTCAACGCCATTCCCAAACCGGCCAGAGCCATCTGGCTTCCCTGATTGGGGGACAGTGCCGGCGGCTTGCCGTTCATTTCTACGGACATCTCACCCAGCATCTCGAAATCACCTGCCCCGAACCCTGACGGATGCGCCAGGTCCGGTGCGTTTCGACCGTTGCTCATTGCTGCTCCTTGTATTCCCATTCTTTGCAGAAGGAAGTGCCCCATGCAGGACACCACTTGTCGCTGCACAACGACGACATGGGGTTGACGTCGAAGGCATATTCAGGTGGACCGAAATCGTGTTCGACACGCGCCCGAAATTCCTTGAGATCGCCGATCACCCTGCGGACGCGGGAAATCGCCAACTGCTCGATATCTTTGACTGGATAGGTAGTTGTCACCGCCGGCGGTTGTTCCTTATTCGGCGCGACACGCTGGATGAAATCGACCTTGCCGTGGTGGATCAGGCGGCCATGCGAACGTGACAGAAGCGAATAGGCTCCCAGCTGCGCCGCGTGCGTTCGCGATGCGACACCTGTCTTCAGATCACGGATTGCACCAGGTTCAATGGTTTCGTTGTCGGCGGTGCCGCCAAGGACGAACCCATCCTCGATTTTGGCTTCAAGCCTGGTTTCCACTGCGATGGGAGCGATCTTCGGCGCCAACTGTTCATGAAATACCCGAACCATTCGCCGGACTTGTTTTTCAGCAACACGGCGCGTTTCGGTTTTCGTATCGAAGACCGCCCCCTTCTGCATCGCTTGGTTGAGAGATTCGATGCCGACTTCGGTTCCAGAATCGAGAGACCCAGGCTCGCCGGTTTTGAGTTTTGTTCTCAGGATATCAGCCGCACCTTCGTGAACGGCCGTCCCGAGGACCGGCGCAATGCCGGTAGCTGTTTCGCGCAAGAGGAAGCCAGCGGCCTCGATTTCAAAACGGAAAAGTTTCGCGGCTTCACGCCGCGGACAGTCACCATAACCTGACAGTGAAGACGGACGGATGATGGTTAGGTGTTTGGTCATAGGCTCGGCGATAATGTGTTTTGCTCATACTGTATTAGTTTTTCTCATACTCCAAGGCAAGTGAAAAAATGATAAATTATGAAAAAAACTCGTAATCAGTCAGTATGATTCTGGGAACGTTTCACCCAAGTGACCGGTGCGCACCAATCGACCCGGACATTCATCAGCTCCGGCGCGTTGTAGGAAGCAAGGGTATAAACGCCTTTTTTGGATCCAGACATGATCCTCTTTACGACGATCGGACCGTCTTTCATTTTCACGACACACTCTCGACCGATGGCATCACCTGCATCGAGAGACTCGTTGTCGTTGTAGAAGATTTGATCGCCGTCGCGATAGACCGGCCACATCGAAGTTCCACGGACGATCACGCATTTGGTAGGAGCCGGCGTATCCTTGTCGGCTGCCGGTGGCGCGACTGTATCCTGGATCACCCCATCACTTACGCCATGCACTTCGTTCCCGGGTCCGACGAACCCAACCACCGGCACGATTTTTTCCTTGGCGCCGTCTCCGCCAGTGTCGCCGAACATCAAAAATTCAGGCGTCAAATACAGAACGCCGGCAAGTTCGACCAGCTTTTCCTGTCGTGGTTTCGTCTTTCCGGTTTCCCAAAGTGCTATGGACGACTGGTCGACTCCAACCAATTCCGCCAAACGTGTTTGGGAGATACGAAGTGCAATTCGCGCCTCTTTAATGCGCGTTGCGAAAGTGTTCATGCTCTATCCTAACCTGCATCCGTCTAACAGGTACCCAACACATAATATGAAATATGCCCATAAGGCAACGCAATGTGCGTTTTTTCATTGACGAATGAGATTAACTCATAATTTAATCCCTAAGTTAATGCAGAGGTAGACAATGTCTGTTCAGACACAGATCGTTGACAGAATAATCCGACTTTTCGGAACCCAGGAAAAATTGGCGTCTCGGCTCAATCTCGACCAGTCGACCATTTCCTTGTGGAAGAAGAAAGGCAGTATCCCTTCGGCCAGACAGCCGCAAATCATTGAAGAGTCGCACAAGTTGGTTGCTGAAAACCAACTCCGGTACCCTCTTGTGCCAGACGACTTCTTTTACCTCCCGACGGATGAGAGGTATCGCGGTCACGGGGAGGATATCGAGATTCCGGTCGACACTGCTGCCTGAAGCTGAAAGCGAGGCACAGCATGGACAACCAATCCCAGAACGAAACGGGCGTGAGTCAATCGCTCGGCGTGACCGGCGAAAGACTGCGGTCGTTCATCGAACGGATCGAGCGGCTGGAAGAGGAAAAGGCCGCCCTGGCGGAAGACATCAAGGAAGTCTTCGCGGAGGCCAAAGACACCGGCTTCGATGTGAAGATCATGCGCAAGATCATCCGCATGCGGAAGCAGGACCTGAACGAGCGCAAGGAAGAAGAGGCGCTGCTGGAAACCTACATGGCCGCACTCGGCATGGACGGCACCCCGCTCGGTGACTATGCGGATCGAGTGAGCGAAAAGATCGATGCTCTCGGAGAACCCCGTGAATTGACTGCCGAAGAGAAGGAAAAAGGCGTCTTCGCTGCCTTTGAGAAAGACGGCCACAGGATGACCTTGTCGACGGGCCCGGGCCGACCTGAAGCCGCATAGCGGTGGGCGTCCCTTATCAGTTGGTCAGGGTACTAAACCGGCCAACACTTTCCCAGAACGTCAAGCTGAAGCCCGAACAAGGCATATGCGTCGATTTGGCGAACCGGCTGCGGGCTTTCTCTCTTGAAGGGCGTCTTCGGTGCGTTTGGTGGCATACGCCGAACGAGATCGGTTTCGTTCCTGGTCGGTTGGGAAAACTGAAATACGCGGTCGCCCGCGCCATGGGGCTCATCGCCGGTGCGCCGGACTACGTGTTTATTGGCGAGAAAGTCGCTCTCCTGGTCGAGATGAAAACCGAAACCGGGACTCGGAGCGAACAACAGAAGGACTTCGAGACATGGTGTGTATTCATGGGATTACAGGTCCATTTATGCCGCAGCGTGGCCGACGTCGAAACCCTGCTGACGAAAAACGGACTCTTGCTCAAATAGAGGCCGAGGCCGAACTCGTGGCGCGCGAGCATGTGGACTACTGCCACAACCAGCTCTGCCATCCCTTTTACGAGATCATCCAAAATGTCGGTGAGGTTCCGCCGGCGCGGAGCATTGTCGGTCGCGACGACGCCATAGCGGCCGTCGTCATCGCTTGGCGCAAGCTGACACATGACGCTGCGACTGTACTGGCCGCTTGATGTCCGTCTCTGCCACACGGGCTGGAAACGTCGGCGTCGCCGATCCGGAACGGCACCCCCACAATTTCTACCGGACACAGTCCTACGCCGTTGATGCGCTATTTGTCGCTCTAGAGCGATCAGGCTTCCCGATCTGCGGGAAAGTCGTCGATCCCTGTTGCGGCGACGGCGCCATCATGGATGCGTTAGCGAAACACGGCATTCACGTAACTGGGGCCGACTTGCACGATCGCGGCCGCGGCGTGGTCGGACTCAACTACATGGATCCACATTGGTTCGAGCGGACCGGATTTCAGAGGCCGGACTGGGTCGTGATGAACCCGCCCTACGGTGACGGCCTCCCAGTTCTCATGCTCGATAGAGCGCTTGGCATGGCCTCGAAAGGTGTCGCTGCTCTTGTCAGGGCCGGATTCATCCCACCTATCGGCGAGCGCGACATGCCGTGTCAACGCTGGGATTTCCTGGAAGACCCTAGAATGTTCCTTGAGGTTCATGTCGGCCGGATGCGCTTTCTTCCACCGGGACGAGACAAAGGCAAGAACGGGCTTGCCGATTTCGTGTGGCTCGTTTTTCGCCAAGACAAGACTACGCCTGGTTTTGTCAGAATGCACTTCAAACGACTGATAGGAGAGAACAATGGCGGTGAACTACAATAAAGCGATCCTGTTGGGGAACGTCGGGAAAGATCCGGAAATCAGAACGACCCAAGGGGGCACAAAGGTTGCGAATTTCTCTCTCGCGACCAATGAAAGCTGGAAAGACGACAATGGTAACTGGCAACAGTCTACCGAATGGCACCGCATTGTCGTTTTCGGGCCCCTCGTCGACATGGTTGCAAATAGAATCCGGTCAGGAAGCATTGTTCACGTCGACGGGAAGATCAAATACCGGAAATGGACCGATCGGCGCACCAACCAGGAACGCATAACTACAGAGATTCATGTGACCCAGTTCAAAGGCGAATTGAAGGTCTTGGACAAGAGCACCGAAAGTAATCATCAACAAAACCTACTGCCGGAACCGTCTGACTTCGACGAGCAGTACGGATGATATGAGAAAAAGCCATATCAAATAATTGCTGAACGAAAAAACATGAGCTAAACTCATTTTCTAGAGTTGTTTGGGATGAGGATTTATGAGGGACTACGCCAAATTAAAGGTTGGTGTCTGGGGTAGCAGTCAAAAACTGAAAAGCCTACAAGGCGACAAGCCGAGAATATTCTACTTCTACCTTCACACATGCAGCCACGTTAACTCGATCGGATGCTTCGTGCTTCCGAAAGGGTATGCGTATACGGACCTAGAGCCTCACGGCTTCGAATTGACTGATATAGATAGGTCTATCCAAGAACTATCGAGAGTTGGATTGATAGGCTGGAACGCCTCGGAACAGGTCGTCAGGATCATCAATTTCCTGGTCGAATCCAACATCACGAACGGAAAACATGCCAAGGGTGCTGCGAAGCTGGCTCTAGCACTCCCTGAATGTGATCAAAAATGGATGGCGATCAATGAGTTAGCTCAGGACAAGTATTGCCAAGAGCTTGATGAACTGTCGGCTTACCTAACACGTAATCGAAACCGCTACGATAGCCCTATCCATACAACCGAGACCGAACCCGAGACCGAGACCGAACCCGAGACCGAGAAAAGTACCCCGCCGCAGAACGGCGGGCCCTCCCCTCGCCCACCAGACGATCAGTTGTTCGAAGCGAATGCTCTCGTCACCGACCCGTCATTCGCGAGGCAACAGAACGACGAGGCGATGATCCGGGAATGCGTCGAAGCCTGGAACGTCATGGCAAGCAAGAACGGCTTGGCCCAGGTCCAACAACTGAACAAAACCCGCAAATCGTCGTTGCGAGTGCGCTTGCGCGAATGCGGCGGGATCGAAGGCTGGGATTTACTGTTGGAGAAGATCGCCGCTTCCCCCTTCCTGCTCGGCCAGAACAGTCGGAATTGGCGTGCGGATTTCGACTTCGCAGTACGTCAATCATCGTTCACGAAGATCCTCGAGGGGTCATACGACCCAACCCACACGAATGGCGGCGGCCGATCTTTGGACGATGCTTTCGATCGCATTCGAGACCACTCGTCCGACGATGACGATGAACCTGGCCCAACCGGGCCGCAAGACGACGATCCAGAGGCCATCTGATGAACAACGTTCCCGTAACCTTCAGAAGTGTGACCGTCCTGTCACCAAACAAATTTCCGATTTCGGCGGAAAACCAGTCTCGAATCCTCGCAGCTTCCGGCGCCGTGAGCGAATTGACCAAATTGATACCACGACACATCTGCGAACAGGTCATCGCTGAACTGGAAGACAGCCTTACGCCGGCCGGAATGAAAACGGCTTCGGCTTGGGCAAAAATGCTCATGGGCGCCTATCCGCAAAAGGAACTCCGTGACCCGGAAGTCTTCGCCCTTTCGGTATCATTCGATCTTCAGGAATTTCCCGCGGATGTGATCGAGGCGACGGTTCATCATGTCAGACGGACGTGCAGATTCACGCCGACTTGCGCTGACGTCTACGACGCCGCAACAAAGCTGTTGAGCGAGCGCACGACGATCCTACGACGCTGTCAGGCGCATCTGTACGAACACAAGCGCAGACTGGAAGCGAAAACGACCTCACCGCGCCCCAAACAGATGGTAGGCCCAAGACCGGTGGCGCAGATCGAGAAGCAAGCTGGCGCCAAGGTTAGACACAATTACGAAGATGACGAAACTGTGGCCAGAATGAGAAAGATCCGCGATACCCTGGCCCAACAACAGAATCGAGAAGACAACGGTGGCAAAGTCGAAGAAAGCACGGAAGAAAAAGCCGCGGAGCAAGCTTGAGACTTTGATCCGGCAAGGTATGGAGGCAAAGGGCTTCCGGTCGATACGTCAGCTCGAAATGCACTGCAAATTACCGACGGATTCGGTCCGGGACATGCTCCGCGGTCGAACCATCCGGAACAAGTCCCTAAAGCTCGGCAGGCTCGGCCGAGTATCGGGCGCCATCGGCATCCCACAAGAGGATTTGGCCATTGCGGCTGGCATAATTGTCGCCGGCAAGAGCAATTTCGACCTTGGGCCCGAACTGCAGCAGTCAAGAAGGCTTCTCTATGCCCGCGGCGGCGATCCTAGCCTGTGCACGACCCCTCTAGGCCTGTTCAATGCATGGTACCAAGGCGGACACGAAGGGATCACCTACCAGCAGCACAATGCCGGGTGCGTCTTCGCGTCCCTCTATTTTCGGGTCAAACGCGGCGACGAGATGCAAGCCCGTTCATGCCTGTATCGTATCCTCTATCCCCAGCTTCTAGGGGAAAACTTGATGGAGACAGAAGAGGAACGGGAAGCACGCGAACGTCGGTACCGGTTCAATTTCCTGCAAGCGCAGCAGCTCTTCGACGGCGCATGCGCGACACTGGTTTCCGGACAGACAGGAGATGGTGTGTCGAGATACCATATCGTCAAGCAGGCCGCAGTCGACTGCTTCGTGCCGCCGGGTCTGTTCGTAATCTCTGACGATGGGGATCTCTACTCGGAAACGGTTCTCGACGACGGGGATACGTTCTTGGAACTCTATCTGAAGCAGCTCAGGGATGGCTTGGACCGGCTGGCGAGCTTCTTCAACATCAACACCAAAGGTTAACCCCGTTTTGTCAGATAGCGCTCCACGAGCTTCCGCAGGCGATCCTGGTCACGGTGGATGACTTCCAAACCGCTGCCAGGGTCCACAATCTGCTTCGCCTCGCTCGCTTTGATCCCCAAGACTTCCATCATCGGTGGATCAGATCCGTCTTCCGACACCAGGAAGAATGCATCGACGTGGTTCTGAACGCCGTCCTCTCGATCGCGGGCCAGCCGGCCGATCCACTGTTTGTGGATTTCAGGCGACCAGTCCAGTTCTCCGAAGATCATCGTCTGGCACCGGTACTGAAGTTCGTCCAGCCCGGCGCCGGACCGAAGAGAAGCGAACATCAGGTCCGTTTCTCCGGACATGAACCGCTTCAACTCCTTCAGCTTTTTCGTGTTCGTCTCCGAGCCGGTGTACATTGCCGGTTCGAAATCCCCAAGCTTTTCGAGCCAGATGTCATAGACATCTCGATGCCATCCTATGAGGACGACCGGTACGCCGCTTTCGACGACGATGCGTGTGAATTCGGCGACGCTGGACGCTTTCGACACCCCGGTGACGTGACGCATCATCACGTCCAGTTCCCGGGTGGCTTGACCTCTCTCTTCGAATGTTCCGGTCGTAGCCTTGATGGCCAGCTGACGGGCGAGTGCTTCGGCGTCCTTCACTGCTTTCATGTCATGGGAGACGTGCTCGACGAGCGAGTTGACGGGCGGCAGTTCTCGTCCGACGTCTTTTCTTGTCCGGCGTAGGAAAACGTGCCGTTCCCGAAGGTAGCTTCCTAGCGCTTCTGGGTCGCGAATCCGCCCCATATACCCACACCACTCCCGGTAAAACTCGTCGTAACTACCGAACACCGAAGGGTCTATGAAACTGAGAATCTCGAAAATCTCAGATCCATAATTGTAGATCGGCGTTGCTGTCAGGCCGAGCCGATAGCGCGCTGCATCTCTGAGTTTGATAGAAGCCCTTCCCTTCTGTGAATCCGTTCCCTTTCTCAAACTCTGGATTTCGTCCCATGCAACCAGACCGACTTTTGTGTCGGCGATCACATCGACCCAACCGGCAATGTTCGAATATCGGTACAGGTAGACATCGGCTTCTGGCAGGGAAGCGGGCTTGGTCGTCTGTATCTTGTGCGTCCGCAGATCAGTGAACTGCTGGATCCTGTCTTCCCATTGTTGGTGAACATGACCTTCGACGACAATGTGCGCGGGCAAGGCATCCGGCAGCATCATGCAGCCGATCGTGGATATCGTCTTCCCAAGCCCGATGTCATCGCCCAACAACAAGGAACCGCGGCGGGCCAGAACTTCCGGGACTTGGCCTTGATAATCACGAAGCCGCTTTCCTTCCTTCAGCCCGAGAACCGATGGCGGGCGATATTCAGGATGAACAATGCGATCGAGTTCCGCTTGAAATGTCTCGTAGTCCTGTCGACGGTGACGAAGCAACCGCTTGTCCTCGTCGGTCATCCTCATCGGATAACGTTTCAGGAACCACTCAAGGTCCGCGCAGACTTCCGGTTCGTTTCGGAACATGAAGGGCGCCGTGTCCGTCTTCCTAATTGAGGCGAATATGTTCTTCAGCTTGATCGCTACGTGAGGGGCGATTTCGTCCATCTCCCACCGTTGTCCGTCTTTCAGGACAAGCGATCCGTATGAATGTCTCGCCATGTTCAGATCCACGCCTGCCCGAGCGACAAAACACACGCCGGCTTACCGTCGATTTCTGACGGTAGCGTCATCGCTATGTTCGTGACGAGAATGATTGACTCTAGATCGCCGAACTGGGCGTAACGCTTGAGTTGCCGGTAGATACTCTTCTTGACCTGACCCCGGATTTTACACTCCACGCCTATCCGTCCGTCGACAAAGAAGTCGATTATATCCGACCTGGAGAACCGATATTCTCGCTCGAAGGCGACTTGATGCTTCATCAGGACGGCCTCGATGTCTTTCTGCAGAACGGATTCAGATTGAGTGCGAAACCGGTATTGCGACAGAACGGACAGCAGCGTCCGAACCTGAACATCGACTGCCTGCCGATCCATCAACACTTCCCGCATTTCGCCACCGACAGCCCATCGATCATTGCCTCTTCGACGCTGCTCAGCGACCAAAGACTGAGTTGGCCTGGCAGAGCGGGAGGTTTCGGATTGTGCTCGCAAAGGACGACCGGCGCCGCATCGTCGTTTCCAGACACCTTTACGACCTCCATCATCTGACCGAACCAGAAAAATGTCTGACCGACGACAAGGCGCTCGCGCTTCACGATCGCGGTCGGTGCTAGGTGATGGGCCTGAAAGGGAATAATGGACATCGGTCGAGGCTCTTCGGTCGGATGAAGAACCTAGCACCGCACGTCATACAAAACAATGAGTAAAACTCATTATTCGTCGTTGACTAAATTCAGGACAGTTTACTGGCTGCCAAATCCAAATTGGTTTTCTGCACCCTATCGCGCATGGTCACGCCGTCGAACATCCAAAGGATCACAAGCGCGACCATGAACAACGGCCAAGCAATTCCGGACATCCCCAACCCAAACAACAAGATGTACAGGAGCCCTGTTTTCGGAGACCGGAGGTAAAATCGGTGCGCGCCGACTGGGAACAATACGAGCCAAAGAATATAGGCCGTCCCAACCGCCCTTTGCGGGATACGTATGTCCGCGGTTGCCATGGTTTCACCTTCATTTTTGATTCCATCAGGCATGACAAATTGCACAAACTTCCTGCCACCGTAAAGCATCGGTCCAGCAAAATAGTCCACCAGTAGACCTATAAATAGTCCTATAGCCACCCAAATCAGCGTTTCATCGTTGCCTGTGCCAAACATCGATTTCACCCTATTTGTCACGCGCGAAAGACCGGTCTCGAATGTCTTTGAGAAAGGCTTGCCCAGCGGGCGTAACCCGGAACACGACTGGACCTGTCCTGCGATCTCCCTCGACTACCGCATGCAGTCCTTCCCGCTCCCGGTCGTTCATGTTCCGCCATTTTGCGATTAGGATGTTAGGTGTGAACAAGATGCCAACAGGTGCATTCGCTGAGGTTTGACCAACGGAGAATCGATGCATCTTCAGCCAATTACAGCAAGCATTCCACGCCTCGAAAGTGCCGCGCTCATTAAAGCATTGGTCTTCTATTCTCATGCGGTATGCCCTCCGATCTTCGTCACTTCATGGACAACCAAGAGACAGCGGCGCTTTCGGTCCTCGTCCAGACGATCCCAAAACTCCATCGATCCACCTTTCTGCGCGGCATATTCTCGCCCCCAGATAATCATGGCGACACGCGCTGCCGGCGTCGGATTCAGATTTCTCTTTTGATCTTGCATTGGGACTCCGAAGCTCAAATTGCCAATTGATATTGTGCCGTTCCCACACGGCGGGCGCCGGCTAGAACGACCGACTGACGTACCTTCGCCTTCCAGTGCATACGGCCTCTGGTTTTCGGGTGGTCTTCGATCCTCTGGTATATCTGTTGCAAACTGGCTTTTCCGCCCAAATCCTTAAATATCTCCCGGACAAGCTCGATCCATGTCTGTTCGGTGTAACGCTCAATCTCTTTTGCGAAGACGAACAGGGCTGCATGAGGTGCGATCGGAATGAAGCGACCGTCCAGTTCACATTGATGAAGGCATTCGGCGTTGTCGGCACCATAGGCCACCAGGACGGACGGGGCGCCTGCATTACGCCGAGACCGTTTTCCGTCCGGCCGGTGGAAGTTCAAGCGGCCGCGCAGAAACAAGGCGGCATCCGCTCTGCTCCAAATGTAGTCCTGGAAGAAACTTGTTTCGGTGCGCGCGAAGATCAAAGCTACACCGTTGTGCCTAGACAACTTCTCCATCCAGCGACCGATCACGTTTCTGGAATACGGCGGATTTAGCCAAATCCGTTGATTAGTCCAGTCGGCAACCAGGCCGTCATCCGGCAGCGTGATATGTGCCTTTGCGGTCGGCCACAAATGGAAATCGGGCGCGGCGGCCGGATCAAGGTCAAACTCTCCGAGCGCGTCCAAGATGTACCGCGGCGTGAGCCAAATATCCGTCTCACCGAATGTTTTTTCATGCGATCCCATCCCCACGGCTTGTTCCTATCCGCACCTGTTCAACGCTTCGGTCGCGTTTTTCGCTATCCATATGTGAAGCCCAAGCATCTTTCTGCCTACCCAAGCGAACGGATAAGCCAACACAAAGGCGGTAGACCAAACGATCAACTTGAATGTATTCATGAAATGTTCCTACATCATCCGTACCAAACAAAGAACATTGTCACGCCGACCCCAAAAGGGATTCCTGCCGCAAGCCCGGCCAGGAAGAAGTCCAGGCGATCCGCTGGCGGTATATCGGGCGGGTCGATGTCGAAATACTCGTAGTGGCGACGCATCTTTCAGCCCTCCTTCATCTAAAGACATTCACGAAGGAGCGAACCGGCCCTTGCACCGCGCTGCGTGCACGTCCCGGGTGTTCGCCTTTCGGAGGACCATCGTTTTTCATGCCCGGTCGCTCCTTCGTGAATGTCCGTCAATCGACTATCCTTCATTTCCAGTATTGGCGTAGATCGGCGTTGACGATGACCTGCGTGTCCAAACAGGCAAAGCGCCAGCGACCCCACTTCCACGATCCAGGCCCGCCGACATCAGCAGGGACCGCCTGCCGCACCATCAGGACCGGGATAAACCCGAAGATTTCGCGAACTTCGATCTGTTGGCTATCGTGCCTAACCATAGCGATCCCCCATCCTATTTGATTGCGTCGTAGGGCAGGCGCGCGACGGGGAAGTCCGCCACAAAGGCGTTCCAGGCCCGGCACAGGTTTCCGAACGCTTCCGTTGACCGCAGGTCCAGGCACGGGCCTAGCGCCGGTTCGTTTCGAAACCGCTGGATGGCGTAAGCCAGTTCCAGGGCGTGTTCCTCTGTCGTCATGCCGGAAGGTTCCCGGCTGTCTGCCGTGGCAAGGAAGTCTCTTAGCCATTCATCCATCGCTCAGCCATCCCTAATTTACATACGGCTGCGGAACGATACCGCGCCTCTGATAGAGCGGGTGCGCAGGCTGACCAGAAGCCGTCACAGCAAGACAAAGCGGGTCCGCACCCATCTTGCGAAGCCCTTCCGCGACTTCTGTGCCACGCCCCAAATAGGCCCCGTGGTTGCCCCATGCGCAGACCAATTTCCCGCCGCGCTCTCTACTGTCCTGGGCGGCTAGAATGATGTAGGAATTGTTGAACGGTCCAACCGGGTCTTTGGCCATCTTGATGGCCGCTGGGTTGACCGAACGGATAGCAAAGAGATTGACGACTACGATCCCGCCGCAGCCCCATTCACGGGCGAAACCCATACACCGCCGGATAGTGGCGTCGTCTTCGCGTTCGTCTGCCGTTGAAGGGTTGAGCATCACGAACACGGCGGCAGGATCGGAACTCCACATCCGACGCAGCCGATAACGGTATTTCCGGCAATCGGACAAGACCGCATCGGCTTCCATGAGTAAGTCGTCCATCCGGGTCAACCCTCCCTATCGGTTGCCCGAAATAGTCTTGCCGCACTTTGGACATTTCGTTGACCAGATCGGAATTTTCTTCCGGCAGTGCGGGCACTTTTCTTTCGGTTCTTTGCTCATCGCGATCACCTCTCCCAATTCAGATGATTTGTTGAAGCCGGTACACCCAGCCGTCCATCCTGATGAACGTGTAGATGCCGGCAAGGAACATCGTTTCCATCGTAATCTTGATTTCATGCTCAAGTTCGGTGATCTGCTCCGGCCCTAGAACGTGGTCGATGGTGTCGCGCTCATGCCGTGCGGTAACTCTAATCAGTGCCATCGGTCAGCCCTCCTAGAATGGGAGTTCGATTTCGTCGTGCGGGTCGATGCCGCGCCATTGTAGGCGATGTCCGACCGCTTCGAACCACGTCCCGACTTTCCATTGCGCCCAGCGCCAGCACGAAACCGGCGCGTCGCAGTAAGGGTGATCTATCCAGAACGTCATTGGATGCTCCCAATCAGGTGCCGACTTTTTCATCGGTGCCGTCCCAAACAAATTCGCCATCGGCACCAACCGGGAAGTGCGCGCCGCAGCCGACGCAGAATGTCCCGGAATAGAAGTGCGGATCGCGGGCGTAGGTTTCCGCCAGGGCTTGCCCCATCTTCGTGACAGTGCCGCATTTCTCATGCACGTAGGACCGCCGGACGGGTCGCACGAAACCCTTGGCGCGTTCCTCTGCCGAAAGGACGATGTAGCCTTTCTGCATCCCTGTCTTGGGGTCGATTTCGCGGTGATCCGGTGTTACCGGCGTGCCGTCCGTCATAGTCACTTTCGGTTCTTCGCTCATTGCTTCCTCTGTGCTTTGAAGTGGAAAACGCCGTCTGTGACGCTGAACGCCAGCGTATAGCCGCCAGTCGCGTCAACGTCGGCAACGGGAAGGTCCAGGGTGCCGCCGTTCTTCACGACCATTGCGATAAGCAACTGGTCTTTGAAGTCGTCCAGCAACGCCGCGTGTTCGGGTCCGATAGACCGCGCCAAGTCAATTCCCTTACCCATGTCTTTGTCCTCTCCTTCACTTGGCTAGGGCGGCGGCGACCAGATCTAAGCGGTATTCTTCCGCCGCCTGGATCGCCTGCTCATGTGTGGCGGTGTGTTCACCGACGAACCGCGCAACCTCCTGCTCGCCTTGCGGCTTGGTTAGGTCGCGAACCACATTTCTGGTTTCACGTCCCGCCCCATACGTGAACGTCTGGACTTGGCTTCGATGGTATTCAGTCGCGGCCAATGCGGCCATCAAATCGGCCCCTCGCAACTGCGTACCGTTATGGGATGGGTCGGAATCACCCTCCAGGGGACGGGGCGGGACCGGTTCTGGCATAGCGGTTTTGGCAGTGTCGTTGAGGGTCTCCGGTGCGTAGAAAGACCGCAGAACTAGTTCTTCTTCGAGCGCATTCAGTGGCTCAAAATCCCGTGCGTCTGACACGTCCGACGTTTTGACAGTCTCAGGTGTGTCAATTCCCTGGCCGCCATCGGCGGTGTTCTGCGGATCGGGTGCGGTTTCAGGGTGTCGTGAGCATTCCACGGTTTGGGGCAAGCCGCAGAAATTATTGCCGCCGTTCGATCCGCAGTTCAGATTGACGCAATTGATAATTCCGTCTTCCTTGCGCATGTCCGGTTCGTCGCATATGGGGCAGTTGACCCAATCACGCATTGTTCTGTTCCTCTCGCTGGACGGATCGGGTGGCTCTGACCCGCGCATCAACGACTTCAATCATCGCCCGCCCTACGGAATTCAGCGCGAACGAGTAGAATGTATGGTCAACGCCCTGCCCGGTGTCGGCGTAGCTACCGAGGCCCAACCGCCGCAGCACGTCCGTCGATGCGTCCATGCCAACTAGACCGGTCGCGGCCATCTGCATGACCGCCTTTTGCGGGGCAGATAATTGGTCGTAAGATGCCACCAAAAACGCCTGCAATTCGTCTTCGTTGATTTCAGTCATTTTTGCTCACATCCTGATAGGGGGACCGGGCCTGCATCTTGGCGATGAAGGCTTTCTGTTTCCCGTCAACGGTTTCCAGAAGGTCCAGGGGCGACATGCCCAGCGCGTCGGCGAGCATGATGTTGTAGGCGAACACGTCCGCGCACTCTTTGCGCAGGTCGGTCAGGTGCGCGTCACCGTCGCGCCACCGCTTCTTGATGAAGTTCGCGACCTCGCCCGCTTCGCCGGCCAGACCCAGCCCGAAAAAGCGGATATCTTCTTCGGTCGATCCGGTCGCGGAATACTGGGCATGGTTCCGCTGGGCCTGTGCCCAAACGTCCAAGAATTTTTCGCCTAACTCACCCATCGGGGTTTTCTCCTGTGTGTCGATCAAGGGACCGGTCCCGCAGCCGTTTCGCGGCCTTCCTGGCGCGTTTCGACGCGGCGCGGTAATACCGCGTTATGTCTTCCGTGGATGGCTCGCGCGGCCTTGCCTGCGGCGGCGCGCGGCGCTTCCGGGGACGGTCGTCGATCAGGTCAAAGTCATCGTCCGCGTCGATCCGTATGACGTTCGGCACGCTTCTTTCGTCCGCCCAAGCCATTGCGGCCATCGCCAGCGCCATTGGCCCAACCATCGCGGACCTGCGTCGATCAGCCATTTTCTTGACCCTCTCGCTGGACGGACCGTGTTTCGCGCACGTCTTTCCAGTCGATAACATCCCAGCAACCGGGGCATGTCCGCTCGGTTAGTCCCTTGTGCCGGTGGAACGCGGCAACCGATCCGTCGCCGCCTTTCGGCACGCAGACCGCAATATCTTTTCCGCAATTCGAACAGGTAGCGTAGCCATCAGCCATTTTCTTGACCCTCTCGCTGGACGGACGGCCAACCCGGCTCTACGTCGAGCGGATGGCTGTTCATCACGCGGTCGCAGCCGGGGCGGGCGAATTGGACGTAATGCCCGTCATAGGAAACCTTGAATGCCGGTTTTCCGCCGACCGTGATTTTATCGCCCATTCCTGGTGTGTTTGGTGCGCGGATGACGCGTGATATTTTTAGAAAGTCGCCAAACTTGCAGCGGCTATCGCAGTGCGTGTAACTCAGCCAAGCATCACGGCGGGCCTTTCCGTGCGACGCGGCAAAGTAGTGACCAGGGTCGAACCCGTCGACGACGACCAGATATCGCTTGATCAGAAATGCGCCCATTATCGCCTCTGTCATCTAGGGGGCCGGCCCGCCGCCTTATCCAGCGCGGCTTGCGCCCGTTTCTGCCAGCCCTTCCTTCCGTCCAAAGCCGCCTGCAAAGCGGCCTTCATTTCCGGTGCGGCAGTAGCCACCTGAGCGCATGAAATCCGGGCGTTAAAATCCTGAATGTCGGAACTGTCGAAGCCGGGCCAAGCGATCACTTCAAACGGCCGGCCGTCTTTCCGTGTGCGTTGTTCGTGGAAGATCGCGATAGTCTTTGCGCTCCAACCGACAAACAGTTTCCACGGCCCGTCCGCGTACCTAGTCATCGTTCGTCGCTCCGAGATACCTCGCGAAGGAGCAACCCGCCCTTGCGAACGTGCTGACGCTCCCCGTCGGATATTTGCTGGGCGGCCGGCGGCCGGTACCATTCGAAGTCCGCACGCATCGTTTGGTCGAAGACGCGATACAAGCTGCTCGTCATCTTGCCTTCGCAACCAGGTGTCGACCTGCAACGAGAAACGATGAAAGGAGTCACACCGGCGTCAATATCGACCGTCACGATATGTCCGCGGCAAGTGTCGCAGACATAGATGTTCTTCTTGCCGACCGGGCACTGTGCAGCGAAGTCATCCGGTACGCCGTTCGAATAGTCAGGTTCTTCGGACCGCATGCGATCTTTCCTTTCCTGTTACTGCGAAGAATGCGTCGGGCATGATCTCGCGACACGGTGATGAGCGCCGGCCTCAACATGCGTCGTGAGGATTCGATCCGCCTCCCGGCATGCCTTGTCTCGACGGGCCCGGGCGGCGGTAAGCTGACGTTCGACGTCAGCGACTTCCCGTTCGCACAAAGTCACGAAATGCAAAACCTGCATCGGTGTCATCTTGGATGGATCAGCCACGGTTCTTCCTCCGAGACCACATGAAGTCCGGCGGCTCCGGCAGGATGAAAAGATGCCGCATGTTCGCGACGTTTATGACCTCGTCGTCTGGCGGGAATACTTCGACTGCGCATCGATCGCCGCGACCGCATTCGGACTTGAGCCGTTGCAGCTCTTCCCATTCGATACAGTCGTCCCAGCCGCCGCCCTTTAGACGGGTTCGGTTGACACTCAAACGCTCGAAACCGTTCCCCAAGGCGAATACCTGAACCAGGAAATGCCGTGATCGCCATACCTCTACGCGGTTGGAATCTGCCTGATACAAGTCCAGGTCAATGCCTTGCACCAAGATCAACTTGTTTGGCCATCGCCTGTTTTCAGCAGCAATTGCCTGACGTTCCCGCTTTGTCGGACCCATAGAAAAATCCCAACTATCGAATGCTCAAGGCGTTGAAGACGGTGCAACGAATGCTGCTCGACAGGTTGAAGGAACCTCTGTTGTCGTCGATCTCAGTGACAATCTGGTTCACGGACTTCTTCCGCAGTGCAGACAACTTGCACAGGCCGTCCCAAAACACTTCCTCGAGCGAAACACTGGTCCGATGACCGTTGACGATCACCGAACGTTTTTTGATCAGGCAAGGATTACTGACTTGCGACATTTTTGTGTCCTCCCGTTCCGGCGCCGTCCAAATGCTCTTTCAACGCAACAAGTGTCTCTTCCTGCCGCTTGAGCTTTGCGAGCCGATCTTCAGCGAGCCGACGATCGAACCGAACGTCGTTCAGGAGCAGTTCGATCCCGACCCGAAGTTGATGGATGCTTTTCCCCATTGGGCCGGCCTAACTGGTGTATTCGATGAACTTGAACTCACCGCCGCCGAAACTTTCCATCCGCCCGCCCAAGGGACCGGTGAAGCGTTCCTCGATTTCGTGCCGCTGCACACCTTCCTGATAGCGTCCGCTGATTTCCCTGCCGGCGCGTGTGTTGATGTCGCGGATGACCTGGATCCTCTGGTCAATACTGTCTTGCATGTCTCTACTCCCTACCATGATATGAAAGAATATCATCTGATTTATGAGTGTCAATCATATTTATGTGTACTTCTCATTGACTTTGCCAGCCAGACAATCATAATCGGCAAATCGGCACGCACACCGATTCCTACCCAAACCACTTCCCAAGGCCGGGCCTGAAATATGGTCCGGCCAATTTTTCTTGACCCTATGAACGCCGTCGATAATGATTTTTCCTCATTATCCATGAGGGAACGAATGTCTGAAAAACTTAAAATCGCCACCGTTGGCATCGGCAGCATAATCGCAAACCCCAAGAATGCTCGATCTCATCCGGATGAGCAGATTCAACACTTGGTCGCGAGCATCAAACGGTTCGGTCAACCGCGTCCGATCCTCGTCCGTAAAGAAAACAAGATGATTGTCGGTGGTCACGGCATCTTTACGGCCTGTAAACTTGCCGGCCTCGAGCATGTCTCCGCCATTCTATGGGACGTCGATCAAGCGACGGCGGATGCCTACATGCTCGCCGACAACCGGCTCGGCGATCTGTCGACCGATGACGAAGATCGAGTGGCCGCCCTTCTCCGCGAAATCAACGCAGACGACTATTTCGCGATCGGTTTCGACGACACTGAGGTGTCTCGGCTTCTGGATGAACTGGAAGAAGACGCGATCGAAGTCGAGGAACTTTCCGCAGACTTGGTTTCGGATAGCTTCTGGATCACCATCAGAGGGCCGCTCGCGAACCAAGCCGCGGCACTCGACCGATTGAAGGCCGCGATGGTGGACCTCGAAGATGTCGACGTGGAGCTCGGCACGACGCCGGGAATGTAGGGATGAAGAAACTGAACCGATTTTCGTCGACTCTGAATAAGAATAAGAAAAAGGCCAACAACCACCCTGCAGCCGAGAAGGCCAAGGCACAGATCCGCCAGAACGTCCTGGACGTTATCGGCGCCGACGATGCTTCCGTCTTCGACGCTTTCGCCGGCGAGGGCGTCATGCATACCGCGGTCTGGCATGCCGCAAAGAGCTATATCGGCTGCGATCTGGTCTGGTACCGAGACACGCGAACCGCCTTCGTCTGCGACAACACCCGCGTCTTGCGAGCGGTCGACCTTCAGCAGTTCAACATCTTCGATTTCGATGCTTACGGGTCGCCATGGGAACAGGCGTTCATCCTCGCTTCGAGGCGTGAGGTCAAACCGGGCGAACGCATCGGTCTGATTCTCACAGAGGGAAGCGGACTCAATCTGAAGCTGGGGGGATTGCCGATCGCCCTCCGCAAGCTGGCTGGCGTGCGGAAGACCTTCGCCGGGGGGAACCGGCATCATGACGACCTGATCGACATGGCATTGGCCGGCGTGTGCCGGCGCATGAACGTCAAGATCGTGAAGCGGTGGCGGGCGGTCCGCAAAGGCGGCGCTGCCATGCGCTATATCGGCGTTGTGTTGGAAGGAATCTCCTGAGCCGCAGGCGCCGCCCAGATCGAAACCTGGACGGCTCCCCTGCAACGGAGATCTGACTTGGCGGCTGCCTCATCAGGCCACGGGTACCACCCGTGACGACCAGCCCGAAAAGGGCTGGTTTCGGCTTGTTCCGGCCGATGCCGGTCAGTCCTGGCTCATCCTGGCCTTGAATGACCGGATGGTCATGGTTTCGACTTCACCTTTCGGGTCCGTCGGATAGAACTCACCGTGGATGCAGTCTTTCGCGAAAGCCACGGCTTCCGAACGTGTACAGGGTTTGTCCGTCTTGAGGACGATGCAGATTTCATGGCGTCTGCTTTTGGCCATGGGTTTCTCCTTTCTCGCTGAAGAGCGGTAAATCCAGACCCTGTCTCTCCGAAGGCAGCGGCCGCTCATCCGGACGGCAGATATTCCAGGGACATTCCTTGAAGTGCCCTTCGTCGTAAGCCTGCAAAATCCGGGGTTTGTGGTAGGTGCATTCGTGGCCGGACGGCCGCCGGCAGTGACTACCGACTTTCGCTTTGCACTCCGAACACGGGACTTCCAACGCGGGATGGCGCCGCCAAGTCATGCCGCACCCTTTGTTGCACCCGACCGTCATAACAGACCGATCCGGTTGTCGGGCCCGGTCCATTCCATCAAGGCAACGCCCTTCAGGAATTCATGGTCCACGATGTCCGACTCCAACACCGACTTGGCGCGGTGCAGAGCCTGATGGTCGATATCGCCGCCGCGGCGGGCGACAATCTCGATCATCATTCCATCGTAGTCGTCGGAGAACCGGAACACGCCCGGCCAACAGTCGAAGTGGATGTCCGGCGTTGCGCCGGCGCCGCCCCAGTTCTCCCAATCTCCATCGGGATTCTTGATGAGGTCCGGATAGCCGTACATGCCATGCGGCGCCAACCGGTCCTTGACCCAGAGCCATGCCGCATGTTGCCGTTCACGCAGCTTCGCCTCGATCAAATCCGGATGGGATTGGCTCCCGACTTCCGTATCAAACAGACTTTGCTGCATGGCTGCCTCCCATTGGTCGATGGTCGAAAAGCGGCAGGCCATCCCCCAATTCGGGTTTGGTCTCGTAACGCCGGATTCCTTCCTCGGTCACATAGTAATCACCGGCCGGGCCTGGTCCTTTCAGGCTGCCGTTTCCCATCAGGACTTCGAAAGCCGCATAAATGCGCGTCCTCTTCCAGCCATAGGGATCGGCACCCGGCCGTCCACCCATCTGGTGTTGAATGGCGAACATAGACATGGCGCCTATACCAGACGGGCTCCACCGACGGATACGCGCAAAAAGCACGGCATCGTCCGGTTTCTTTTCGTCTTTCATTTCTACCTCCATGTTGCAGTGTGGTTTCCCACTACCGACCCCGCAGGGCCGGTTTCGACCAGTCACCAACTGGTCTCGTCAGGCAGGATTTCTTGATTGGCTTACCGATAGCGCGGTGGCGATCGGCTGCACCCAGATCGGTTCGTTCGACAGCGAAAAGGTCTGTCCGCTCCATGCCATCAGCAAGGTGCGTCCCATGGTCGAGGCGATGGCCTGCGCTGCGGGCGGCGGGACCGCGTTTCCGATCCGTTCCCGCCATGCCGAGTCCGAAAGCCCCTCGAGCTCCATATGCTCTTCGGGACAAACGAGCCCTTGTAAAGCGGCCAACTCCAAGGTCGTGAACGGGCGATGCCACGTATTGTCGAGGGAGTGGATCACCACCACCAACCGGTCTTCCGGCGCCGGCAGTTGACAAATCGGGTCGATATTCGGATCCGGTTGCACACGCGGGTCCGCAACCGACCATCGCCCGTTGTCATGCTGAGCCGCCGCCGAGACCGCGCCGGCCGAGTCCCACCACGGGACAACACCGTAGTGCCCGCCCGATTGGTAGTGTTCCCGGCCGTCCTTGGTGAATTCAGGCCGGGGATCGGCAACGGAGAAGGCCCCGTTCCCGGTTCCGCTGGCCCCGATGACGGTGCCTGCCTGTCCATCCCAGTCGACGACACGATACTTGCCTTTCCCCTGGTAGGACGAATCCGGCCGCGGATCGGCCACGCTCAACGCACCGGATGCAACCTGTTGGGCGCCAGTGATGGTGTAGGCCGGGTCTCCCCAGTCCGTGACCTTCAACTTGGCGCTCGATGCACCTGGATGCCAATTGTTGTAGCGAGGATCGGCCACCGAGAACTTTCCGTTCGTCGGGAAGCTTTCCCCCGCGACAGTACCGGCCTGCTCGTTCCAGTCCGTGACGCCCATATGGCCATTGAAATGACCGCCACGGGGATCGGCCACGGACATTGCGGCGCCACCGACATGCTTCGCGCCGGTGACGACATGGGCGCTCCGGTCCCATCGCACGACACGATAGAACCCGTTGTGCCGGTTCTTCGATGGAGGCATGCGCGGATCGGCCACCGAATGGGGCCCACCACCGACCAACATCTTGCCGGTGACGACACCCGTCGATTGATCCCATTTCCGAACGCCATGCTGAACCGATCGAGGATGACCGTCGATGCGCGGGTCCGCCACGCTGTAACAGCCGTTCGTCGGCGTGCTGCGACCCTTCACCGTCACCGCCGGGCTGCCCCATGGAGTGACCCCCATGACGCCCTGGTGATAGCTTTGGTCGGGCATGATCCCGAAATCCTTGAGAAAGCCGTCTTCAACATTCAGACGTTTCAAGGATCGCCAATCGCTACCGGCCTCGATGAAGGCCAGCCGAACCCAGGTTTTCCATTGAAGCGACGGGATGCGATGCATGGGCCCCGCGGCCGCGACATCGCCGGGCAACGGGAAGCGTTCCAAGACCTCCCCTACCCCTTTCAAAGGCCTATGCATAGGCTCATAGAGGAAGGGCGGAATCTTCTCCGCGTGCCGTGCCACGAGCAGGAAACGCTTCCGGCTCTGGGCCAAGCCGCCGAGATGGCCGCAATCGTGCGTCGTCTCCGCGACCAGATAGCCGTAATGCGCCAGGAGCGCGACAATCCGGTCGAGAAGCTTCCGACCGCGGTTCATGATGCGGGGAACGTTCTCAAACACGATCAGTTCCGGCGGATCATCCTGCCAGGCCTCGAGCATGAGCCAGACCCCGCGAAGGGTAAGGCTGTTCAACGCCTGATACTTGTCGCCCTTGCTGGCCGCTTCGGGCAACAAGCCCGAGAAGCCTTTGCAGGGAGCGGACAGGAACACGATATGCGGACGTTCGCCGCCCGCCGCGCGCTGGATGTCTGCCGCCGTGGCTTCGGTCCACCCATAAGGCGGCTCCTTGCCATGAAACGCCATGTACTGCTGGCGATTGAACAGGTCCAAGACCGTTCCTTTCACGCCGGCCAGCTGATCGAAATCAGCAATGGCGCCTTGGTCGACATCGATTCCACCGATGCATTTGAACTTCGCGTTCAGGCTACCAACGCGGGCTTCGCCTTTGTTGAAGCCTTTCGCGCCGCCACCCAATCCGCAGAATAGGTGGAAGTGCCTAATCTCTACATCCATAACAGTTTCTCCTTGTTGCAGTTTGCGGGACATCCCGCGACCGGGCGCCGAAGCACCCGGTTTCGGCTGTGTGTCAAACAGCCTCATCAGGCGGGTAATGAGTTTTACTCATTCTCACAGGTAAAAAAACACCGATCATCTGTATGGAAAGGATTTGTCCTTGTTCAGGCAGACGATCACCGTGTTGACGTTCGTGCCAACAGGCAGAAACGAGCCCGGCGGGAGATCATCCATCCGGGCCTTGTATTCATCCAGCAGCTTCCGGAAGGCCACGCTCTTCTTCGTCATCCTGAATTCCGTTCCGGCGCTCATGATCGAGATCAGATAGCCGTTCGGATTCAGGAATTTCATCGCGTGCAAGACGTGGTCAATGTCCCGTTCGAGGTCGAACGGTGGATTCATCACGACCCGGTCGTAGATCGGCTTTGGCTCGACATCCAGGAAATCACCGCAAGTCACCTTGCGGAACTTCCCGGATGCATCGAGTTCGGCCGCCAAATCTGTCTGGATTTCGACACAATCGACAACACCGCCATTCTCGACCGCTCTATAGGCCAAGCTGCCGTTACCGGCGGACGGTTCTAGAACGAGCAAAGGTCTTCGGTCTTCAGTAGGACGCCAAATCTTCGCTTGCCTCATGACGATCTCCGCGGCGTCCTCCGGCGTCGGGTAGAAGCCCCACCCTTTCGCCGGCGTGCGCTTGACCTTGAAGAGGCTGTCTTCCTCTTCCGCGGCCTTGCGGTACTTTTCGCTGCGCTCTTCGGGAATCACGTCGCCGTAGTATTCCGCCAAGAGCTTGTTGACCCGTTCAACCAGGTCGTCGCGCTGGAACCAGACGTGACAGTTTCCGTTCTTGAAAATACGGATCTTGAAATACTCTGAATCGACTTCGGTTTGACGGGGTGAAAGAGAATGACCGTCATTCCTTCGCGCTGTCTCTATGGCGTTTAGGAGTTGGCTATAAGCCGGGTTGTCCCGTTCGTCGTCGAGAACACGAAAAGTTCGCTCGATGTCGATCAGCGTGTCACGCATGTTGCTGTAATGGTTCCAAGTGCCCCACTCATCGAAACACCGGTCCAGGATCACACGGTTGCCGATTTTCCAACCGTCGTGGCTTCTGAACCGTCGATCCAGCTTGGAAAAGCAAGTGGCGATTCCGCGCTTGAAGATCGTGTCACGGTCCAGGAACAGCTGCTCTATGGTGGCAATGACGTTTTCTTCAGTGATGTCGGGTGGATCATCCACCAACTGCCTCCGAAGATCGTCCTTCGCCGTTTTGTCCATCAGCTGCTCAAGAGCCGTGATTTCGATGATCCTGGACCAGCAGTCGGAGTCGACCGCGCGCCGAACCGTCGTTTCAAAGAATTCACGCGACGGAACATTGAAGTCCGTCAGGTGGCATTTCTGAAGATGTTTCGACGAACCGTAATTGAAGCCGGTCGTGCCGGCCGCCATACGGGTTTTGGTCTTGTGCGCTTCATCGATCGCCTGCCGAGCCGATTCCAAGGCGTCATAGGCGCAACCGTAGAGACGGAGCGCCTCGTCCCTGTACCGGACCAGTTCGGCGACAGTGATGCGAAGTGCTGGAAGTTGACCGTCAGGCATGACCATGGCCCCCTTCCCGCTTTTTCAAGTGTTTCATCGTAGTTCTCCATGTTGCAGTTGTGGGGTAGTGACTTCCCACGACCGCCCCAAAAGGGCGGTTTCGGCCCGTGTCACGGGGCCTCGTCAGGTGGGTTTGAGATCGAACGGTGGCGGCGTTTGGGAGATTTTGTGAATCCAGCCGCCGGGTTGCCAGTCCGGATCGTCTTTTGGCGCTTCCGGCATGATCAACTCCGCTTCCTCGCCGGAATGCCTCTTGTACCCGAGCGGGACAGTTCCGTCTTTTCGGTCAAGCTGGATCGTCTTCACGACCTGATCGACCAGACCTGTCTTCTCGGCAAATGATCCGAAGAAATTCGCATAGGAGCGATAACCGGTCGGCGATATGAAAGGACGGTCGAAGTCGACCGCATGGGCGCTGAACCCCAAACCGAACAAACCCCGATAGTCGATCAACACACGGCATTCGAGGACATTCACAATGAACCGTCCCGGCTGACCGAACATTGGCACTTCGCCGCCACTGGATTGAATGGCGTCGATAATGCGACCGTAGGCACCTTCCTTCGTGGCGATTGCGAAAATGGTGCCGTCATTCATGCGAACAGCCAGGTTTCGAACCTGTTCCAAGATCGCCACACCGGTCTCGCCGTCCCCATTGAGGACCGCTTGATCGTAACGGACAAGTTCGTCCCAGATCGCGGCGATCAGGTCGTCCTCATCCGTCGGTAGAGCGTCCAAGGCAGCGCGTTGCGCCCGTTCTGCGTCAGTGGGAAGGTCCATTCCCAAAGCAAGCTGTGTCATATTGGTCTCCGTGTTGCAGTTACGGTATCGGCTACCGCGACGGCCAACTTAACGCATGACGTTAAGTTGACCGTTTCGGCCCCGCCACGGGCCTCGTCAGGCGGATCCATGGTGTTGCGGAACCCGAAGCGGATTCGGGTATCCTTCCGGCAGGAACGGCTGAAGGTCTTTCTTGATGTAGTGCCGTGCCCCAAGCTCCTGCAGGAGCTCGATCATCCGGTGGGTATAGTCTTCCCAGTCGGTCGTTTTCGTCATGGACAGGTAGTTCACCCGCCCGACCTTGTAGAGATCGACGAATTCATGGGTTTCGCGAACGATTTCCATGCTGCTTTCGACATCCAGGGTCGGCTCGAGGCTGACCCAGGTGAAGATGCCGGCCGCATGAAAGGCCTTGATCGCTTCAATCCGATCTGCCGGCGCCGCGGCGTCGCGTTCCCATTTCCGGGAAAATCCTTCGTCGAGGCTGGTCAGTGTCGAGGCAAAAGCATCACGATCGCGTCGAAACAGGTCGATATCCCGCAACGCCCTGGTTCCACCCTTGGTCAAGGTGCAGAAGCCCAGACCATGATCCCGCAGGACGATCAGGGTTTCCCGGGTCAGCGAATTGTCGCCCGGGTGATACGGATCGGTCGTGAACGAGAGCATGACCTGGCCCGTCAATCCGGCCGCCCTGTACTTCTTGGCGTCCTTGACGAGGTTGGCCATGTAGTTCTTGCGCGGCACCGCGCCGGCATCGAACTCTTTCCGGTCCTGCTTGGTGACGCGCGGCACATAGCAATAGGCGCATTTGTGCCCGCAGCCGCGATATGGGTTTGCGGCCAGTGGCGCATATTCTCCGGCCTGACCTTTCGGCGCGTAGATATGCGTGCATCCCTTCAGCGAAAGGCCATCGGGATTGATTGTTGGTGTATGCATTCAAATTCTCCATGTTGCACGATAGTATGAGTTTAACTCATTATTGCGAAGATGCCAAAACATATGTAACTGCCTGCATCTTCACGATTTTCTTGGATAAACGATATGTCTACTTATAGCCCTATTGAATACCTATTTAGAGAGCCTTCCTATTGACTATTCGGGCGACTTCCCCAATTAAGAAACATCCATGTTGCAGTGGATTTCACCGACCTTGATCGGTGCATCTACACCCGAGCCGGATCACTCCGCGCTCGGGTGTTGTGCATCAGGACATCAGGTTGTCGAAATAGGCCTTCGCCGACTCGTAGTCGCGATATTGCCGACCGTGCTGCGCGCCACCCATTTCGAAGTGGACCGCATAATGGCCGTTCGTCCATCGCATCATCGAGCCGGCAGCATGCCAACCGGCAGTCACGGCCTTCAACTGAACCTCTCGGCCGCCGAGCGCCTTTCTGGTTTCCAAAACGGTGATCTCCGGCCGCGGTTCAAGCCTGCTATTCGGCTCTTCAAGCAAGCACTTCCCTGCCGGGATGTACTTATCTCGAAAATGGACATTCGGGATTTCAAGCATATCGGTTCTCCATGTTGCAGTTGCGGTTTCCCACGACCGACCCCGCAGGGCCGGTTTCGGCCAGTCACCAACTGGCCTCGTCAGGCAGGAAAGTAGTCACAGGCGATCTGCTCGTCGGTGATCTCGAGTTCGAAGGTCGAACCCGGTTTGAGCTTTTCGGGCAGTTCGTCCAAATGGAAGACTTCGACGAAATCGTCGCCGCCGACCGCATCCCGGCTCCGTTCCCAGAACCCTGGATCATCAGGCGAATATCCGAGCGCGTAGACGACCTTCTTCTTGCCCGGCCGGTCCGGATCGAGCATGGCCGGGAAGCCATTCGATACCAAGTAGATGCCGTCGTCTTTGACGATCAACAAACCCGGCTGTCCCAGTTTTTCCTCGCCGTCCTGGGGATCAATACTCCCGGTCAGGTCGAGACGTTCGCCGAAAGTCAGGCTATGTTCGTTCGAAGCGCGTGCATGCACCATCAACAAATTGACCGAGTCGGCAGGGAAACGAAGTTTCGTCATTTCCTGTCCTCCTCGATCGACTGTTGGACGCCCGGCAGACGATAGATGTTCTCCGGATCCGTGTCCGACGCGTTGAAGTAGTCGATCTGCGCCTTGACCTCTTTGATGTCATCAGCCTCGTCCTCCTGCCACCGATAGCTATACCGGCGTTCCGTATCACCCTTCTCGGGCGGCACGAGGTAGACCGAAAATCCACCATACTTGAAGGCTTCGACCTCGCCGGCCGGCCGCCGCATGCTCGACATCACGATCTCCGCGGCGCGTTTTTGACCGATCAGGAGAATGTCCCGGTTCAGTTCGTCCGCGTGCTGCGCCATCTCGTCGTAGCTATCGCCGTTGCACCAGAACACCGGTACAGGGTGGTAACCTGGCTCGTTCTCGACAGCGATACCGAGGCCGAACCCTTCAGATTTGGCAACCACTGGGACAAACGCCCAGTTCTTGCCGTCGACGACCGTAAAAAGGTCACATTCGGCCATGCCTTCCGTTGTCAATTGTTTCAGCATTTCAGCTTCTCCATGTTGCAGTTACGGTAATGCATACCGCGACCATCACCCCCGGCTGGCGCCGGGGGCTAGGTTTCGCCGGGATTGCACCGGCTCGTCAGGCGGCTTCTGCTTCTTCGGGCTGATGACCCTGCATGATGATGTTCTGCAGCCATTGGGCCAGGAAATCGTTCTGGCCCTTCTTTTCCTTCGGATAGACCTTGCCCGGTTCGGGGTAGACCTCCCGGAAGGAGCTCAGGTAGTCCTGCTGAATGTGAAGGGCTTCCGCCATCTTCAGCTTCGGGACGACCGCGACCAGCATTTCGGGATCCGCCATGAGATCGCCGTTTTGCAGCCCATAGTGCGCCAGGGAGACCTTGACCCGGTCCTTCTCGCGCTCGACGACCTCGACGCACAGATCCATGAATCCGGACGCCTTCAACTTGGTGTGGAAGCCGACCTCACGGTCCTCGATCCCCGGAATGATTTTCGTCAAACGGGCGTAGATCGTCTTGTAGATTTTGTGTTCCATCTCGAAATTCTCCATGTTGCAGTTACGGTATTGGCTACCGCGACCGGTCCCGAAGAACCGGTTTCGGCCCCGCCACGGGCCTCGTCAGGCGGCGTTCAATTCGCGATTGACGCGCGATCTGAAATCAATAAGAGCGGGCGCATATGCCTCGTGATAGTGCCCATGGTACCGGCCACCATCCTCGAGGTTCTGCCACCATGTCGCGTAGGGATGGCGCACGTTGTCGATGCAGCAGAGCAGAAAACGACCGGGGGCCGTCATTTGACCGTCTGGTGACGGGTGTTCCGCTACAATGAAGCCGGTCGACCCGGCGCCCTTGACCCCCTCGATAATCGAGCCAGGGAACACGTATTTCGTCCGCTCCTGGATTTGAGCTTCGGAAACGCTGCCGACCTTTTCGAAGTCAATGCCCTTGTGGATGCACCACAGTTCGGCGATTTCCTCGACTTGGGTCTGATTTTCGCCCTCGATGTGCTTATGCAGCCAATTCGTGAAGCCGACCCCTGGCCCGCCGTGAACGGTCTCGGCCAGCTTGATCGACGCAAAATAGATCGTCATTAGATTCTCCCATGTTGCAGTTTGCGGACATACCGCGACCAGCCGTCGCACAACTTGCGACAACTGGTTTCGCCGGGATTGCACCGGCTCATCAGGCGGCTTGATTGACCTGGCGCGGGTCGTTCCAGACCTGGGCGCCGGCGTCGACGTAAAGGCCGACGTAATGGTCAAGGGGACAGTGAGAAAACCCGTTGTAGGGTGGTGCGTCGGGTGTCACGCCTGTGATGAAAGACGGGCCGGAAATGACCAGATCGATCAGCTTTTCATGCGGTATTTGACGCATATCGACCACAGGGACACCTAGACCTTTCAGAATGCTGGCGTAGGGCTCGCCCTCGCCATATCCTTCCAGTCGGCATCCTGAAACGCGCGTATTGGCGTCTTCATAGTGGACTGTCCAGCCACCGTGGCCGATGGTCATCAAGACCGCCCGACGGATGGTCGCCAAACTCGACTTGATCGAAAAACGCTCCTTTGTCCGCGCCTCGATGTGTTTTCCGTTTTCCCGCAATTCCATGTGATACCACCAAGTTTTGGCATGGTGATTCAACTTTTTGTAAATGACGGTTCTCATCGTGGACTCCGTGTTGCAGATGGCGAAATTGCCTAACGAATTCAGGAGAAAAGGCCGGGGGCGAGCGATGAATAAGCCCGCCCCCGATTGATTGACCTAGTGAAGTTTAAGCGGCGATTGCTTCCGCCTGTTCGGCCGCCTTGGCTGCCTTACGGCCCCGATTGTTCCGGCCTTTGGTGGCCTTGGGGGCCTTCGTGGTCTCGGCCTTGGCAGCTGCCGGCGCCGTTTCGGGCTCCGGCTTGGCTTCCGGTTCCGCCTTGGGCTCGGGTTGCGGTTCCTGTTCCGGTTCCGCCGGTTCCGTGGTTTCTGGTTCGGACGTTTCCGGCTCCGTGGTTTCGGGTTCCGTTTCCGTCGTTTCCTCGCCAAGTTCCATCCCGAGCGGCTGCCCGTCGATCGCCTCGTCGCCACCCTGTTCGGGCGCGGGCAAGGCTTTCTCGCTCGTGCGAGCCATCAAGGCTTCAATCCGTTCCCGGTATTCGTCGGCCTTCGCGGAAAGCTTGGCCTTCTCAAGCGGGTCCGTCGTTTCGTCCGCCCATGCCTGATTGCGCGTTTGATGCGCCTTCAGAGCGGCGAGCGTCCGATTGACGGCCGGACTGATAAGACGTGCCGTCTCCGGCGCGATGCTTTGCTTGACCCTGACGGGCATCAGAATAAGCATCGCCCCCGGATATTCCGGAAACGTCGCCATGGCCGCTTCCGTCGCGGAATGGGCGTACAGGCTCACGTTTCCGTCCTTCCCGCCCAAGAGCTTCGCGATATCGCCAACGGATTTGAGATATTTTCCGTTGAACGACACCGGTTCGAAGTCCTTAGCGCGGGCGTCGTCTTTGTCCGTCACCCCGCCGGTCAGACTTTCCATGATCATTTGGTAATCAGGAAACGTGCCGGACACGATCGGGCACTTGATGCGCGCGTCTTGCTTGGCGTCCGTGAGGTACGCGCTCGACGCGTTCACCGCGTTCTCGATCTTGATCAGCTCATCCTCGCCGAGCTTCTGCAAAAGCTTCAGCTTGGGAGCGAGATTTTCGCTGTGCAGGATCGCGCCTTGTTCCAGCCATGCCGGGGCTTGCCCGACAAGCGGCTGAGTGGCGATGAACAAACGGTGACCATCCGTGGCCACGGCCCGGATCCTGTCCTCGACGACATGGAAAAAGATTCCGTTGAGATAGTAGCGGGTCTCTTCCGTGCTGGCGCACGCCAAAGCGGCATGCATCAGGGTCGCCGGAAACAGGATCGATTCGGAGGCTCCGACCTCGACGGCCTGGGCGTTGTCGTCCTGGCGCGCGTTGTTCTCGGCTTCCGTGGTCTGTTCCGTGGTGGTGACGTGGTTTTGGTCAGTCATTGGATTTTCTCCGTGTTGCAGTGTGACCGGCGGCGGATGCGCTGCCGGGGCCTAGTTTGAAAATGGCCTAAGCGGGCGCACCCTCGCGGGCGCGCCCAATGGAGAATCTGCAATGTGGAGAATGTCGTTATTCACAATGTCCGAGAACGGGACGAAAGCGGGCGGCGGCTGCCTGTCGCGTTGTGGAATGCCGGATAAACGGACTGGATACCGCCGCACCGGTCACTGCCTTCCCAGCCGATCCCGTAGGACCGTGCCACGTTCCGAAAGCCTTGACGCGAAGGCCTAGCCCAAAGGGCCAGAGCCGATCCCGATTCACGATGTCCAATAACCAGACCCGAGGGGCCTGACGGCGCTCTGACCGCCGCGCACGGCGCAGGCATTGCCCTAACCGATATGAGATAGTCTCATATTATGGGGTATAGTTCAAGGCTTTTTATCGCAAACTCATATGGTTATGGTTGGGCATTAATGAGCCGGTTTAAGGGCCGTTGGTGGCTGTAGGGGTATGTGAGGGGTAGACGTAGGGGTATGAGGTTGCGCGAATGTGGGGGCGTTAGAGAGGCTGTAGACCTGGCTTTGTATGAGGCAGGGAGAGAGAGCCGTAGGGGCTGGGCTGGGTGTAGGGACAGGGAGAGAGAGCCGTAGGGGCTGGGCCGGGTGTAGGGACAGGGAGAGAAGGCCGTAGGGGCTGGGCTGGGTGTAGGGACAGGGAGAGAGAGCCGTAGGGGCTGGGCTGGGTGTAGGGACAGGGAGAGAGAGCCGTAGGGGCTGGGCCGGGTGTAGGGACAGGGAGAGAGAGCCGTAGGGGCTGGGCCGGGTGTAGGGACAGGGAGAGAAGGCCGTAGGGGCTGGGCTGATGGTGCCCGATGTGTTGGGGCTTGAGGTAGGGCAAAAGAAAAGGGCCCGCGCAGCGGCGGGCCCTTGGTGGTGTAGGTGACGGCGCTTGTTAGGCGGCGGCTTCCAGGGTGCCCCCGGTCTCGAGCGTTTCAAGTTTCGCATAGAGCGGATTCAATTGCTTGGTCACAAGGCCCTTATCGTAGCCGGTCAAGGCGTCGCGGGTGCGTTCCAGCCGGGTGATGCGGGCCTTGGTGGCGGCGATCTGGTGGCCGATGGTGCCCTTGGTGGCGGCCGCCTTGGCGCCGGCGTTCAAACGGGTCTGGCTGTCGATGTTCACGTTACGCATGGTTCAATCTCCTGTTGCAGTGTCCGGCGGGGACCGTCCCCGTCGTCGATGGTTAGAATATAGGGTGTGATATGAATTTTGTCAATATTATCAGCAATCTAGCGGCCATCCTGCATCCGTTGTAAACCGGGCGATCTGGCGCGGCGCGAAATTTTTTTGAAAAAAAATGCACGGGCTGGTTGCGGTTTTTGTGGGGCGAAGGCCGGGGGCGATCGTATGGGGCGCGTATATATAAGGGCTATGTGTAGGCCTATGGATAGGGCTGATGTTATGGGCGCCGGGTGTATGGGTAGCGGTATGCCTAGTCGGGCTGTAGGGCTTCCAGGGTTGCGCCTGGCTGAGGGGCGAGGAAACGGACCGGCGAAAATCTCAAGGCGCTATGCGCGCGGCGGGCGGCGGGCCTGTGTGGGTTTAGGTTGTGATCCATGGGCGATCCATGCCCAGCTGGCACGTAGGCGGCTGCGCACCCACGGCCCGAGCGAACGGCGCAATAAACTATCAGCTTTTTATAAATATTATTTCAATTGGAGAGTATTAAATATGAATCCAGTTTAAGAAAGAGTGACACCCTACCCCCCTTCCCTGTCAAGAGACCGCGACCAAATCTCACAGCTCTTTGCTCTACCCAGGTCCAAACCGAGAGATAGTCGGCGACACCACAACTAGGTGTGACGACTTGAACGACTTGAAACGACTTGCAGATCGCCACTATTGCCTCGGTTATGAGAAAGATACATAAATAGCGACTTGTTTATGGCGGCGTAATGAGAGGGACTCATGTCTCTCTCGCTGGACCGGAGGAACGGCACGCGCGTGGGAAAGGGTCAGCCGGTGGCTGAGAACTCAGACAGCCCTATGGAAGGCAAACTGGTATGCGGAGCGAAGACCAGGAGCGGCGGCACCTGTCAGAAACCGCCTATCAAGGGGAAAAAGCGGTGTCGTCTTCATGGCGGCGCCAGCAACAACCCTGCGCCGAAGGGCAACACCCGCGCTCTCAAGCACGGCCTCTACAGCTCGGTCATATCCGACGAGGAAAAGCGGCTTTGGGAACACATCGAGCTCGGCACGATCGACGACGAGCTTCGACTGGCTCGGGTCAAGCTACGACGCCTGTTGGCCTTCGAGAACGCCCAGAACACGCCCCAGGACGCCGGTGGGGCGACGAATTCGTCTCGAAAAGGCATGACGCTCGAGGAAGTCCGCGTCTTGACCGACGGCCGCAGCCGGCAAACCGAGATGGTTCAACGCCGAGTCGATTACACACCAGAGATCCGCGGCTTACTCAAAACGATCGGCGATCTCGAGAAAACGCGCGCGGCAATCGGAACCGGAGCGGACGACCCGGAAACGATGGCCAGAAAGGTCCAGGACGCATTGCACGCGATTCATCTGATCCAGGAAGGAATACCGGTTGGACCCGATGAGGCATATGAGGCCGCTTGATGCAGCCGCCAGACGCTTTTCTGACCGCGCAGCAGAAGGCAGCTATGGCGACGCTTGGGCCGCGGTGGTACCCACTGCGGCAGCATCCTGTTCAACTGCGGCTTTGGAACGACGACTACCGATTCAAGGTCGTCCCGGCCGGCCGGCGTTCGGGCAAGACCGAGAACGCCAAACGCCGCATTGTGAACTGCGCCATTCGATCAAATCGGTACGGAAACGCCAGGTTCTTCGCCGCGGCGCCGACTTGGGCCCAGGCCAAACGCATCTTCTGGGCCGATCTGAAGGCGATGGTGCCGAAATGGCTGCTTGCCGGCGCGCCGTCGGAAGGCGAGCTGACGATCAGGCTCAACACCGGCTCGGAAATCTGCGTTTTCGGCATGGACAAGCCGGAACGCATCGAGGGTTCACCTTGGGATGGCGGCGTCCTCGACGAATACGCCAACATGAAGGAACAAGCCTGGGGGGCGCACGTCCGCCCTGCCCTCTCGGATCGCCGCGGCTGGTGTTGGCTGACCGGCGTCCCGGAAGGCCGCAACCACTACTACGACATCTACAAACGGGCCCAGGCCGACACGACCGGCGAATGGGGACACTACACCTGGAAATCGTCCGAAGTTCTGCCGCTTTCAGAAATCGAAGCGGCGCGAAAGGACCTCGACGAACTGACCTTCCTGCAGGAATACGAAGCGAGTTTCGTCAACTTCCTGGGTCAGGCCTACTATTCGTTCGACGACAAAATTCATTGCGCGCCTCTGACGTACCGGCCGGACGATCTGATCGTCTTCTGCTTCGACTTCAACGTGGCGCCGGGCATAGCTGCGATCTGCCAGGAGCAGCACTTGCCGTCCGGTCAGTACGGCACAGGCGTGATCGGCGAAGTTCACATCCCACAACATTCGAACACGGTTCGGGTCTGCAACCGATTAATTCAGGATTGGGGGCACCATCGCGGGAAAATCCTCTGCTACGGCGACGCATCCGGCGGCGCGGGTGGCAGTGCGAAGGTAGCCGGCTCGGACTGGGACCTGGTCCGAAAGACGCTCAAAGAGAAGTTCGGCGATCGGCTCGATTTTCGGGTGCCGTCCGCCAACCCGTCGGAACGCGCCCGCATCAACGCGGTCAACACGCGACTGAAGTCGATAAGCGGCGAGGTTCGTCTGATGGTCGATCCACGATTTGCACCGAATGTCGTCATCGACTTCGAGGGTGTGCGCCTCGTCAAGGGTGGTTCGGGCGAGATCGACAAGAAAGCCACCCCGAAGCTGACGCATGTCACCGACGCGATCGGCTACTACGTCTTCTACGAATTCCCGGTCATCAAACAAACGGCGACGCAAGCCACCATCATCGGAGTCTGATCCAATGCCGGTAAACACCCCCCACAACGAGTATTTGGCGAACAAACCAGATTGGGAACTCATGCGCGACGCCATCGCCGGCGAACGCACCATCAAGGAACGCGGCACGACCTACTTGCCCAAACTGTCGGGCCAGACCGACGAGGAATACAACGCCTATAGGACCCGGGCGATGTTCTTCGGCGCGACCGGTCGCACCCATGACGGCTTGCTCGGCGCGGTATTCCGCAAAGCGCCGAGCTACGAACTGCCGAGCCGCATCGACGCTATCGCGAAGGATGCCGATCTGAATGGCACGCCGCTCGAAATGCTCGCCGTGTCGCTCGTCTCTGAAATTCTCGGCGTCGGCCGCGTCGCGATTCTGACAGATTGGCCTGAGAATCCGGTTGCCGAGCAAGCCAGGCCATACCTCTCCCTCTACTTGACCGAACAGATCACCAACTGGCGCACGCGAGTGATTAACGATGTTCCGGTCCTCGACCAAGTCATTCTCTACGAAACCACCGACGAGCCCGCAGAAGACGGCTATGGCACGGTCGTCAAGCAGAACTATCGTGTCCTGAAACTCGACGACACTTCCGGATCCCTCGTGTACACGGTCGAAATCTGGGAGAAAATGAAGGAAAAGGAGGAATGGTTCCTTTCCGAGACGCACATTCCGACCCACCGTGGCAAACCACTCGACTGGATACCGATCACCATTTTCTCACCGCACGATCTGTCGCCGAAAGTCGAAAAGCCGCCACTGCTCGACCTGGCCACCGTTAACGTCTCGCACTACCGGACCTCCGCCGACCTGGAACATGGTTGCCACTGGACGGCGATCCCGACGCCTTGGGTCTCTGGTCTCACCGACCACACCACGACCTTACACGTCGGCGGGCAAACGGCATGGGTGCTGCCGGAAAACGCTCAAGCTGGCATGCTCGAGTTCACCGGAACCGGCCTTGCGGCGCTCGAAAAGCGTCTTCAGGAGAAACAGGCGAATATGGCCCGTTTGGGCGCTCGGCTCCTGGAAGACCAAAAGCGCGCCGCCGAGACCGAGGGATCGAAGCGCCTGGACTATTCCGGCGACAATTCAGTCCTAGCCTCCGTGGCGAACGCTGCGAGCGAAGGCTTAACGCGAAACCTCAACTGGGCCAACTATTGGGCCGGCGGCGGCGAGGAAGAGGTCGAGTTCGCGGTCAACAAGGACTTCTTCGACAACCCGCTCGGGGCGCAGGATGTGCTTCACCTTGTCGCCGCATGGCAATCCGGCGGACTGCCGCGATCGGCGCTCTACTGGAACCTGCATCAGGGCGAGCGGCTGCCTCCCGACATGACGGAGGATGAATTCGTTCGCCAGATCGAACAGGAAGGGCCGGCACTCGGTACGATCGGCGAGAACGACGAGGACGATCCTGAACCGTCGCCGGACCCAATCGAAGACGAATAGGACCGATCATGACCTATGCTCGGGACCAATTCACCGGCAACATTATTGCGCTCGACTTCTTCTCGACGTTCTGCGGAGATTTGATCTCGAAGGGCACAGCGAGGGAGGTCTACGTCTATGCGCCAGACCCGCGATACGTCGTGAAAATCGAAGTCGCCGCCAAGAGCTTCCAGAACATGCGGGAATGGGAGTTCTGGCGCGATTTCAATTTCGTCGACGACATCGCCAAATGGCTGGCGCCATGCAAGAGCATAAGTCCCTCCGGGATCATTCTCATTCAGCGGCGCACCAAGCCGATACCTGCCCACCGGTATCCCGATCGTCTGCCCCAATTCCTGACCGACATCAAACGAGAAAATTTCGGACTTATCGGCAACAGAGTGGTTGCCCACGACTATGGACGAGTTGTGACTTCGGCCCCAACCACCGCCCGGAAAGCGCTTTGGAGGTACTAGATGCCCCAATCCCTGAACGAAGAACTGCTCGACGCCGTTGTCCGCCATCAGATCTACCTTCAGCGATACTCCACGAGCGTCGTTCGGAAGATCATCAAACTCCTGAACAAGACGGATGCCGACATCGTCTCCCAGATCCTTGAGAAAGACCCGCTGAACCAAAACGGCACTTGGTCGGCCCGGCGCCTGAAAGCCCTGCTCAATGCGATCCGCGGCATCAACCGGGACGCCTTCAATCGGGTCGAGAACGCCGTCAGGTCGGAATTGACGGCCGCGGCCGCCTACGAGGCAGACTTTTCCGCCCGTATGATCACGCTCAACCTGCCGGTCGAGTTCAACATCGTGCAGCCTTCTGAAGAGCTTTTGGCAACGGTTGTGACCAAGAACCCCATCCACGGCCAATTGATCGGCGGATGGGTCGATCACCTGAGCAACAGCCGCATTCGCTCGATCGAGCAACAGCTTAGGATCGGCCTCGTCGAGGGCGAGACAATCGATCAGCTCGTCCGGCGCCTGCGCGGGACCAAAGCACGACAGTATCGCGATGGCGTGCTCGATCTCGGCCGCCGGCACGCCGAGTCCTTCGTTAGAACCGCGGTCAACCATGCAACGACACAAGCCCGCGAAGCACTTTACGGCCACAACCGAGACCTCATCAAAAAAGTGAAATGGGTATCGACGCTCGATTCCCGCACCACACCTATCTGCCGGGCCCGGGACGGCAAACTGTTCGAAGTCGACAAAGGCCCACGACCGCCGGCGCATCCTGGATGCCGGTCCACGACCGTCCCGATCGTGCCAAGTTGGCGTGAACTCGGGTTCGACCTGGATGAACTCGACCCCGGCACGCGCGCGAGCATGAACGGCCAGGTTCCGGCCGATCTGACCTATGGCCCATGGTTGAAGCGGCAGCCGACGGAATTCGTCGAAGACGTTCTCGGCAAGACAAAGGCGAAACTGTTCCTCAAGGGAGAACTGCCCATCGACCGCTTCGTCGACGATCGGGGATTCGAACTGACCTTGGATCAGTTACGGCAGCGCGAGGCGGCAGCTTTCGCGAAAGCGGGCCTGTAACGACGGCGATCAACGACAAGTAATGATTTACTGTGAACGACTATGAGTAACGTCAATATTACTTGGATCGACTTTGTCGACTTTGCATGAGATTCTTGCATATGGATCGAATTCGGGTATTATTCCCGCGTCATGGAAGGCTCACACAATCGTCTCACGATCATTCGAGGCGGTTGCCAGGGGAAGCCTTACGCGAGACGGACGAAAGGGGAAGCTGAACAACTGGTATGCCGAACTTGCGAACACGACATTGGTGTCGCTACTTCGGAATGGCTGGAAATTCAGATTGCCCCCATGATCCAAGGGAACGAAGTGAAACCCGGTACGCCAGGTTTGATCTGCGTTCACTGCCTGTCTCGCGGAAAGGTAACGCGGGCGACATGACTTTTTTTGCAACAGGAAATGAGTAAAACTCATTTATTGTAGCGGGTTGGCGCAGTCTGGTAGCGCGGTTGGCTCATTACCAACAGGACGTCGGTTCGAATCCGACACCCGCCCCCAATGCCAGAGAGAGGCCGTCCGGCGCGTCCCACACATATTCGGGCCGTCGGGCGGCCAAATATCTAAACAAAGACCATCGCGGCGCGATGGCATCTAAGCCGGAGGCGGACCATGAAGCTTAAACCGACCATCAAGGATCTCTCGGAAGTCGACGAAAAGTATCGCGACCTCTACGTCGAAACCGACGGGGGTTATGTGCTCGAAGTCGAAGGGATGGTCGATCGCGCGAAAGTGGCCGAATTCCGCGACAACAACATCAAACTTCAGAAAGACCTGACCGACACGCAGGAAAAGCTGACCGCGTTGAGCGCCAAGTTCGAAGGCATCGACCCGGAAAAGATCAAGGAACTTCAGGAAACCGAAGCCAAACTCCGCGACAAGCAGTTGATCGACGCCGGCCGCGTGGACGAATTGATCGACATGAAGCTCGCCGAACAGCGGAAGAACTTCCAGAAGGACTTGGCCCAGCGCGACGAAACGATCGGCAACCTGACCAAAGAACGCGACGAATCACGCGGCACCGTGAAACGCCTGCACGTCGAGAAAGTCGTCGGAGACGCCGCTCTCAAACACGGCGTTCGTGAAGGCGCGTTGGATGACGTCTTCAATCATGCTCATGCCTACGGCTTCGATCTCGCCGAAGACGGCAACGACGTCGTCATCAAGGGTCCGAGCGGAGATCCGCGCCGCTCTTTGTCGGACCCGAGCAAAACAATGTCGGTGGAGGAATACTTCAACGACGTTCTCGCCGAGTCCAAGCCCTTCTACTTCAAGGAGAGCGCGGGCGGTGGCAGCAAGGGTGGCGGCGGCGGCCCGGCGGGTCGGCGTGTCAGCTTGTCTGACTCTGGCGCCATCAACGCAAACATCGAAGGCATCGCGTCCGGGAAAGTCCAAGTCTCCGACAACTAGCCTTCCTTCAGCGCATCCGGCGGCTGCGCTAGTCCGGACCCGGTGGGTCCAATTCACCTGAAAACTGACCTCCCACCGGGGTCGAACTAGGAGTATTGGCTATGTCCAACACCATTACCGCCATCATGCCGAAAATCCTTGCGCGCGGCCTTCTGGCCCTTCGCGAGCGCGTTGTCATGCCGCGCCTCGTCAACGGCGATTACTCCGCCGAGGCGGCGCAGAAAGGCGCGACCATCGACGTCCCGTACAGCCAGTCCAAGACGGCCAAGGACGTCACGCCGAGCAACACGGATCCGGCCGCGGACAATTCCGAGCCGAAGTTCGTGCAGATCACGCTCGACCACTGGAAGCACTCCGACTTCCATCTGACCGACAAGGAAATGGCCCAGATCGACGCCAACGAGCACTTCATCCCGCTCGAAATGCAGGAATCGATCAACGCGCTGGCCACCTTCGTCAACGCCACCATCCTCGCCGAGTACAAGGGCGTCTACGGCTACGCCGGTACCGCCGGCACCACGCCGTTCGGCGGCTCCGGTGACGCGGCTGGCGTCAAGGGTGCGACCCTGGCTCGGAAAGTTCTGAACGAGCAGAAAGCGCCGCTTGCCTCCCGGTTCGGCGTTCTCGACTTCACGGCGGAAGCTGAAGCCCTTGGCCTGTCTGCCTTCTCCGACGCCGAGAAGATCGGTTCCAACGGGGTCAAGATCGAGGGTGAAATCGGTCGGAAGTACGGCATCCAGTGGACGGCCGACGACCAGGTCCCGACGCACGTCGCCGGTACCATCACGACCGGCCTCGTGGCCAAGGCCGCGACTGCCCAGGCAGTCGGCCTCAAGGCGATCGTCTGCACCACCGCGGCTTCCACCGGCGCCTGTGCGCTGAAGGAAGGCGACATCGTCACTTTTGCCGGCGACAGCCAGACCTACGTGCTGACTGCCGACGCGACGCAGGCCTCCGCGGCGACCGATGTCACGTTGAACATCGAGCCGGGCCTGAAGATCGCGCTTGCCGGCGGTGAGGACGTCTCCGTCAAGGGCGATCACGTCGTCAACATCGTGGCACACCGGGACGCCTTCGCTTTCGCGCAGCGCCCGTTGCTCACGGAATCCGACGGACTCGGCTCCCGGATCATGACCATGACCGATCCGATGACCGGCATCTCGCTCCGGCTGGAAGTCACCCGTCAGTACAAGCAGACTGTGTGGGATCTCGACATCCTGTTCGGCGCAAAACTGGTTCGTCGCGAGTTGGCCACCCGCCTCGCCGGGTAGGTCTATCCGTCCTCGCGACGTTGCATGGGGAGGCGGCGTCAAAACCGCCTCCCTTTTCTCTTCCAACTGCAACATAAGGGAACAGGATTATGCGTCTCCCCACCTATCGACTTCGTCATCGGAAGACGAAGGAAATCCGTGTCGTCAATCAGACCGACTATCAGGCCAACCTGTCGAAGTTCTCCGATTACGAACGGATCGGCGAAACACGCGGCGAAGGCAACGAGATGATCGAAGTTTCGGGCGTCTCGACCGAACCGCCGGCCGGCGGCGAAGTGTTGGCGAACCTTGCGACCTTCGTGACGAAGGCCAAACAGGACAACGACCTCGACGACGACGGTTGGGCTGCGCTCACCCAGGGCGAACGCGACGCCCTTATCCTGAAGGCCATGCAGCCCCAGACGACCGATGGCGCCCCGTCGCCGACGCCCACCACCGAAGAGCAACCGGCGCCCTCGTCGACCGAAACCGGAAACGCCGGTGAAGGCGATGACGGAAAGGCCGATGCTGACACGACCGACATCCGCGCCAAGATCGACGCGGAATGCGAGGACAAACGCGCGATCGAGGCCCGCATCCTTGAGGACTTCAAGGAAGACACCGACCTTCGCGTCTACAACACGCGCGACAAGCTGCTTGATCGCTACGTCGAACTGCACACCGCGGCGGCCGCCAAGGCGGCTGAAGCCGGTCAGCAGACCGCGTAAACGGCCGACTTACGCTCGCATCGGCGATGAGAGCCCTGCCGCCAATTGAGAACGCTAGGAACCTCGGCTGGGGGGTTTATTCAATGGCACTTCTTCACTGGTTGGTGGCACGGCTCTCTTCGCTCTTCTGGCGGACGGAGACCGCGCCGGCCCATATCGTCAGCGGAATGGCCTTGTGCGGATGGTCCTTCATCCTCAGCACGAACAAGGTCTTCGACGCGAGCAACCTCTATGACTACCTCAGCGACATCGCCGCGGAACCATTCTGGGCGTTCCTCACACTTATTCTCGGCGTCGTGCAGGTCGTCGAACCGTTCCTACCCAGGCAATCAACCACCCACTGGGCCCGTATAGCGTTTTGGGTGTTCCCGGCGGCCTTCTGGCTCTACATCACAGCCATCGCCGTCCTGGCCGTCCCGACAACGACGATCGCCGCCTCTTCGGCTGTTTTCGCCGTCGCTTGCATTTGGGGCTTCGTGCGCGAGGTTGATATCAAGTGCCGGTAGATCAACTAACCCCCGAAAACACGACATTCGGCGGTTTGGTCGTCCTGGTTCTCTACTACCTTTGGCGGCGCATAAAGTCCGATACCTACGCTGATCGAACGGCAGATCGCGAAGGCTCCTTTCGAGACGACGTCATCGCCATGAACAAGACGCTCAACGAGCGCTGCGACCAGTTCGCCCATGAGCGCAATGTCGCCCTGGCGAAAGTCGCCGAATTGAACACGAAGATCGCCATCATGCAGCGTGATCTGGATCGCGCCCGGGCCGGCTGCAACAACCCGGCCACATGCGGCTTCGCCGAATAGGAGACACCGCCCATGTTCGCTGTCGAAGACGGTACCGGCGTTGCTGGTGCCAATTCATACGTGTCGCTTGCCGACGCGGACACATACTTCGCTGACCGGTCGAACTCGACGTGGGCAGCTCTTGACAACACCGTGAAACAGAAAGGCCTCCTGGACGCCACCGAGTACGTTGGGAGCCTCTACCGCGGTTCTTGGCTCGGCAGCCTCTATTCGACTGAGCAAGGCTTGGATTGGCCGCGTGTCGGCGCCTACGACCCGGAAGGTCGACCGCTTGATGGCGTACCGAAGGATCTACAAGCCGCGATCTGCCGCTTGGCGCTCGAATCAGCGACGAATGGCGATCTGGTCACGTCCCAGGACCGTGGCGGCCAGGTCAAACGGGAGAAGATCGGCCCGATCGAAACGGAATACGCCGATGGCGCACCGGCTGGTCGGACCTTCCCGTATCTCGACGATCTCCTGAGCAGCCTCGTCACCGGCAACCGCCGCGGCATGGTCGTGACGCTTCAGCGGCGATGAACAAAGCTCAAATCGCGGCGAAGGTCGAAGCAGCCTTCAACAAGCTGGGCGATCTTGCCTACAACGCGACGCTGACCAAGAAGACGCAGGGAACCTATAATCCCGGCGTCCTGGCGGCTTCGCAGACCGAAACGACATCGACCGGAAAACTCCTGTTCGACGAGGCCAGGATCAAACAGGCGGACTATCTCGCCGGCGCCAACATCAAACCGAGCGACGAAGTAGCTTTTCTGCAAGGCGTGTCTTTCGCGCCGGAGAAAGGTCACACGATCGACATCACTGGCATCGGCACCAAGGACATCATCTGGGCGAACGATTTGATGCGCTTGGGGGCGCTTTTCGTGGTCGTCCTGCGATGACTGGCCGGTTCGAAACCAGACTGAGGATATTCGCCGACAAGGCAATGGCGAACGTCGATCTCGTTTTTCGGAAGGCGACGTTCGAAATCTATTCCCGCGTCATCATGCGGACACCGGTCGATACCGGTCGGGCGCGCGGCAACTGGCAGACAGCCGCCGACGCCTACCCGACGGGCGTCACGCTCACGGACGACAAAGGAAGCGTCAACCAATCGGGCCGCGGCAACAGCGTCGCAAAAAGCGCAATGGAGTCGACCGTCCTGTCTGGCCCGTATCAGCGGAAATTCGTTCTGCTCAACAACGTCCCGTACATCGGCGTTCTCGAGTACGGGCGCGAAAGTGGTGCCCCCGGCAGCATGCAGGCGCCGGCCGGCATGGTCCGCGTCACGATCGCGGAATTTCAGGCCCTCGTCGAGAAAGCGGGCGGCGAAGTGATCCGGAACAACTAACCCTGCCCTGAAGGAGACCTCTCATGGGTGACATCGTCTTCAACATCGCGAAAGGCCGTGTGAACGAGCTTTTCAACCGGGTGAAAACCAACGACCCGGCCAACAGCGCCATCGTCATGGTCATTCTCAAAACGACCGCGACCGACGCGACTCTGAAGGACTTCGATACCCTGGCCGCCATTCTGGCCGGTACCAGCGTCGAGGCCGACTTCACGAACTATGCGCGCCAGGTCCTCACGGACGCCGATCTCGCCGCACTGTCGCCCGATGACGGGGCCGATAGCATGGCTTCGGCGATCCCGCAGATCACCATCTCGTCCGCCGGCGGCGCGAGCAACAACACCCTGAACAAGGTTCTGTTCTGCTACGATCCGGACACGACCGGCGGCACGGATTCTGACCTGATCCCCCTCACCGCTCACGATGACGGCCGGACGACGGATGGGAACGATCTCATCTGGAACGCCGGCAACATCTTCAACGCAACCGATCCGGTTTAACGGGAGAAACAGATATGTCCCCACTCGTCACCGCCCGCGTAAACCGCCTTGCATCCGCGCTGCTGCAGGAACGGGAAGGAATTACCAACGCGGCAAACAAACTTGTTTCGGACATGACGACCCGCCGGAACAACCTCGCGGCCCATCGCGCCACGGTCCAGGCCGATTTGGAATTCGACGCAGCGACAAAGACGGCACTTGAAGCCGACATCGACGCTATCGAAGCCGGCCTTTCCGCCAAGATCGACGAGGTCTATGCGACGCTGACCGGATCGTAACATGGCCATTCTGGATGACCTTGGTTTGACGCCGGAGATAGCGGTTTCCATCACCCGCTATCTTGTGGCCAGTTACACCGGACCAACCGTCCGGCTGGAAGACGCTGGCGCGAACCAAGCCGACTTCTACCCCGATGGTCTAGGCGGCATTGCACAAGGGTCTTCTCTTGGCGATGCCCCTTCGGTTTGGGGGACCGCACCGTTCTCTATCGTCACGCTCTATGAACAGTCCAATGGCCGTGACTTCGATGTCGCCGTAAACGCTGGCGTCCTCGTGGATGATGTTCATCCCGCAGGGCTTTGGGGGGCTACCGGTCTTCAAATGGAAACCGGGACCGCTATCGACATGATCGCGAACGAAAGCGACAGTCGCGTCATTTCAGGCGTCGTTATGAACAACGGCGATATTACGCCCCCCGGCGGTTCGGTAATATTCTTCGGGCAATCCGTAGCAAGTTTGGCTGGTTTGCATTTTGATTATTTTGACGAACTTGACGGTACGCCCGCTAATAAAATTCGGGGCAAAGTTGTTGGCGATAGTGGTGCACCAATTGCCGTAGGCGCTGATCTTGTCGCGGAAGGCAACACCGTCGTTTTTCAAGCGTTGAAGCCTCATGCCGGGACTAGCAGCGACGTTAATGCTTGGACTGTAGACGACATCGAGTTGTACACCGAAGATGCTCTAGACGCTCAAGTTCTCGTCGCTGATGGCGCTAGATGGGATTTTCGTGTCTTCGATTGGACGATCCGAACGCAAATTGCGGACGCCGACGAAGACTTCGTATTCTTTGAAGGCGTCGTTCTTCGCAGTAGTTCTGATATTTCCGACGCTACCCGTTCCGCCTTGGCGCAAGACCAGATGGCGTACTATGAAACGCGAGATTATGTGCCAGGTAGCGGAGGGACAAATCTTACAACAAGCCAAGAACGATCCACCGCCATTGCCCTGTCCCTCGCGACCGCGAAAACCATCGGTGCCGCTGCCGAGGTAGATGTATCAATAGCTCTATCGAAAGGGCTTGCTACAGACCTTGGCATAGCGACGGAAACAGCCGTTGCGCTGCCTTTGACGACAAAGACGGCCAGGACGCTCCTTACTGCGCTCGAAGCCGATGCGGCTGGCGATCTGGCGCTTGCGGTCGCCAAGGCATTGGGTGGCGCCGCGGAAACGGATCAGGCGGCCGCCCTAGACACGAGCGAAGCTCTGACCTTGCAGCCTGCGACGGAGGTAAACCGGGCCCTGACGCTGCTGGCCGGTCTGTTCCTGGGCACGGCAACCGACAACGAGACGGCCATCCCGTTGTCGACCGCGACTATCCGAACGCTTGGATTGGTGAGCGAAGCGGAAAACGCTCTGCCGATCACGCTTGCAGCTGCCAAGACCCTCGGGATCGCTGGCGACGAGGAAGCCGCGCTCGTTCTGAGCAGACCTACGATCAAAACACTGCTTGCGGCTGCGGCAGTGGACTTCGCGGTCATGCTCAGTCGTGGAACGGCCTTGAACCTGTCAACCGCGGTGGAAGAGGACGCAGCGGCGTCAATGTCCCTCGCATCGGCCCTGACGATCGTCACGGCGGCGGAAAGCAGCGACGCCATCCTGCTTTCGCGACCGACATTGAAGAGCCTTGGTCTGGCTTCCGAGCAAAACCTCGCCATTCCACTCTCGTCGACCGAACATCTCGGGCCCTACACGAAGATCCAAAGGGCGATTGATCTGCGTCTTGCCCAATACCAGGACGAGAACGTGGCTTGGGAGAACTTCTCCTACGAGCCCAAGACTGGTACGCCTTACCTGAAGCCGTTTCTTCTACCGGCAGAACCGAACGTCTTGACCGTCGGCGTAAAGCCCTTCCTGCAGAACACCGGCATCTATCAAATCTCGGTCGTTCACCCGATCGGTGAAGGGAAAGCGGCGGCCGTGAAGCAGGCGGACGAACTCGTCACTCACTTCAAGCGCGGTACGGTTCTGAGCCTTGGCAGCCTCACTGTTCGCATCGACCGTTGCTGGCATGGCTCACCGCAGAAGAGCGAGGCTTGGTACGTCGTCCCGGTATCCTTCATCTGGCGCGCGGAGACGCAGGAGAGCGCTTTTCCGATCTCCTACAACCTGGGGGCCAGCGAGACCGTCGGCGGGAACTACGAGACCATCCAGCGCGCCTTGGACAGCGTTCTGTTCCAGTATCAGAGCGAAAACGTGGCCTGGGAGAATGTCCAGTACGAGCCGACGACCGGCACGCCCTATCTGGAACCCTATTTCAATCCGAACGAGCCCACACAGGCCGAGAGGAACGCCGGCGCGGCCAACCGCATTACCGGCACCTACGAGATCATGGTCTATGGGCCTCATGGCCCCGGCAAGAAAGCGGTCATCGAGAAGGCCGACGCCATCATCAACAAGTTTCGCGCCGGATCGACCATAAAGCTCGACGGCCGCGCGATACGCATCGAACGGGCATGGCAAGCCACTGCCGTGCCGATGGAAGCCTGGATCCAGGTTCCCGTCACCATCTTCTGGCGGGTCGACACACCCAACCAGTAGGCGTCCCCAGCGGCGCACACGCACCGCCCGACGGCGGCCCTTTCACATATGGAGGACAATCCAATGTTCGCTTCCGGTTCTGAACATGCCGTCAGCTACGTGGCGGAATCGACCTATGCGACCACGCCCGGCTCGCCGACCATGAAGGCGCTCCGCACGCGCGATGGCGTCAATCTCAACATGACGAAACAGACGCTCACGTCGCAGGAAACCCGCGATGACCGGCAAATCGTCACCGAACGGCACGGCAACCAGCAATCCGCCGGCGATCTGCCGTTTGAACTGTCCTACAGCAGCCAGGACGATTTCATCGAAGCGGCGCTGATGGGCACTTGGGCGGCTTCGGTCGACCTGACCGCGACCGATATCAGCGCGGCCAATTCGGACAACTCGTTCAACACCGTCGGCGCGGTCGATTTCTCGGCTTTCGAGACGGGCGACGAGATCACGGTTTCGGGCTTCACCGATCCGGACAACAACGGCACCTTCGTCATCGCCACGAAGACCAGCACGAAGATCACCGTCACCGGCGGGACGCTGGCGGATGAGGCGGCGGGCGATAGTGTCCAGATCGTTTCTTCCCGGCAGAAAGTCACCGCCGGCAAGGTGAACCGCAGTTTCACGATCGAGCGCCGTTTCACCGATATCACCCAGTTCTTCCGCTATGTCGGCCAGCGTGTGAACACCTTCAATCTCAACATCGCCCCGAATGCCATGGTCACGGGCACCTTCGGCATGGTCGGGTCCGGCCTGACCCCGTCTGGCACCTCGCTCGGCACGCCGACGGCCGCCCCGACGACGGAAGTCCTGGACAGCTTCACCGGCGTGCTGAAGGAAAACGACACCGAGATCGCCATTGTCACCGGTCTCGACCTCAGCCTCGACAACGGCGTGAACCCGCTGTTCGTCGTCGGGTCCAAACAGGTCGCGGAGACCGACCGCGGCCGCAGCAACCTGACAGGATCGCTGACCGCCTACTTCCCCGACGCGACGCTGCTCAACAAATTCGTCAACGAGACGGAAAGCTCGCTCTACATCACCCTGCCGGACGCCGCCGGGAACGAGATCCGCATCAATCTGCCGCGGATCAAATACAACGGCGCCGACATCCCGCAGAGCGGTGAAGGCGCGCTCGTGCAGACCCTTCCAATCCGTGCCCTTCGGGACGCGACGGAGGGGACGAACATCGTCTGGGAGCGGAAGCCGACCACTTCCTAATCCAATCCCATTAACTCACTGCAACAAGGAGAATTGTGAATGTCTGAGAACGAAAAAAAGAGCGGGGCCGGCTTCGATCTGGCCTCGCTCGACACCATCGCCGCATCCAATGAAGGCGAATGGATGAACGTCATGCATCCGAAGACGGATGAACCGATCGGGGCCAGGATCAAACTGGCCGGGCCGGACAGCGATATCGTCAAGAAGGCCCAGAACAAGATCACCAACCGCCGTCTCAAAGGGCGGGGCCGGAACAAGCTCGACGCGGAGTCGATCAACGAAGAGCAGGTCGAAATGCTTGCTTCCTGCACGCTCGGCTGGGAGGGGATCGTCGTCAACGGGGAAGAGGTGAAGTTCTCCAAGGATAACGCGGTCAACCTCTACCTCAAGTATCCCTGGATCATGGAACAGGTGAACATTTTCATCGGTGATCGGGCAAATTTTATCAAGAGCTCCTGACGGAGCTTGTCGAGTACGCTGAAGAGCAGTTTCGACTGGACGCCCCAGTTTCAAAGGGATCGAAAACCACCCTCCGACAGACCCTCGAGCAAGTCTACGAGCAGACCGGTAAAATGCCGGAGCGACTTGCGGAAGTCGAGGACCTGTCGGCGGCGCTGATCCACATCTGGACCTGGTTTCACGAACTGTCAGCCACGCGGGGGAACAACGGCTTCGGCCCATCCCCCATCACCTTCACCGAAATCCAAGCGTGGTCGCAACTGACCGGCCGGACACTCGATGTCTGGACGGTAGAAGCGATCAAGGCCGTCGACGCGCGATACCTCTTGGTCGTCAGCGAAAGGGAGTGATGCAATGGTAATGGATATCGCTTCGCTGGGCATCGAGGTCGAATCTCGCGACGTCGACACGGCCAACAAACGGCTGGACAAAATGGCGAACGCCGGCGGCGAGGCGGAACGCTCAACTGGTCGGCTTAAGAAAGCCACAGACCGGTTGAACGATGCGCTTCGCGTGGCCGGCGGCCGCCTTCAGGCGATGGGCCGTCAGTTCTTTTCGATCAAGGGCCTCATTGCGAGCCTTGGCGTCGGGATCCTCGCGAAATCCTTCCTGGACGCCGCGCGAGAAACCGAGAACTACAGCGTGCGCCTCCAAACGCTCTTGGGCAGCATCGAACTCGGCAACGAGCTATTCGCCCAGCTGAGCGACTTGGCCGGGCGTGTGCCGTTCGAGTACCGGAACATCATGGACGCCGGCACGACGCTATCCACGGTCATCCGCTCGAACGTCGAGGACATCACGCTCTGGACGGAAATCACCGCGGACCTGGCCGCCGCGTTCGGCTTCACGATCGAGGACGCCGCACAACAGATGGTGCGCGCCCTTTCCGCCGGCGCTTCGGCCGCCGACACCTTCCGGGAACGCGGCGTGAACGCCTTCCTGGGCTTTCAGGCCGGTGTTTCCGTCAGCGCCGAGGAAACCCGTCGCCGCATCCTGGAACAGTGGGAAAAGGTCGATAGCGGCTTCCGCGGCGCGACTCTTCGGCTGGCCAAAACCTGGGACGGCACAGTGTCTATGCTCAGTGACAAGTGGTTCCAATTTCGCTACTCGGTCGCCAACAACGGCCCGTTCGAATTCCTGAAGGCCAGCCTGCAAGTTCTCGACGAGGCTATCGGCCTCAGCTTCGACGAGATCCAGGAACACGGTAAACGCGCCAGCGATGTCGTCATGGATTATGCGGAACGAATTCTACTTGGCACAGCAGGTTTCATCGATTTTGTGCGGCCAATTATCAACTTCTTCGGCGATGCAATAGGAGGATTTATCGACTTCTACGATGGTCTGCCGCAGTGGGCGAAAGAGATCGGTTTGATTGGGGGAATCTTACTTGGCCCGAAGTTCGCTATAATGGCTGCTGTCGCAATTGGTCTGATGGAAAATGCTTGGGAGAAAGTCCGTGACCTAGCAAATGAAACCGAAAACGTCGCTCCGTGGTTCCGCGACTTCATGAACGACCCGATGGGAACCATGGGAATAGAAACAAGCCAAATGCCGTCAGGCTCATTGCTTGGATCGTCAAGTGATACGAGATCCTTGCAGAAGGACGTGGAGGGAGTTCTTGATCGCATTCGGGCGAAGATCGCCGAAAACAGAGCGGAGGCCGAGGCTGCAGCCGCGACTGCTTCCGCCGGCATTCCTCAGTCTGGAACAGGATCGCCAGCCGACACTCGCATCGACGAACTGAGCCGGGAGCGCGACGAACTGAACCGGTTGGTAGCAGCCCGGAAGATCAGCCAGCAGGCCTATGAAGCGGAAAAGCGCGCGATCGACGCTGAAAACGAGGCGCGCGACGAAGGGATTCAAAGCTCATCCCTCGAATTCAAGCTCATCAACTGGCTGACGAAGGGCAACCTCGAACTCGAACAAACCATCCGCGACCTCGAGCAAGCGGAGAAGGACCACAAGCAGGCCGTCGAAGATATCAACAGCACGATGGCCTCGTTGTTCCCGACCTATGACAATCTGAAGATCGAAGCGGACGAGTGGCGCCGGCAAGCGCTTGAGAACCTGGACGAGACCGCGGCCGGATATGCTGATTTCGCGGCGGACGTCGAGACGATATATGCCGAAATGCTCCGCAAGGCCCGTGACGAGGATCTGGACAACAGCAAGCGGTGGCAGGACGGCGTAACCCGGGCGCTGCGCGACTATGTCAACGATGCGACCGACGCCGCCACGCAATGGGAGAACGTCACTACCAACGCATTGGGCGGCATGGAGGACGCTTTCGTCCAATGGCGCAAGACGGGCGAATTCAACGCCAAAGCCATGGTCGACTCCATTCTCGATGATCTCACGCGCCTGTCTTTCAGGAAATTCATCACCGGCCCTCTTTTCGACGCGTTCGGCCTTCAGTTCCACACCGGTGGCATCATCGGATCAGGAGGATCGCCGCGCGGCATCCATCCCGGCGCATTTGCCGGCGCGCAACGGTACCACTCTGGCGGAATGGCCGGCCTCGGGCCGAATGAGGTGCCCATCATCGCGGAGCGCAATGAAGAGGTCTTGACCCGACAGGATCCACGTCACCGGTTCAACGGCGGGATGATGGGCGGCTACACCTTCGTCTTCCAGAACCAAATCACGATCCAGGGCGGCGCTGGCGGCGGTAAAGACGACGACCGGCAGGCAATAGCCGAAGAACTCGGCGCGCACCTCGAGAACGCGATGGACGCACGTATGGCCGAATGGACCCGACGCCAGCTTCGGCCTGGCGGCATGCTGAACCCTCAAGGCAATCCTATGGCGGGGCACTACTGATATGGTCGAGACCTTCACCCCTCCCCGCGCGCCGGATCAGTCGTCGTCGAAGGACACCATGTCCAAGACGCTCGAGGTAGAATTCGGCGACGGCTACAGCCAAGGCGCTCCGGACGGGCTGAACCCGGTTCGAGACAAGTGGAATCTGACGTGGTCGGTACTGACGGATAGCGAGGCCACAGCCATCGAAACCTTCTTCAAGGCCCGCGGTGGTCATGAACCGTTCCTTTGGACTGCACCCGACAACAACACCGCTCAACAATGGAAGATTCCGCAAGGTCAATACACGAAGGTTGATACCGGCGGCGCGATGTACCGGATCACGGTAGTCTTCAAGGAGGACTTCTCGCTGTGACCAACGCCAAGATCGCGGCAGAAAATCAGAAGCTATCCGGCGACACACAAATCCACCTTTACAAACTCGATGCCACGGCTATCGGCGGTGACGTCTACTGCTTCACGTCGGCAGCATATTCGGACAGCGCAATCGTGTTCGACGGACAGGCTTACACTCCGGTCGACATCAAGGTGGAGGGCTTTGAGTGGAACGGCCAAGGATCATTGCCTACGCCCCGAGTCCACCTCGAGAAAATCACGCTATCAATGCGCGCCATACTTCGGTCGACGAGCAACCTACAAGGCGCGATTTTCACCAGAACACGCACCTATGCGAAGTTCCTTGATGACGGGTCCGATCCCGATCCGGACGCCATCCAATCATACGACGTCTATATCGTCGAACGTCTCATTGGAGCGTCGAAGCGTGAAGTGGAGCTCGAACTGGCGGCGAGCATCGACCAACAGGGTCGCCGCATCGGCAAACAGATGCTTCGTGACTACTGCCCGCTGATCTACCGGGTTTTCGACCCTGTCACGGAAACGTTCGACTACACCAAGGCCACCTGTCCCTACGACGGCAACGATTTCTTCAAGGCCGACGGAACCCAAACGGACAACCCGGCAGAAGACGTTCCTTCGAAGACCTTCAACAACTGCTGTCGGAAGCGTTTCGGCAGCGCTCCAAAGCCATTCGGCGGGTATCCCGGTTTGGCGAAAGTGAGAGCTTGATGTTTCCAGAAGCGACAATCTCGGCCGCCGTGCAACATGCGGTCGAGGAATACCCGAACGAATCCTGCGGTTTCGTGATCGACGGGCAGTATCATCGTTTCGCAAACGTATCGAAAAAGCCGGAATCCGCCTTTGAGATCGACCCTGTCGATTGGGTGACTGCGGAACTGACCGGCACCATCGAGGCCGTGATCCACTCCCACCCCGACGGGCCGGCCTGCCCTACCGCAGCAGACATGAAGAGCCAGGTTTCGACGGGCGTCCCTTGGGGCATCATCGTCAGCAGCTCGGAAGGGGCGAAGGACGTCTTCTGGTTCGGTGATCAAGTACCGATCGACATGGGATCAACCGGTACGCCACCGCTTGTCGGTCGGGGATTCCGGCACGCCGTCACGGATTGTTACGACTGCATCCGCGACTGGTATCGCCTCAACACGTCGCTCGTTCTGCCAAATTTCGCGCGGGATTGGGAATGGTGGCTGCCGGCAGTAGAATATCAGGGCGAGATCATCGACCGCGTCGCCTACAACGAGACCATGAGATGGTCACATGACGGCCGGGAATTCACCTATGAAGGCCGAGTAGACGAACCGGTCGAAGTCGGCAAGTTCACCCTGCTGCCGCCCCACAAGCTCTATGCCGAGAACTTCGAAGAACTGGGGTTCTATCGCATTTCCCAATCAGAGGTTCGTGAGGGCGATGCCTTTCTCGTCGCGATCGGCTCGAGGGGAAACCTGAACCATGGTGGCGTCTACGTAGGCAACGGACTCGCTCTCCACCACCTGACATCCAGAAAGGCCGTGGATCCTACCCGGCTTTCAAAGCGCGATCCGGTCGCGCGTTGGCAACGCAAAATCGACATCTGGTTGAGGAACGACGATGCGTGACATCTACCTTCATGGGAAGCTCGGTCAGGAGTTCGGCGAACACTATCGCTTGGACGTTCAAACACCGGCCCAAGCGCTGCGCCTCCTGAACGCCAATTTCCCTGGCTTTCAGCAATCCATTCGCCTCGGCACGTTCCGGATCGTTCGGGGCGACTTGGAAAACGGGTTCGATCACTCACACGAAAACCTGAACATGCGGCTCGGTGCGAAAGACCTGCACATCGTCCCCGTCGCCGCGGGCGGTAAGGGCAAGGGCAAGGCGATCGCCGGCATTCTCATCGTTGTCGCTGCTTTCGCCTTGGCGCCGGCGACCGGCGGCACGTCCTTCGGCACCCTGGCCAGCGCCGGTCTCAGTGGCGTTGCGCCCGCGGCTACTGGTCTCGGGGCCACGGCTTTCACGCTGTTCGGCACGTCAATCACCTACGGCAACATCGCGCTGTTCGGTCTGTCCATGGCTTTGACCGGCGTGTCGCAGATGCTTTCCCCGCAACCGCAGGCTCCCGCGGCCGGATCGCTTGAACGGCCTGACGAACGGCCTTCGTTCGTCTTCACAAGACCGGTCAACACCGCGGAACAGGGAAACATCCTGCCCATCGTCGTCGGTAGGCATCTCACTGGCAGTGTCGTGATCTCTGGCGGTTTGGAGGTTGAGCAGATCTGATGAACGCGATTTCCGGACGAAAAGCACCCTATCAGGTCAGAGGACGGAAAGGCTGCTTTGCGGCCGGTACATTCCTTCAGACCAAAGATGGTCGACAAGTACCCATCGAGGACATCACCATTGGCACGGAGGTCTTGTGCTTCGACGACACGGGCGGCCTGGATTGGGGATCCGTCACCGACGTCCAGAAACATGAAGACGAAGACATCTACCGCTATCGCTTTTGGGGTGGGAAGCATCTGGACGCCACGCCGAACCACTGGGTTCTAAATCAGTTCCAGACATTCTCGGCGATTGCCACCCTCACCTTCGAAGACGGCATTGTCGACGAGAACGGACATATCAGGCCGTTCATCAATTCGGAACCCGTCGGCGCCGGCGATGTCTTCACCGTTATCGTCGATCCTCATCACACGTTCGTCGCGAATGGCCTTCGCGTCCACAACGGTGGTCTGGGGGTCGGGGTACGCGACAAGTTCGTTGCGGGTCGCAAGGGCGGCGGCAAAGGTGACGGTGGCAGCACCAGAACCGCCCAAGAGGCGCCCAACACGCTGCGGTCTAGGTCTACGGCTCGCCTCGTCGATGCCGTCGCGCAGGGCCCTATCAAAGGACTGGTCGGGGACGCCAAGGGCATCTTTCTGAACGAGACCGCTGTCGAGGCTGACGACGGCACCGCCAACTTCGATGGGGTAGAATGGGATTTCCGGGCTGGGACGCCTGACCAGGATCACCTGCCGGGATTTCCGAGCATCCAATCGGAAACCGTCGTCGGCGTCGAAGTCACGAATGCAACTCCCGTTATCCGAACCCTGCCATCCACGGATATTGACGCCGTCCGGATCACCCTTCAATTCCGCGCCTTGACGTACCAGAACCCAACCAATGGTGACTTGCTGGGAACGTCCGTCAAAATCGCCATCGACGTCAGAGAAAACGGTGGTTCCTTCCAGGAGGTGATCGCCGATACGATCGAAGGGAAGACAACGTCCCTCTACGAGTATTCGAAACGCATCAATCTCGAGCCAGGGACCGGTCCTTGGGATGTTCGAGTCCGTCGTGTCACCGAGGACTACGACAAAGCGATCTACCAAACCGACTTCACTTGGGCCAGGTTCACCGAGATTGTCGACGAAAAGCTGATCTATCCGAACACAGCCTTGGTCGGATTGGCGGCGGACAGCGAGTTTTTCGGCGGCAGTCCGCCAGAACGAGCCTACCTGCTCGATGGCCTCATTTGCCGCGTCCCTACCAATTACGACCCGGAGACGCGGGAATATACCGGCATTTGGGACGGCACATTCAAGATCGCATGGACAAACTGCCCGCCGTGGATCCTCCTGGAAATGATCACCAACACCGAATGGGGTGTTGGCGAATTCATCGATATCGACGCCGTCGACACCGCATCGCTCTATACAATCGCCCAATATTGCGACGAATTGGTCGATGACGGCTATGGCGGCCAGGAACCGCGATTCACCTGCAACGGCGTGATCCGGACCCAAGAAGAGGTCTACCGCCTGATCCAGACCATCACGAGCGTCTTCCGGGGCATGGGGTACTGGTCGAGCGGAGCCGTTTCTTTCAGCAACGACATGCCGAAAGACCCAAGCAAACTCGTGACGGCCGCCAACGTGTTGGACGGCGAGTTCATCTACAGCGAGACAGGCCAAAAGGCCCGTCATTCCGTCGCTATCGTCTATTTCAACGATCCCGACGACTTCTATCGACCGGCGCCGGAGGTTTACGAAGATACAGCGCTCATCAAGAAGATGGGATGGGTGCCCAAATCCACACAGGCGGCTTTCTGCACGTCGCGCGGTCAAGCGCACCGGATGGGCCGCTGGCTGATCGAATCCGAGAATTCCGAGAAGGAGACCGTCACCTACAAAGCCTCTATGGACCACGCCGACGTTGTTCCTGGCGAAATCATCTCCATCCTCGATCCTGATCGTGCTGCAGTTCGTTTCGGCGGACGGACGAAAAATGCCACCCTTTCCTCAGTGACGCTGGACGCAGAAGTCACCCTCGTCGCAGATGAAACCTATGTCTTGGCGGTAACATTGCCGGACGGCACCATTGAAGAGCGTCCTGTCACCAACACCGCCGGTGTCTATTCGGTCCTCAACCTGGAAACGGATCTGTCGGCCGCGCCGGCCGCGAACGCTGTTTGGCTGCTTATCGGTTCTGATGTCGCGCCGACGAACTGGAAAGTCGTTGCGAACCGAGAGGAAAAAACAAACGTCTTCGAGATCACCGGCCTATATCACGACAAGACCAAATATGCTCGCGTCGAGCAGAACGTCATCCTGGACTCTGCCAATACGAGCACACTGCCGACTGGGCCGCTTGGCAAGCCGTCCGACATCGATCTGACGGAATACCTATACAAAGCTGGGCCAGCCACGAAAGCTGCGGTCACAGTGTCGTTCAAAGCGACTTCTGACGTGCGGGCGGTCTACTACGAGAAACAGGTCAAACGCCCGGGCGGAACATTCAAGACCATCGAGCTCAACTCTGAACTTTCGTTCGATGTTTTGGATATTACGAAGGGCGAATACAGCTTCCGTATCCGGGCAGTGAACGCACTCGGCGCCCCGAGCGCATGGGAGACAGAGACCAAAATCCTGCTTGGTACCCAGAATCCCGCATCGGATGTCGAAGAGTTCAACATCAACGTCATTGACGACGAGGCGCATCTGAGTTGGAGACCTGTCACCGATCTGGATCTTGCCTACTATGTGCTGAAGTTTTCACCGAAAACCAGTGGCGCGATCTATTCGGAAGCGGTGATCCTGGTCGAGAAAATTGCACCGGATTCCACCACGATCACCGTTCCGGCCATGGTCGGCACTTACTTCATCAAGGCGGTCGATCAATCCGACCCACCTGTTGAATCGCTCAACGCCGCGTCCGTCATCAGCAATGTTGCGGGCCTGCGGAACATGAACAGCGTCGAAACCGTCACGGAATCACCAACCTTCGCCGGTGACAAAGAAAACTGCTACGTCGAGAACGGTGCGCTGCGAACGATGTCTTCGGACACTATCGCCGATTGGACCAGTCTGGACTTGGTAAAATCCATTGCTGAAGGTCTCTCCGGCACCGCTGCCGTCGCCTACTATTATCTGGATCAGTATGTCGATCTACTGGCGGCGTACACTTGTCGAGTCTCTGCCTCTGTGAAGGCGTCCGGCGTCAGCTTGGATTACCCCATATCGGCGTGGACAACCCTGGACGAGGTAGAGCGGATCGACGGCTTGAACCCTGAAGACTGGGACGTCGTCATTCAAATCCGCACGACCCCGGACGATCCCAACGACGGTGGCGCCGTCTGGACCAACTGGAAGACGTTCACGATCGGCGATTATCACGCCCGCGGCTTCGATTTTCGCGTGATCCTGACTTCGACGCGCGGAACCGTTCAGGTGGTGCTTGAAGAGCTTGTCTTCACGATCGACATGCCTGACCGGTTTTACCGGCTGAACGATCAAACCTGTCCGGCCGGCGGTCTCCACGTCACTTTCGACCCTGCATTTGCAGTCGCCCCTACAATCGCCATCGATGCGCAGAACATGCAGTCCGGCGATTACTACACGAAGTCGAACATCACCGCGTCAGGCTTCGATCTTCGATTCTTCAACTCTTCTGATGCCGGGATCGAAAGAACCTTCGATCTGCTGGCTCAAGGCTACGGCTCCGCAACGTAAAGGAAAAGGCGATGACACAGTTCACCCTTGGGGAAATTCTCGGCAGCACTTCCGGGCCGGCGTTGGCCGATATGATTGAAGGCGTCTATGCCGCCTGCAAGACCATGCATCGAGGCACCTCGCGGCCTGCCTATGCCGTTAAAGGCATGCTCTGGGCGGATGAGACGAACGACCCGATCATCGTCGTGAACTACTACGACGGGACGGATGATATACCCGTTTTCGAGGTAGATGAGACCAACAACAAAACGCGGCTCTACAACAACGGGACGGCCTTGCGGACGCTACTGGAAGCCACTTCGGCGAAATCCGGGGCCTATACGATCCAGACGACCGACCGCGGCAAAGTGATCATCGCTGACGCCAGTTCCGCCGGCTTCACAATCGGACTGCCGGCGGCCGCCACAGCGAAGGACGGTTTCGCCGTGACCGTCGTAAAGATCGACTCCACATCAAACGCCGTCACGATCGACGGAAACTCGTCGGAAACACTCAACGGTGCCGCAACACGCGATTTGGACGCCCAGTACCAGTCCGAAACCTACATTTGCAACGGCACCGCATGGTTCGTCGCAACTGCCTTTAATGCCAAGAACGTTCGGTCGGACAAGACGGCAAACCTCACTGCCGGATATGGGCAGACATGGAAGGACGACGGGAACCAGGCGTCTGGCACCTACACGCCTGACATCACTCAGTCCAACAAACACAAGGCTACCGTGACCGGGAACATCTCTATCGGTGCTTTGAGCCAGGATGGCGCCTGCCTCGTGAGGCTGGCAATGGACGGAACCGGTGGACACACGATCACGACTACCGCCTTCAGCAAGGTTTATGGCGCGATCAACACGGACGCCAGCAAGGTCAACCTTCTCCTGCTTACAAAAGACGGTTCCACCCACGAAATTTGGATCAATCCGGAGTCCTAACCATGTCGCACCCATTTCTGCCGAAGCGTTCGCCGATCGGCTCCAGGCTCGAGGACCGGCTCACGTCCCGTCTGACACCGAAACTGGACTTCGGCGCCGAGGCGGCCGGTGTTTTCCGCAAGCCACCTTATGAAACCGGTCGCGTATCCCAATCGGCATGGTTTGACGGAACGGACGACCGCCTATCCAAGACGTTCGCCAGCGCAGCCACTAACCTGAAAGAAGGCATCATATCCGCATGGGTGCTGCGGAACTCCTTCTCGAACACCTTCGACATGATCATCGACGTCGACACGGCGGGCCGGGACTTCATCGGCTTCAACAGCAGCAACAAGTTGTGTGTGACTGTGAACGGCTCCAACTGGGTGTCGACGCCCGTGTTCAGAGACATCGGCTGGTACCACATGGTCGCCAGCTGGGATACTTCTCAAGGAACCGCGACTGACCGTCTCAGGGTCTGGGTGAACGGCTCCGAGATAACCTCCTGGGACAGCCAGGGCACGATCACTTTGAACGGCAACTCCAAGTTCTTCGGCACCGCAGCGCACTACGTCGGTGGAGGGACCGCCGGCCAGCGGTTCCACGGATACGTCGCCCAGTTCACCGCTCTGAACGAGGTCTCCATTCAACAAGGCGACTACGCGATTACCGATTTTGGCTCTTTCTACTCCTTCAGCGCGAACGGGCAGGAATGGACGCCACTTACAGATGCTCAAGCTGAGGCTTTGGCAGCTGGCGTAGGAGGCAACGCCTTCTGCCTGACAAACGAGATCGGCGACGGAGTAGATGCGAGCGGCAACGCGAACGGGTTCACCGCAACCAATATGTCCAGTTCTGCGAACGGGTCAGACAACACCCCTTCTCTCCAGTACCCGATATTGAATGTGCTTGATCGGTCGGACACCGGTCTGGCCACTTATGCGGGGGGCTTGGGGTTCACCTTGAGCAACGCAGCCGCAGGCTTCATGCGCACGACGATGGGCATGTATGCGGGCAAGTTCTACTCGGAGCTTGAGATAGACGGCTTGCCGACTGCCAATTGGCACTGGGGCATCACAGACGCCGACGCCGTCTGCAATACCTCCAATGGCCCCTCTGACGGCGGGGTCACGATAACACTGAACAGTTCCGGCACAGTAACTCTGTACCAAGGCGGCGCCAGCATCGGGACGCTGGACACCGGAGTGACGGATGCCGCTCACACGTTCATGTGCGCCGTGGATATCGACAACGGTCGGATCTGGTTCGGCATGGACGGGACTTGGTACAGCAGCGGAGACCCGGCGGCGGGCACGAACGAGACGGACACATTCGCAACCGGGCTGACATACAAGTTTGTGGTTGGGCGTGAGAGTTCTAATGCCACCGTCGAGGAGCAGCGACTCGTCTTTTCTGATTTGTCGGAGACGGTGCCGTCGGGCTTTGAAAAGCTGAACAGCGCAACCGTGCTTACACCAGAACACCAAGGCTGTGACTGGTTCAACGGGGTCGGCCACACTGGCGATGCCACCACTTCACGATCTTTTACCGGCACAGGCTTCCAGCCTGATTGGGAATGGATCAAGGACCGATCTGGCCCTGGCTCTGGGAACTTGCTTTTCGACGTTCTGCGCGGCGCAGAGGAAGCTATTTTCTCCCAAACCACCACAGTAGAAACGAACCAGCCGACCAACGGCTATCTGACTTCGTTTGACAGTGATGGCGCTTCTTACGCGAACGGCGGATCCGGAGACAATAACTACAACGACAATGCCAACACCTATATTCGGTGGTCTTGGAAGGCGGGCGGCGCCGGCGTTGCAAATACAGACGGCACAATCAGCAGCACCGTGTCTGTGTCAGCACCAAGGCACCTCTCAATCATCAGTTTCACGGGAACAGGAGCTAATGCCACTGTCGGTCACGGCATGGGAGGATCCCCCGAGTTGATCCTGTTCAAGAACCTGGACAACGTGGACAACTGGGGCGTCTACGAAGGATTGGTCGACGGAGGTACACACTACCTGACCCTCGATACCTCTTCCGCAAACGTTGCGGACAGCACCTTCTTCAACAACACAAACGCCAACTCGACGGTGTTCAGTGTCGGCTCTCAGAACCGCACGAATGGCAGCGGCGACAGAATGATCGCCTACGCCTTCAGGTCAGTTGCAAATGTCTGCAAAGTGGGCAGCTACATAGGAAACGGCAGCACGGACGGCCCCTTTATTCACACGGGCTTCCGACCACGTTGGATACTGATCAAGAGGGTGATAGGAGGAACGTCCAACTGGATCATCTTCGACACCGCCAGAAACAAGTTCAACTTGGTGGACGATTACTTGTACGCGAACCTTTCTAACGCTGAGACCGACGTAGGCACGCGCGAAATCGACATCCTGGCAAGCGGCTTCAAGCTCCGCGGCATTGAGGATGAAGTAAACACCAGCGGTTCAAGCTACCTCTTCTTGGCTATGGCGGACGTCGCCGGTGGCGGAATCGCACCACCGCTCCTGGCGGCCTAGAAACCGCGCGTCATCTAAACCCATCCACCCCTTTTCTCTCTTCAGAACACCAGGAGAAACGCCATGGTGAACAAGATCGCTGTGACCAATCTGGCCGACGAAATCGTCGTTGGGCCGCGGAACGCATCCGGCACGCTGACCCTGCCGGCTGGCGCGGTAGTGCACCTCGGCCGCAATTTTCCGGTCACTGTCGTCGATAAGGACGCCACGACTTATGTGGTTCGCGAAGTGTCGATTATCCCTGCGTCGAAACAGACATTTCAGACCATCCAAACCGGCGCTCCGTCGGTTTCCGGCAACGTGGTTGAGATCGTCGAGTCAGCTGTCGATATCCCGCTCGAAAACGCCCAGGCCCAGGCGCGCACGACCGTGAACAACAAGCGGGTCGGAATTCTCGTCCAGAACGTGCTGGCGCCCTTCCCAGGCGGCGACGCGCCGGTGCAGGTCCGTGACGATCGCGACATCCAGAACATTAACGGTGTCGCAACAGCCGCCTTGGCGGCCGTTCTGGCGTCGTCTGGAACCACTTTCAAGTTCCGCGATGCGAACGACGTCACCCACACCCTGACCGCTGCGGAAGCTATCACGATGGCAAGCACCGTCCTTTCCAAGCTGACCGCGGTCTACGACCACTCCTGGACCTTGAAAGACGATATCGAGAACGCGGCCGATCTGACGGCACTTCGCGCCATCGACCTCGAGACTGGGTGGCCCGACCCCGGCGCCTAATTTAGCCCCACATATTCACCCCGAGAGCCCGCCGTTTGGCGGGTTCTCTTGTTTATGGAGATAGAGCTATGGAAGACCTTTCAGCTACAGGAATTGTCATTTTCTCTTTTGCCCTGAAACTTGTTGGTTTCGTCGTCGCCGCCGTGTTGGTCGTCGCCGTGTCCCGAATCCTGGACAAGAAGACCGGCTTCCCCTTCTCACACATCGCCGGCCTAATCCGGCAGGAATCCAGATCGACCGCTCTCTACTATGGTCTTCGGATCCTCGCGCTCTGCATCTTGGCTGCGGCTATCCTCGGCTGCGAGCAAGCACAAGAAACGGTCTCTGAGGCTCCTGCAGTTGAGGTGGAAGCGGCCGCGGTCCCGGCTACCAGCAAATCGTCGATCTTCACCGACGAGTACGATCTGGTCATCGCAGACGCGGTTGGGACCTGGTGGCCAGACTATCCCTACAAGAACGCGTGGAAGGCGCAGCTCTACCAGGAGAGCCGTTTGGATCCAGACGCAGTGTCACCGGTCGGCGCACGAGGGCTGGCGCAGTTCATGCCCGGTACCTGGCGCGAAGTCGGCGCGAAGCTCGGATACGACGCTCTCAGTCCGCATATGGTCGAACCGGCTATCATGGCAGGCGCCTACTACATGCGGCAGCTTCGGAAACAATGGTCTGCACCACGACCGCAGGATCAGCGTCACATGCTGGCGCAGGCTTCCTATAACGCCGGATTGGGCAACATCCTGGCCGCGCAGAAGCAATGCGGCGGGCCCAATCTCTATCCCGAGATTATCGCCTGTCTGCCGGACGTAACCGGGCGGCATTCCGAAGAAACGATCATCTACGTCCAGCGCATCAAGAAATGGTGGACCATGATGGAGGTGACGTCATGAACATCGTCAAAGGAAAGCTGGTCGACTCGCTATTCACCAGAACGCCGGATCCAGGAGATTTCCAGTTCTACAAGGAGTCGGCGACGAGTGATGCCATCGGCGGCATGATGTTCTCTTGCCCGTGCGGCTGTGGTGCCGTCATTGGCGTCAATCTTTCGCCCAATACCGGCAACGGTCCTCCGTGGAACTGGGACGGCAACAAAGAGGCCCCGACGATCACCCCCAGCGTTCGTCACCTTGACGGATGCAAATGGCAAGGATGGATCAAAAACGGGGAGTTTCACACATGCTGACTTCGGCGCTCGGCTTTCTGGGATTTGTTACATCCAGCAAAGGCAAGACCATCGCGATCGTCATCGCGGTCGTCGTGGGCGTCTTTGGGCTATGGCTCTACATAAACGGTCTGAACGCCGATATCGAAACACTAAAAGCGCAGAAGGCCATTGCCCAAAAGAACCTGGCGATTGCCTCCGAAGTCGCGCGTCGAAACGCAGAGTCGGCTCAAAGACTGCTCGAGGACGCCAAGCGGCGCGAGGCTGCACTGATGCGCGAACGAGACGCCTACGCTGCCCGGGCGGCACACCTTCATTCCATGATTGGGGAGATCAAAAATGCGCCAGAAGTCGAAAACGGTCCTGTCGCTCCTGTCTTGCGCGATACTCTTGACCGGTTGCGGCACCTCATTGATCCCGCCGCCGGAGGTGATCACGGAGATCAAGGTGGAGAAGACAAAGGTCCCAGAGAGCCTGCTAACGTGCCCGTCCGCCCCGGCGCCGCCGGCCGCAAACAGCCAGCGCGACGTTGCGCTGTACATTCTCGATCTTTGGGATGCGGGGGAAGAATGCAGGACCAAGTTGCAGGAAGTCAGAAACCTCGTCGAGGCAGACACCGAAAACGGTGACTAGCTCTCGCCGCGGCGCCACCCTTCGCAACTGTATGTCCCTGGCACGCCGCAGCACTGTTCTCGCGGCAGCCCTGCCTTCGCGTGCGGACATCGGCTTGTGTCACCGTCCTGCCTCAATTCCGAAAAGCCAGCGCTTGGTGCGTCGCCCATCACCAGCGAGACAATATCGTCGATATCCAGCTTCTTGACGTCGATTGCGATGACAGCGCCAGCGTCGAGCGATTGGCCAGCGAGATAGCGGATGTAGGTTTCCGTCCCTAGATCCTGGGCCATCGACACGTTCTGGAACGTCTCCCCACGAGCCGCAGCTATAGACCGAATTCTGCGAATTTCTGTCTCGATCGTGGACTGCCGCAAGACTACGTCTATGCGACCATAGTCCTCCCGTCCAGATACCTTAACGATACCGGGCTGGCGCTTGAACGGCGTCGTTCCATGCAGCAACACGACGTCTGGCGCACGTTCAAAACGAGCATTTAAGACTTTGATTTCGTCCTGTTCGCCAGTCCGGTACCTGATAAGGGCAAAGGCGTCTAAGACGCTTTTACAAGAGTTTGGTTCATCATACTGCATTGCTACTTTGTCGGGTGTATAACTCAACGTCGAAAAGCAAATGTACACTTGCAAACCGCGTTGGTGACAGCCGCCTCCCGCAACTACCCACGATGTGATTTTCCGAACATCGTAGTTTGATATTACGAATTTCACAAACGAATAATTGCAATATTACATCCATTTCGTGTATAATGGATTGTTTGGAACCGTCTTATATGTACAGAAAGGACTATAATGGGAAACGTGCAAAAAGATATCCACAATTGTGGATGCAACCTCATTCAAGGAATTGGCGATAGACTACGCAAGGTGGAGAAGGACCACTTCAAAAATCGTCAAGAGATGGCGGACTTCTGTGGCCGTTCAAAATCCACGGTCCATGCGTGGATGAACGGAACCGATGCATCGCTCTCTGCGATCGCCTACCTTTGTCAAAAGAAAGGAATAGATCTGAATTGGCTTGTCTATGGCCTGCCGGCTGTTCCGCATGCTGACGCGGATGCCGGTATTGATGTTGCGTTGCTCGAAACTGTGATCCGGGAGCTTACCATCCGTCTGGCCAAGAACGGCATCCAGGTGAATGGTGACAAACTGCCAACCTTAATAGCTCTTTGCTATGAATTTTTCCGCCGATCCGGAAATGATAGACCGACCAAGGAGGCTGACGCCTTCATGGAAATGCTACTGAGGGTTTGACATGGATCATAGACCGGAAAAGATCGCATCAGAAATCCAGGCAATCATTCAAGACGCCATAGACGCACAGGGCGGGTTTCGAACAATGACCCCTGAACTTCGAACGGTTATTGAAGAGACCGTTCGGCAACAGTTAAGGTTCGAGCCGAGCAGCGATCGAATGATGGTGCCTATCGAAGAGATACTGGATGTCATTCAAACGGTATTGAACCTAGTCGCCAGGACGGAGGGTTCATCATGAAGTTTGAGCGTGTTCCACTGTCTCGGTTGATCGAGGTCGACAGCAGCTATGCCAAATTTTTCTCTGACCCAGGAAGCCGGTTCGACAAAACGGGTCTGCTCAGGCAGATGCAGTTCTTCGCCCCCCAGCCGGACGGTACGGCGCCATACATCTTTTGCGGAGACAAATCTACTACCGCATTGCTCTACAGCAGGGTGTTCGCCCGTTCGGTAATTGGGAAATCTGCCCTCCCGAGTGTCGATGCGGAATTTCTTGATTTCGTTGATCGGGATTTTCGGAACGTAGCTGAAAAACAGCAAATGTCGACTGGTAGGGTCGAATTGGATATCGATGCGCCAGAAGACAAGCCGATCCGGATCAAGTTTTGGAGGTTGGTTTTCCCATTCGACACCGGACGTGGGACCGCGGTCGGTGCACTGACTAGGTTTTGCGAGGATGGTATGCCCGAAGCATACGATTTAGTTCACCGGCAGACATAAAACCGACGAAGTCGTCATTGTCGAGGAAAGGTGAGCCCCACTGCCATTCGTCGAACAGCGGCTGCCAGTTCAGATAACCTTCTCTGATGCCGAAGCCCGATAGAAGGACCGGCTTTACCTGAAGGCCGTAGACCCAGTCCAACCGCCATCGAATAGCCGCACATGCCATGGCATATCGTGCAGCGACCGCGGCAACGCCGCCGCCCCTGAACCCCTCCTGAACGAACAGGTCGCCGTGATAAGCTACGACGCCAGATATCTCGTCAAGAATGGGTGTTTGGTTCTCGATCGTGATGGCTGAAATATCGTTCCCATACCATCGTGCGAGTTGGATCTTCCAGAGATCCCGTAAAGACGAGCTCCCAAGGTCGTCCACGCGGATTGCTTGGGTAATCACGATTTTCTGACTATCTACTGACTTTGCGCCTATCCAAAATCCGCTGTGCGGCAGAAAATCGTTTAGTGTTGAATCGAAGAAGGCACTTGCTTTCGGCCAACCATCTCCTGACCGCAGTTCGTTATACGCTTTGAAGTCGGTGCTGATGAAAACTGAGAGCCCGCTTTCCCTCAATTCTTCTTCGCAGATTGTGATTGCACGGGCTGCTGAAAGCCAAAGCTCCAAAGGATCCCCCCAATTTCCAATACCAATAGTTGAATATTATATATTCACTGCTACGCAACTTTTTCACTTTTTCGACTGGTCTTCACCGGATATCCAGTTAGAAATCTCCTTGTGAACAGCATTCCCGACGTCACGATGCGTCGTTTGTTCCAGATGAGCATAGCGCTTCGTTGACAACGGTGATGAATGGCCGAGCAGTTTACCTATCGCCAGCAGTGACAAACCCCCAGACAACCCCATAGACGCGAAACTGTGGCGAAGATCGTGTCGGCGAAGGTCCGAAACGCCTACGGACGTCAACAATCTCTTCCAAAGTTTACCGGCATTGACCAGATGCCGGGCTCGTCTTCGCCCGACGATGAGATATGGATTACCATCGACAGACGGAAGTTGATTGATGATCTCCAACGCCAGGTCGTTGAGATGGATCTTCCGGGCACCAGACTTGCTATCATCGAGGTATAGGAAGTCTTTCACGATCCATTCGCGCTTCGCTGTTATTATCTCGCTGATCCGCGCGCCGGTCAGGATCAACAACATGACCAATCCGGCGAAGGACCTATCCGTTATCGCATCGGACTTCCAGAACGGTTCAAGACCTTCCACGATCTTTTGAAGCTCCGGCCTGGACAGGTAACGCTGTCGCTCGACTTCCTTGAATTTGTCGACCCCTTTGACTGGGTTAGAGTTTTTCGGCCGCCATTTCCACGACCTCTTTTCACACAGGGCAAAAGCCTTCGACAATAGGGACAAAACGCGGTTCGCTTGCGTCGGTGTTCCTTTCATTTTCTCTTTCAGGTCCTCGATGTCGTCCGAGGTGATTTCGACAACCTTTTTCTTGATGCCCAAGCGAGGGAGGACACATTGCTTCCACAGCCGTTCATCCTCTTTCCGGGACCGCTCCTTCTTGTTTGGGGCATGTCGCGCCATGTACTCCCTGTATAGGTCATCTATGGTCGGACTGTTCTTGACTCGCCTGCCGGCGGTCGGATCCTCCCCCTTCGCTGCTTTGTAGGACCAATCCTGGGCGATCTCTCTGGCTTGATCACACGTCATTTGCTGACTGTGAACGCCGATCTTCGGCTTGCGATCCGTTCCGTGCTTGTCTCGATATCGAAAGAGATACGTCCGCCGGCCGGACGGCATAATCCGAACGCCGAAACCAGCGATCTGGGTGTCCCAGACGATGTATTCCCGCTGACGAGGCTCCAAGGCCTCGACCACACGCTTCGTCAGTTTTGTCGCCATGTTCGGAGCGTCAGGCGGCGCGCGGCATGTCGTTGATATTCATGTGATGGACCTGGAACTTGACCACCATCACCCACGGGTTTTTGTCCCAACTGAAGCCGCGGTCTGCGTTCAATCGGTCCCAAAGGTCTTTGTAAGCGTCGACCGCATACTCGAAACCCGATTCCAGATCATCATGAGTACCGGGAACGCGAAAAAGGTATTCGGTGATATCCATCGGCTGACCCGTTCCAGGATGCGGCCTAATGTCGACGATCTCCCGATCCTGGACGACTCCTTCTGCAATGGCGCCGGCTTCGGTGATCTCCTGCAGTTGTTCGATAGAGACGTCCACAACTGTGAGGGTGAGACGGCTCGCCCAACGAGGCATGAACATTCCAGGCCGCGGCCGTCCGGGCAGCTCGTCCTTCTCGTTCGCATAGAAAATCGTTGTCTGCGGCAATGAACACGGCTTGTAGGAGTCGAACCGTGCGTCGACCGCCCAAGCCTCTCTCACGCAGATGCGATCACCGACCTGGATCGGCATGGCCCTGACCCACGCCTTCATGATTCCACGGACATTCACCGTATGGAAGTAATCGGCGCCAGCCCCATTGTCGTACCTCCTATGCGACCAATGCCACGCACCACTTATCAAGTTTGGCTGCGGCTTGATCAATCGGCGTGTTTCCCACTTCATTCCGGCCAACATCTGGCTGACCATAGACCCGCTGAAAAGCATGAACCTATCCGTCATCGGTTCGTCCCTTCTTTTTGTAGTGTTCATCTCTGTATCGAAACTTCTCCGACACGCTCATGTTGGCCACTGCTTCGTTGCAGAACTGATGGGCCAGGACCAAATTGGCGATGTGACTTGTTCCGCCGTTCGACCGCTCGAAGACGTGATCCACCGTCATCCGCAACGGATCGTTCCCTTCGTGATCCGTGTGAGGGAACCCGCCGCCGCAGTAGAAGCACTCGCGGCCGTCACGCTCGATCAACGTCGCGATCTTGTTCGGGGTCGTCTGTTGCCGCTTTTTCAGCTTGGGAGCGAATGAGGGGCGCCGGCTCTGCTTGTAGCCCAGATAGGCGATCCGCATGCCTTTGTTGACCGCATAAATCCGCTTCGTGTCGCTCGGGGAGTGCATCGCTATGCCGACAACATTTCCCCAGTTGAACCGGATCACTTCATGCTGTTGAATCGGCACAACCAGTTCGGCGCCGTTGGCCGAAAGCCATTGTTTGAACGGGTCCAGTTTGTCGATGCGAGCTCCGATCATGACCTATTCCGTTTTGGCACCAAATTGGTCCAGCATGTGGGTGGTAAACAATGCTAAATCATAGGATTATATGATTTACACTCATACTGTAACACGGCTCTATTGGGCGCAAAACCTCATATTTTGTCATTTTACGACATAGTAATGCACTTGGAGTGCTGACTTTTAATCAGTAGGCCGTAGGTTCGAATCCTACAGGGCTCACCATTCCCACCCGGTGCCCAGCACCTATCCGGACATCCAGAAACAGGTGATGCGCGACCGACGGACAACGGTACGCCATGCGCTGTCCGGCGCTTTTGAACACCCGACGCTTTTGAACACCCTGCGCTTTTGAACACCCGGCGCTCTTGAACACGATGTGTAAAATTTGCGCGGACACGGGGATGAATAGTGCCAATCTCTGACATACGGTATCTGATTAGCTGGCCAACCGTCCGCTGAGGGCGATAGATAGGGGCGTGACCTATCCGCGAGTGTGTTGTTCGGGGGAACGGAGTTTCAGGAATGTCGGGGTTTGACTTTCGCAAAATGGCCGCTGACGCAAAGGCGGCAATGGAAGAGCGCAAGAGCGAGATGGAATCCGCGCCGAAAAAGGCGCAGGCCGAGCGTGAACAATATGTGAGCGTGGCGGCGAAGCCTCTTCTGGAAGGGGTCCTGCCCTTGCTTGAGAAGGCGTCCCAGGATTTCGCGGAAGAAGGGATACTTTCAAGCATCACGACCGATTTCGAATCCGACCGCCACGCGGAGCGGGACCCGACGGTGAAGTTTCAGTGCAAAGGACCGCCAGGCGCGGACGGTGCCTGGCTTTTCGAAGCCCGGCCGGTGTTCTTTACCTCGAATGGAAGCCGTGTACGGCTCGGTGTGGGAGACCATCGGTACAGCCGGCATGCCGACCGGACAATCGCCGAAGACAAAGTGGGAAATCACGCGGCGCTGGTCAGGATCGGGTTGGAACGGGCCATCGAGTTCTACATGGAGGAATACGAGAAGAACCGTTCCAAGATCCGGCGCTGACGGGGCTCCCCTTTCCCTGGCGCGGAACCTCCCGCAAGATCGGCCCTTGAATGACAAGGAAACCGCCGGGGGAAATGCCATGATCGCGCCGGGCCATATCGTCTTTACCCAGCAGGAAGAGGTCATCTACGGGAAGCCCGCCGCGCAAGCGGTGGCCGATTGCGTGAACCGGTTCGGGGCGGAACGGGTTTTCGTGATGGCCGGCGGCACCCTTGCCCGGGAAACCGAAGAAATCCGGCGCCTTCAAGACGCGCTCGGCCCGCGCTGCGCCGGCGTCTTCACCGACATGCCGGCGCATACGCCCCGCAGGGCGGTCATCGCCGCGACGGCACACGCCCGTTCCGTGAATGCCGACCTGATCGTCACCTTCGGCGGCGGTTCGGTGACCGACGGCGCCAAGGGCGTCCAACTCTGCCTTGCCAACGATGTCGATACGCCGGACGGGATCGACGGCCTCAAAGCCGGCCCTGGCAGTACCGACATCCCGAAGGCGCCGATAGTCCGCCAGATTTCCGTTCCGACGACATTATCCGGCGGCGAATTCAGCGCCATCGCCGGCATCACGAACGAGGCGACGAGCGCCAAGGAACTCCTGCGGCATCCGGGCATCATCCCCCGCGCGGTTATCCTGGACCCCACCGTCACGGTCCACACCCCGGCCTGGCTGTGGATGTCGACCGGGATCCGTGCGGTCGATCATTGCGTGGAGGGCATCTGCTCGACCGAATCCAACCCGTATGGCGACGCGCAGGCCCTGAAGGCTCTATCCCTTTTCGCCAGCGGTTTGCCGAAGGTCCATGCCGATCCCGCCGACCAGGACGCGCGACTTGAATGCCAATTGGGCACCTGGCTTTCCATGGGACCGCTTTCCACCGGCGTGCCGATGGGGGCGAGCCATGGGATCGGCTATGTCCTGGGCGCCGCTTTCGGGGTGCCCCACGGGCATACGTCCTGCGTCATGCTACCCGCCGTGTTGCAATGGAACGAACCGGTCAACCGGGACAGGCAGGCCTTGGTCTCCGCCGCCATGGGCATGCCCGGCGACGACGCGGCGGCAGTCCTGGACAGGTTCATCGCGGGCCTCGGCCAACCGCGGCGCTTGTCCGAAGTCGGCGTCGCCGAGGATGCCTTCGACACAATCGCCGACCAATCCATGGCAACCCCTTGGGTGCCGCGCAATCCGCGCCCGATATCGGGCCCGCGGGATGTTATGGAGATTCTGGAACTGGCCCGCTGACGCGGGCTGCGGACCCGTCAACTGCCGTTGAACAAGGGGCTGCGCGTCGGGTCCAGCCGGCGGCCGTCGCAGATCACGGAGGGGGCGTCGTTCAGGACCTGTGACGGCGGCGTCTTCGCATCGATGAACTTCACGACGGCCGGTCCCGTAGGGCGTAGCACGTCGAACAGGACCTTCTTCAGGCGCCTTTGTTCGAAGGAGGCGACCAATTCCTTGTCCTGGTTGTTATGCTCGATCTGGTTGGCCATGACGTTGATGCGGTCCCGCACCAGGGGCATGTACTTGCACACCCGCACGGCATCTTCCGAATTGTCCATCTTAAGGGCCGCCACCAGGGTGAGTTTCTCGCCACGGCCGCCTTTCAAGGTGAAGGCAGGCGTGGACAGCCACACCTGTTTCTGTCCGCGTCCCGCCGCGGAGCTCCCCTGCAACTCTCCCCCACCGTCCCTTGGTGTCACGAAATAGACCAACACCATGGGAATCGCGATCGAAAAGAATAGCAACGCGAGTGCCAAGACCGTGTTGCGATTCATTCGTTTAACTTCTCCGCCATTCTGACGCCCAGCCCGACACTACAGCGGATAACTTAATATTGTATGAATTAATGCGGCTTTGCGCGTCGGCGGCCGTCCGAGAGACAGAAGCGGCCCGATCGATGCCCCTATATGACGAAATGATGACGTCGTAACAGAATTGACATTTTCTCCTAAAAGCGCACAATGTGCGCCTAAAGGAGGCCGCATATGTCCTTGCAACGTTCCGTCCCCTTCCTTTCCCGTCAGACCGCGCGCCGAAGCCATGATGCACGGCGGAAAAGTCGAAAAACATCGCTATTCCAATCGATTATCCAATCAACACTGGCGTTTGTCCTGATCGCGGTCCTCGCCCCCGCAGGGGTTTCAAGTGTCCAGGCCGGGGTCGAATCGCATGACGGCCGCCTCAAGATCGGCGGCGACATCCTGGCCCCCGACCTCACGCCTTTCCTGTCGGCCCTCGGCGCGGCCATTCAAACCACGGACGAGGCCGGAACACCGCTGTATGTGGAGTTGAATTCAGACGGCGGTGACATCGAAACGGCATTTTCCATTGCCAGCGCCCTTTCTGCGGCGCGAAAAAGCGGCAGGATCATTCATGTCGAGGTTCCCGAAGGCGGGCGCTGCAATTCGGCCTGTGTGGTGATCTTCGCCGCCGGAGGCCAGCGAAAAGCGGCGCCGGACTCGGAATTCCTCCTGCATGGCGTGTCCTATGCCGGCCTGTCGGACAATCCGGCGATTGCAGCGGTCCGCCGCCGCTATGTCGAAAACTTCCATAAGGCGATCGAGGGCGCTGACTGGCACTTCGGACAATTCGTGCGGCGCCACGGCATCATCGAGAACGACCTGAACATGACGTTTTCAGGGCGCCAGCTTTACGAGGCCTTCGGCAGTTTCATCACGTCGCTGAACACAACGCCCGGGAACTGAGCCAGCGGCGCTGCATCAATCTTCATGTGCGGCATTCTCGGCGTCATCGCCATGCAGCGCATAGCCGAACAGCATGTCCACATGCTTGCCGTTCCGCGCCAGCGGAACGACGACGACATCGTAGAATTTTTCCACGCCGCCGCGAGTGACATAGGGAAAACGCTCGAGAACCGGGGCCTTCCCGCGCACCGTACGTTCATACATGTCGATCAGCTTGCCCTGGCTGCCGATATCGCGAATTTCCGAGAGGCGATAGCCCGTGAAATCCCTCTTGGTGTTGCGGACGATGTCGGTCCCGACAAGCCGGTACCGGAAGTCCTTTCCCTGGCCAAGCACGTCGACCAGAAAAACAAAGGGCAGCATGCCCGGAATGTCGACCGGATCCAGGTCCGGCCTTCCAGGCAAACCTTTTCCATTTCCGATTGAGTTCCAGTAACTTAGAAACTCATCTAGAGAAGGAGGTTTAAATGTCCGGCGGCGCGCGGGCCGCGCGAAAACAGCGTTCATGCGCAAGAGATAGGGCAATTGTGGTTAAAGGACCACAAACGAATCCACTATTTTCCCGTCGCGCCTTTCAGGATGGCCGAACCGCCTCCATAAGCAATTGTTTACAGTCGCTTATTTTCCGGACCCAACGATGTTTTTCTCCGGCCCGAAGGGGAATCCGGTGATGTTCTCCGCGCCGTCCTCCGTAACGATCAGAATGTCATGCTCCCGGTAGCCCCCGGCGCCGGGCTTTCCTTCCGGCAGCATGATCATCGGCTCCATCGAAACCACCATGCCGGGCTTCAATTCGGTATCGATATCCTCGCGCAGTTCGACCCCCGCCTCGCGGCCGTAATAATGACAGAGCACGCCGAAGGAATGGCCGTAGCCGAAGGATCGGTATTGCAGCAGGTCCCATTCCCGGTACATCTCGTTCAACTCGGCCGCGATATCCATGCAGCGCGCGCCGGGCCGGATCAGGTCCAGGCCGCGGCGGTGAACGGCGCAGTTCTTTTCCCACAGGTCCAAATGCGCATCGCTCGCGAAATCGCAGAAAAGCGTACGTTCCAGCGCCGTGTAATAGCCGAAGATCATCGGAAAGCAGTTCAGGCTCAGAATGTCGCCGCTTTCGATCTTCTTGTTCGTCACCGGGTTATGGGCGCCGTCGGTATTGATGCCGGACTGGAACCAGGTCCAGGTATCCATCAATTCCACGAAGGGGAAGGCATTGGCGATTTCGCGGATCATCGCGTTGGTCGACGCGATCGCGACCTCATGCTCCGGCACGCCGGCGGCGACCGCTTCGGCACAGGCGGCGCCGCCGATATCGCAGATCCGCGCCCCTTGCCGGATCAGCGCGTGTTCCTCCGCCGACTTGATGGTCCGCAGCCACATGGTCTTCTGGCTGATATCGACCAGTTCCACGCCGGGCAGCGCATCGGACAGCTGGCGCTTCAGGTCCAGCGTCACATGGTCGAATTCGATTCCCAGCCGTTTGACGCCGGGGATCAACTGGCGCACCGCTTCGAAATAGTTGTCCTTGCGCCAGTCGGTATAGGTGATGTTATCGCCGTAGGTGCGCCGCCAGGGCTGGCCGCCGTCTATCCCGGCGGAAATCGAGGTCGCCTTGTCCGGCGTCACGACGAAACCGTATTTCCGGCCGAAATAGCAATAGAGCCAGCCCGAGTAGTAGGCGATGTTGTGGTAGGAGGTAAACAGACAGGCGTCGACATCCTCCGCCGCCATCGCCGTGCGCAGCCGGTCCTGACGGCCCTGCATTTCCGCGTCCGAAAACGGCGACCATTCCTTCTCGCCATTATGCCACGCCACCGTCCGCGCCATGCCTTCCGCGGCCCCTGCCCCACTCGCCATCGCAATGCTCCTGCCAACCTGAATCCGGGATCGAATTTCGAGCGATCATTCTGCCGGCCGCCGGAAAATCTGCGACAATCCGCGACAGGTTCATGAAAAGACGCGACATGGTCCGGTGTGGCGGGAGGGTCAATTCAATCCACGGTCGACGAGCGCCTTGCGGAAATACACTCTGTCGAAACCGTCTTCCGTCCGGCGGCCGGTCTCCTCGTAGCCGAGCTTGGGATAGAGCGTGAGGTTCTCCGTCATCGTCGCATTGGTGTAGAGCTCGATCGCCCCCAACCCCGCTTCCCGGGCCGATTGTTCGGCGAAAGCCAACAGGGCCCGGCCGGTGCCGCGCCCCTGCCGTGCCGGATCGACGGCGACGTTCTCGACATGCAGATGATCGCCGCGCGGATAGAGGACGATATAACCCGCGGCGCCCGCCCCGTCGTCGGCGACGAACAACTCGCCGCGCCCGAGGTGACGTTCGAAATCGGCGGTCATCGGGGCCGGTTTCCGGCCGATCCGGGGGATATAGATCGCATAGGCGGCCTGCGCACAGGCCCGGACGCGGGGTAGATCGGCCAGGGTTCCGTCCCGGATCATCATCGTCCCGTTTCCTATCCCTTCTTCGTTACAAACACTGTTTTGCACGATTAGCCCTGGTCAATCGGCCCCGTCGGGCAAATTCTATCCTTGGAAAACAAAACAATCGTCTGGGGGAATTTTCATGCGCGTCACCGGTCTGTCCACCGTCATCGTCGATGTGCCGTTGCCGAAACCGATCCGGTCGGCGATCCACACGATCAATTCGGCGACCTGCGTGCTGGTCACGATCGATACCG
>Ga0209475_10000488_pt1 | contig 80287 bp, 69 predicted proteins | sample tdDd471_FD_187128 | JGI IMG/M metagenome (GOLD analysis project Ga0209475, IMG submission 187128) | Marine sediment microbial communities from the Atlantic coast under amendment with organic carbon and nitrate - tdDd47.1 (SPAdes)... | ecosystem: Environmental > Aquatic > Marine > Coastal >... | reverse complement strand
TTGGGAAGAGGGGTAATATTTTGCCACAGTGAACAAAATTAAAAAGCGGATAATGCTAACAAGTCTTGTAAGAGATTGACTATTGAGCGTGTCGGTGTTTGTGGATATAGTGGGTGTCTGATTTATTCGGGTGGGTGTCTGATTTACTTCTGTTAGCTGCCGCCTATCTAGGCTACCAGCATGGTTGGGTTCTTATGAATGCAAACTTTCCATCCGCAAACAATGGTTTTGGAAGTGATAGTTCAGGATTTCTTTTTCTATGTAGTATATTAATGCCTGGTATTTATTGCTTTGTAGCGAATTCTATTTTGTTCGCTCTCGGAAGATTTTATTTCAAAGCACATACGAAATGATACTTAATCACTCGTTGGAATAGCCACTAAAAACGCCGTCTAAATTTAGCGTCAACTCAAAAGGTTTACATTTTGTATCGAGTATTAATATCAGTATTCTTTGTGATAATTTTTACACACGGTTTGAAAGCGGACAACATCGATATCGATACACCCGAGCAGGCAAAAAAATTTTCAGAAGAATTTAAAGTTGTGATAAGGAATACCGATTCTAAGTATTCCCAATGTCATAATGTTATTGCAGATTTTCCTTCAATTAGATCAAATATCGGTATTCAAAGTGTTCAGTTATTAACTTATGAGGCAAATGGAAAAATATCCACTCAGATACGAGTTCACTCTAGTCCGCCACCGAGAAATCCTCCAACTCCAGGTGATAAAATGCCAAAGCTCACCGAGAAATCTAGAAATCGCACTTACTTATGTTTACCAAAAGAACAGATTAGTCAATCGCAAGTAGTTATTACATACGGAGCTCAAAATGCAATATGCTACAAGGATAGAGTTACACTTCACTTACATGCATTCCTAGCTAAAGATAGTTTGAATTTCTAAAACTAAAAAATAAATCGAGCCATCCCAGGCAAACGCCTCGTTAGAGCACTTGCTGTATCCACTGGCTAATGTCCTTAATCTGTGCAGGACAAACTGCATGTTCCATCGGATAGGTTTTTAAATCGGTTTGGTATCCTTGAGCGGTTAGTGATTGCTGAATATCACCACCCAGTTGCACCGGAACAATTGGGTCCATCATGCCATGCATAATTTGCACGGGAATATTTTTATTAGCATCGTGGGGCGACAAAATCGATTTTGTGGCGAAATACGTCGACATAGCCAACAACCCGGCAAGCTTGGCAGGGTAGGTCAAAGCCGTTTGAATGGCGACTGCGCCACCTTGGGAAAATCCCGCGACAATTATTCTTTCACTCTTAATGCCGCGTTCAATTTCGTGGTCAACTAAATCGGTAATTGCTTGCGCTGATTTTAGTAACTGTTCCGTATCGACTTTTCTATCGATCGACATATCTAAAATATCGTACCAGGCTGGCATCACAAAACCGTTGTTAATCGTCACCGGAATAGAAGGCGCATGCGGAAATATAAATCGAACTTTCAATGCCTCGGGAAGATGAAGCTCCGGGACAATCGGCGCGAAATCGTTACCATCAGCACCAAGGCCGTGTAACCAGATAATCGCTGCGTCCGGGTTGGGTTGAGTTTCTAGTTCAATGTGCGGTAAGTAAGACATATTAGTTCGCTCGAGTTATTGAATGCGGTTTAAAACAAAAATTTTCATCAGGCACCAGGCGGTAAAAATGTACAACAAAAGCGCCACCATAACTTGCGTGTAAGTGACGCCATTGTCAAACAGCCAACCAAAAAGTACCGGCGAAATTGCAGTAGAAACGACCATTAAAGAGGTCACCATAGAACGAATTGCGCCGATATGCTGGTTACCATAAATTTCGACCCACAGCGAACCCACAACTGGGCCACTTGAGCCAATAGATAGTCCGGTCAAAAACATAAACATTATCGCAACAAACGTATGGTCGAACGGTAACGCCAATAAGCTGATACCGACAAACATAGGCGCGAGATAAAATTGAACCATTTTTTTGCCACTATATTTATCCACCATAGAACCGGTGACCAGGGATGATTTTAAGTGGGAAAATGCGTAGACCGTAAAGCAGATGGCAAACCAGGTTTCACTCCAGCCTTTCGTCTGCAACAAAACGTTTTGATGAATAAAGATCCCGGTCACGATAAATGCCGGTGCCATAACAACCGGAATCAAAATCCAGAAGCGATAATCGCGAATGACTTCTTTACGTGTCCAATTTGAGGGTGTATCTGAAGACTGATTTTTTTCATCGGCGGACATACTAGCAAGCCGAGATTGCGACTGGTTGAGCAGATGATTCATGACCGGCCAGAAAACGACAAGCAAAAACACACCGAGGACTAACCAGGTTTCGCGCCAGCCTAAAACGGCAATCAAGGTAACCGCGAGCGCCGGTAATATCGCTTCGCCCAGCGGCATACCAAAGCCGACAATGCCAATCGCTTTGCCGCGGTTTTGATGAAAATAACGGGCCATGGAAGTAAAGGCTATGTGATACATTAAACCCTGACCGCAAAATCGCAGCAGAAAAATGGCCAGTATCAACTGCCAGATTGCGTGCGCTGAATAAAGAATAAAACAGGCCAGCGCGAGCCCTGCGCTGGTGATAAAAGTAAATTTTTTAAGTGGCGTTTTATCCAGCAATGCGCCGACATAAAGGATGATAAATCCACTCATCAATGTCGCGCTGGAATAGGCGAGACCGTATTCGGCATTAGTCAGGTTGAAGTCGTTTAAGAAAGATTCGCCAAACCAGGCGATAAAAAACGTCTGACCGTAGTTACCAAAAAAAGCCGTCAGCAATCCAAATAAAAGGAAATGGTAGTTCTTGCTGGCAAAGTGGTAATAGTCTTTAAACATTGGTGAGGACGCCGGTAATGAAAGCGGGGGCAGTATAAATCTTTTGGCGGCGTAAATAAAATAGACTCTGGCTAACGGTGATCGAAAATCTGGTAAGCACAGAGTCTTTTAATAAAGGGCAGTCGACTAGAAATGTGCTAATTTTTACCGGAATGGCCAAAACCGCCTTCACCGCGGTCACTTTGCTCAAACTCTTCAACCAGGTCAAATTCAACCTGAACAACCGGTAAAATCACTAATTGGGCAATTCGGTCACCCGGTTCGATGGTAAAAGTGGTATTACCGCGGTTCCAGCAGGAAATAAATAACTGCCCCTGATAGTCCGAATCAATTAACCCGACCAGGTTACCTAGTACAATACCGTGTTTATGGCCTAAGCCCGAACGCGGCAATATAGTTGCGGCCAATCCAGGGTCGCAAATATGAATGGCGATGCCGGTGGGAATCAATTGAGTCTGGCCAGGTTCCAGCGTTATTGGTTGGTCGAGGCACGCTCGCAGGTCGACTCCGGCAGATCCTTCGGTGGCGTAACTGGGGAGCGGGATCGATTTACCGATTTTGTCGTCGAGAATTTTTACTTCTATTTTTTTCATTGAATCTTATCTCCGATTTTTACTTCGACGCCGATTTCTTGCGTCTGAATGAATTGGTTTTACCTGCAAGTTGAAATTAAAAACGAATATGCCAGTCCAGGCTGAAGGTGTCGAGACCTGGATTTGGTTTTTTAAGATATCCATTTGAATAATGGTTATAGCGCAAGGTCAGGCGATGCTTTTGGGCGCTATCGAGCGCTAAGCCTACGCCAAATATTGTCGCAAACTGGCCATTAGAAGAAAGTGTCACCGGGCCGATTTGTTGACGATCAAAATAGCTGAGCCCCACGCCAAATTGCCAATACCAAGGGCGTTTTTTTTCAGCGCTATCCCAAAAATTAATCACTGGGCGGACCGCTACAATGTTCAGGGTTTGTTGGTCTTGAACTTGCGCGAAATAAGTCTCAATTTCGACTTCACCATAACCCAGGTTGTCGTTTTCAAAGGAATAGCCGCTATCCCAGAAAAGACCGAGCGCGAGATAGTTAGCACCGCTGATATCTTCGTGTTGGATCAAAGTGTCGTTCATGCCTTGCCCATAGCTGACCATCGCGCCGTCGATAGCCTGTGTCGGTAAAACATGACCGATTGAAAGCAGGCTAACACCGAGCCAAAGCGCGCGTAGCAAACTAAAATCCTTTGGCTTTTTTGATTAAGTCGTAAGCTGCCTGAATTTCCTGGGATTTTTCCGTCGCGACCTTAACCATTTCTTCTGGCATTCCTTTTGAAACGAGTTTGTCGGGATGGTGTTGCGACATGAGCTTTCGATAGGCGCGCTTGATTTCAGTTTTGTTGTCGTCGCTGCCGACTCCGAGCACTTTATAGGCTTGCTCAATTGACGGCGCGCTGGCGCTCGTGTAACTACCCGTTCGGCCGTTTTGGTGGAACGATTGTTGCGCGATTACCATTTCAATCAGGCGATCTATCTGATGTGCAGGTATCCGAAAAACCTGGCCTATCTGATAGAGGATCTGCATTTCGGCGTCAGAGACCTGACCATCGGCGGTTGCGGCCAGAATTTGAATTTCCAGAAACATTTGAATGAGGCTGGGTTTGCCGGCGCAATTGGCGATCAAATCGCTGAGATTACTGTAGAGATCAAAGTCCGCTGATTTGCCAAGATTAAAGGCATCGATGGCCTGTCGGCGTTTATCACCGCTTAGTCCGAGTTTAGCCATCACCAGTTCAGCGGCGTCAATTTCAACCTGCTTGACCACACCGTCGGCTTTGGCCAGATGGCCCATGACCGCAAAGGTCGCGTCAAAAAAGACTTTTTGGGTTTGGGAAGTATTTTTGGTATCGAAAAAGTTGCCAAAATCCTGGCTGATCCCTTTATCGAATGAGTGGCCCAACCAAACACCCAAGATTAAGCCGAGGGGGCCGGCGAGCATAAACCCTAAAATGCCACAAATTATTTTGCCTGAAATTCTCATTTCAATCCTGTGATGCGTCAGCCGGAGCGTCCACTCCGTTACTGGTGAATTAATTGTTGTTCAAGTTGCGCCAGTCTTTCCGGTGTTCCAATATCTTGCCAGCTTCCCTGGTATATCTCGCCTGAAATAAGTGACTTTTCAGCCGCGCTTCTGATTAGCGGCGCGGCACCCATCGGTTTGCCAAGCGGGCAGTTGCTCACCAGTTTGGGATTGTAGACTGCTATTCCTGAATAGGTCCACTGAGTTTTTGCCTGATTGCAAACCTTGCCTTGAACCAGACCAAAATCGCCATCAGGATTTTGGGCCGGATTGGGCACCAGAATTAAATGAGCGAGTGCCTGGTTTTTACCAACCTGGTTTTTACCAAGTGCGTCTATATTGGGGCTGTTGCGTAAAGTTTCAAATGGAAAATCTGTCCAGATATCGCCGTTAATGGCAAGGTATGGCTGGTTGTCTAACAAGTCTAAGGCCTGGCGCATGCCACCGGCGGTTTCTAGCGCTTTACTTTCAGGCGACCATTGTATGGAAACGCCAAAGCGACGACCATCACCAAAGTATTCTTCGATTTGCTGGCCTAAATGGCAATGGTTAATCACAATCTGGTCGAACCCCGCTTTTTTGAGTCGTTCGATGTGATATTGCAGAAGCGGTTTGCCGGCTACTTTGAGTAAGGGTTTAGGGGTGTGGGCTGTTAAGGGCATCATGCGTTTACCGCGCCCCGCCGCTAGTATCATGGCTTTCATGGGATAGATACCCCGCTTGGGGGATTCATTGCAGGGGCCAGTTTATCGATCAGCAGGGCATGAAAATCACTAAACTCAGGATATCGTGCCGCGGCATTTTTCAGATAATCAAATGTTAAGGGTAAATCTTTCAGGTAAGCGGGTTTTTGGTCGCGATAATTTAAGCGGCAGAAAATCCCCAGTACTTTAATATGGCGCTGCATGCCCATCCATTCAAATTGGCGAAAAAAAGTGGCTTCATCATTATCAATAATGCCCGCTTTGCGGGCTTTTTGGTGGTAATCTGCGACCCATCGAGCAACTTGAGACCCCGGCCATTCAACATAACAATCCTTCAGCAAAGACACCAGATCATAACTGGCGGGACCGACCACCGCATCCTGAAAATCAATGACCGCCATCCGGTTATCGCACAGCATTAAGTTTCGTGAGTGAAAATCTCGGTGCACCAAAGTCGGCGTTTGGGACAGTGCACTCTCGATCAAGCGGTTAAATACCTCGATGATTATGCGCTGCTCTTGCTCGCTAAGTGACAGCTGCAAGTGGCGCTCTACAAACCATTGATTAAATAGATTCAGCTCAAACGCCAGTTTATCCTGATCATAGCGAGGCAGATTAGTCAGCTGTTCCAGCGGCATCGACTGGATCTGAATGATGATATCGATCGCCTGCTGGTAATAGTCGTTAACATTATGCTGGTTAAGCTCTGGTAGTAATAGCCGGTCTCCCAGATCGCTTACCAGCAAAAAGCCCTGGCGGAGGTCGACATGATAAAAGTGTGGCACGAGTACTTTGCATTGCGCCAGAATCTTGCCCAATTGACAGAAAGCTTCATTATTTTCGTGTTCAGGAGGCGCGTCGACCGCAATTAAACTGGTGTCTTGGTGCGAAAAACGAAAATAACGCCGAAAACTGGCGTCGCCTGATACGCTCTTCAACTGCGGCGGAGAAATATTGAGCTGTTGACCAATCCATTGGGCCAGTTGTTCTTGTCTTGGGTCCTGCATGGCTATCCCTGTTGGGAATCAATTTAGGTGTCGCGTGATAATGCCTTTAATTGGAATTGACTACAAGTGATGAAAATGGCCTTTTTCAGGATCTTTCGGTCAGTTTGGTTGCACAGACAAATTGGCATAATTGTTTTCGCAAGCGCGCTTTTCAAGTATGATTAGCGGCTGATTTTTGTGTTCGAGAGAATCCGTTGTCGCGTCGACCCAAAACCAATAACAAGTTAGTTGGCCAATTACTCCCCCGGGTGAATTTATCCACCTTAATGGTGGTGATATTAGGTGCGTTGCCGGCTGCTTGTTTGAGCGCTCAACCCGCAGAAACAGGTGCGCGCGAAACGCAAACCGGCGATAAATCGAGCAATCTGTTTGAATCACGCTTACCCACAAAACAAGGGATCCCGGATATCACCGCTTTTTCTCAGTGCCATTCGATTGAATCCTCCAGTCGTTGGCAAGATTTGCAATTGGCCATTGAACAAACTGGCGAGGGTGACCTGCCCGGTCAGGTACATATGTCGGCTGACAGCATGCCCCTTAACGATGGTACCCAAATTCGATTGAGCGGCAACGTCTCCATTCGCGATGAACAGTCACAAATGCGCGCCGATGAAATTGAAATCAACGACAGTACCCAACAACTTTCCGCCAGTGGCAATGTTACTTTTGAGTCACAAGATGCGTTTTTTAGCGCGGAGCGACTCACGCGCACACCGTCTGAGGCGTCAGAAGATGCCAGCCAGGTTTCCTTAGAGGAGCCACTATTTTATCTGTTCGGTAACAATGCCAACGGTCAGGCAGAACAAATTAATATTGATAGCGAGCAAACAATCGAGATAGATGCATTAACTTTTAGCACCTGTCCTATCGGCGAGCAAAGCTGGCAAATTTCGGCCTCAGAAATGGACATTGATCCTGATGCTGGTGTGGGAGAGGCGTGGAATACCGTGATTCGGTTAGGCGATGTGCCCATTTTTTATTTGCCCTATATCCGTTTTCCCACCGATAACCGACGAGAGTCGGGGGTGCTGTATCCGGACCTGAAAAACTCGGACAAACACGGTCTGGATATTTCCTTGCCAATTTACTGGAACATTGCCGAAAATATGGACGCTACTTTGACGCCGCGTCATATGGCCGATAGAGGGATGCAGCTTGGTACTGAATTGCGTCTGTTAACCCAGCAGACCTATTCTGAATTTAGCTTTGAATGGTTGGACAAAGACAAGTTGTTGGCCGCTCAACTCGCCGACCCAGATAGCGATACCTTGCTAGACGCCAATAGTCCCAGACGCTGGTTGGGTTCGCTGCACAATAAAAGCCAGTTTGGCGACCATTGGCGGGCTGATATCAACGCCCGTAAAGTCAGTGATAGTGATTACTTCCGCGATTTTGGTTCGGGCATCGAGTCGGCCAATGCCACACGCTTAAGCAGTGAGCTAAACCTTTTTTACGAAGACGATATTTGGCAAATGCGGTGGTTTGCCTTGAGTCATCAGTCGTTAATCAACGTTGAATCTTATCGCTATTTACCCAGCTGGACTGTCGACGGCGATTACCTCAGCGAGTCTGGCTTACGTTGGCAGTGGTCATCAGAAATTACCCAGTTTGAACATAAAAATCAGCAGCAACTGGAAGGCCGCCGAGTCAATATTTTGCCGAGCGTCAGCTTTCCGATGCGCGCAAGCTGGGGGCATCTGATCCCCAAGTTTGGTTATCAGGTGAGTCGTTATGAACAGGAATCACAAATCGATGGCAGTCAACAAAGCCGTTCTCGTGATTTGCCGATTTTTAGCCTCGATAGTGGCATTTATCTCGACCGAGAGATTGAAATGGGTGACGAAGGTTATACGCACAGTTTGATGCCGCGTATTTTCTATACCTATATTCCGTTTGAAAATCAGTCGCAATTAAATAATTTCGATACCGGAGTTGCCGACTTTAGTTTTGACCAATTTTGGCGAGAAAACCGCTTTACTGGCGTTGACCGCGTGGGTGATAGCAACCAGTTTAATCTTGCTTTGGGCAATAGCTTGTTGAGTCATAAAACCGGGCAAGAAATTATAAACTTGCAACTGGGGCGTATTTTTTACCTTGACGATCGCCAGGTACAGTTAAGCGGAAATGAAATCGATATGAGCGAGCAGTCGCCCTGGTTAGCTCAGCTCGATTGGCGCGTCAATTCAACCCTCTCGGTCTCCAGCTTAATAGAGTGGGATGAAACCGATAGTCACACCAATCGGACTGAAACTCGAATAAATTTTGAACCCAAAGACAATCATATTGTCAATTTAAGCCACAGATACCGAGATTTAGCGGGGCAGGAAGTGGAGGAACTGGATTTTTCTTTTGCCTGGCCTATAAACGACAGGTGGCGATTCTTCGGAAGGTGGTATAATGACCTGACTGAATCTCAGACGATTCAGGCATTAGCGGGAATTGAGTATGAGTCTTGTTGTTGGGCGATTCGTCTAGCGGCTGAGCGATATCTGGATACACCACAGCTCAACAGTCTGGGTATGCCTATTCCGGTTGAAGAGCAGTACGTCGACGATATCTTGTTGCAATTTGTATTTAAAGGGCTGGGCAATGCCGGCTCGTCAAGGATTGGTGATAACCTGGCGAAAAGTATCGCAGGTTACCATGATAGATTTGCCCAATAGCGGCAATTGTTAGACATTGTCTGTTTTGGCGTTTAAGTCATCTCAGGAAAAATAAATTCACAGAAAAATTTAAAGTAAGAGTTGGTTAAAACATGAATAAGTTGTTAAAAATTGGGGTAATCGCAAGCTTGAGTTTTTTGTCTGCGGTTTCCCACGCAAAAATGGAAATTGTTGACCGAGTGGTTGCGTTGGTAGACAGTGATGTCGTGCTTGCCAGCGAACTGGTTCGTCGAACCAATTCCATTATCAACCAGCTTAAAGCGCGCCAGCAAACATTACCGCCTCTGGAAATGTTACGCGATCAGGTTCTGGACCGACTGATCGTTGAATCGCTTCAGTTACAAATGGCCAAACGGGTCGGCGTTCGAGTGAGCGATACAGAGCTCGATGCCACGATGGAAAGAGTGGCTGCAGAAAATCAAATGTCAGTCGAACTGTTTCGACAGACCGTTATCAATGACGGAACCCCGTGGGCGATTTTTCGCGAAGATGTTCGTAATGAAATTATGGTTTCACGCGTTCGTAGCGGAGCGGTATCCCGTCGCATTAAAGTCAGCGACAAAGAAATCGAGAATTTGTTATTCCAGATTAATCAACAAGGTGAAAGCCAGATGCAATATTCACTGGGGCATATTTTACTGCCATTGGCAGAAAGCGCTGACCCAGAAGAAGTAGCCAAAGTTCGTGAGAGAGCCAAAACGCTGGTCTCTGAGCTTCGCAATGGGGCCAATTTCCAAGAATATGCAATCTCTTATTCTGCCGGTGAAAACGCGCTGACAGGCGGAAACCTGGGGTGGCGCACCTTATCGCAGCTGCCCAGTCTATTTGCCGACAGCGTCAAAAACATGAAAAAGTCCGATGTTTCAGAACCTCTCCGTAGTGGTGGTGGCCTGCATATTCTCAAATTGCTTGATATTAAAGGTGGATTTGAAACCCATTCAGTAATGCAGACTCACGCCCGCCATATTTTAATTTCGCCGGATGCCATTACCGATGAAAAGGCGGCACTTGAAAAAGCGCAGTTGATCCGTCAGCGCATTATTGACGGAGAGAAGTTTTCGGAACTCGCTATCGAATTTTCTGACGATAAAGGCTCGGGCGCACTGGGTGGTGATTTGGACTGGGCCGATTCCGACACATTTGTACCCGAGTTTACTGCTGCGATGGATGCATTGGCGGTTGACGAAATCAGCCAACCGGTGAGAACGGAGTTTGGTTACCATATTATTCAAGTGCTAGGTCGACGCAGTCAGGATCAGACTGAAGAAAAGAAACGCGAACAAGCCTATCGTATTCTTCATAATCGCAAATTCGAAGAAGAAGCCCAAATCTGGTTACGTGAACTCAAAGAGCAAGCCTACATTCGAATCATCGATGACCAATAGTTTATCCAAGCCGCTTCCCCGTGTTTTAGTCACTATGGGGGAGCCAGCCGGAATTGGCCCTGAACTCCTTGTCAGGGCTGCTCAAAAAAACTTCGCTGGTGAAATCATTGCGTTGGCTGACGCTGATTTACTGAGATCTCTTGCGCAGCGGATGAAACTGCCGCTGGACCTGAAGGTTGTAAATTGGGATACCCCGGCTGAAGAGCATAAACCTGGGCAGTTGCTGGTTGAGCCAGTGACATTACCTGTGCCGGTGGAAACCGGATTGTTAGCCAAGGAAAATGCGCAAGCCACGCTGAAAATGTTGACTCGCGCGCACCAGCTCGCCAGTTCCGAAAAGGTTCAGGCGATTGTTACGGGCCCGGTACACAAAGCAAATCTCAATAGTCACGATCCGTCATTTTTGGGCCATACGGAATTTTTCGCACGCGCCGCAAGGAGTCCACAGGTGGTGATGATGCTCGCCAGTGGCACGTTACGTATCTGCCTGGCAACCACCCATATACCACTGGCGAAAATTCCTGAAGCTATTACTCAACAAGGATTAGCGTCAGTGATCCAAACCATTATCCAGTCATTTCATCAGTTGAAATTACCGCAACCAAGAATAGCGGTTTGCGGGTTAAACCCGCATGCCGGAGAAGATGGGTTACTCGGCCGAGAAGAAATCGAAGTGATTAACCCTGTCATTGAAGCGCTGCGACTCGCCGGGCATCAAGTATCCGGAGCGTATCCAGCAGACACCTTATTTACGCCTGAAAAACGCAGTCACTTTGACGTCTTTCTTGCCATGTATCATGACCAGGGGTTGCCGGTTGTTAAAGCTTTTGGATTTGGCCAGTGCGCCAACGTAACCCTGGGATTACCTTATATACGGACATCGGTCGACCATGGAACCGCCCTGGATATCGCACCAAAATTTTCAGCAAACGCCGATAGCCTGGCGTATGCTATAAACTATGCATTACAACTGGCCGCAGGAAAATTGCCCCAATGAAAGCTTTTCAACCCAACAGTCATCAGGCCAAAAAGCGTTTTGGACAAAACTTTTTGCAAGATGAAGCGATCATCGAACGAATTGTCAAAAGCATTCGTCCCAAAGCGTCCGAAGCGATGGTCGAAATTGGGCCAGGCCTCGGTGCTTTAACCCGTAAAGTGTTGGCTGAGACGCAAGCAATATCTGTGATCGAGCTGGACCGTGATGTAATTCCAAAACTTAAATTTAATTGCGATGGATTAGGCCAACTAACGATTTATGAACAGGATGCGTTAAAAACCGATTTTACCGAAATTGCGCAAGGTCATAAAATTCGCGTGATAGGAAACTTACCCTATAACATCTCGACACCGATTATGTTTCGCCTGTATGAGCAACTAGACGTTATTCATGACATGCATTTTATGCTGCAAAAAGAAGTCGTTGAGCGGATGGTGGCGCATCCTGGTAGTAAAGCATATGGACGCTTAAGCGTGATGACGCAATATGCTTGTGAAGCTCAGATGTTGTTTGTAGTCCCACCTCATGCATTTTTTCCGCCGCCCAAAGTTGATTCCGCCATAATTCGATTAACGCCGAAAGCAAACCCGTTACCGCTGAAAGATTCTCGTCTCTTTGCTAGCGTGGTGATGGAGGCCTTTAACCAGCGGCGCAAAACCGTTAGAAATGTCTGGAAAAAACGCCTGGTGGTTGAGGATTATGAGGTATTAGCTATTGATAGCGGTCTAAGACCTGAAAATCTCTCACTGGATGATTTTGTCAGGGTGGCCAACTTTATCAGCGAACGCGCTGAATGATAACGCCTATAAGGGTTTGTTCAGTTTCTGTTAAGTTTCTTGTGTTAGGTTAAAAGCTACACTAGGCTTGTATTGAGAGCGTCCGACAATGCGCGAGAGGCAGGCCTAACGGCAAAATAGCATTTTTCGTCAATTGCAGAGAAAGATATGAAACTATCACCTAGCTTACTGTTATCGCCAGCGATTTTATTACTCATGGCTTGTTCTAGCCACTATTCTGCACATTCTGGCTATGGTCGACATGGACACGTCTCTGTTGGTGTTCACGGTCATGGTCATGGCGGTGGTGAAGTACTAGGGGCGTTAATTGTTGGCGGAATCATTGGCCATGTGCTGACTGAAGCTGCGCAAGAGGAAAAACAGGAAAAAGTCTACCGAACGACCTCAATCGAGGCAGAAGATGATAGCGATGCGGTGGTTAATGGTTATACGATTGAGCAGAAAAAAGAAATTCGGCCAGAGCAGCGTAAATGGTATCAACTGGGTAAGGATGGAAACTGTTATTTAATGGAGTCGGTTGACGGGGAAGCACAGATCGTTTCTATGGTGCCACAGTATTCCTGTAACTAAGCTTCATCTGAGAATGGTTTAAGCCGTCGATCGGTCACTAATTTTTCAGCTTCAATCGCTGGTAAAGGTTTAGCAAAATAATAGCCTTGGCCAAAAGAGCAGGCCATCTTGGTCAGTGTCTTTAACTGCAATATTGTTTCCACCCCTTCTGCGACCAGATCAATCTTCATCGTATTTGCGAGCGCCACAATCATATTGATAATAGGATGATCGGGATTTTGTTCGGTGATTTTCGTGACAAAAGAACGGTCGATTTTCAGGATATCAAAGGGGAGTTGATTCAAGTAACTTAATGAAGAATAACCAGTGCCAAAATCATCCAGTGATATGCGAATCCCCAGCGATTTTAGTTGATGAAAAAGGTGGCGAGCTTTGCCGATGTTTTTCATCAAAACGTGCTCGGTGACTTCTACGACTAATGAGCCGGGGCGCAGATTGTGTGTCTTGATAAGCTGTTTTATTTCCTGAATCAGTTGCGAATCGACAAATCGTTGGCCGGAAATATTGAAGCTGATGTAGAGTGGTTTTTGCGATTGTTTTTGCCACTGCTCAAGTTGTTTCGCTATGCTGGATAAAAGTTGACTATCAATGGCTTTGATAAGGTCATTTTGTTCTGCTACTTTGATAAAATTCTGCGGTGAAATAATGCCTTTATCAGGATGTTTCCACCGCATCAACGCTTCAAATCCGATGATTTCATTTTTACTGAGGTTAACGATAGGTTGATAATAAAATACCAACTGTTGTTGCTCGATAGCAATTTTTAATTCGTGCAATAATTGTCGCTCGTGGAGGATTACCTGGTGTAAATTCGCTTCGTATATCTGGACGCTATTCTTACCGAGCTTTTTCGCGTGGTACATCGCATGGTCTGCATTTTTTAACAAGTCTTCTGCGGATTGGGTATTTTCATCTTTTAAACCGATGCCAATGCTCACTGTTATGCTGACGGTGTGTTCGTCGATTAGCATCGGCTGTTGCATAATCTCAAGAATACGATTGGCAACCTTGAGTGCCCGTGTCTGACTTTCTAAAGATTCGAGTAAAATGGCAAATTCGTCTCCACCAAGACGCGCCAGGGTGTCACTGGCGCGAAGCTGGGACTGCATTCGTTCGGCCGTTATCTTCAATAAGGTGTCACCAGTTTGATGGCCGAACTTATCGTTGATGAATTTAAATTCATCGAGGTCGACAAAAAGCACCGCCAGATTATTAAGCGTTTGCCTGACTGACAAGGAGTAGGCGTGCTCGATACGGTCCATAAAAAGCGTACGATTAGCCAGTCCTGTAACTGGATCGTGGAGTGCTTGATAATGCAGCTTCTGATCTTTAAATTTTCGCTCGATGGCGCTAGAGATATGTTGACCGAGAAACACTAAAAACTGTTTGTCTTTATGGCTAAATTCGGTCGCAGGATTATAGCTTTGTAACGCTATTGCACCGGTCAGGCTTTCGCTGATTTCGAAAGGAACTGCCAGCCAGCTGTAGGGTAAATGTTGTTGGTCAAGAAGCCGATTTTGTTGAAAGTAAGAGCGTAACTTTTCGCCGCTGACTATCAAAGGTGTTTGTTGCTGAATGACTTCTGCGACTAGTGTTTTTTCAGCAACGTGTTGATCAAAGCTGATATCAAATCGACTGCCTTGCAACTCATCTTGCATGTAAGGAAACGAGTAATGATTTTTCGATTTGTCAAACAGGACAATATAAAAACTCTGCGTGTTTACCTGTTTGGATACCAGTTTATGCAATTGGGTATAGAGCTCTTTTTCAGAAGGCGAACTGTAAGTTAAGTTGGATATTTCGAGATAATTTTCGGTAAGCTTTTTAGACTCTTCCAGGGCACTAATCAGCTGTTCCAATGCATCAATATTTTTTTCAAAGGAAAGTTTAGATGCCAAAACACTGGCGATAATTTCGAGATTTCGTTGATGGTGTTCGGTGAAAAAATTGACCTGACTATGCTCAGAATCGATCACGCCGAGTAATTGGTTCTTAAATATGATTGGCACCGCTAGTTCAGATAAACGGCTCTGGTCGTCGATTATATAGCTGGGGTTTTGGCGAGTATCCTTGACCAGAATAGAGTGGAGCTGTTCAGCCGCCTTGCCGACGATTCCTTCACCGATCTGCAAACTGATCGGATTGATGATTTCTTCCTGGTAGGGGCTTTTAGGTCCGTAAGCGGCAACCTGTTTGAGTTGAATCTGATTCTGATCTAGCAGGTAGATAACGCAATCTTCAAATCCAAGGGATTTAATAGTGTGTTGTGCCAAATGCCAGATGATTTCACTGATCGAATCGATCTGATTAATTTTGATAATAAAATCGAATAGTGCATTCAGGTATAACTGGTTCTCTTCGAGCAACTTGATTTGCTCGTCAGTAGGAATCGAGTTTCTTCCTGATGGTGACTTCAATCTTCCCGCCTATACTTGTCAGATCTTCTTTGAGTATAGATGAAAGGTGTATTAACTGCTGGTTTTTAACAAAGCCTCAGCCCGCTAGTGGCGGCATTAGAACAAAGGGTAAAAGGAAGAGCTGAATAGGGGGTTTACATGGTACTTTTATCAGGCGCGCTGAACGGCATTATTCTTGGGAAACGTTTAATGGAAAAGGTGTCTGCGCGCGAAAAAAAAGAGCCGTCAGGCTCTTTTTTTATTCGTCGAGAAAGCTTCGTAATCGATCGGAGCGGGTCGGATGTCGCAACTTGCGAAGTGCTTTGGCTTCAATCTGTCGAATACGTTCCCGGGTGACATCAAATTGTTTACCTACTTCTTCTAAAGTATGGTCGGTGTTCATGTCGATACCAAAACGCATGCGCAAGACCTTTGCTTCGCGCGCGGTTAATCCGGCCAGTACTGTTTTGGTCGCTTCGCGTAAACTTTCAGAAGTAGCGGAATCGATAGGCGAGTCCTGATTCGCGTCTTCGATAAAATCGCCCAGATGCGAATCTTCGTCGTCACCAATCGGGGTCTCCATCGAAATAGGTTCTTTGGCAATCTTAAGGACTTTGCGAATTTTGTCTTCCGGCATATCCATACGCTCGGCCAATTCTTCCGGCTGAGGTTCACGGCCCATTTCCTGAAGCATTTGTCGTGAAATACGATTCAATTTATTGATCGTTTCAATCATATGTACTGGAATTCGAATGGTGCGTGCCTGGTCTGCAATCGAGCGAGTGATCGCCTGACGAATCCACCAGGTTGCGTAAGTCGAGAATTTGTAGCCACGTCGATATTCGAATTTATCAACGGCTTTCATCAAACCGATATTGCCTTCTTGAATCAGGTCAAGAAACTGCAAACCACGGTTGGTGTATTTTTTCGCGATCGAAATAACCAGTCGTAAATTCGCCTCGACCATTTCTTTTTTGGCGCGACGAGCTTTCGCTTCGCCGATAGACATGCGTCGATTAGTTTCTTTGACTTCGGCGATGGTCAGGTTGCTGTCGTTTTCGACTTTGAGCATCTTGTTCTGGCAACGAATAATATCTTCGGCGACTTCTTCTAGACGGTCTTTATATTCTGATTCTTTTTTGAGTATCGAATCAATCCATTTGATATTGGTTTCGTTACCTGGGAAGCTGCGAATAAATTCCTTGCGCGGCATTTTCGCCGTTTCGGTCGCCAACTTCATAATTAATCGTTCTTGCGTTCTGAGGGTCTGCATGCGCGAGCGCATTTTTTCAGATAGGCGATCGAACATTTTTGGAAGAAGACGGAATTTCAGAAAGGCTTCTTTCATCGCGTCAGTGTGCTTGACGGCTGTCTTGTGATTACGACCGTATTTTGAAATGGCCGCTATGGCTTTCTCAAAGGTTTTGCGTAATTCACCAAAAAGCTCGGCCGCTAATTCCGGATCGGGACCCAGATTAGCTTCATCTTCATCATCGTCGTCTTTTTCAACATCGGCATCTTCATCGGCTAGTTCGTCTTTGGGCACTTCTGAGCCCACATGACTCGCTGCCATCGCGGCCTGTTCTTCGCTGTCAGCAAAGCCAGTGATAATATCGGTGAGTCGAATCTCACCCGCTTGATAACGGTCGAATTCATCTAGCAAGGTGGTAATGGTTTCTGGGTACTCCGCAATGGAGGCAAGTACTTGGCGAATGCCATCTTCAATGCGGCGGGCAATTTCAATCTCACCCTCTCGCGTCAGGAGTTCTACCGTCCCCATTTCGCGCATATACATACGAACCGGGTCGGTCGTGCGGCCAAATTCACTATCAACACTGGCTAATGCGGCGGCAGCTTCTTCTGCGGCGTCTTCGTCTGTGGCTGAATTTTCATTCATTAACAGTGCATCGGCTTCGGGCGCGGTTTCAAATACCTGAATGCCCATGTCATTGATCATACTGATAATATCTTCAACCTGATCAGGATCGACGATATCCGGCGGAAGATGATCGTTCACTTCCGCATAGGTGAGGTAACCTTGCTCTTTACCGCGAGTAATTAATAACTTCAGCTGTGATTGCTGAGATACTGTCGGTGGCGTGGTGTTATCTGCCATTCAATATAACCTTCATGAGACATTAAAATTGCAATTTGGGGGCGATTTTTAGTAGTTCAAGTATGCGAACACGAAACCGCCAATTATACACAGTCTAGACCCTAATCAGCAAGAATACTAACTGCTAACTCAATATAAAACTTAAAAAAATTTACCCGACAGAAAAAATGCGATAAACATCTCATAAAAAGATAATTTGATAGCGTTAACTGTTTCTAATCGCTTGCTGGAGCTGCTTTAAGGTCGCTTTTTCTTCCTGATCCAGTTGCTGGGTTTTCGATTTTTCGATCAACGCATCCCATTGTTCGATTAAATAGGTTTTTTCCAGCCGTTTCATAATTTCGCACAGTTCTATCTGGGCATTATCGGTCCGGGTAAACAGCTCCATAGTCGCCAGCTTATTCAGATGCGGCTCTTCTGGCTGCCCGCGCCAGTGTTCGATTATCATCGCAGTGGTCATTTCCTCGTGTTGACCGAGCAGCTGGCAGATTTGGTAAAGAATATTGGCGCCTGGATCGCGGATACCCTTCAACCAGTCGAGATCAGCGGCTGGCAGCGCTTCTGGAAATTGCAGCAACAGCGCGATTGCACGTCGAAAAGTCGGTTTATTTTGTGATTGCTCAATACTTGGCTGTGATGGCGCGGGTTGCGGCGGTTGCTCCGTTGCGCGGGTCGGCTGCGAGTTACTCGGTTGGCTGGCGACTGTGGTGCCGTCGGTGTTGGCCATAACTTGCTGTAATTGTTCTGAATTCAGGCCAGACAATTCACACAATCGACTGGCAAAACGGGCGCTCAGGATTGGATCGGCGACGTCCTGAAAATAAGGCTTTGCTAAATGGACCAGACGCGCAGGGCCTTCAAAGGTATTCATATCGACCTGGGCTTTGAGATAATCAATCAGGTAATCAAACAGGGTCGTTGCTTGGTCAACCTGCTCTCGAAATGCCTCGGCGCCAATTTTCCGGACCAGCGAATCAGGATCTTCACCATCGGGTAAGAAAATCAATCTCACTTCGCGGGTTTCTCGCACCAGGGGGAGGGCGTGTTTCAATGCGCGAAGCGCTGCGGCTTTACCCGCCTTGTCACCATCGAAACAAAATACCACCTTAGGACACAGGCGAAACAAAGTTTGTAAGTGCTCACTCGTAGTGGCGGTGCCTAAAGTAGCTGCGGCGTTTGCAATGCCAAATTGGGCCAGTGCAACCACGTCCATATAGCCCTCGACGATAATAACATGATCGATATTACGTAACTGCCGACGCATTTCAAATAAACCGTAAAGCTCACGACCTTTGTGAAAAAGTTCGGTTTCCGGGGAATTCAGGTATTTCGGTTCGCCTTGATCGATCACTCGACCACCAAAACCGAGGATTTGCCCTCGCCGATTGCGGATGGGGAACATAATGCGGTCCCGAAAGCGGTCGTAAGCGTGGCCATTTTCTTTTTCGATCATCATGCCCGTTTCAACCAGATCCTGTTGTAGCTTGGTTTTATCTGCATCAAGATGCGCAAGGTTTTGCCAATCCCCTGGGGCATAGCCAATCGCATATTGCTTGGCAATTTCGCCACTTAATCCACGGTTTTTCAGATAATTGACAGCTTTTTGGGCCTGCGGGTTTGATTTTAGCTGTTGTTGATAATACTGAGCCACTTTTTCCATTAAGGGAAAGAGATCTTTGTGCTGGTGTTGCTGCGGACCAGAATAGGCTTCGCGCGGTATTTCCAGCCCCATTTGCCCGGCCAGATCTTCAATTGCAGCGACAAATTCCTGACCTTCATATTCCATCAGAAAAGTGAGCGCATTACCGCTCGCGCCACATCCAAAACAATAATAAAACTGTTTGTCAGGATTAACGGAGAAGGAAGGCGTCTTTTCATTATGAAAAGGACAGCAGGCGGTATAATTTCGACCGGCTTTTTTCAACGAGACTCTGCGATCAATGATTTCCACCAGATCGACTCGGGCGAGCAACTCATTAATAAAAGACTGTGGTATTCGTCCGGCCATCAGTTCGTCAGGATCGCTAAAATGGAATTGTCGGATAGGGAACGGATATTCTGCCGAATCAACCGAAGAATGTGAATCTTAAAATTGAGAAAATTCCTTGCCAATAGTGGTTGCAAGGAAATCAAAAGATTACTGAGTTGAGCTTCCGCGATAGGAAACAATAGCAAGGTTAGCTGAGTTTCGCTTTGACCAATCCGCTGACAGCGCCCATATCAGCACGGCCTTGCATTTGCGGTTTAAGAATTGCCATCACCTTACCCATATCACGCATCGATTCAGCACCAGACTCAGCCAGTGCAGCATCAATCATTTGGGTAATTTCTTGGTCGGATAAGGCTTGTGGCATAAATTCTTGCAGCGCCTCAATTTCTGACTGTTCAGTTTCAGCCAGCTCGGTGCGACCCGCCGATTCAAACTGGACGATTGAATCGCGACGCTGCTTAATCATTTTGTCGAGAATAGCGAGAATTTCGGTATCACCTACTTCAATGCGCTGATCGACCTCTACTTGCTTGATTTGTGCAAGTAACATTCGAATAGCGGTCAGTCGCTCTTTTTCTTTAGCGCGCATAGCTTGTTTCATGCTGTCTTTAATTTGCGCGAGCAATGCTGACATGGCGATGCCTATCCCGAAGTTTTGATTAAATCGACAAAAATGTTGTTAACTAAGCGTTAACAGACAATTAGTACAAACGTTTGCGTTTGATTTGATCGCGAGACGCTTTTTTCAGTGCGCGTTTAACGGCAGCTGCTTTTTTGCGCTTACGAACCGCAGTTGGCTTTTCGTAGTGTTCGCGACGACGTACTTCAGACAGGATACCTGCCTTTTCACAAGCGCGCTTAAAGCGACGAAGAGCGATATCAAATGGTTCGTTTTCTTTCAGTTTAACTGCTGGCATTTATTCAATCCTAGCTTAAGCCCCTTTCGGGCGTAAAAATTTGAGCCCCTGAGTGGGCATTTACATAAAATTACGGTTAAAAATTCGTCAAAACTGACGAGGGCGCAGATTCTACTGCTTTTTTAGAGGGAATGCAAAGCCAAAGAAAACTTTTTTGGCAGTTATTCAAATGATCTGTATGATCGATGGCGCTTGGGCTGGCGCTGTTTTAGGAAATCAGCGGTTGCTGGCCATTTTAACGGTAAATCTGAATGTTTTAAATAAGAGAATTTTTGTGACCGGCATACGTATATTAGGCATCGAGAGTTCCTGTGACGAGACAGGTATCGCTATATATGATCAAGAGGCGGGCATTATTGCCCATCAACTCTATTCCCAGGTGAAATTGCACCAGGAATACGGCGGTGTCGTGCCCGAACTCGCCAGTCGAGACCATGTTCGCAAGATCATTCCGCTGATTCAGGCGACGCTCGATGAAGCAGAATGCGAACCCGGCGAGATCTCGGCAATTGCTTACACGCAAGGGCCGGGTTTGATCGGCGCGTTGCTGGTAGGAGCTACGGTAGCGAAAAGCCTGGCATTTGCGTGGGATAAACCGGCCATCGGGGTGCATCATCTCGAAGGTCATCTGTTGGCACCCATGTTAGAGGAAAACGCGCCTGATTATCCGTTTTTGGCATTACTAGTGTCCGGTGGACATACTATGCTGGTCGATGTGCAGGGGCTCGGCCAATATGACATTATCGGTGAGTCTATCGATGATGCAGCCGGTGAAGCCTTTGATAAAACCGCCAAAATCATGGGGCTGGAATATCCTGGTGGGCCACTACTGGCCAAACTGGCGGAAAAAGGTGACGGCTCTGAGCCGAGGTTTCCGCGACCCATGACCGACCGCCCAGGGCTCGACTTTAGTTTTAGTGGGCTGAAAACTTTTGCCGCCAATCGATTTGCCGCTTGTGATCAATCCGATCAAGCAAAAGCGAATATTGCTCAAGCCTTTCAGGAAGCGGTTATTGATACCCTTGCGATTAAATGTAAACGCGCGTTAAAACAGACGGGCAGTAAGCGGCTGGTGGTTGCGGGCGGTGTCAGTGCGAATATTTCACTACGTGAAAAGCTCGCCGATTTAATGCGGCAACATGGCGGGGAAGTCTTTTACCCACGACATGAGTATTGTACTGATAATGGTGCAATGATTGCTTACGCGGGATTTTGTCACTTTAATCAAAATTTTGATAAGGACCATCAGGTGAAAGTTCATCCGCGATGGCCCTTGTCTGAGTCGTTACAAGCTTAAAGTTGTGTGACCTGGTACCCTTTGGCTTTTAGTTGAGCGATCAAACCGTGCTCGCCGACCAGGTGGGCCGCGCCGACCATGACAAATTCAACCTCTTTGGTCGTAAAATATTGTTCAACTGAAGGCATCCATTGGTTATTACGGTCGATTAACAAAAACTGAAAGATCTCAGGGTAATCTTTTGCCATGGGCTGGTTGGCAAACGCGTCCAGGCCGCGTGAATCGCCGGTCCGCCAGTGGCGAATTATTTGGCTCATTTGTTGTTGCATTTGGGTAAAATCTCGCAACATATTCTGGTAAAAGTGATCTTCTTTACCAACCCCCATTCTGGCTAGAAAATCCATCTGTTGTTCGATAGTTTCCAGATAAAAGGTCTGCTTGCCGTCCCGTTTTGCCTGATTAAGGAAATGGGCGTCAATGCCCTCGGCGGTGGCGCCCATCTTTTGTAACTCCAGGCCCAGAAAGGTCGACATTACCAGTCCAGGTTTAAAGTTTTTCAGCATTTCGAGCTTAATCCCATAACCTTGAGCATAGTCATTGAGTTTTTGATAGGTCTCAGCAGAAACCTGACTATTGAGAGTTCGCGCATCGTTGTAGCTCAACTTTTGCATCATTACTTGCGCTAAAGCGGGATCTTGTAGTCGGCTGATATCCGTCTCAAATGTCACGATTTCCGCGGCCTGATAGGCTTTGGCGAATTCCTCGGGTAAGGGATAGTCGGACTGGAGCAATACATGAATCGTACCGCCAAGATAAACTGTCGCGCCGTCTTTTTCGGCTTTCCAAACCGATGACTGAGCGAACAATTGAGTGGAAAATAATAATGCCAGGCTGATCAATAACGGCTTTTTCATACTTCTTTCCTTTTTTTGTCATTGCCAATAATCGGTTCTTTACCCTGGATAATATTGGCGATATTCGTTCGGTGTCTGAGAACCACCACAGCGGCCAGCGCAGACAAGGGCAAGAATAAATCTGGCGTAAAACGGTAGGCAAAACAGGGAACAATTATTGCGGTAATGATAGATGCCACTGACGAACGTCTAAATGACCAGGCGATAATTAGCCAACTAACAATCGCGAGCAATGAAAGACGCGGTACAATCAGCAGCAGGACAGCCAACATACTGGCAACCCCTTTGCCGCCTTTAAATCGAAAATAAATAGGAAAACAATGACCCAACAGAGCACAAACGCCTACCCAGGAAACCATTAAAGCGGAATAATCTAACCAGATGGCCAGTGATATCGGGGCGGCGGTTTTAACGACATCGCCGATGAGCGTCGCTAGTGCCGCTTTGGAGCCACCTATTCGGTGTACATTAGTTGCGCCGGGATTATGAGAGCCGACGATGCGTGGGTCGGGCAGGGTCAATAGTCGACAGATCAGGATTGCCGATGAAATCGAGCCGCTTAAATAAGCTAACACTAATAAGGCGCTATAAACTAAGTCCATCAAAAGGCAAGTCCATCCAATATTGTCTTTCAGGCAACCGGTAAAGTTGCAGCTCGATTGTAAAACATTCAATATACAAATAAAATCTTGCCAATTCACACATTAGAGAATTATTACTATCTATGGATATTGTTTTTATCAGTCAGTTAGAAGTACGAACCGTTATTGGCGTGTTCGACTGGGAAAGGGAAATTAAGCAAAAACTGGTCTTTGATCTCGAATTAGGTACTGATATTCGCCAGGCGGCTGCTACCGATGAGCTTAAAGACACGCTCGATTACAAAGCTATTTCGCACGCGGTTCACGACCTGGTAGAGCAAAGTGATTATCAACTGGTTGAGACCGTCGCTGAAAAAGTTGCCGAAATGATCTTGCGGGATTTTCCGGTCCAATGGCTGTCGCTCACGATAAACAAACCCGGAGCGGTAAGCGTGGCGCAGAGCGTCGGCGTTAGAATTGAACGAGGTCAGCGATCTTGATCGTCTATTTAGGGATCGGTAGCAATATTGACCCACATACACATATCGATAACGCCAAGCAAGCACTGACCAAGCAATTTTCAACGGCGCGGTTTTCGCGGACCTATCAAAGTCAGGCTGTGGGTTTTAGTGGAAATGATTTTTTAAATCTGGTGGCAGAGATTCACACCCAAGCCTCGTTAATCGATTTAATCGAACAGATTAAGCAGCTCGAAGATAAGCTGGGCCGGCGGCGCGGTGGAGAAAAATTTTCATCGCGGCATATCGATATTGATATTTTGCTTTACGGTAACGAGGTAACGGACACGCCGATAATTTTGCCGCGTGAAGAGATTCGCGACAATGCTTATGTGCTCCGACCACTCGCTGAATTGGCACCGGAGTTACCAGAACCGGGTGGTGATCAAACTTATGGGCAAATCTGGCGCGAGTTTGACCAAACCGCGCAGCAGTTAACGCCGATAGATTAGCCACCAGCGTCAGATTAGCCGTTTGCGTCGGGTGAGCGGATGCAGTTTTGTCGCCCGAGTTATCTTGTCTAAAAAACGTTTTCATCTAAATAAAATCTCGTCGCCCCCCATCAACGCGAATTATGTTGCCTGTCGTGTAGAGGGCTTCTAGTGACAAGAACACCAGGGTTGCTGCAATGTGTTCAGGCTGGCCGAGGCGCTTTAGCGCCGATTTGGCTAAAATATCGAGTTGATTTTTATCGAGTTCAGTTTTGCTGGTTTGACACGGCTCATCAGGCCAAAGGATTGCTCCCGGCGACACACCATTGACGCGAACTTCAGGCGCGTATTGCACTGCCATCTGGCGAGTGGCCTCAGCTAACGCCGCTTTTGAAGCCACATAACTACTGTGTTCAGCGAGGCCTGCTGCGGCGTAAATATCGATTAAATTGATGATAGAACCGCGGCGCTTTTTAATCCAGGGATAGGCGAGCCGAGCCAGTCGTTCTGGAACATGATAATTTAAGGTCAAAAAGTGTGACAGTTGCTGAGCGCTAGATTGGTCAATGGCTGTAGGATAAAAAATAGCGGCATTGTTGACCAGGTGATCAAGCCGGCCAAACTTTTCGACACATTGGTCGATCAAAGGACTGAGCGCGTTGCTATCAGATAAATCGGCTTGAATGGGATAACAACAATCTTGTCTGATTCGATTTAAGCTGTCGGCAAGTTGCTTGGCATGTTTATCGGAACAGTTATAATGAAGCGCGACATTGCACCCACGCTGAACAAAAGCGGATGCGGTCGCAGCGCCCAATCGCTTGGCTGCACCGGTAATGAGTACGGTCGGTTCTGTCATGCGATGAATCATTTCAATTAATAAAAATGCAGTTTACTCTATGCCGGCCACAAAAATAAATCTCTCATCCGAGGCTTTTGCCATCCATCAGCAGGTAGAGGAAAAAATCCGAGACGCGATTCAGGCTCAAGGTGGTGTTATTCGGTTTTCAGCGTTTGTCCAAATCGCCTTGTATCAGCCTCAGTCAGGTTACTATCAAAATCCACTTTATACCTTTGGCGAAAAAGGGGACTTTATCACCGCGCCTGAAATGGGCGTTTTATTCGGCCAGTCGCTTGCGCGCTGCCTTCAACCGTTGGTGGAAATGGGGCAACAGCGCATTCTCGAAATTGGCGCCGGGTCTGGCGCCCTGGCCGCTGCAGTCGTGGCGCAATTACAGCGCATGCGTTCACCCTGTGGTCAATACCAAATTCTCGAACCGAGTGGAGCGCTGCAAGCGCAACAAAAACAAAGGCTTAGCGAGCTGTCGGCCGATTTTGACTGGCTGGCGACTTTGCCCGAGTCATTTAGCGGTACCATTATTGCCAACGAAGTACTCGACGCCATTCCGTTTGAGCGTATTCAGAGAGTGGACCAAGGGTGGCAGTATCTCGGTGTGGCTTATGATGGTCGTGATTTTTATTGGCAACCGGCTGGTGAAGTAAAGCCGACGGATTTGCCACAGGATTTACAAAATACCGCGGCATATATTGAAGGCTATACTACGGAAATCCGCCCGCTGGTAACAGGGTGGATTCACGCGCTCGCGGACTGTCTGACAAGCGGCAATATCTTGTTGTTTGACTATGGATACCCGCGAAGTGAGCTATATCATCCGCAACGCACCGCGGGCAGCATGCGATGTTTCTCTCGCCATCAGGCCAGCGACGAGCCGCTAAAGCTCGCAGGACTGCAAGATATCACTGCCCATGTGGATTTTACCCAGGTCGCTGAAACGGCGGTCGGAGCCGGGCTGAATGTCGAAGGCTTTACCACCCAGTCAGGTTTCTTGCTTGAAAACGGCATACTCGAAAATTCTTTAGGAGACCCGGCGACGCTTGCGCAAGAGACGCGCACCGATACGGCAAACTACCAGTTTAGCCAACAGGTTCAGAAACTCACCGCACCAGGACAAATGGGGGAAGTTGTGAAAGTGATTCAACTGAGTAAAAATGCGCCCCGCTCAGCCGCTGGTTTTTCACTTCAGGATCATCTCCATCGATTGTAAATAGACATTTTTACTCACTCGATTACAATAGCCGGCAAATTTAACCAAGAATCAAAGCCAGAGCCTGACAGAATTAAACATGAATTCAACCAAACTCTACTCGTTAGTTGGCCTAATCTGGGGACTTCCCTTATTGCTGGTGAGTCCTGACCTATTAGCGGCCACCGGAACGCCTTGGAAAACCTATCTGTTTATCGTGATGGGGATCAGCCTGGCGGTGGCGTCAGTGTTGAGTATTCGCAATAATAAGGCGGAAAGTCGCATGGCTAAGCTGCTGTTGACCGGGCTTTATTTTTGGGTGTTCACCTTTGCACAGCTGACGGTGTTGGCGCTGATTTATTACTTTAACAAATAATACAGGACGGAAACGGCATGGACTGGATTCAAGCGGTACTGCTCGCCATTTTACAGGGACTAACGGAATTTCTTCCGATATCCAGCTCAGCTCATCTAATTTTGCCGGCGCAGCTACTCGGATGGGTGGAACAGGGGATCGCTTTTGACGTCGCTGTTCACGTGGGATCGCTGGCAGCCGTATTAATTTATTTTCGTAAAGAAGTCATCAACATGACCACCGCCTGGTTTAGCTGGGTGTTTCAGGGTAATAAAACCGCCGATGGCCGACTTGCCTGGGCAGTCATTTGGGGAACCTTTCCGGTCGGGCTGGTCGGTGTCATATTTAGTCGTCTCGATATTGACGACTATTTGCGTTCAACCTCGGTGATTGCAGCGACGACCATTATTTTTGCCCTGGTGCTCTGGTGGGCAGATGTAAAAGCGAAAGAAGTGCGCGATGAACATACGATCACGGTTAAAGACATCATTTTTATAGGTTGCGCCCAAGCATTGGCCTTGATCCCGGGAACTTCACGCTCCGGCATCACCATGACTGCAGGATTAATCATGGGATTGTCGCGAACCGCAGCGGCCAGATTTTCCTTTTTATTGTCCATTCCCGCCATTATTTTACCAGGCGGACTTAAATCATATGAGCTCGCGACCAGTGGTCAGCCTGTCGACTGGTCGATGATGGCGCTTGGAGCAGGCGTATCGGCTGTTGCGGCGTTAACCTGTATTCACTTTTTCCTGTTGTTATTGGATAAAGTCGGTTTTAAACCCTTTATCTATTACCGCCTGGCGTTGGGCGCGGTGTTAATAGCTATGATGTTGTAACGGCATCTATTATTTTGTTAAAACAGTGCCTTAACTCGTTTGACTCGCTCCTGATGAATGGCCTCGCCAATCTGCTTGCCGGCAAAGCCTTTTTCAATGAAGGCCCTGGGGTTGACCTGCTGGCAGATTGCCAGCGCTTGGCGCATTAACCCCGCTTGTGGATATTCGCGCTTTTCAAATCCCGTACGGCCTTTAAAATCCGCTTCGCAGACCTGAATAAACTGCTTAAACCGCTCAGGTTTACGAAACGCATCGGTTTTTTCCAGTAATTTGACAACCGTCGAGGCTTTGAGCGCTTCCAGTCGATGCAAGTGGAGATGATATTCACAAGCCATCTGAGCTAAATGAAGGTATTCGGTAGGAGCTTTAAGGCGCGCGCACAGCTTTTTAACCAGCGGAACACCGGTTTTTTCGTGTCCTGCGTGGCTGGGCAATTTTTCGGACGGTGTCAGGCCTTTGCCCAGATCATGACATAATGCAGCAAATCGCGTGACCGGATTGTCAGTGATTAAGGCTGCCTGCTCAAGCACCATCATGGTATGAATGCCGGTATCAATTTCCGGGTGCCATTTGGGCGGATTGGGGATCCCCCAGAGAATATCGAGTTCAGCAAACCAATGCCTGAGCGCGCCGACATTTTTTAACGTTTCAAAATAAACCTGTGGAGAACGTTCGCCGATGGCTCGATAGGTTTCTTTCCAGACTCGCTCTGCGGTCAGGTTTTCCAGCTCGCCAGAATGACTCAGCTGGCGCATTAAGGTTAAGGTTTCGTCAGCTATTTTGAACCCAAGGTGTGCGTAACGCGCGGCAAATCGGGCGACCCGCAATACGCGCAATGGATCTTCGGCAAACGCCGGCGAGATATGGCGTAATATTTTGGCGTCCAGGTCGTCTTTACCCTGGTAAGGGTCTATGATTTGTCCCTGCTCGTCCATCGCAATAGCATTAATTGTCAGGTCGCGCCTCACCAGGTCCTGCTCGAGTGTCACATCGATATCGGCATGAACTTCAAAGCCGTAATAACCTTGCCCCGATTTTCGCTCGGTACGAGCCAGGGCGTATTCCTCCCCGCTGTCCGGGTGAAGAAATACCGGGAAATCTTTACCCACCTGCTTAAAGCCGCGGTCGAGTAGCTGTTGCGGGGTGGCTCCTACGACGACCCAGTCTTTTTCAATGACAGGGTAATTGAGTAATTTATCGCGGACTGCGCCACCAACGAGAAAAACTTGCATTCAATTAATTGATTAATTTGAAACTAAAGGGATACCGGTAATAAACGCCATCATTGGCTTTGATGCCCGCAATAATAACAATAATGAGTTCAAAAATCGCCAGTCCGATAATAATTGGAATGCCAATTAAGATAAAAATGAGAACTGTCGCAACGATAAAAGCGATCATCATGGTGATCTGAAAGTTTAGCGACTCTTTACCGTGATAATCGACATATTCAGATTCGTCTTTTTTCATTAACCAGATAACCAACGGTACGATAATACTGCCAAAGGGAATAATAAAGCCCGCAAATGCCCCTAAATGACAGAACATTGCCATATTCCTTTCTTCTTGACTTGGATTATAATTGTCACTCATCATAGCTCCTTGATAAATATTATTGTTTACCGGTCAATATAACCTTTTTTATAAACATGACCAACTGTAAACACAATGGATTAGATAATCGGTTAAACGATCGAGCTGGGCGTTTATTCAATTTTTCCACACTTTGACCAAAATACTTGCAGACATGTATTTAGACTATTTTTCACTCAAAGAACGGCCGTTTTCCATCGCACCCGACCCTCGGTTTCTTTTTATGAGCAATCGATATCGCGAGGCGTTGACCCATTTAACCTATGGCGTTAAAGAAGGCGGCGGTTTTGTGCTGTTGACCGGTGAGGTTGGAACGGGAAAAACCACGGTATGCCGCTGTCTATTACAACAGTTACCTGAGAAAACGCGATTAGCTTTTGTGTTAAACCCCAAACTGAATAGTCGAGAATTGCTCGCAACCATTTGCGATGAATTTAATATTGATTATCCGGAAAATTGTGACAGCTTAAAAGTCCTAACCGACAAGTTAACCGTTTACCTCCTGAGCTGTTATCAGGAAGATCTTAATGTCGTCGTGATGATAGACGAGGCACAAAACCTGGAAACAGACGTGCTAGAGCAAATTCGGTTGTTGACCAACCTCGAAACCAATCAGAAAAAATTATTGCAAATTATTCTGGTTGGCCAGCCGGAACTGCAAGAAAAGTTGGCGCAGCGGGAACTGCGCCAACTAGCTCAACGTATTACCGCACGCTATCACTTACGCCCGCTTAATTTGAAAGAAACTATCGCTTATATTTTACACCGCACGCGCATAGCTGGTAGTCACCATGCATTGTTCACCCGACAGGCGGTAGAGCATTTGCATCATAAAACCCAAGGTATTCCTCGATTAATCAATACCATTTGTGATCGGGCTTTATTGGCTGCAGCCAGTCGGCAGAAAAAGCGAGTCGATCGCAGAATGATTGCTCAGGCGGTGAGCGAAGTGATGGGGGTGACCCATAAAAAAGAAAAAAAATCCTGGTTTATCCCGCAATGGATGAAAACCGCGGCAATTGCAACGTTTGCTTTGTTAGCAATTGGTGGTGCGTATTGGGCCGGAAAAGCCGACACACCCGTAGCGGAGCCTATTGAAGCAACGTCAGCTGTTTCTGAGCCAGTCGCAACACAAGCGCAGCCTCAACTCGAGGCCAGCTTACTGGAACGGCTGATTGGCGACGAGCGATGGGATTATAACGGTCGTTGGTCGTTTCAAGGTTTACTGAATCTTTGGCAAATTGATTATGCCCCATTATCCGACGGCGACCCTTGCGATTTTGCGGCGACATTTGGACTCAAATGTAATGTCACAAAAGGCAACTGGCAACAGTTAAGAAATTACAATCGACCCGCGCTATTAAAATTTTCAGCCGGGTTACAAGGTGACTTCTGGGGAGTGGTAAAGTCGCTGAAAGGCCTCGAAGCAACCGTCATTTTTGGCGACAAAGTATCGGTGGTAAAACTGGAAGAGTTATCGACCATCTGGACCGGAGAATTTGTGGTACTTTGGCAGGCGCCTGAGGGATACCTGGGCGATATCAAACTCGGTGATCAAGGTGATGCGGTTGTCTGGCTATCGCAGACGCTCAATAAATTAAATCATAATGCCGCCGAGGCCCAAGATAGTTTCGACGATGCGCTTCAGCAGCAATTGATCGCATTTCAAAGTCAACGGGATATCCGCGCGGATGGCATTGCCGGAATGCAAACCATTTTAAAAATAAATGCCGAAACCCTTCAGGGCATACCATTATTAGAGTCAATTCAGTAGGAGCAGCGGATTTGTCAATTTTATTAGAATCACTCAGTCGGGAAACGCCACAAAAAGACAATGGTGTGCCTGATATTCACGCCAATCATTTTGACGACGAAATGATGGGCGATGACTGGCTGATTCGGCGGGTAAAAAAATGGCGAATCATCGCCACGGTTTTATTCTTTGCCTTAATGGCGAGTTGGCTATTCTTTTTTTTATCGGTTGATTTCTCGGCTAAATACGCCTTTGAAAGCGAGCCAACCACTCCAGACCAGAGTATTACCGATCAGACCACTACCGACCAGACCGTTGATGAGTCAGCTAGGGCGGCTGATAACAAGCCCTTGTCAAACGTTGCGACTTTACCCATAGATAAACCGTCAACCGTCGAGTCTCAGTCTCATAAACAGTCTCAAAATCAATCTGATTTTAGCGCCGAGCCGACTGTTGTGAAAGAGACCTACCAGCCTAAAAAGCGAGAGTCGGTTTTATTAACAACGCCTACAGAGAAAACGTCAAAAAGCGAAAAAGCTGCAGGAAAAATCGCGACGGATAATGCCAGCAAGTCGACAGGTACTGCGCTGACTCTGGAAGAATTATCCGATGAACTTAGAAGTCAGTTCCCGAATATTGAGATTAATTCCTATGTGGTCGCAGATTCGCGCGAAGAGAGCTTTGTTATTCTTGATGGCGGTTTTTATAAAATCGATCAAGTGATTGCGCCCGATCTGATTCTAAGAGAGATTACTCAGGAAGCGATTGTGGTGGAGTTTCGGTCACAACGCGTGAAAATCCCCAATCAGTAACAATAAAAAAAGTATGAGTGCATTATCGGTTTGGCAACGTAGCAAGCGGGTTTTTCTTCGACTCGCTTTAATCGCGTTAATTTTTCTCTTGTTTCTGGTTATCTATCTTGACTCTCAAGTTCGCGATGAGTTTGACCAACAGGCCTGGAACATTCCCGCGAAGGTTTTTGCGCGGCCTTTGTCATTTTCGCTAGGACAAAAATTGTCACTGGATGAATTGCTGACCGAGTTAGCCTTACTCGGCTACCGGCAAAAAATCAAAGCGGTTAATCAGGGTGAGTTTGAGCGTTATGGAAATACGCTGGTTATCAATACGCGCCGATTTCAATTTTGGGATGGTGAACAACCTGAGCAAGTGCTGGAAGTGTCTATTGAAAATGGACAAGTTACTCAACTTAAAGATTTTGCCAGCCAGAAAACCGTCAACTTCTTGCGACTGGATCCGCTTGTTCTCGGCAATATTCAGGCGGGCAATAATGAAGACCGGGTGCTAGTAACATTAGAACAACTGCCCGAAAATTTTATCGCCGCTTTACTCGTGACCGAAGATCGCGATTTTTATGAGCATTGGGGGCTCTCGCTCAAAGGTATTATGCGGGCATTATGGCAAAACCTATCGCAAGGTAGGGTCACTCAAGGCGGTAGTACGCTGACCCAACAGTTGATGAAAAATCATTTTCTCTCTCATGAACGTAGTCTATGGCGCAAAATTCGTGAAGCCATCATGGCGGTGTTAACAGAATTCCATTACGACAAAGATGTGATATTGCAGGCTTATATCAACGAAGTTTATCTGGGCCAAAATTTCAACGCTGGAATTTATGGTTTTGCGCGCGCCAGCGAATTTTATTTTGATCGACCGCTGACTCAATTACATTTAAGTCAGGTAGCTTTGTTAGTGGGGATGGTCAAGGGACCGTCCTATTACAATCCGCGCCGAAACCAGGAGCGAGCGAAAGGCCGTCGTGATCTGGTGCTATCGCAAATGCTGGACAAAGGATTAATTACTCAGGAAGCCTACCAGGATGCCATTAGTCGCAATTTAATGGTGGTCGCGAAAGCTAAAGGACGCACTAGCAAAGTTCCGGCATTTATGGGTTTGATTAAACGAGAGTTACAGCAGGAATACTCATTGTCGCAATTGCACAATCAGGGACTGCGATTATTTACTAGTCTAGATCCGCTGATTCAGGCGAAAGCGGAAAAAGCACTCAGTGACCGTCTTGATATTATTGAAAAAGGCCGAGGCGTGAGCGAGCCAGTACTGCAAGGCGCAGTGATTGTGAGTGATATTAAAAGCGGCGATATTATCGCGATGGTCGGTGATCGCGCCGCCAATTATGTCGGGTTTAATCGCGCAATCGATGCTTATCGTCAAACGGGTTCGGTGATAAAACCTTTCGTGTACCTGTCTGCGCTGGAAGACTCTCAATCATTTAACATGCTTACGCCAGTGGATGATACGCCGTTTAGTTTAGAAGGAAGCGATGGCAGCGTCTGGACGCCGAAAAATTACGATGGTGACGCTCACGGCACCATTCCACTCAAAGAAGGGCTCGTAAATTCCTATAATCTGGCGACAGCCCGTTTAGCCCTGGCTGTCGGCATCGAACGAGTCGCTGACACAATCATTGACGCCGGTTTTGAGCGAGAATTGCCCGCCTACCCATCTATTGCGCTCGGGGCCAAAGAAATGTCACCGCTTGAAGTCTTGAGGCTTTATCAGGTGATCGCCAATGACGGAGTCGGTATTCGCAGCGCGGGAATAGTTGCGGTGCAGGATCATCAGGGCAATCTGTTGCAGCGATACCCGAGAAAAACGCAAGCGCGATTTGAGCGCGAGTCGATTTTTTTGATTAAGTATTTATTGGCTCAGGTGGTGCAGCGGGGAACAGCTCAGTCAATAGGCACCAGTTTTCCTGGCCATCGTTACGCCGGCAAAACCGGTACCACCAATGATTTAAGGGATAGTTGGTATGCTGGTTTCGGGGGGCAACGCCTGGCGGTAGTGTGGGTGGGCCGAGATGATAATCAGCCTAGCCAGTTAACCGGTGCCAGTGGTGCTTTGCGAGTTTGGCGTGATCTCTTTAGCCAGTTAAGCGAAGCGTCCATCGACATGCAGCTGCCCGAAGGGTTAATATGGGGTTACAAACCCGGCGGTTTTTTTTCCAGTTTTAGCAGTTGTCGAAAAAATGAACTGACCCCGTTTTATCCTGAACAATTACCCGAGGAGTTCGAAGTCTGTGAGTGATTCAGGTCGATTCGAGTTGCATCCACAATTAAAGAAAGATAGTTATCTGTTGGGCCAGTTTACGCTCAGTCAGTTATTGTTGATCAATGACCGGCAATTCCCCTGGTTTGTGCTAGTCCCTCGCAGAAACCAAATTCAAGAAATTTATCAATTGCTAGAAACCGACCAGTTGCAGCTGTGGCGAGAATCGGCGCAATTATCGCAAGTAGTGATGGACATCTACACGGGCGACAAACTAAATGTAGCGACCATCGGAAATATGGTGCCACAACTTCATATGCATCATGTGGTGAGATTTAAACAGGATCCTTGTTGGCCAGCACCGATTTGGGGGAAGTTACCCATGGTGTCATATGAGCAGGATGAGGCCCTCGTCATTCAGCAACAATTAGCGTCGAAATTGACTTCGTTTGAGACACTTCCCTTTTAAAAAAATGTGAAAAAAGGACAAAATATCGTTGTCCTAGGCAGGTGTATATGATATATATCCGCGCCTAAATAAAAAGTCCACCTGAAAAGCCGGTGGCGTTGAACGAGTTTGAAGTATCGATTTTAGGGAAAACTGTATAGTTTTCAAGTAGTTAAAGGGCGGAGATTCGAATGCCAAATAAGAAAACGGCAAAAGCAGCAACAGCCACTACACTCGGCGCGCTAGGAATTGCTCCTTATAAGGAAAAGCGCGGCGAAGAGTATATGAATGAAAACCAGGCGGCGCATTTTAAGGCCATTTTGGAAGCCTGGAAAAAGCAGTTGATGGAAGAAGTCGACCGAACCGTAAACCATATGAAAGACGAAGCAGCTAATTTTCCCGACCCGGTCGATCGTGCCAGTCAGGAAGAAGAGTTTAGTCTGGAATTACGGACTCGTGACCGTGAGCGCAAATTATTGAAAAAAATTGGCAAGTCCATTAACTCGATCGATGAAGACGATTATGGTTATTGTGACTCGTGTGGTGTAGAAATCGGTATTCGACGTTTAGAAGCTCGTCCGACGGCAACTTTATGTATCGACTGCAAAACACTCGATGAAATAAAAGAGAAGCACCTTAACCGATAAACAGGCGGTTAATGCAATATGTACGACGATTACAAGCGCCTGATGGGCGCTTGTTTTGTGTTAGGCTAACGATATGGCAATAACGCAAATTCAACGTCCCTGGGTCGGTCGGTTTGCGCCGACGCCTTCAGGTCCCTTACATTTTGGCTCATTGACTGCCGCACTCGGCAGTTATTTGATTGCCAAACAAAATAATGGCCTTTGGCTGATGCGCATTGAAGATCTCGACCCTCCTCGTGAGATGCCGGGTGCCGCGGCCGACATCCTGCACACGCTGGAATCGTTTGGTTTTGAGTGGGACGGTCAAGTGCTTTATCAAAGTCAACGTTATGAGGCGTATCGAGCAGCGCTTAAACGATTGGACCAAAAAGGACTGATTTATTATTGCGATTGTAGCCGCAAAATGGTCATCGAACGCAATCAGGGCGTCTATGATCAGTTTTGTCGTAAGCGCGGCTTATCTAATGACAACGGGGCGGCTCGCATCAAATTTAATGATCACTTCACGCGCTTTTTCGATGAAATTCTGGGCGATTGCCAATTTGACCAACCCGAACACTATCAAGATTTTGTAGTCAAACGGCGAGACGGCTTTTGGGCGTATCAACTAGCGGTGGTGGTTGATGATATCGCTCAGGAAATTAACCACGTGGTGCGCGGGGCAGATATTCTCGATTCGACGCCGCGTCAAAATTTCCTTTATTCGTGTTACAACAAAGCCGCGCCAAAATATTACCACCTGCCTTTAGTGGTGGATGCGAAAGGACAAAAATTAAGCAAAAGCAAATTATCACCTGCTATTCCAAAACAACAAATGACGGCCTGGTTGGTGCGCGCCTATGCGCATTTAGGCCAGTCGCTGGTGGATGATATTGAAATGGCTTTACCGGGCGAATTTCTTCAGTGGGCCTGTCAGAATTTTAATCTGAGTCAAGTTGGTACCTCGCCGCAGACTTTTTTGCCGATAAACAAATAATTTTCGGTAGCCAAACTTTTATTCAAATAACCAAGCGTCAATTTCGTCAAGACATTGGAATTTAATGCTCAGTTTCAAAAATGGGGAAAAACGTCGCAGTGTGTTATTCTGCCCGGAGACTTGGTACAAGAATCAATAAAAAATGACGCGCGACAACCCTCAATCCTGGTTCATGCAAAAACTTCCTCTGTTGGTTTTTGGGGCGATCAATATATTGGTATTACTCATCTATTTGCCCATGGCTGACGGCCCGCTGATTTTGGATGACAAGCCAAATATTGTCCATAACTCGGCATTAAAAATTTCTGATGTGTCTTTAGATAGTCTTTATCAAAGCGCAACGTCGATGAATAAATCATTCAATCAGCGGGCTAAGTTATTGCAGCGACCCGTGAGCTACATTAGCTTTAGCCTGGACTGGTATCTATCCGGGGGAAATTACCAGTCACTAAAAGTGACCAATATTTTCCTGCATATTTTCACCGGTATTTTATTGTTTCTGTTTCTGCGCCAGCTGCTCACCCTGACGCCCGCGCTTCATCACACAGACACATTGCAATCAGGTTGGCAAAAATGGGGGCCGATTGTCATCGCGGGATTCTGGCTATTACACCCGCTGATGGTCAGTACCGTGTTGTATAGCGTGCAGCGGATGACCATTTTGTCTGCGTTGTTTTCTTTTTGTGCGCTAAACGTTTTTTTGTACTACCGGGCGCAATTGCATCACTCCGGTGTCGGGCTGGTTAAAGGTGGGCTTGGCGTCAGTTTGTTTGCCGCGCTGGCATTTTTATCGAAAGAAAACGGAATACTTGTATTGCTTTTGTGTGGCCTGATCGAAATCTGTTTTTATCGCGGTAACATTCATCAATCGGTGTCGCGATGGTCGCATTGGATTTATCGAACATTATTAATTGCGCCTGCGGTTTTTGTGCTGGGCTATCTGTGTTGGACTTATGTGCAGTCTTCAGAAGTGCTACTCGAGTCGCGCCTGTTTGATACTGATATGCGACTCATTACACAATCGAGAGTGATGTTTTTCTACCTGGCCTGGTTAGTCCTGCCGCTTAGCGAGCTGTTAACTTTTCATCATGACAATGTCATTGTCAGTCAGTCGATATTTAATCCGTTGACAGGTCTTATTGCCGTGTTGTGTTGGGGACTTATTATTGCCATCGCAATTCATTGGTGGCGGCAGAAAAAAGCGAGTTATCTGATCTTTGGGATAGGCTGGTTTTTGGTTGCTCATCTCCTCGAATCGACAGTGATTAATCTGGAGCTGGTATTTGAGCATCGTAATTATTTAGCCTATGTTGGACCGATGCTTGCGCTAGTGTGGTTTTGTTTTGATTGCCTTAATCGTTTTCAGCTTTCAAACCAAATGACAGGTTTGATTTTGGCAATGTTGCTAATCTTGTTGCCAGCGTCGCTCACCTATGGACGCGCTAAACATTGGCAAAATGAAGAGTCGCTTATTGCCCACTGGTATGACATTAATCCTTCATCGCCTCGAACCTGGTCCGCGATGTCAGAGTTTTATCACAACAATAATCGACCGGTAGACGCACTCAACGCTTTGGAAAAGGGTTTTGAACTAGCGCCTTGGGAAGCCGGTTATGGTTTTGCTCAGCTGGGCATTCTTTGTCACAGCGAAATAGTTTTGTCCGGCGAGCAATTGCAGCAAATTATTGAGCGGACAATTAATGGTATCAATCAAAAGCCTTTTAGCGCTTATTCATCGAACCAACTCGGTACCTTGACGACTTTATGTACTCGAATAGAACAACTCAAATCCTATCAGCCTGTTTTTCAATCGCTCTCTCAGCTTGCAAAACCAAAGGCCGCTGCGATGGCTTTTTATTTATTGGCGCTAATTGAATTGAGCGATGGGAATCAATTGGCTGCGCGTCAGTTTTTGCAAGAAGTCATAAAGCGCGATCCAAAGGCAAAAGAAGCGAAGGCGCTTTTATCGAGAATGTCCGAGCAATAGGCCGTAACGACGGGCTGGATGAGTTTGAAATGACTTGTATTGACTGGCCATTAATTCACAGAATGACAATTTTTGTAGTAAGATGAATTAATGAGACGATAAAAACGACAAACTCTGGGACCGATGGATATTAATTTTTCTGTATTTATTGCGGCTAGCCTGGACGGCTATATTGCGCGTCACAGCGGTAAACTAGACTGGATACAAAAAGCCGCGATAAAAGGTGACACTGAAGATTACGGCTACCTTCGCTTTATTAGTGACGTCGATTGCGTGGTCATGGGGCGAAATACATTTGAGAAAAAAGCCGTGCTTTCCGAGTGGCCGTACGAGGGAAAACAGGTCATCGTATTAAGCCGCGTTCTCAAAGAGCCCCCCAATGATTTTATCGGTAAAATATCGGTCTTCAACAAGCCGATTGAATTGCTTGCGGTTGAGTTGCAGCATTATAAATATAAAAAAGTCTACGTTGACGGCGGGCTAACTATTCAGGCTTTCCTAAAAGCAGGCTTAATTGACGAAATAACCATTACCACCATTCCTGTTTTAATTGGACGTGGCATTCCCCTATTTGGTGAGTTACCGGAGGATGTCGGTTTGCGGTTGGTTGAATCCCGCTCGTATCCTAGCGGCTTTGTGCAGTCTAAGTATCGTGTTCTCCGGCGAACTAAAAATCTGAACAACTAATCTGTGACACTTTTTATTGTTTATCGAGAGCAAAAAAAGTTGCCAGAATGGTTTCCGTTGCCGCCGTAAAAAATTCTGGATCAATATTGTCAAAAGTATCGGTATATTCATGGTAATGCCGATGCAGGTCGACTCCAAAATAGAGATAAGGGATCTTGTGTTTGGCAAAGGGGGCATGGTCACTGGCGAATCGCCAATCCGGTTGACTAATAGTGGCGCCTCGCATTTTTTGTGGACCTTCATGGCCTGGCTTAAGGCAAACACTGGCATTTTTGATCACTTCATTAACCAGTGGAATCAGCTGCGGATTTTTTTTTGTGCCTGCCACGTACAAGCGCCTGCCTGATCCCCCTTGCGACACCATATCGAGATTAAGGTTATATTTGATTTGCGCTAATTTGACAGGGGGGTTGGCGACAAATGCTTTGGCGCCAAATAATCCATCTTCTTCCGCGTCGGTTGCCAGAAAAATAATCGAATGTCGGGTTTCTCGCTGTGAGAGCGTGTCGGCGATTGCCAGCATGGCAGACACACCAGAAGCATTATCGTCGGCACCATTGTAAATGCGCGAGCCGCTTCGCCCGATATGATCATAATGAGCGGTCACCACAATAAATTCGTCCGCATGGCTTGTACCGCGTTTTATCCCGACGATATTAGTACCCCGCTTATTGCGGTTAATTCCGTAAATAAAGGGTTGGAGATAGTCACTGCCAAATGATTCCAGATGTGACTGAACAAAGCGCTGAGTGATATAGGATTGAGCTTTTAAGCTACCCGCTGAACGTGTTTTTCTGCCAGCCATTTCATCGCTGGCTAACGTTTTAAGATCGTCAAGTAATTGTGTTTGTGAGATGGTATTGTTGAGTTTAATACCCGTCAGACAATTTGATGGGTTGCTCGCGCAACTGACCAGTAGCAGAGAACAAACCACTAAAAGCGGGTGATAATTCACAATAGCGATCACCGTTCATTCAAAAAGTTAAAATTTATTCACCTAAGAGTTGTCGTTTTATACTCGGGTGTTTCAGCGGCCAGCTTTCAATCGCGGAGTAACTCACGCCTTTGCGAGACGATTGCGATACCATCAAGCTCACCTGGCTTACTTTAATAGTAGCATCTATTAAGATATTTTCTTCGGGTGGTGTGTCGACTTGACGAAAAAGTGTGATATGTGGGATGTAGGGTCTTTTTTCGCGTTGGAAATAATCGATTTGTGACAACATCTCATCAATCTGTTTTTTGCAGGCGAGTAACTGATTATCGCTGTCGTCTAGCGCGACTGCGACAATTTTCGGTTTCGGCCAGTAAATTAAATCCGTTAAATGAACCGCAAAGGGGGCTAACGGAATGGCCTGGATATTGTCGAGAATCATTTCCAGCTTTTTGTCGCTGACTTGCCCTAAAAAATTTAATGTGATGTGAAAATTTTCCCCCGGAACGGGGCTGGCCACCACATCAGACATTTCCTGTTGGAGGGTCAGTAATCGTGTTTTTACGGCGGGTTCGAGTTCGACCGCAAAAAATAACCGGTGGTTAGCGTGTCCCATGATAGGCCTGCCTTAGTAGGAACCAAAGAAAATTCGACACCAATAATTATCCCCAATAAGGGTTAGATTTAAAGGCTGCTTTGCGCGTTTGTGCCAACGCTTCCAATACTGGTTGATTGCGTTTTAGTAACCAGGCTTCAGTTTCTTCGCGGTCGTGGGTTTCCAACTGTAATTCAAAAATATATTCGTTCATCTGCAATTCACGAATACCATCGAGCACATCTACCCAGGGCTGACGATACGCCAGGCGTTTTTGAGAATCAAATAACCCGCCAAAGAAAAGCCCGGTATCGAGAGCTCGACGGACCTTGGCGATTAAAGGGAAGTAATCTTTCGCTTCCAGTTCGACTTTAGGGCCGAGATCCCGCTTGAGATCTTTGAGCATATGTTCCAACTGTTTACGGGCAAAATCAATAATTGGTGTACTTAAATTACTTCTTTCTTTCTCAGGTATAAAGTCGCGCCACTCTTTAAAAAACAGCCACTCTGACATATTTAACATCATCAGATTATACCTTTGAGTCGCCAGTAGTTTTTTAAACTCGTTAATCGCTTTCTCGACTTCTTGTTGTATTTTTCGCGTCTGTTCTTCAACCAGGTCCCAGTCGGCCTTTTGCTGTAAATACCGAGACAAATACCGCTTATGTTTAGCCGCGTCAACAATAGGGCGCATGGCTTCAGCCAGCCAATTCCAATTGTTGCGTAGGTCCTGAGTCGCCTGGCGTGGGATCAGGACACCGAAAACCATATACATATGGTGGAGATAAATAAGCGCGCGATACATTTCCAGTACCGCTTTGTGGGCGTTGTCACTATTGAGAAATAGTTCGTAGTGCTGCCAGTGTTTTAACGCGGAATAGCAGATTTGCTCAAAGGCCTTTTCCGCCTCCACGCCCTGACTGAGTTCAGCGACCTGCATACGATAGTAATTAGGCGACAGGTTTTGGCATAAACTGTAACCGCGTCGGGCTTTGCTCGCGCTATAGAGCGTGAGGTCAAGCTCTTTAATTAAATAGCGCCCCAGGGCAAAAATATACTCAGCGCTGCCTTCCAGCAACTCAAGCTCAACTTCACAGATTTCCAATGACTTACCATCAGCCGAAATGACGCCGGTATCAAGGGCGACCTCAATTTTAGTCGCATCTGAAAAAGTCAGCACACATTTACTGCGGTCAAAATCGGTGACGAAACAGGCGAGAAATTCGCCGTCTTCTTCCTGTGCTTCCTCAACCAGAATTTGCAGATACGGCTCACTGATTTTGCTGATATCCAGCTCGGGTCTATCGAGTCCAATTTCATCTTCATTTTGTTGATGTAAGCCACCAATGACTTTACCGGATGACTTGACGGTTTGCAGGTAGTGATCATCGATGGTTCGGACCCGCATGCCGATATCCATTTCACGAAGCTTGAAGTGGGCCGTATCGTAATAGGTACTGCCAAGATGATTGGTTTCCCATTCGCTCTGAGAAGAAGCGCCTGGAAACTCCAACTCTTTGATTTTGCTTATTATTTCTGGAGTCGCGGCAAGCTTAAGCTCAATTTCGCTAGCCATAAAAACTAACCTTTTTTTATTCAGTGGCGTTATTTAACCATTCATCAGCGCATTTGTCATTAATCGAGATCAATGAAGAATTACCAAAACGTGACCTGAGTTGGTTTAATTCGATCTGGGGTTTTCGTACAATAGCACTAGATTCGAAAGAGTTTAATAATCAGTAGCTTGTCCCATGGTGCAAAAATAAACAAAGGCGAGCCAGTAAGCTATCCATCAAATTCAACAAAAGCGATAAAGCCATAATGAAAAAAATATTTTGCCTCTTTTGCCTGATGTTAAGTGTCAACGGCGCCAGTGCGGCCGAAATAGCTTACGTAGATGATCAGATAAAAATATGGACTCACACAGGTCCTTCGACCCAGTACAAAGTAAAACATCAGTTAACGCCCGGTACTCGATTTGAAGTGTTGCAGAGAAATGAAGAGACAGGTTTCGTCGAAATTAAAGATGAGTTGGGTCGAGTTTCCTGGCTCGATTCAAAATATCTGACCAACAAACCCACGGCGAATCGCTTATTGGTCGACGCCAATAAAGAAATCCTGCGGCTCAAGAATAATCATACCCAAAAGGTGGATAATCTCGAAAAACGACTGCGTGAATTGCAGCCTCTCGAATCAACCAACAAAAACCTGCAAGGGGAACTGGCAAAGTTACAAACAGACTTTGAGCAAATTCGACAGGAAAAACAGGTTTACGAAGGCCGTTTTAACCGGGAGGTATTTTTCTCAGGCGCGGTAGTCTTTATCGGTGGGATGTTTTTCGGCTGGATTCTTAGCAAATTGGGCGGGCGAAAACGAAATTCTGGTTGGAATTAAGATTATTTCGAATCGCGCTAAGGGGATATTGAATAGGGACCTTGGCGGCTTAGCGCGAGAGTTTTAATTGGGGTGTAATCGTCAGGTTGAAGGGTTGCAAGTCCGGAATAAAAAAGCCCAACGTTCAAGCCGCTAGAGCAGCTGATTGCCTGCATGCTTGCACTGTGCAATGATAAATAGCCTACCTCCTATGTGTCTGTGTGCTTGGCCTCAAAACAGGGTCTACCTACGAAAGGGTGTTAACACCTAATTTAATGCGACTAAAGTCGATTTTGAACCTATACTGCCTAGCGGCAATAACGGGCTGGTGAAACTCATTTGGCAGTGGGTAGACAAGGACTGTGGCTGAGTGTGAGCAAACTCTATCCTTCCGCTGACGCTCGTTCAGCAAAAGACGACCAGCCAGGCTTGGCGCTCTAACAGTAGGAGACTAGTGAGTTATTTTCAGCGTAAAGACTTTTGGGTTCCTTTTGGGGCTTACCAAAAGGAACTCGCTGGTAAGTTTTAGCGCTACCAAACGCTTTTAAATGTTTTTTCTAAAAAAGCGATACGCCCGCTGAATCGATTTGACGCCATCACAAAATTGGCAGCCCCCTGTCTTCTTTAATTTTTTCAATCACGACAAAGGTACGGTTTTTTGCGACGCCGGGAATATCGACCACTTCGCCGAGTACTGAACGGTATTCGGCCATATCTGAAATCCGAATTTTTAGCAGATAATCAAAACCGCCAGCAACCATGTCGCATTCGGCAATTTGCTTAATGCCCTGAACGTCTTCAGCAAAGGTATCAAATACGTCGCTGGTTGATTTATCAAGCGTCACTTCTACATAAGCGGTCAGGCCAAATTTGAGCTTGCTGGCGCTCAAAACTGCGCCGTAGCGTTCGATATATCCTTCATTTTCCAGTCGCTTCACTCGGTCTAGACAAGGGCTAGCGCTCAAATTCACTTTGCGGGCCAGATCTACGTTGGAAATGCGGCTATTTTGTTGAAGAGCATCTAAAATGGAAAGATCGATTTTATCGAGTGGTCTGGAACGAGCTGGTTTGGAGGGATTTTTAGCCATTGTTGTTTTTTCAGTAGATTCTACGGTATAAACTGCGATTTACCGGCTAATTTACGGTAGTTTGACGAAATAAACCAGCACATTCTGCTGTATTTTCTATAAGATACGCTCAAATCGAAAATTAGACAGAATTTTATACTGCTTTTTATAAAGAGGACCAATCAATGTTATTTAATGGCTCCCTGGTGACGGATTGCCCAATCCGACAGAAGATCCGCGATTTCTACCGAATTGATGAAGAAATTGTCGTCGATCATATCTTGCCGTTAGCGGAAGTCGGTGTCTCGGCGCGCAGCCGCGCCTGGGAACGTGCCCGTCAGATGGTCGTCAATATCCGCAATGATCAACAAGGTCAGGGGGGAATCGATGCTTTACTCAACGAGTTTTCCTTGTCGTCCGAAGAAGGTGTCGTTTTAATGTGCCTGGCGGAAGCGTTGCTCAGGGTACCTGACGAGGAAACGCAGGATAGTCTTATTCGTGACAAACTTGCCAAAGGCGACTGGAGCTCGCACCTAGGCAACAGCGACTCTTTATTTGTCAATGCATCATCCTGGGGGCTGTTAGTCACGGGTAAGATGGTGAACTATTCGGATAAAAGCAAGGAAGATCAGTTTGGCGTGCTTAAACGAACCGTTGGCCGCCTGGGTGAGCCAGTTATTCGCAAATCAGTCCAGTTTGCGATGAAAATCATGGGCAAACAATTTGTCATGGGGCGAACCATTACCGAAGCGATTGACCGTGCAGAAGAGAAAGAGCGCAAAGGATATACCTACTCTTACGATATGTTAGGGGAAGGCGCGCGTACTATGGCGGATGCTGAGCGCTACTTTGACAGTTACATGCGTGCTATTCACGCCATCGGTAACGCGGCGAAAGGGCGAGGCCCCATTAAAAGTCCTGGTATTTCGGTGAAGCTATCTGCGATTCATCCGCGTTACGAATTTACTCACAAAGCGCGTGTTATGAATGAGCTGGTGCCTAAGCTTAAAGTGTTAGCGCTTGCAGCCAAGCAATATGATATAGGCTTTACCGTCGATGCAGAAGAAGCTGATCGTCTGGATATATCGCTGGATATTATTGAAGCCGTTTTTTCCGACAAAGATTTAGGCGATTGGAGTGGTTTTGGTCTGGCGGTGCAAGCCTATCAAAAACGCGCCATCTTCGTAATTGACTGGTTGCGCCAGTTGACGGAAAAAGTGGGCCGAAAAATGATGGTACGGCTGGTAAAAGGTGCTTATTGGGACACCGAAATTAAAACAACCCAGCAGGATGGATTACCGCATTTTCCGGTTTTTACCCGCAAAGCGGCAACCGATGTGTCCTACAAAGCATGCGCCATCAAATTGATGGAGTATCGCGATACAATTTTCCCTCAGTTTGCGACGCATAATGCGTATACCGCCGCGACGATTATTGAAATGGCCAATGGCGACACCGAAGGATTTGAATTCCAACGTTTACATGGCATGGGCGAATCATTGTTTGATCAGGTTGTTAGGCAAGACAAAATTCAGTGCCGCGTGTATGCGCCGGTAGGACAACACGAAGATTTACTCGCTTACCTGGTGCGTCGATTGCTGGAAAACGGGGCAAACTCATCGTTTGTTAACGCGATTGTTGATGAGTCGAAACCGGTAGAATCTTTATTGCCTGATCCGGTTGAGAAAATGCAAGGCGTTAAAAGTAAAACCAATCCACAAATTGATTTACCGATTAATCTTTACGGCGAAGAAAGACCGAACTCAAAAGGTTTAGATTTGACCGATATTAATCACATTACGCCAATGAAAGATAATCTTGAGAAATGGTTCGCAGCAAACCGGATGACCGCGGCAGACGTCCCTGAAGGGACAACGCCGATGATAAATCCCGCGAATCATGATGAAGTTATCGGTTGTATTCATCCGCAAGATGACGCGCAGATGAAAACCCTTGTCGATAATGCGGAAAAAGCATTTACCCATTGGTCGCAAACGGATGTCGCTGAACGGGCAAATATCTTACGTAAAACTGCAGACATATTGGAACGCCATCGTGATGAACTGATTGCGCTGTGTATCAAAGAAGCCGGTAAGGTCGCTCAGGATGGTATCGATGAAGTGCGGGAAGCGGTCGATTTTTGTCGTTATTATGCTGCTCGCGCGGAAGAGCTGGCGACAGACGACCGTTTTGAAGCGCGAGGAGTAGTGTTATGTATTAGTCCGTGGAATTTTCCGCTGGCCATTTTCCTCGGCCAGGTAGCCGCCGCGGTGGCGGTTGGCAATACCGTCATTGCGAAGCCGGCCGAACAAACGTCGCTCATAGCTCTGCGCACTATCGAATTGATGCACACGGTAGGTTTACCAGAAAATGTCGTTCAACCGGTGCTTGCTCGCGGTAGCAAAGTTGGTCAGGTTATTATTCCAGATGAAAGAGTCAAAGCGGTGATGTTTACTGGCTCAACCGATACTGGCACGCGCATTTCTCAAACATTGGCCGCACGTGGTGGCGAGCAAGTCCCGTTAATTGCTGAAACGGGTGGTCAGAATTGTATGATTGTCGATTCCACTGCCTTGCCAGAACAAGTCGTTGATGACGTGGTGTCTTCCGGCTTTCAAAGCGCCGGTCAACGTTGTTCGGCATTGCGGGTCTTATTTATTCAAGAAGAAATCGCTGACAAGGTTATTGCCATGTTAAAAGGCGCAATGCAGGAGCTGCATGTCGGTGACCCGGCCATGTTGTCTACCGATATTGGACCGGTCATCGATCAGAAAGCGCTCGATGCGTTGAATGATCACGTCGAGTATATGAAAGGTAAATCGAAGCTGATCTATCAATGTGAAACGCCAGATATGGGTGAGACGGGTCACTTTTTCTTTGCACCTCGTCTCTATGAAATTGATCACCTGTCGGTATTACGTGATGAAGTATTCGGGCCGTGTGTGCATGTCATTCGCTTTAAAGGTACTGAATTAGATAATGTTATTGAGCAGGTCAATAGCACCGGATTTGGATTAACCATGGGGATCCATAGCCGTATTGAAGAGCGTGCTGATTATCTGGCGGCAGCGTCCAAAGCGGGTAATGTCTATATTAATCGCAATATGATTGGTGCCGTCGTCGGTGTCCAACCTTTTGGTGGTCGCGGTTTATCCGGAACGGGTCCCAAAGCAGGCGGCCCCGCTTATTTAACACGCCTGGTGAGAGAAAAAGCATCGCCGGAAGATATTCAGGCAACTCATATTAAATCGGACGAGGTGGAGTTTGATATGAGCGAGCAGGTAAAAGCTGAAGTAGCCAAATTGATGGCAAATGCTGCCCGTGATGAAAGCGCATGGCGTTATACCAGTTTGAATGAGCGTGTTTCTCTGGTCAGACAATTGATAGCAAAGGTTGCAACGGTTGAAAGCGTTAATAAACTGGCTGACGATCTCGATAAAACACTCAGCGATGCGCGTTCACAGTTATTAAACATCGAAAAGAAACTGGCGAAACCCAGAGTCATGCCGGGGCCGACAGGAGAGTCCAACAAACTCTATCTGGAGCCACGTGGTTGCGTTGTTTGTTATGCCGATAAAGATACCAGTTTTAATTTTTGGGCAATCTCGATTATCAGCGCGTTAGCGACCGGCAATACAGTTATCACGGTGGTATCTGATCTATTCCATAATGAAGCGTTGGCATTTCGTGATAAATTTTTATCGACAGGTGCTGCCGCTGGGATTTTGCAAGTGGCAAAGCTCAGTCAGCTACAGGCGGTATTAGAGCACCCTCACATTGCTGGCGCCGTTATTGGCAGTGGATGCGAACGGAAAAATTTCGTCACGGCAGAACTCGCCGCTCGCTCTGGCGCAATTTTACCGGTCATTAGTAGCGAATATTATGACACTCTGATCAATCGCTTGTTAACTGAGAAAACCATCAGTATCGATACAACGGCGTCAGGTGGAAATACTTCGTTAATGACTCTAACCGAAGACGATTAAGTAAAACTGTTATCGCGTCAACGTCTGAAGAAAAGCCCGCCTGGCGGGCTTTTTCATTTATAATTAAATTTCAATCACTAATTCATCGAGTGTATGACTTCAAATCTAGATATTCGCCTGACGTCGGGCGGCAAAATGAATAGCCAGTATTTATCGCACGCCCTAAGTAGCTTCCTGCCGGCCGAAGATAAAGAAAAATTTATCGCCGCATGCGGCCGTCCGCTGAGAAAAAGTGTTCGGGTGAATCGACTAAAGTCATCGGTGGAAGCGTTTCAAAAATTGGCTGATAAATATCACTGGTCGCTAGAAACGATTCCCTGGTGTAGTGACGGGTTCTGGATAACCCATAGCGAAGAGCCGTTGCTCTCACTCGGCAATACCCCGGAACACATACAAGGGCTTTTTTATATTCAGGAAGCCAGTTCAATGTTACCGCCGATAGCGTTACTTGAAGGTGGCGTAATAGATTCGCCGTTAGTTGTTGATATGGCGGCAGCACCCGGTTCCAAAACAACTCAGCTAGCCGCTATGTTAAATAATAATGGGATTGTATTAGCGAACGAATTATCCGCCAGTCGGCTAAAAAGCTTACATAATAATCTGGTCCGCTGCGGCATTCTAAACACTGCTATGTCGCATCTGGATGCGCGTAAAATTGGAGAGTTTGCCGCAGAACTCTTTGATTTTGTTTTACTGGATGCTCCATGCGGTGGGGAAGGGACGGTTCGTAAAGATCCCATGGCACTCAATCATTGGCAGCTCGAAAAAGTCAACGAGCTGGCTGCCTTGCAAAAAGAACTGGTTCAATCAGCCTATCGCGCGTTGAAACCGGGAGGCAAATTAGTTTATTCAACTTGCACGCTGTCTATGGAAGAAAACCAGCAAGTGGCTAACTATCTGATTGACCAAACAGATGCCCAAATTTGTTCGTTGAAAAATTTGTTCGATGGCGCGGAAAAAGCGACGACAACCGAGGGATATTTGCACGTATTGCCGCACACTTTTGATAGTGAGGGCTTTTTTGTCGCCTGTTTTAGTAAACCGGAAATAAAACACTCGTCGGTTTCTTTAGCGCCGATTTATACGTCACCCTTTACCGCTTTATCTAAGAAAACCAAAACGCAGTTTGAAGACTATTACCAACAACATTTCGGCATCGCTATCGAACCACCGGGTTATCAACTTTTGCAACGCGATAAGGCGGTGTGGCTCTTCCCGGAAGATATCGAAAGGATAAATCAATTTATCAAGGTGAATCGTGCAGGAATGAAAATTGGCGACATTTATCCCAACAAAATACGCTCCACTCATGAGTTTGCGTCCTGCTTAGGGTTACAGGCGAGCAAACAAGTGGTCGATATATCGGATGAAGAACTGGTGTCTTTTCTTCGCGGTAACAATTTAAATATTGATGCGACTGGCTTGGCTAACGGTGAAGTCTTGCTGCGTTATCAGCACCATATTGTCGGTATTGCTCAGAATCAGAAAGGCAAATTAAAAAATGGTTTGCCACGAGAACTCGTCAAAGACAACTTTCAACTCGGCGGCGTCACACGTTAAAATGACTAAACTTCTATTTGGGAGACGTTTGAGTATCGTCGGGTTGCCTGATCGGAAGCATGAACTTCTGCCACAGTGAGGGTTCCCGTTGGCCTATGCCAGTTTGCCTGGTTGGCCCTTCAGAAAAAGTACCAAAAAGCCTGTCCCACATGATCAAGTTGCAACTGTAGTTAGTGTTGCTTTCAGCAAACACACAAGAGTGATGTCTTTGATGATGGTTGCTGGTGGTGAAAAGCCAGGCGATGCCTTTGTGATAGAGGTTCAGGTTTGAATGGGCAACTGCCGTATTGGCTGAGAGTAAAATAGCCGCGCCTACTACCACGTTTTTATCGATGCCAAAAAATACCGCTAGAAATAACGTGGGAAAGGCCAGAAAGATAATTTCGAGTGGGTGCGCGGTTAAAAAATTGATTGCGTGAAGATTTTGGTACGAATGATGGAAGCCATGGCCTGATAAACGCCATAAAAACGACCAGCGGTGAAATGAGCGGTGCATCCAGTAAAAAATAAACTCGCTGCATAATACCAGCAGAATTAACTGTACCAGCGTCGGCCACGCTTGAGGCCAAAAATTCAGATTAAAGTTTTGTCGAAACGCTGCCAATGGTTCTACTAAAAATGCCAGATAAATTGACTCGACCACGCCATAAAATATCAGGCCAAACACAGTAACAGCCACAATCGATAAAACTTCACTGCCTGATTGTTGCCAGTCTTGATGAGCCGGTAGATAGTTTTCAGCGACGCGAATAATTGAATGGATGCCGACTAGCACCACTAAAAGACCCCACTCACTATCGCCAATTAAATACCAGATCATTAAAGCCATTGCGAGAATGCATGGATGAAACCCGAAATAAAATATCGTCTTAGCAAAGGATGATTGAGGCTGACTATGTTTCATTCTTATTCCATTCCTTATGGCGTCTTAGTATTGATGGTGTCGATGCGTGAACAAGCCTTTTGATTTTGGCGACAACTTTTTTATTGGATTGCGATGGGAAATGGGCACCCCAGATACTCGCCAAGCAGCCGCAGAATTTCGTATTCTTTCTGCATAATAAAACCATCACTCTCGACCACGTCAACACACAAGCTAATAAAATCTTGTTTAAGTAAAGGGTGAAGCTGGCTCAATCGATTGAGTGCGATGGCAAAATCGGCGGTTGAAAAAGATTGTCGGTTAAGCGGCTGACCGGTTAACCCTAGTAAGCGCAAGTGTTTTTCAAATTGCTGTTGTCTAAGCGTTTTGTCTTCAGTACTTTGCTGGTACAACAAGTTAAGAACTGCCGAAATTTCTTTTTCCAGTTGTTTAAAGCGAGTGAATTCTTTGGCTGATTTTTTTTGCCCTAATGCCCGTTTGGCGCAACTGGCATAGATCATAAATTCGGATAAGGTTAATTTCTGGTCCGCTTTGACCAGACGGCTTAGCAATGAGACAAACTGACGTTTATCCTGCTCGGTGCGTTCGCTTAATCTCGCCAACGCAAGTTCTAACAAGATATGTTGTTGTTTAAAATCCAGTGCTTTCAGTTGGTGACTCAACGCTTTGAGCTGCGAGTGATTCGCGAGTTGATTGATATGTTCATCGACGCTATTTGGGGCGGTTAGCGATCGATTGGCGAGTAATAAAGCCACCAGTAAATCTTTTTCATTGGCCGTATTCGATTCGACTCGCGCAATTTCAAGCAGCGTTGCTGGGATGGTTTCCATGGCTTGGTGAGCCGAGTCTAAATGCTCAGGGGTTATTGCGCCAATTTGTGCAAGAGCCTGAGTCGCGTTAATTGATTCAACCAGACTGGCGTTTATCTGTTTGCTGGCCGCGCTTGCCTGTCGAGGACTGTTCTGTTGATTATTGTTCTGTTGATTATTGTTTTGTTGATCATTGTTCTGTATACGACTGCCCGATTGGTTGCTATTTGTCTGTTGGCCGGAATGAAAGCCCGAACCAAAGTCCGAACCAAAGTGAGATTTTTCAGAATATGGTTGACTGCTATGGCTATTCGGCGCGCTATCGGGTGCGTTTAATCCCGCCTTATGATCAAATTTAAAATGAGGGTTTAAGGCTGAAATTCTTTCCTGAATTGGCGGGTGCGTCGCTAACCAGGCTGAAAAACTCAGTTTGACGGATTGACCGAAGCACAAATGGCTCATTTCTTCGGCTTTATCCGAATCAAGATACGCCCGTTGTTGGTGCTGAGAGATCTTAAAAAGAGCGCTACAAATTCCCTGGTTATCACGAGTATATTGAATCGCAGAAGCATCGGCTAAGAACTCTCGCTGCCGGGATATCGCGGCCTTTATCAGTCGACCAAAAAACAGGCCGATATAACCAATCACAAAAAGGCCCGCACCGATGGCCAGCACTGGAAACGCGTTGCCACTACTACTTCGACTGCTGTAGCTACGATGTGAACTCGCCCGCAGTAAAATCATGCCTAACTGGCCAATGACAAGGAGCCCGGCCAGAATACCGATTAATTTAACGTTAATTCGCATATCACCGTGAAATATATGGCTATATTCGTGCGCGATGACGCCCTGGAGTTCCTGGCGATTTAAATTATCGAGTAGTCCCTGGGTAACGACCAGTAGGATGCTTTCCGGCTCGAGTCCCGCGACAAATGCGTTGATTCCTGTCTCGGCTTCCATCACATATAGCTTTGGAATGGGCACGCCCGAGGCTATCGACATTTCTTCCACTACATTAATTAAGCGACGTTTTTGCGCGTCTTTGGTATTGAGCGAAACTGGCGTCGCCTGCACCATGCGTGCAATGGCATCGGGAGTGGATTTCAGCTGCCAGCTGCGTAATAGGCTGGTGATAAGAATTAATGCGCTAATGCTGAGCGAAAAATAAATCCAGTAGGGCTGTGCTAACCAGTCACCTATTGAATAGGGCTCGGTCGTTTGCAGGTTAACAACGATTAGAACAATGAAATTAATAGCAACAATAATGCATAAAACGGCGAGTAAGAATAAGCCAGCCAGAAATTTCGTCTGGCTGCGCGCTTTATCCTGAGATTCGAAAAAATTCATCGATTAACGAACAACCGGTCGATGCTATAGGTCAAATTCATACCGCTTTAACTAAAAGAAACTTTAACGGGCTTACGCGCCGCAGGCTCCTCAAGTTCCAGGAGTTCAGCTGCGCTAAACGCGTAAAAATTAGCGACTATATTGCTTGGAAATTGCTCTCTTAATGTGTTGTACTGCATCACACTGTCGTTAAAAGATTGACGCGCAAATGAGATTTTATTTTCGGTTGAAGTGAGCTCTTCCATCAAGGTGTTCATAGTTTCATTCGCTTTGAGATCCGGATAACTTTCCGATAAAGCAAAAAATTTACCCAGCGACCCAGTCAATAAGGTTTCTGCCGCTGCCAGCTCTTTCATTGACGCGGCATCGCCAGGATTCGTTGCGGCATTACTTTTTGCGTCAGCCGCCGAATTTCTTGCTGCGATAACCGCTTGCAGGGTCTCTCGCTCATGAGTCATATAGCCTTTGGCAGTCTCTACCAGGTTCGGAATCAGATCGTAGCGACGAGTGAGTTGCACGTCGATTTGTGCAAACGCGTTTTTGAAACGATTTTTATAGGCGACCAACTTGTTGTAAATACTAACAAGGTAGAATACTAACACGATGATGACGGCGATCAGGATCCAAAGCTCCATGAATTTCTCCCAGAATTTAATTGGTTAAAAGAAGGCTTAACGTAAATTGTCAATTTCCCTTTTGAGGTCGTAGCCTTTGTCAGTGACAATTGCCTCAAGCACTTCGATACGCTCCTGTAAGGCTTCAAGTTTATCGAGTCTGCTTTCTATACCGGATAGATCGACTGGGGGTGTTTGATTTCTCTTCAGCCATTCTTTCATTAAGCCAGCAATTATCGCGACAACCGAAATTATTGCCACCATTTCGAACACATGCATTCTCATCTTCCTCTCTTTCCCATGATCGGTTATTTGACTGGTGTCATTTGCACTGTATGATTTGACCCTTATCATTCTACTATACTATAGCGACTGGATTTCTCAATAAGTGAAGCTTCATGGCCACCGATTTTAGCCACAACTCTACAGCGCCGTCATGTAATGATTGGCAAACAGTGCTTGTTCAATTGCAAACGATCCTTGCCCCGGATTTATTCCAGTTAGTTGACAAGGCGGCACAATGGAGTGAGTTTGTTCGTACAAGCTTTAGCCAAAACCTTGAAGCATCCTGCGCAGCACTTCAATGGCAGGCGCATCAGTCTGATAATGCAATCGCATCGACACTGGAGCAACGTTTTTCTGCATTTAACCCAGTGTCAGATGAATCAGAAGATACCGTGATGCGACGGCTACGGCTTTTTCGTAGAGCCCATTCTGCGGCTGTAGCGGTACTTGAATTAACCGACCGATTGCCGATTGAATCAACAAGCTTGCGGATTTCTCTCCTGGCTGATTGTTTAATCAAGGCGGCTTATCGATTCAGTTATGAGCAACACGCGCAGCGATTTGGGCAACCCTTAGGACATTCGCAACGGCCGTCACAATTGTTAATAATTGCGATGGGAAAATTAGGGGGCTTGGAACTCAATTTTTCATCCGATATCGACTTGATATTTTTGTATCCTGAAGACGGCGAAACGTCCGGCACCACGCGCACGACTGATAATGCACGTTTTTTCCGCCGCGTGGGCACTCAGTTGATCAAACTACTCGATGAAGTCACTCAGGATGGTTTTGTATTTCGTGTCGATATGCGCCTTAGGCCTTATGGTGACTCGGGCGCGCTAGTGATGTCGCTCGCTCAGGCAGAAGAATACTATCAGGAACAAGGGCGCGAATGGGAAAGATTCGCCATGATTCGCTCACGCGTATTAACCGGTGAGCCGGCCGATCAAAAGATTCTGGACGACATTATTCGGCCATTTTCTTTTCGACGCTATATTGACTACGGCGTCATCGATTCGATTCGTAGTATGAAAGAAATGATCCAGCGGGAAGTCCGGCGCAAAGGCTTAACAGATAATATCAAACTGGGCGCTGGCGGCATTCGAGAAGTCGAGTTTATTGTTCAATCAATGCAGCTAATTCAAGGGGGGCGTGATAAACGGTTACGGGAAAAAAGTGTATTAAAAGTCTTACCGCTTTTAGTCGAGGCGAAATTGCTTCCGGCGAAAACCCAAGCCAATCTCTCGCAAGCCTACCGATTTCTACGAAGGTTGGAACATTGCATTCAGGAACTCGCTGAAAGACAGACGCAGCAATTGCCGGTCGATCCAAATGAAAGAGCGGCAATTAGCCACGCGATGGGGTTTGATAATTGGTCGCAACTTATTGACCAACTCAAAATTCATCAACACAAAACCAATGACCATTTTAACGCACTTTTTGGCGAAGAGCGGCGCCAGGCGCTGACTCAAGACGATTTTTATCGCGCGCTGGCAGAAGGTCACATCGACGTGGAGCAGCTTACCGCTGAACTGATTGAGCGTAGCCAGAGGCAGTTAGCACAAGACGTCGCGGCGCAGTTTATTCAGCAGGTGGATGGGTTTGTGACGGAATCGAGTGTTTTAAATTTATCGTCTCGTGGTTCGAAAAGGCTCAAAGCATTTTTCCCGGCGTTATTGGCCAGCTGTCTGGCGACAAAATCGCCAGATGTCACTTTATCGCGATTACTAAAAGTGTTACGAGCCATTCTGAAGCGTACCGCTTATCTTGAGCTGCTGAGTGAGAATCCACCCATTTTACAGCACCTGGTCGATTTGGCCGGACAAAGTGAATGGGTCGTGCAACGCTTGTCGGAATTTCCGGTTTTATTTGATGAACTACTCTATCCCAATAGCCTTTATGAACCGTTGCAAACCGCAGACTTAAAATCGGAATTGCAACAAATACTGCTGCGTATAGACGCCAACGACGAAGAAGAGTTGTTGGACGCTTTGCGCGCTTTTAAACAGATTAATGAATTACGCGTAGCCGCCGCCTTGCTCGCAGAACGACTGAGTATTTCGCAAGTCAGCCAATATTTAACCCAGCAGGCTGAGGTAATTTTACAAGCGGCGGTGGAGCAGTGCTGGCGGCTATTGGTGCTGAAACACGGCGCGCCAGAAGGGCTTTCGGGGCAAGCGCACGACTGCGGTTTTGCCATTATTGGCTACGGAAAACTCGGGGGCGTTGAATTGGGATTTGGCTCGGATCTGGATCTGGTCTTTTTATTCGATCAATCGATGGAGCTAGCAACAACCGGTGAGCGTTCGATCAATAACAGTCGGTTTTATACGCGATTGGCACAAAAATTAATTCACTTTTTATCCACGCGCACCAATTCCGGTTTGTTATATGAAGTCGACATGCGACTTAGACCATCGGGAAGTTCGGGGTTGTTAGTCAGCCATATTGATGCCTACCGCGATTATCAGATGGAATCGGCTTGGACCTGGGAGCATCAGGCGCTGATTCGCGCTCGTTTTGTCGCGGGAGATAAAAAACTTTCACCAGCTTTTGAGCAAATTCGATTAAGGACTTTGCGCAAAAATCGAGAACTCCCGCAACTTAAGAAAGATGTAGTGGAAATGCGCCAAAAAATGCGCGGCCAGTTAGAAAAGGTAATAATGGGCAAAGTGGATCTTAAACAGGCGACAGGTGGCCTGGTGGATATCGAGTTTCTTGCCCAATATCTGGTTCTGGCGTATCAAGGCGATTTACCGATACCACATGGTACCGTGAAGTGTCTCCAGTTTATTGAACGGCAACAGATGTTATCCAACCAAGATGCGATGACGCTCATTAAACACTACCGAGATATCCGTAACAAACTTAACGCGATGGCATTGATGGAGCAAGGCCGACATTTGCCTGAAACTGAAATGGCCGAAAAACTCAGCGAAGTCAATGCAATCTGGCAAAGGGTACTCGGTCAATCCAACTGAATTGATCCGGTAACAGCTCGCTAGTGTTGATTAGGAAAAAACGGATAAATATTGACCTGCATAGTTTAATAAGGAAAAGGGCGAAAAATTCCGCCCTTTTCTTACAGTTTTGTCTCGACGCGCTAGCTAAAAGGCGTAACTGGCACCGACAACAAAATAGTCCTCTGCGCCTTGAACGTTGAGATCATTGTCAGTGTAAAGCGCAAATAATGACAAAGCTTTGGTTGCGGCAAAACTTCCCCCTATGGACCAGTCGCTGCTACCGCCTCCGGCATCAAAGTCATAATCCCCATAGTGAAACTGTACGGCAACATCGTCGATAACTTCAAACTCTGCGTCCAGCGAAATATAGGTGGTATTCAGATCCGTATCGTCATAATAGGTCAGGCTAAATTGTTGAAAGCTTGCCGACACATAAAACTCGGTACTTGCGTCCGTATCTCCCGTGTAGGTGTACTCGGTTAATCCAATTCCGAAAGATAAATCTTTGTTAACTTCTATGGAATAGCTGGCCATCAGATCGACTTCAACGCCGTCGTCTGAACCGACATCATAGGTTGAGCCCCAGGCGCCGAAAGAAAATCCGCTATCATGATTTACGATAAAATCGCCCTGTACCGCGGGATCTTCGGTACTCAGGTCAAACCCTCTAAAGACATACTGGCTAACCAATGTCGCGCTAGCCTCTGTTTTAAACGCGTCTGCAATGGCGATTTGAGATTGACCAGCGAGTAAAGCGCCAACTGCAACAGGAAGAAAGGTTTTGGTCATTCGCATTGTAATTCTCCTTATTCAATAAATTTTTATTCATTCCAAATATAGCAGTATTAGAGGATATTTGAGGTGCGACCGCTAATAAATTCTGGATACGCTTCTAAACCACACTCGGAAATGTCCGCCCCGAGGTATTCGTCTTGTTCGCTGATGCGAATTCCAACAATCATTTTTAGTGAAAACCAGACTAAAAAACTTACGCTAAAGACCCAAAAGGCAATAATGGATGCGCCAGCTAATTGGGTTAAAAAGGTTACATCCTTGGTGACTGGTACTAACAATACGCCCACCAGACCGGCTACGCCGTGAACTGAAATCGCACCTACCGGATCATCAATTTTAATAATGTCGAAAAATTTAATCGCAAAAAACGCAAAACTTGCGCCGATAGCGCCGAATAACGCTGCTTGTGCCGGCGAAGGCGAGTCCGGCGCCGCGGTGATGGTAACCAGACCAGCGAGCGCACCATTGACGATCAGTGTCAGATCGGCTTTTCCATAGATTAACAGGCTTAACAGGTAAGCGATTATCGCGCCAGCGGCGGCCGCGGCATTAGTATTCACAAATACACTGGCGACTGCGTCTGCATCTTCTATTCCGGTGAAGCTTAATTGTGAGCCACCATTAAAGCCTAACCAACCGAACCATAAAATAAAGGTGCCCAGTGTCACCAGGGGCATATTCGCGCCAGGCACTGGTTTTGCGCCTTTATCACTAAAGCGACCTTTACGTGGCCCCAGCAAAATTACCCCGGACAATGCGGCCATCGCACCCGCCATGTGCACTATGGCTGAGCCGGCAAAGTCGCTAAATCCCATACCGCCATCTTCAACACTGGCGCCAAGAAATCCTGCGCCCCATGTCCAATAGCCTTCTACTGGATAGATGACCGCGGTTAGAAAAATCGTAAAAATCAGGAAGGAAGAGAGTTTCATTCGCTCAGCGACTGCACCGGACACGATAGACATGGCGGTTGCCACAAAAACAACCTGAAAGAAAAAATCGACTTTGCTTGATTGACTGGCACCTTCTGCAGTCGCATCAATGCCAAACCCGAAGCTGGGTAACCAGCCTGCGGCCTCGTTGCCCTGGTACATGATGTCAAAACCCATACATTGGTAGGCAATGCATGCTAGCGCATAGAGAAGAATATTTTTGGTCAGAATTTCAGTGGTATTTTTACTTCTGACAAGGCCTGCTTCCAACATGGAAAACCCTGCGGCCATCCACATAACTAACGCCCCGGAAAAGAGCAGAAAGAGGGTGTTAAAAAGATAATTTGTTTGATTGATAGCTTCGGTTGTTTCCATTGTTTTGTCTCTCTTTTTTTCTATTTATTCCTACACGGAACTTTTGTTCTTGGTCGGGGTTAGATGGCTTCCAGGTCAACTTCTCCGGTTCTGATACGAAGCGCTTGTTCGAGTTTATAAACGAAAATTTTTCCGTCCCCCGGGTTACCGGTTTGACTGGCTTCGACGATACTTTGAACGATTTGATCGAGGTCTTGTTCGCAAACGGCCAGTTCAATTTTTACTTTCGGTACGAAACGGCTGGTGTAGGTATTACCCCGATAGATCTCAGTATCCGCTCTTTGATTTCCAAACCCTTTGACTTCGGTGACCGTCATACCGCCCACACCTTCACTAATCAGCCGTTCGTAAACGTCGCTGAGTTTGAATGGTCGTACAATTGCCGTTAACCAAAACATATTGTTATTCCCCTTTTTGTTCTTGCGTGATGATTGCTATATTTGTTTGTTTTCTTTTTACTTTTCAATTTGTGTGCCAGCAAATAAGGGCTTATTCGGCGAGTATTTGCACACTTTTGGCGCGTTTTAGCGACTCTCGCTGAAAGAGAGGGGGCTGAAGTGTACGTTTATGGTGCGTGCTTCGGCGATTGACCTGGAATTGGCGGCGAGGTATTTTTAGCTGGCTAAGTCTAATTTTTGGTTTAAACTGATTAATGAATTGTGTATGGGAAGCTTAACGATGAATTCTACAGAACAAAAACAAGATAAACCGGTGATCAAAGTGACTCGCGAAGACTTACCGGCCTGTTGTCCGCCCAAAGATCAAGAACATTGGAATATGCACCCGCGAGTGTATCTGGAGCTCACTACTGACGGTGGTGCCGACTGCCCTTATTGTGGTAATCATTTTGAACTAGCCGGTTAACAACCTAAAACCTGCTTAAGCCCGCCCTCTTCGCCAAAGCCGCTCATTAATGATCGGCTTGTGCAATTGATACGTATCCTATTGGCGAAAGAAAATATTCGTTTATAATGCCGCCCTGTTTGAGCTTTATTCTTTTTTTTTAGTCACTTAAGATAAAAAAAGCGTCAAACGCAAGATTTTTAGAAATGTTTCATAATATGTACATTTCTTTACATTCAATATTTTTATTTACATTTTAAAAGCGGTATTTGACCGCTTGCATCAGGCACAATAGTGCATCGAAAAAAACCATGTTTTCGCGCCAGTGGCGTCGAAAACGAAAACTCTAATGACGTGGGGTAATTATGAGTCGTGGAAAGTCGGTCGCAATAGGATTCGGAATATTTTTGTTGGGGATCCTCATCGTAGCGGTTTTAATGATGTCGAAGCCTAAACCGCCCAAGAAGCCTGTTGAAAATTCTTCTCCACTCGTAGAAGTTGTGCAGCCCAATTACCAGCCGGTCACTTTTGAAGTAAAAGCCCATGGTGTGGTCAAGCCGCGAACAGAAACCATTCTGGTGTCTGAAGTTTCTGGGGTTGTTCAATCCTTGTCTGAAAAATTTGTCGCCGGTGGTTATTTTAAGAAAGGCGAAATACTGCTGCAGATAGATTCGACTGATTATGAAGTAGGCGTCGAGCAAGCAAAAGCAAGACTCGCGAGCCAAATCGCCCAGTACGAACAAGAAAAAGCGAAAGCAGAACAAGCCCGTAAAGAATGGGATTTAACCGGTCGCTCGAGAAAGAACGCTCCGATTTTAGCGCTCCGCGAACCGTTTTTGCTTGAAGCGAAAGCCAATATGCAATCGGCTGAAGCCGATTTAAAAAAGGCGGAACAAAAACTGACTCGAACCACCATCAGAGCGCCCTACGATGGCATGGTTAAGATGAAGCAAGTTGACGTTGGCCAGTTTGTCGCAACCGGTACTCAACTTGGAACCACGTTCGCCATTGATTACGCTGAAGTGCGATTGCCCCTGACCGATCAAGAGCTGGCGTTTATTAACGTGCCAGAGTGGGGAAAACAGGCCGATTTGTCCGATGTCACCTTAGTTGCAAACTATGCTGGACAGGAAACTTCCTGGAATGCAAAGCTTGTTAGAATGGAAGGTGTGGTAGACGAGCTAAGCCGAGTCCACTATGTGGTCGCTAAAATCACCGACCCTTATTCCGTGCTCGATTCAAATGCTAACAAAGTGCCACTTAAAATAGGCACTTTTGTGACGGCCATAATTAGCGGTAAGCAAGAAGCGAATCTGATTAAATTGCCGCGTGAAGCCTTCAAAGATTTAACTAACGTACTGGTCAGCGATAAAGACAACAAACTCTATTCCCGAGAATTAGAAGTCGTGCGCTCGGAAGCCGACTTTGTTTATATTCGTGACGGTTTGTTAGAGGGCGACAGAGTATTAATGACGGCTATCGAGTCACCCGTTCAAGGGATGTCGTTGAGAGTCGCTGGCGATTCACAGCCGGAAGAACCTGAAGCCTTAGCAGAAAACGAAGAAGAGTTTGCGCAAAAGCCTTAATGAGAAGGTGAACGAAAATTATTGAGTGAATCGAAAGATGAATGAGAATAGCCAAAAAGAAAAAGGCATCATTGCCTGGTTTACCTACAACCCGGTAGCGGCCAATTTATTAATGTTGTTTATCATCATTGGTGGTTTTGTTTCCTACCAAAATATGACTAAACGAATGCAACCAGACATCCAGCTGAATATGGTCAACATTTCGGTTCCTTATTTGGGGGCTGCTCCGGAAGAAGTTGAGCAAGGGGTGATCATCAAAATTGAAGAAGCCATTCAGGATGTTAAAGGTATAAAAAGAACAACGGCGACGGCCCGCGAAGGCGTTGGCACGGTTACCGCCGTATTGTTTAACGACATTAACCTTGATGATGCGGTTAATGAAATAAAAATTAAAGTGGACTCAATTGCGACCTTCCCTGGCGAAACCGAAAAACCGGTTATTTCTAAAGTTGAATTTTCTCAAGGTGTAGTGTGGTTAAGTGTTTTTGGCGATATGGATCAACGTACTCGTCAATCCATTGCACAAGAAGTTCGCAACGATATTATGTCCCTACCCGAAGTGAACTCGGCGGAAATAATGGGTAGTCGAGAATACGAAATTTCCGTGGAAATATCTGATGCTGAAATGCGCGCCTATGGTTTAACCATGACGGAAATAGCCAATAAAATTCGCCAGTTTTCGGTTGATTTACCGGGCGGACAGATTAAAACGGAAGGCGGCGATATTCGTTTGAGAACCGTCGGGCAAGCATATTCAGAAATTGAGTTTTCCGATCTGGTATTGCGCACCAACGCCGATGGAACGCGGTTACGACTTGGTGATATAGCTACCATTAACGATGGTTTTGTCGAGTCCGATGGCTACGCAAGATTCAACGGAAAGCGCGCAACGGTCATTCAGGTCAAGTCGGTCGGTGAGCAAAACGATTTAGAAATTTCGAAAGCTGTGCACGCGTATATCGCAGAAAAAAACCAATCATTGCCTCAAGGCGCCAAAGTCGAATTATGGGGGGATGGCGCATCTTATCTGCAACAACGACTGGATATGATGTTTGACAATATGCTGATGGGGGTGGTGCTGGTTTTTATTTTGCTTTCGTTGTTCTTACGATTCAAAGTCGCTCTCTGGGTATTAGTGGGTATTCCTATCTGTTTTTTTGGCGCATTTTTGTTGATGGACAAAGTTGGGCCAATTTCGACCAATATTAATTTTTTAAGCCTCTTTGGCCTGATACTGGTGCTGGGGATTGTGGTTGATGATGCCATTATCATAGGTGAGAGCGTTTATACCGAAATCAAGAAAAACGGCCATTCAAAAGAAAACGTCGTCAAAGGCGCTAAACGCGTAGCGGTGCCGGCAACCTTTGGCGTACTGACCACCATTGCGGCTTTTGCACCACTGTTAACCTTAGACTTTATGTTCGCACCCTTTTTTGAAGCTATTGCGGTAGTGGTTATTCTTTGCCTGATATTTTCGTTAATCGAATCCAAATGGATCTTACCGGCGCATTTAGCCCACATGAAATATGAAACCTATGACGAGTCTAAAGTCAATTGGCTGGGACGAATTCAGCACGCAACCCGCGTAGGAATGGAAAATTTTGCGGTCGAAGTTTACCGGCCGTTTTTAGAAAAAGTTCTTGCTCATCGTTACCTCGCACTCGTTTCATTTGTCACCATTTTGTTGGTTTCTATCGGGTTATTGGGGTCAGGTTTAATTAAAGTTGAGCCTTTCCCAAGTATTCCTGGCGATATGATTCAAGCGCGCTTTACCTTAAATGACGGCTCGCCAATTTCTGCACGTGACACCTTGATTAAGCGCATGGAGCAGGCCATCGATAAAGTCGATAGTAAATTGGCCGAGCAGAATAATGGTGAATCAATAGCACGGCATTCACTGTCCTGGACACAAGGCGACACGGGCGGCGCAATGTTGGTCGAGCTCACAAAAGGTGAGACGCGACTGGTAGATTCGATTGCCTTTGAGCGCGCCTGGCGAGATGAAGTTGGTGAAGTCGCTGGAGTAAAAGAACTTCGATTTATGTCCGCGACAGGTGCAGGCGGAGATTCGGCAATTAGTTTCAGGCTGGTGGGTGCCAACTATGAAAATCTCGAAAGGGCGTCTAAAGAATTACAAAATAAATTAGCAGAGTACGATGGCGTGTTTGATATTCGCACGACTAATAGCGCTGGTAATCAGGAAATTAAATTAGCGTTGAAACCGAGCGCCGAAACCTTGGGGATCACTTTATCCGACTTAGGGCGTCAGGTACGTCAGGCTTTTTATGGTGAAGAAGCGCAGCGTATTCAACGCGGCAAAGATGAAATTAAAGTAATGGTGAGGTTTCCAAAAGAAGAACGAAAGTCGATTGCAAATCTCGAGAATATGCGTATTCGAACTCCGCAAGGGCAGTGGGTTCCCTTTACTTCAGTCGCCGAGTTTAAGCTCACTGAAGGGGTGTCTACGATTCAACGAGAGGATAGCAAACGGGCCGTTTCGGTGATGGCGGATTTTAATCCGGAAAAAGTTCAATCCCATATGGTGACCTCGGAAATCAACAATGAATTTATTCCTGAATTGACGCGCAAATACCCTGGCGTGACTTCCGAGTTAAGTGGACAAAGCAAAGAGTTTGCAGAAATGATGGCGGATATCGGTCAATCCATGTCGATTGCGCTCGCGCTGATCTACATTTTGATCGCAATTCCTTTGAAGTCTTATATCCAACCTTTGATGGTCATGCTGGTCATTCCATTTGGACTTATTGGCGCCATTGTCGGTCATCTGGTTTTTGGTAAAAGTTTTAATATGATGTCGGCGTTCGGTATAGTTGCGCTCATAGGTGTCGTGGTAAACGATAGCCTGATTATGGTCGAATTTGTCAATCGGGCGCGAAGAGAGGGATTGCGCCTTAAAGACGCTGTATTACAAGCTGGTACGCAAAGATTTCGCGCCATAATGTTGACCTCTCTCACGACATTTTTCGGCTTGTTGCCGATCATGTTTGAAACCAGTTTACAGGCACAAATTATTATTCCCATGGCAATCGCCCTGGGCTTTGGAATTATGTTTGCTACCGTGATTACCTTGCTGTTGATTCCGTCGGTTTATCTGATCCTTGAAGACCAGAAAGCCTGGATACGTCGATTGCTCAACTACTTCAAGTCACTCGTGTCCGCCAAACCCAACGAAACTTTACCGCGTGCGAACGATTAGTCGTTGAATTATTGCTGGGCCTGTATATTCTTGACGGGCCCATTGGCTTTCTTGTTGATATTCCGGGTCGCCAATCCTTTATTGACCGCTTGCATTAACTTTTTAATGATTTTGATACGTTGTGGTGAAAATACCTCAGGCTTTTTCGCGTCGGCATAAATAATAGCGCGGACTCTATCACCGGGTTTTAAAGAGCATAAAATAAAGCGCTTTACCTGTTCTTGCTGAACGGCTTGCGGTACTTTAGTCCAGACCTTCTGGTGTTGTTCGTGAGCAAACAACATGAAAGCCTGATTATCGATAAACTTGGTCAAAGGGGTCGGTTTTTGATAATCAAAATCTGGGCGAATTTTCGTCTGGCCATCGGCGGTTAATGCAATGCGAGTGACTACCTGACGCGAGTTAAAATCGACGGTGAGAAATGAAACCCGGTCACACTCAAGACTGTCGATCAAGGCTTTTAAGCCAAAATGCACTAACGTCGTAGAAGACTCAAAACTGTCTGCTTGGTTGGTCAGGCGTTCAATCACGGTTTTCAAGCTTGTCTGATTTTTTGCTCTGGCTTGAGCGCGTTTTTTCAGGCCAACAGGAGGTTTCACCACGGGGTTAACCAACCAACGCGGAAATTGCGGTTTCGAGTTATTCATCAAATAGCCGGCCGCAGGGATCGGCAGCTGGGTGCCAACCAGGTTTTCGCTCACGAGACGAATGGCATTATTGATGGCGCGCGTCAGTTTTTTTCTGTCGCTGCCAGATAATTGATGAATCAGCCGAAACAGATGCCTGAAGCTACTTTTGTGCCAGGGTATCAAAATCGCTCTTGCGAGGAGGTTAGATAAGACAATCAGCCAACCCTCGGTGCGGTGCCAGTCTCGCAGTGAAGGTGTTTTCTCACTGAAACCAGTCAACGCGTATTGGAGCAATTCCTTTCTCACGTTCGGCAGCTTTTTGGTAAAAAGTATTTGATTTTGCTCGCTAAGATGGAATGTTTTGGCGACTGCGATTCGCCAGTCGTGCAAATTAAAGCCGAGTTTAGATTCCTCAAATAATGTCATGCGTTGCGGTAAGGTTAGTTGCCGATAGTAGATCCGCCACATGTGTTTTGGTTGTAAGAACCATAATAGGGTGTCTGGGAGGAGATAACACAAAGCGGTCCAATAAGCCTGATTATTAGCACTCGTCAGTTCAGAGATTTGTCTGGCTAATTCTGCCGCGAGTAAGCTTGAGGTGAGCGAAAATTTCACCTCGTTTGAAAGCGCAGGCTGTGAGGCAGGCTTAAGACCGTTAAATAGCTGCTGAGCGCGACCTATACCAATTGTGCTCATGGCATGGTCCGCTGCAAATGGACTGCTCGGTCGGGTTTGAGTCGCTTCGGTCGCTGCGGAAATCAGCATGTAGCAAAACACGGGATCGCTTTCGTAAATACCTTTAAACGATTCGACGGAGCAACGGCTGCTGGCAAAAATGCGTTTAATGGAAGTCAATTCTAGAGGGAGAAGGGGCTTTGCTTTATACTCTTGGAGGCGTTTTTCAATTAGTGCAGCGGCTTGACTCATGCAAGATAATAGTTTTAAAAGGCTAAAGGGAATTGGTCAATTATAGCCGAGTTTTTTCACCTGGGAGGAAAAATTGTTGCAGTGTCCGCTTTGTTTGCAATCTGAGATGGCCCATTATTCAGAAGACAAAAAACGGCGCTATCTCCGCTGTTTGAACTGTCAATTGATCAGTGTGCCAGAGACTTATCATCTGGCCGAAGCGGCTGAGAAAGCCGAATATGACAAGCACATCAATGACCCCAATGACCCAGGGTATCGCAAATTTCTCGCGCGTACATTGACTCCTTTACTGAAACGGATCCCGACCGGTGCGAAGGGGTTAGATTATGGATGTGGACCGGGCCCGGCCATTAGCGTGATGGCAAAGGAGCAGGGCTTTGAAGTGGTCAACTACGACATTTACTATCACAAGGTTCCTGAAGTACTGGAAAAACAATACGATTTTATCACCATGACGGAAGTTATCGAGCACCTCGCTTCGCCGGCTAAGGTTTTGAAAAGACTAGATAAAATGCTTAAACCCGGTGGAATTTTAGCGGTAATGACAAAAAGGGTAATAAACCAGCAAGCATTTTCTTGTTGGCATTATAAAAACGACCCGACCCATATCTGTTTTTATTCCGAGAAATCCTTTCAATGGGTTGGCCAGAAGTTGAACTGGCAGCTCGAAATCATCGATAAAGATGTCGTATTTTTTCTAAAGGAATAGCTATTAACTGTTGATTGAAAAGCTTATTTTACGTAGAATCCGACTCCGTTTAAGGGATTCGGTCCGCAAGCGATGAACTTAACGGTGTTAAAAATGAAGGGCCCTTAGCTCAGTTGGTTAGAGCATCCGACTCATAATCGGCAGGTCCCCCGTTCAAGTCGGGGAGGGCCCACCATTTTTTCAGACCAGTCTAACGACACCCTTTCCTATATTTCGATTCTAAGCTGCTGGAAATCAACCGGCGGTATTTTGCGCGGAAACTTCTCTTTCAATTGCGGCTACCGGGTCACTTTGTTTGGGAATTAAAGCGGATAACTCAAAGTAAAACACGGAACCCTTTCCTGGGGTGGATGTGAACTTGATATCGGTGCCATGTAACTCAAGTATATCTTTGACTATTGCCAGACCTAAGCCTGCGCCTTCTGAATGATGACGGCTGTCATTAGTGACACGCTCAAACGGGTCGAAAATTCGTTCTTGCATGTCTTCAGCAACGCCCAGGCCTTGATCTGATACTTGGCATAAAACACCGTTTTCGGTATTGCTAAGATGAATGATAATCTCACCGCGTTCGCTGAACTTAATCGCGTTTTTGACCAGATTGGTAAACACCTGAATAATGCGTTCCGAATCGACCAATACCCGATTTAAAGGCGTTTCGATTTGCTTGCCGAGTGAAAGGGATTTTTCTTCCGCCATGGGCTTTAGTAAACCGACGACGTGGGTAACTAAATCGGTTACGTCGGTTTTCTTGCGATTAAGTTTGAGTCGGTTTTCTTTGATTGTTGCAACGTCCAGAATATCTTCAACCAGGTTTAACAGACGAGTCCCGCATTGCTGAATAATTTCAATCTGTTCTTTCACCTCTTCGTTAACCGATTGGTCGTAATCCATCAGAATGACTTCCGACAAACCGATAATTCCGTTGAGTGGCGTTCTCAGTTCATGGCTGGTATTTGTCATAACCTGATCTTTGAGTTGATCAAGTTCTTTTAATTTCACAGCGACAGCTTTGTGCTCTTCAATAATTTTACGCTGGTTGCGGCGGTAAAAATAAAAAGCCAGTAACAGCAGCGCGACTAAAAATGCGGCGACTATACTCGCCATAACAGCATATTGGTGGTCAATTTTGAGCTGTTTCAGTTGGTTTTCTGATTCCAATAAATCGATTTTGGTATTAGCGGCATCCAGCTCAAACATAGCATGCATAACCGCCAGTCGAGCATCCATTTCATCTCGATGAAGCGCTTTACGAAGTTCTTCAACTTGTTTTATTGCCGCGAGTGCGTCAATGCTATTATTTTGCGCTTCAAAAATTTTCCGGCGGAGTGTTAGCACATCGATTAACTCGCCTTTATCACCGTCGATCAGCGCTTCGGCTTGTTGCGATAGCGCCATCGCTTCGGCGTATTTCTCCTTAAACAGGTATACATTTCCGATGCCGAGTAGGGTGTTCACCATGCGCAAACGTCGGCCTGCGTTTTCAGCGGACTCTAGCGCGAGTAGATAGTACTTTTCGGCTTTGTCGAATTCGCCGAGAATTTTATATTCCCATCCCAGGCCAGCGTAAGCCAGTTCTTGCCCGAGCATATCGTCGGCTTGGCGGTAGTATTGTTCGGCTTTTTCAAATGACTCAATAGCTTTTCTTGGAAAACCGAGTTCGCTATAACTATTGCCGCTTCCCAACATCATATTGGCGAGAATATAAGGGCTGTTCGTGTAATCTTCTAATCGCTGGTAATAACTGAGGGCTAATTCAAACTCGCCGTAAGAAAAATAAACGTTGGCGATACTGTTAGTGACTCTGGCGCTGTTCTCTGAGTCTGCTTCGTCCATATAATATTTTAAGGCGGCACGGTAATTGGTCAGCGCGTGGTCAAATTGTGAAACGGATTGAAGTAAATGACCTTGCAGTACGCGTGCTCTGGCAACTTGATCTTCAATTTGATGTCTTTCGGCAAACTTTTGCGCCTTTAAAGCGAGAGCCATCGAGTCTGAGTAGCGGGCCAGTATATAAAGGGCATAGCTTTTTTCGTTTAATACAATGGCGTGCTCTGTTGGGCTTGGTTTAGTCGAAAAAAAATAAAGCGCTTTGTCGGCTATCTCGATTGCATAGGTTGGATTGTTTCTGGCGTGTGATGTGACCTCATTGGCATACCAACGAGCGTCGGGTTGTTCTTTGGGGGGCGATTGCGCGGCGGCCGAGCCGGTAAACTGTGAATTAAAGGAGAACAAAAAAATGAACAAAAGCCATTTAAATCGTGTTTTTGTCGCTTGTTCCAATAAATGATTCACAGTTTGACCGAAAGAAAAATTATGACAATACATCGTCAACTAACCCAATAATTTACCTTAACTAAATGCTGGCTAGCTGAGCCCAACACGACCGATATCATTATTAGTGTTGTTAGTATTACCAACCATTTTGGCATAATTTTGCCATTGGGTATCGAAGCTGGAAATTTCACGGGCTAATTTTTTTGCGAGTTGCATTTGATTGGCCGACAAGAGCTCTTCGTTTTGTTCAAGGCCAAACTCCCGCAAAATTTCGAGTCGATTGATGCGAATTTCCGTTTCACTTTCGCCGGCGTTAAAACGCTGTAATAATTTCGCATCGGTAGCGAGTTGAGTGTAAAAATGGTTCAACTGTTTATTCATGCTAATCTCCTTGAGGTGGGTTAAATCAACCCTGAAGAAAGTGCGTTAATCACAAGACTCTCTCCAGGCATTGGTTTGCGATTCGTCGATACCGAGCCAGGCTAAACGCTCTTTAACAAATTCAAGCGGCTTGTCGGCTGGAATGTACAGGGTTGTGTGCGGAAACACTTCTGCGAATTTTAAATCAGGAATAGCTAGCCATTCTTTACGAGGTTGAAAACCTGGCATGGTCGGCGCTTCGTACAGGCAAACCTGATGCTGTTCGGGGTAGGCTTGTAAAAGTAATTGCGTTAAGGCTTCCGGGCCCTGTTTACCCGGCTGAAATTTACTTAAAGTATGTTCGCCCACCAAGCCAATTTGCCAAAGTATTAATGCCGCGCCGGTATCCCAATTTCGTTGCGTTAATAAAAACTGAGTGGCTTCATAGGATTGACAGCCGCTAAAAGCAGGGTCGAGGTTAAGGTCAGCAAACAAACAGGCATCTGCAGATATTCCGGGTAACATGGTGACTTTGTAACCTTCTTTGTCGAGCGTCTGCTGTGCCAGATGGGTTGAGGTAACAAAGATTCCAGGATGTCCATAAAAGACAACGCAAATTTCAAACCCTGCTCGTACTTGCTCAATCACATATTGTGCCATTTTATGATAGGTTTGAGCGCGGTTTTTCTCGCTATCATAAAAACGGCCGAGATTTTCAACTCGCGGGTTTAGCGTCTGAATATGATGGATCGACAAAGGGTTAGGGGCGACCAGCAGTACCTTGTCTGCAGATTCAATATGACTTTTGGATTCTAAGGTCATATGGCCGGGATGTAATCCACATCCGGCGATGACTAGACTTCCTGTCCCATCTTGTAACTTGGTTGATCCCATAATCAATAAAGCGAGGCCCTTGAGCTACTATTTTTATTATAATACCTGATAGTCAGTGTGACCTAATTCACAGTAGTTGGCAAGTGTCTGCAAGATTAAGGCGCCTTCCTGGCCAATTGAATTTATATTGTATTGGTTGAGGCGCAATGGACCGGTTTAGTCATTGCGCCGTCATCAGTAATCCAGATTAGTGTGCCGGTAGTCAAATCCTTTGGTTTGTGCTTGCGTTTGCAAGGTAGAGAGCAACTGGTGGTCGAGGCTTTTGTCCAGGTCAACCTGGCCTTTGAGTTGCGCGGCAATATAGGAATCACGCTGTTGCGTGAGTTGGCTGAGACGCAATTCAATTTGGGCCCGCAGACTCGCTTTTTGTTGGATGAACGCCTGTTGTTCATTTGCCGTCATGGTCTGGATTTCTGGCGGTAAACTTTCTGCTGGAATGGCTGATAGAGAAATTCGTTTTCCACTAATCTCAGTGACCAGGTCATGCGTTTCATCCAGCTTGTTTTTATGGCCCGTCGTGGCTTTATATTTAGCGCGGCGCGCTAAGGCCGCGCTGGAAGATTCGCGATAGACTTTCTCGCGTTGTTGTAACAGGATTTGTGCCTGTTTCTGAGTTGTTGAATCACCAAAATAGAGGTGAGTAGCATCAAGTTCGCGCGAAGCTTTAGCAATTGTCTCGTCAAAGGGCGTTGTAATAGCTACCGAATTGCCTTGTTGATTGACCTGAAATTTAGCGCCGCCACCGAGTGCTGCGATTGTTTGCCATTGATGATGAGTGATTGGATCAGCGCCAGCCTGAATCGTGTTGACGATAATACCTTTTTCTTTGGCTTGTTTAAGAGACACTTGAAATGGCGTTTCTTCAGGGTAGTCAAGGTGCCCTGGTGCATCGCCAATGAGGAAGATTGCTTTAAAATCTGATTGGCTATGGCTCCAGTTTATGCGGTTAATTGCATCGTCTAATGCGCTATTAACGCTCTCAGGGGTGTCGCCACCACCTGCTGCTTCGAGCGCTAACAACTGCGCATACACTTTATCCAGATCATCAGATAAAGGAATGATGCGAGTAATATAATCATCGCCTTTGTCGCGGTAGGCAACCAGACCAATTTTAATTTGTGGCGCGGGTGAGGTATTGATCATGGAAGAGGCGATCGACCAGATTTTTTCTTTTGCCGCGCCAATTAGTCCATCCATGCTGCCAGTTGTGTCCAGCGCGAAAACCAGCTCGATACCGGGTCCCTTGGCTTGATGAACCGGATCAGGTTGAACTGGAACTGGTTGAACTGGATCTGGTTGCAGCAGAATGGATTGCAGCGGTAAAGGCGGTGCGCTCGTGTCTGAATTTTGTATAGTGGTATAGGAGAAAATAACCAATCCGGTGAGCAGCAACAGTGACATAGCTAATAGATTTGTCTTCATTTTATACTCCCAAATTAGGCTGGCTTGACAGTTTATTTAACGCGCTTTCGGCTTGGTCATGGGCCAGCTCAAAATGCTGGTAAGTGTCGTTGTTTAAGGACGCCGCGTTAGCGTTTCTATTGGCCCTGAAATTTGCTGACGCGGTCGAGGCGAATGGTGGCAAGAAAACCATGAACGCCTGAATCAGATAAAAACTCCAGAGAGTCAAAAACCAGCTTGTCGTGTTTATTAATACCCAGTAAGCGCTGATTGTCGCGATCAGGGTTATTGTCGCGTCGGCCAGCATTGTAATGAATCGCTGGTGAAGATAAATACAGCGCGTTAGCCAGAGTAAAAACAAGCTGCAGGCGATAGAATGTATGGGTGTGTCGAGCATGAGCAAAAGCGCGATATTACTAAACCAAAAAAACGCACCAAATGCCAGTAGTCCGGTTTTATGCTGGCTTTGTAAGATCAGATAAGATTGATAAATAAAAATGGTAAAAAAGATCGCCAGATAGATTGGCGCTGAATTGAAAAATATATATTTCAGTCCAAAAATAGCGGTCGCTCCTAACATACTGAGCAATAGACCTAGCAGCGCGAGTTTGGAAAATGTTAAGCGGTCCATTATTTTTTCCTCGCTTGAATTTCTTTGAGCAATGCAACCTCGATTTCGTCTTCGCTAATTGAATATGCGGTTGATGTTTGTTGATGATTAGGTTGGGTATGCGGGCTCGCAAAGACCTTAGCTTTCAGCTTGATGTTCTCAAGTTTTGATAATCTGTCATCAAGCGTGCTTTGGCCCTCGAGAATTTGTTTATCTGTTTGTACCAGCGTTTGCTCGATCTCTTCTTGTTGACGATTGAGCATAAGTTTTTTTCTGACCAGAGAGCGTGCGAGAGGCGTGTTTTTGCTATTGATGCAGAGGTCGAGATCCTGATCGACCTGCTGAATATCAGCGCTGAGTTTGTTGGTGAGTTCGCTTAGCGATTCGCGTTTGCTCGATTGTCGTTGTAGATATTTTTTCTGCGCGATTATATCTTCTTCCATGTCGCGTATTGCCTGCTTGAGCATATTGTGAGGATCTTCAACCAGGTCCAAAACGGCATGTGCATCAGCCGTAAACAGGTTAGATAAACGTTTGATTAAGGCCATCATAGTCTCCTTGTCCGACAAATGTTGTAGTGAATATCTGATTTCGTCGTCATGAGTTTAGGCGGTTGAGTCCCGTTTGATTAGACAGCGGCAGGTAAATATTTCGGCGAAAAAATTTACATAGAATTTACCTGTTATCTCGTGAATAAATTGCTAGTATTGAACGCTAGTTGTTGGCGAGAACCGATAAGGACCAAATGTGAGTCAATTAAATTCTCTATTAATTGTTGAAGATGAAGCGGCCATTCGCAATGGATTGATTGATGTGTTTGTTTATCATGGCTTTAAAGTGGATTTCGCAGAAGACGGTGCCGTTGGGCTGGAAAAGGCATTATCCGGTCAATATGACCTGGTGATTCTCGATGTGATGTTACCTTCAATGAACGGTTTTGATATTTGTGCCGGCATAAGAGCGCAGGATAAAGACCAACCCATTATTATGTTAACCGCTAAAACCGCCGATGAAGACGTGATTCAAGGATTATCCTTGGGCGCCGATGATTATGTCGCTAAACCATTTTCCGTAGCCCAGTTGGTATTGCGAGTTCAAGCGGTGTTACGCCGAGCCAGTAAACTGAATGTTCGCAGCCAGAAAATTCAACTGGGTGGTAATCGTCTAATTGATACGGTTAATTTGTGTGCAATGATAGACGACGTATCGGTGCCATTTACGCGTCGAGAAATGGATGTGGTTGAATATTTACAGCAACATCGGGAGAGACCGGTATCGCGAGAAGAACTGCTAGAAGAAGTGTGGGGGTATAATGCAGACATGGCCGTTGAAACGCGAACCGTCGATATTCATATCGCTAAAATAAGACGCAAAATAGAAGTGACACCAAAAGCGCCCGCTTTTTTGGTGACAGTCCGCGGTGCCGGGTACCGGCTTTTAAGTGAAGCGGAATAACTTGGTTATGGTCCGTTTGTCTGCTGCAAAACTGCGCGCCTTGTTTATCGTCTTCTTTTTGTTGTTGGCGATACCCGCGATTACGCTCAGCTGGAAAGCATATGAACAGTTGAAGTGGGAAAGTTTTCACCAATACCAACAAGCAGCAATTTCGCTGGCCAAAGAAATTGACGCCCGTTTAGTCGAAGCTATCACGCGCGAAGAGTCACGAGCCGATACTGACTATACTTTTTTAGTTATAGCCGGCAATCCGCAAGCGGGATTTATTCAACGATCTGAACTCTCTAAATTTCCGGTTGAATCGGAATTACCCGGCATTGTCGGTTATTTTCAAGTAGACGACAAAGGCCAGTTTAGCTCACCACTTCTGCCGGTTAAAAACAGTCAATCAGCGCTGTATGGCATTAATGCCGAAGAACAATTGCAGCGGAGTCAGCTTGAATTTCAAGTGAGACGAATTTTGACCGAAAATCAGCTCGTGTCGGTTGCTATGGGATCGCTTACATCAGCGAATGAGGCGGATTTGACGCCAGATCCGTCGATGGAGATTGCACGCGTAGTAGCTGAATCTGAGACAGTGGCGAGCCAAGCGCAAGTTGCCCCAAAGCGCCAAAGCGAAGATTTAAAGCCGTTAAGCACACAGGCGCTACAACAAGAATATCCGCCGGCAATATCAAGCGCTGAGGAACAAAGCGAACAGGTGAGAGTGTTGGAAGAACGCAAAAAGTCGGCGGCGGCATTAAAAAAGCGACAGCAAAAACAGGAAAGCGAAAAGATCACAATTACAGGCAGTCGGATTGCTCGCGAAGAGAGTCAAAAGTTGGACTTTGACTCGTTACAATCCGCCGAAGTTCAAGAACAAATATCACAGAGCGTCGGCCAACTTGACCAGTATTCCGGGGCAGACTATCAAGCGCCTAAAAACAAAAAAGCGCTAAGCTCCCCGAAGTCAGCCATCAACCGGACCAGTCGCAAGGAACAAAATTATATTCCTGCAGAAGTGCCGCTAAATACGCTTTCCGATGAAAGTGATAGCCAATCCATTCAGATTCGTCTATTTGAAAGTCAGCTAGAACCGTTTCGTTTTAGTTTGTTAGCGAGTGGACATCTGGTCGCTTATCGGCAAGTGTGGCGAAATAATACCAGGCTGATACAGGGCGCAATTTTGTCAACCGATGAATTTCTTTCAAATGCCATCGAACAACCATTTATCAGTTCTTCTATCGCACAGATAGCCAGTTTGGATGTGGCTTACGGCAATCAGATTCTTAAAAATTTTATCGCGCCGCTCAATTCTTATCCGCGGAGCCTGCGCAAAATGACAGGCGAACAATTATTTGAAGCTTCTCTGTCAGAACCCTTTGGCCAGATTGCCTTGCGATTTAATGTGGTTCAGATGCCAGCGAGTAGCGGCGGCCGATTTATTTTAATGGTCGCGTTCAGTCTCATGCTTATTATTACTTTTGGAACTTTTATACTCTTTCGGTTAACGTTAAAGCAATCATTGTTGGCCCAGCAACAGGAAGATTTTGTTTCTTCTGTTAGCCATGAACTGAAAACGCCGCTGACTTCAATCCGCATGTACGGCGAAATTTTAAAACAGGGGTGGATGAGCGATGAGAAACGCCTCGAGTATTACGACTATATCTACAAAGAATCGGAACGCCTGTCCCGGCTTATCAGTAATATATTGCAAATTTCCAAGGTTAATCGTCAGGCACTTGAGTTGGATGTAAAAGCGGTGGAATTAAGTCGGTTGATCAGTCATGTTCAATCCACTATAGATTCCCTGTTAAGCCAAAATGGATTTATTTTACAGTTGAAATTTCCTGATGAGCTGCGGCAAAAAAGTATCCAGGTTGATGAAGATGCATTTATGCAGGTTATCATTAACCTGGTTGATAATGCGGTGAAATATTCTGCCAAGGCTCAACGAAAGGAAATTCAGATAACTCTCTCGCTTACCGATTCGCGAAAATTGAGAATTGCGGTGAGAGATTTCGGGCCGGGTGTGCCTAAAAACCAGATGAAAAAAATATTTACGCTCTTCTATCGCACCGGTGATGAATTAACCAGAGAAACAGCAGGAACGGGAATAGGTCTGGCTTTGGTTAAGGAGTTGGCGGCAGCTATGAATGCCAAGGTCGCAGTAGTCAATCGAACGGTTGGTGCAGAATTTTATGTCGACTTTCCGGTTTGCGACTCGCCCCCCATCTAAATTCTATTTCGCCTTTCTTGGGCTATACTTAAAATATCTCAGGTCAATTTAAGCGGCTAGACGACTAAGACCTGCTCAAAGGGGGGCATATGCCTTTTACCTATCAATTTGACGAGCAAGCTAAGATCGTGTCCATCAAGGTATTTGGTGACGCATCGTGTCAGGGAGTGATTGATTTTTTCGAAAGGTTTAGCCGAGAGCATCCGTCGGCGGATAACTTTATCGAAGTAATTGATTTTAATGAAGTTAACGATTTTTGCATTCGATATAGTGAATATAAAAAGATGGTTGAGAAAATTGCCCATCGGCATGAGTTTGGGCCTAAGGTGTCCATTTTCTGTTTTTACACGGAAAAAAGCCGCGGTATGGCAAAGCTACTGTTTCCCCTTTTTCAAGATTTAAATACGAGTATTCAGGTGTGTAATAGTCAACAAGAACTAACCGAATACCTGGACGCGCTTACAGAGTAGCGCACCGGGTTAAAACTCTTATCGACTGATAATGGTTTCGTTTTGTTCATTATCGGGATCAGTATTGTTATTATCCGTTTCATCTTCTGGCGATAAATCTGCAGGCGAAGCGCATTGCCATCCCCAACTGCGATGTTTTTCGACGAAAGAGGCCGCTTTTTCTTCGCAAAAGCCGACTTCGCCTTTGGCATTCCATAGCACCTTCATCTCGCCGTCTTTAGTGTATTGGACTTCGCAAGGCAGTGTAGTATTTTGCGGATAAGCAATTTCAATCTTCCGCTCTTTATCTCCGTATGTACAGATGGTGAGATGATTATCGACGGCGATAGCTGTTTGTGATGCGAATGCTGCGACGATTAAAGCATATTTCATTATCTTGGCCTCCTTTAACTTTGTTGCCAGACTCTGATGACACTTTGCCCATGAAGAAGGGCTATTGAAAAATAGTATAGTCGAAAAAGTGAAATGTAGGACGGAAAAATTTGTGTGGAAAATAGCGACGTGTTTGTATTTACTTAAAGGGTAATAAATAAAGCGACTTAAGAAAGCCGCCTCATGTTGTTGGAGAATCCCTTGGTCAGAAACTCCATTTGGTCTGCTAAAATATTTCTATTGGCTAATGCCAGATATTCTGCCTTATTGGGCCTAAATGGAATAGCTAATAGCTTCATACCCGCTTCTTCTGGGGTACGACACCCTTTGTGATTATTGCACGCTTTGCAAGCGGAAACGCAATTCACCCAGATGTCTCGTCCGCCTCTAGCTCTCGGAATGACATGGTCGCGAGTTAGCAAACTATGGCCAAATTTTTTGCCGCAATACATACACAAATAGCCATCTCTTTGAAACAACGATTGATTAGATAGATTTGGCGTGCGCATATCTCGCGCATGAATAATTCCATCGGTTGCAACAACTGATGCAATGTCTAAAATTGATTGCTCACCAGTCAAACGCGAATAACCGCCGTGCAAACGAAACGAAGATTCGCCGTAAGTCCAAACAATCTGGTCTTTTGCATACAGACAAGCCGCCGCTTCAACGTCGATCCATTCGATTGCTTGTCCTGCTTTGTTCAATCGCAAGATTTGAGCTTGCATTGTAATTCTCCTTATTATCAAAAGCAGTGTAACAATTTGGTTTTCGTAAAGCTTTTTATATAAGTTTAGATTATTTTGTCGCTATCTATATGAATTTCTGGTGACAAATGATCTTACTGTCTGAAAAAGCTAATAATTTTGTTGATCTCAAAATCTAAATGGAGGGCCGAGTGAGAATTAAACCCACCTGTTTCAGATTTGCAATCTGATGCATCGTCGCTCTGCCATCGACCCAGTGAACGCACTTAACGGATAAACATCCGTGAACTATGTTTTCTTTCTGTCCCGATTGAAGGGAAAAAGTTAAGCAAAATTGGCAGCTCCGGCCAGGTTCAAACTAGCAATACGAGAGTCAAAGTCTCGTGTGTTATCAGTTACACTACGGAGCTAAGTTGGGAATCAAAATGGTTGAGAGTTACACCATTTCCACAAGAACTTTCGAGACATTACCGAATACGTTGCAATACAAATTCGTTCTTCTCTACTCCGCTTCCTGTCGACAATTAGTCGCACAGGTCGCACTCTTGCATGACGGCCTTTTATTAAAGAGTGGCTATTCTCTTGTTACAGTTAATTTTTCTGCATTTGTTTTACCGTTTACCTTGCGAGCAACAAAGTGGTGCGAACCACAACGTGCAAACTCATACAAACCGAACCTCACCTTGCGAGCTTAGTTCGCTCCTGATTCACTAGCGTGTCAGGAATTTACGTCATTTACTTCTAACTGCCTGAGGCGTCTTTGCGTTTTTTCGATTTGAATAGTGGATTTGAACCACCGTCACATAGATTAAGAGTCTATTGCTCTAACCAACTGAGCTAATTCAACTAACCAACTTAGAAGCGCGCCTCATGTAGTTTCGTTATCTTTTGGATGACAAAATGCTACGCTCCTCATGCCGTTTCCCTCGCGAAAGGTACTTTTCGACCGTATTTTAAGAAACCGTACATGCCAGTCTCTCTGATACTGAAATAAAGCAATTGGCCGCTAACCTTTTACCTTACCTCTACTCTTTAGCTCACTTACTTCCCTTTGTTTGCGCCTGGTAGCCGTGTGCAACGCGACAATAATTACCCCAGTGTTACCCAGATAATTACTTTCCCAGCAAAGCTTGATAAGTTAATCCGACTGGTCGAATTATTATGAGCTTCAGCTTGCATGAATTGACCCTTACTTTCCGCAGAAAGCACTGGCGATGAGTTGTTGGATTCTCACCTTTGATTGCCTTTCGGCAACTGTCTGTGTCATGCCACAAAATTGGCACCCTCGGCAAGACTCGAACTCGCGCGTCCTGGTGTCGAAAACCAGAGCTCTTCCATCTGAGCTACGAGGGTAAATTATTTAGTTTTAAAAAAAGAAAAAGTTCTCTGCTGAAAACTTTTTCTTTCTCCACCGAGTACGGACTTACACCGCCATACCCGTATCATTGCACCTCGGAATACAATGATGGATGTTTGGTGGGCCGCGAGGGACTCGAACCCTCAACCTTCCGCTTAAAAGGCGGATGCTGCTACGCTATTGAGCTAGCGACCCTAAAAATTGGTAGCACTTATCCGAATCGAACGGATGACCTATTGTGTGTAAAACAATCGCTCTACCGATTGAGCTAGAGTGCTAATTTATCTGGTACCCAGAGTTGGTTATGATCCAACGACCTCTCGCTTATCAGGCGTGTGCGACCAACATGGATGTTGGAAGTGCAGATTTTGCAGGAGCAAAAATCTGCCTCTACCAGCTGAGCTGTCTGGGTAAAAATCGAGTAAGGACTTTCACCTTGACGGGTCTGTAGGATGAAACCTCGATTAAATTTCATCATCGTAATTTGGTGCGCCGCGAGAGACTATTCTGACCTTCCTTGGTCATCACGCTTCGCGCCATCGTCGTTCCTCCGATGTTCGGTGGTGTTCCTACACCACTCGTCGAAGTCTCAATTTACGAAGCTTAAACCCGCTGTGTATGCCGTGATTCTTATAGAGAGTTGGCACCATCGACGCTTTAATAAAAATTATTTGGCGGGAGCAGAAGGTTTCGAACCTACGACCCACTGCTTAACAGGCAGTCGCTCTTCCACTGAGCTATGCTCCCTAAATTTGGTGATCCTACAGGGACTCGAGTCGTGCGCGACCCCGGCCCGGTTACCTGGTAGAAAGCCAAGTGTCCTTACCACTAGACGATAGGATCAAAATTGGCAGGGAGTGAAGGAATCGAACCTCCGCAGTTGGTATTGGAAGCCAACGTTCTTCCATTAAACTAACTCCCCTAAATTTTTGGCGGTGCCACCGGGAATCGAACCCGGCGCTAATCATAGACAGTGATTAATGTTTGCCACTACACCATGGCACCTAAATTGGTCTCGGCAGCAGGATTTGAAATCGTGCGCGACCCCGGTACGACTTCTCCATTCCAAATGGAGGACTCTGACCAGACTGAGCTACACCGAGATTAAAATGGTTGCGAGTAACAGGTTCGAACTGTTGAGCTTCTGGATATGAGCCAGATATGTTGACCACTACACCAACCCGCAGTAATTTTTGGAGCAGGTCTCGAGATTTGAACTCGACCTTATTGGTTGGAAGCCAATCGTGCTGCCGCTAACACTACACCTGCTTGGTGGGAGATCTTGGATTCGAACCAAGCAAGCACGTGGCATCCGATTTACAGTCGGACTGAGTTCCCAAGACTCGCATCTCCCATTTGAAATTTACGAGCATCGTGGAGACTGCTCGTCACTTTACGAAAACCAAATTGTTAAAGAACGTTGTCAATAAAAGACATAAAAAAACCCGAGGGCTTTTGCCTCTCGGGTTTTACATTTAAAACATAAGAGGAGTTAGTAACCTCTTATCTAAATAAGTGGTTACTCGATAGCGTTTTCTCCGCCATCAAAATATTTTTTATCCATGCGAATACTCGGCAGCATTTCGCTGGCCGGGCATAAGTGACAAATTGAATCCATTTGCCATCTTGTTAAATTGTCTAATTCGCGTATATGCATGTTATCTATCTTAGTAATCAAAATTTATATATGGTGGCAGCGCCGGGATTCGAACCCAGATCAGCCGATTATCTGTCGTACGAGGTATAAGCTCGCTGTTTTACCGTTAAACTACGCTGCCTAAATTAGCCGCGTTTTAAGTGCGACTTTTAAGTCGCGAATATTCGATAAAACTTCATTTGTTACTCGCTTAAAATTGTAATTGGGTTTGAACTACTTCCCATCAAAATATGTTGCGTATTTAAACATGTAAAAATTAAGTGAGTCAATAAATAATTTCAAATAAATGCAATAAAAACAGTGTGTTGCGACGTTTTTGGGGTGAGTGGTACCCTTCACCTGAAAACGTGAATTAAAACTTATTTTTTGAAACAGACCCATTCAATTTCAAATTTATTTACCTTTCTATTGCATTACTTATTGCCAACTATTTCTCCTATTTGTGTTAGCTAAAATTGGCGGAGGGTAGTGGAGTCGAAGTCGTGTGCGACCCCAGCTCAAACAGATAACCCTTCCATTCGTTTAGCAAACGATGCCGATCGCCGTCACGGATTACTCTCCAAGTTTTTCCCACCCTTTCAAAGAAGGAGGGAT